>Ga0126376_10001330_pt1 | contig 13266 bp, 13 predicted proteins | sample PanSoiMetPlot_15_FD_92760 | JGI IMG/M metagenome (GOLD analysis project Ga0126376, IMG submission 92760) | Tropical forest soil microbial communities from Panama - MetaG Plot_15 | ecosystem: Environmental > Terrestrial > Soil > Tropical forest > Bulk soil | place: Panama | collected 2016-02-17
ACCGTCTCGCCATGGAAGCTGAACTCGGGCCCAACGTTCGTCTCTCATGCCAGATTCGCGTCCATAGTGATCTGAAAGTTCACGTGATTAACCAAGCCAGTGTGCGTGGGATCGATCCCGGACCACGCCCGTTCGATGAGTGATTGCGCAGCAGCTTGGTCTAGGTGTAATCTTCGCGCGTAATCCCAGGCTTTCAACACGGAGGACATATGTTAATTGAGTCAACTGCTCATCTCCCCATCAGTCTGGCTATGTTCGACGGTGTCTTTAATTCGCCCGACACAACTGCCATTGTGCGCATAGCGCTTCGTTGGCTGCATTTAGTGGGCGGCATTACGTGGATTGGTTTGCTCTATTTTTTTAATGTTGTCAACGTACCATTTCAAAAAGGTCTTGATGCTGAAACTAAAAAGAAGGTCAATCCTGACCTTCTGTCACGAGCGCTTTGGTTTTTCCGCTGGGGCGCCGTTGTCACTGTTCTAGCGGGACTGACTTACTTCGCCATGTATATCCTGGCGCCGGCCGTAAACAACGCAAATACGTTCGGAAGAACCAATATTAATGTCTGGGTGGTCCTGTTAACCTGGCTCAGTTATCCGATAGTACTTTTCGTTGTCGAATACCTGATTATCAAAAAAGTTCCGGCACTCACGAAGGATGGTCGAATCTTCGCAGTGGTTATGATCATTTTGGTACTGATTGTGTCGTATGGGCTCATCCGATACTTCACTGCGAAGCTCACTGTCGGCGATTACCCGACGCCAAATAACGTCTACTCCATCGGCTTGGGCGGAGCATACGGTGTTGTCATGTTGTTGAATGTCTGGGGAATTATTTGGCCGAATAACAAGCGAATAATTGCCGCCACAGCCGGTACTGGCCCTGCCGCACCGCCTGAACTTGCGAGACAAGCCTTTATTGCCTCTCGCACAAATGCCTGGTTATCGCTTCCAATGCTCTTCTTCATGGGAACGTCCGAACACGACTGGGTCATATTCGGCGGCAAGTAAAGATCAAAATGGAATAGGTCCTATAGGTTATCTAAGTCCTATGGGACCTATACCTTCTTCGTCACACTAAATCACCAGCCTCACAACGTATTTGTCACAATCGCCCGTCATATTTCCATCATCCCCATAATTGAATAGGAGGTATGTATGAGTTCAACGGGCTCTTATAAGGCGCGCCAGTTCAATCTTAGTGGTCTGAAGGGGATCTCAGATCAAACACTGGAAATGCACTTCAAACTGTACGAAGGCTACGTCAAAGAAACGAACAACCTGACCGAGAGAATCACCGAATTTATCAAAGACGGAAATGTTGACCAGGAAGAGATGCCTGCTTACTCCGAGCTCACGCGAAGACTTGGGTTCGAATACAACGGCATGGTCCTGCACGAATACTACTTCGACAATCTGCAAAGTGGCAGCGGCACAGGCGATCCGACGCGGACGTCGCAATTTGTGAAAGCCGCGGAAGCTACGTTTGGGAATTACGACATCTGGAAGGCCGACTTTGTCGGTATCGGCAAGATGCGGGGCGTAGGTTGGGCCATCTGCTACCAGAACCCTGCAAATGGACGGCTCTCAAACCACTGGATCACTTTGCATGAAACCGGAAACGTGGCAGGCTTCGATCCGATTCTGGTGATGGACGTTTGGGAGCATGCGTTTCTGCTCGACTACAAACCGGCCGAGCGGCCGAAATACATCGAGGCGTTCTTCTCGAACATCAACTGGACCACGGTTGACAAGCGCTTGAAGAAGAATCTCGGCGCCCAAACCGCGCGCGCGTAAAAGAATATAGGTCCTATGGGACACATAGGACCTATTCTCTTCACTTCTGCGGCAGCGGCGGCTTGCTCAGCTTGCAATCGACCGTCAACGACCGCAGAAAATTCAGCAGGTCTTCGCGCTGCTCAGGCAGGATTTTGCGCGGCTGAAGGTTCTTTGTATCCAGATACTGGTTCGGCTTCCCGCCGCCCAGCATAATATCGACGGCTTCCTCGAGCGTCTTCGCACTCCCATCATGAAAGTACGGGCCTGACCGCGCTACGTCTCTCAATGTCGGCGTCTTGAAGGCTCCAGTGTCTTCCGGCCTGTTCGTTACTTTCGCGCGGCCGGGATCCGGCTCTTTCTGATCCATGTCGATGCCGATATTGTGCTACTGCTGGTCCGTGAACAGCAGTCCGTCGTGACAGTTGTTGCACTTGATTCCCTGGAAAATATTCCAGCCGCGATACGCACTCATACTAATCGCAGTATTGTCGCCGGCCTTCCAACGATCCCAGGCGGTGTTGCCGCTGATTATCGTTCGCTCAAACGCTGCAATTGCCTTTACTACGTTGTCAGGAGTCGCATCGCTTTGAAAGACTTTCTGAAACTGTGCTTTGTAGTCCTGCAACGCATTCAGCTTCGCCACGATCTCGTCAGGCTTCGCGCCCATGTTACCGCCAGTCCATGCAGCCATGGCCTGCTTCTCGAGTGAGCCGCTGCGCCCGTCCCAGTAAAACTCTTTGTGATAACCGATGTTCCAAAGTGTCGGGCTGTTGCGCGTGAGCGGTTTGTTTCCCGCGCCGATCGCTTTCGATAAACCGTCTGTCAAACCATGCTCACATACGTGACACGAGTAGCACGACTTTGAGCCGTCGAAGCTGAGTCGCTCGTCAAAGAACAACTGCCGCCCCAGCGCGACTTTTTCCGGAGTCATGGGATTGTCGGGCGGAATTGCCATCGCTTCGTAACCCGCGAGGCCCGGCGGAAGCGGTTCGATCTCAGGAGTGAAACTGTTACAAGCGACGATGAATGCAATGGCAGGAAGAACGAGAAGTTTTGTTTTTCTCATGTTCACAGATTACACAGATTACACAAATTCCGTGTAATCTGTGTAATCTGTGGATAAAAAGCATCTGCCCATTATTGTCATTCTTGCACTCGTGGCATTCGCTTGTTCGGGCAACAACGACAACGCACACACGACGGCGACAACATTCGTTTCGCCGCCCCCGCGACAAGTTTTGCGAGCCGAGTCGAGACCAGCAAAGCAAACCCCTGCGAAGCCCGACGATCCTAAATTGAAAGTGGATCCTACAAAGCCATTGCTCGTCTTCAATCTTCCCAACGGCAGGACTTTCCACGAAGGTGATGAAGTGGTGATCGACTTTTCACTGGCAAATGCCAAGTTGAAAGCCGAAGGCGGCGATTATCGCGTCCGCTACATCGTCGACGATGAAGACATGAAATGGATCGACGCTCCGGAACAGATCGCATTGACAGGCTGGATCCCCGGCAAACATACAATCCGCCTCGAGCTCATCGGCCCTGACGGTTGGCCCTATCGCAACGGGGATTACAATGTCGTCACGCGCGAGCTGACAGTAGTGAAGTGAAGAAAAAACTTTTCAACGAACTGGTGAAGGAAGCCGCAGGCTGTACGCTCTGCCCGGCGATGTGTGGGCGCAGCGCCGTGCTGAGTGAGCTGAACGGCTCACCCGATGCTCGCATCATGTTCATCGGTGAGGCGCCCGGACGAAAAGGCGCCGACCGCACGCGCGTGCCGTTCTCAGGCGACCAATCAGGCGCGAACCTCGATCGTTTTTTGAGCTCGATCAATCTGACTCGAAAAGAGATCTTCATCACCAGCGCGGCGCTTTGTAATCCACGCTCCGAGTCGGGAGCAAACCGCAAGCCGTCGCAGAAGGAGCTGGCAAACTGTTCCAGCTTTCTGCGGCGGACGATTCAGGTGGTTGATCCGCGCGTGATCGTGACGCTCGGTTCAGTTGCACTTGAAGCTCTAAAGCGCATTCAATATCACGAGCTGAGTTTGAAAACATCTGCTGCTCAGATTCACTCGTGGAATGAACGGGTGTTGGTGCCGATTTATCATCCAAGCCCGCAGGTGCTGGCGTCGCATCGTCGCGAGGCGGAACAGTTGCAGGATTATCAGGTAGTGGCGAAAGCGGTAACACAGATTAACGCGGATTGAGAACGGATTATGACTGAGTATGAAGCGGTTCGAGATGGTGGTGCAGGGCTGATCGATCTTTCGTCATCGCGTGGGCGAATACGTGTGAGCGGGTCGGAAGCCACTATGTTTCTCAACGGACTCGTAACGAACGACATGAAGACGCTGGCCGAGAATCGCTGGATGCCAGCAGTGTTTCCGACCGTGCAGGGACGGTTGATCGGCGCAGTACGCGTAATTCGCGCCGGCGATCCTTCGTTCCTGATCGACACCGAGGCAGCGTCGCACGAGGCGGTGCTCAAGACGATTTCGAGGTTTACGCTCGCGGGTGATTTCAAAGTCTCCGATGTAACGACTGAGACTGCTTTGTTGACGGTCCAGGGACAAGGTGCCGCCGAAGTGCTTCAAAAGGTTTTCGAGCAGGGCGTTTCCGATCTGCCGCAGAACGGTGTTGTTCAGGCTGTGTGGCAAAACGTTCCGGTCACGATCATCCGTGCGTCTCACACTCCTGAAGATGGTTTCGACATCGTCATCGACTCATCGCGGAAGGCTGAGCTTCAACAAGCTCTCGAAGCGGCAGGCGCACAACCAATCGGTGAGGACACATTTGAAATCCTGCGCGTCGAGGCCGGAATCGCACGCTTCGGACAGGATATGGATGAAACCAATGTCGTTCCCGAGACAAATCTCGACGATACCGTCAGCTACACTAAAGGCTGCTACGTTGGACAGGAAATCATTGTGCGGATAAAGCACCGCGGTCATGTCGCCAAGAAAATGACCGGACTACGTTTCGAGACTGATCAGCAGATTGAACCGGGAGCAGTGATCCGATCTACAGAGAATCATGAGATTGGACGCGTGACCTCAGCGGTTATTTCGCCGAGGTTGGGAAGCATTGGCCTCGGATATGTCCGCTATGAGTATCTTGCTGAAGGAACCCACGTCGTGGTTGGGGACGGGATCGATGCGATTGTAGGGATGAATGGCTGAAGATCTCGATTATCAACAGGCGCAACTTGCGTATTCGATCATCGAGCGCTTGATCGAGCACACGCGGGTTGTCAGCGATCTCGTCGCGCTGATGGCCCAGGTGCTCGACGAAGACACGACAAAGGCGCTGACGCAAACGCCTACGTGGACCGCCTACCTCGACAGCCGGCGCGCGCTGGAAAAGACGAAAGCTGATGTGGAGAAGTTCGCGGAGATACTTAAGCGATTAGGTGAGGAGGAAACTTAGTTAGACAGGATTTACAGGATTTTGCAGGATTGACAAGATTTATCCTGTTCATCCTGGAGAATCTTGTAAATCCTGTCTAACGAATAACCATTATCACCTGGCGCTCACGGCCACCATCAAACTCGCAAAGAAAAATCCCCTGCCAACGACCAAGCAGTAACTTCCCATCCTCAAACGGAATCGTCACGGACGATCCAGTGAGGCTGGCCTTGATGTGTGCGTCGGAATTTTCTTCACCATGACGAAAGCCCATCCCGTGCTGCGGAATTAGCGTGCGCAACGCGTGCAACATGTCGCGCGGCACATCGGGATCGGAATTCTCGTTAATTGTGAGGCCTGCGGTAGTGTGCTGCACGAAAAGGACAACCACGCCTTCGCGCTGGCCGGATTCCCTGAGCTTGTCCTGAACCTGATCAGTAAACTCAACCAGCTCTTCGCGGCTGTGTGAACGTACTTTGAGAACAAACATCCTACTTCCGATTCAACAACGCCCAGCCCGTCGGTAAAACTGCCGCGGCGAGAGCGATCTTGATCGCGTCACCAAGGAGGAACGGCAACACCGCGAGTTTGAAAGCTGCAATAGGCGGCGTGTTCGTGAGAATCGAATACCAGGCCCAGCCACCGGCAAAAATGATCGCAGAACCAATCGCCATCGCCGCCACCGCAGTTCCATAGCGTTTGTCCCAACCGTGCTCAGCAAACGCGCCGGTGATGAACGCAGCGGCCGGGAAAGCTACGAGATAGCCGCCCGTTGGACCAAGGAATCGCAGAATCCCACTTCCACCAGCCGCAAAAAACGGCAAACCAATCGCCCCCTCGATCAAATAAGCAATCACAGCCGCAGCACCTAAACGCGATCCGAGCAAAGCGCCGGTTAAAAGGACCGCAAAACTCTGTCCGGTAATAGGCACTGGTCCAATCTGAATCGCGAATTGCGCCCACGCCGCGATGAACAAACTGAAAACGATCACCAGCCCCGCGGAACGCGTGGAGTCGAGCGGCGCGAGCGCCGCCTCCATCAACGTGTCAGCTTTAAGGTATGTACTCATGAGCTTTGTACTTTTGTACTTTGTGCTTTGTATTTTGTGCTTTGTACAAAGTACTAAGTACAAAGCACCAAAACAGTCTAATCGCCAGCTACACTCTTTACCGTGGTTTCTGTTGGCCTTGGCTCAATTGCCGTCGTACCAATCCTCATACCGTGGAACGAACGCCACAGGAAGAACACGGACACGAGGAAGAACACCAGCGCCAGTATCTGCGTCAGCGTCGCATTGCCATTATTACGCGCGGTCAAACTAACCGCCAGCTCGACCGCCAGCAATCCAAATAGCGTTGTAAACTTGATCACCGGATTCATCGCTACCGATGAAGTGTCTTTGAACGGATCCCCGACTGTGTCGCCTACGACCGTCGCGTCGTGCAGGTCCGTGCCCTTCATCTTCAGATCGACTTCGACAACTTTCTTCGCGTTGTCCCAGGCGCCGCCGGCGTTCGCCATGAAGATCGCCTGGTACAAACCAAACACCGCAATCGAAATCAGGTATCCGATGAAGAAGAACGGTTCGACAAACGCGAACGCGAGTGTCGAGAAAAACACGGTCAGAAAAATATTGAACATACCCTTCTGCGCGTACTGCGTGCAGATCTGAACCACTTTCTTACTATCTTCGACCGATGCTTTCTCAACGCCTTCGAGTCGAATGTTGGCCTTGATGAATTCGACTGCCCGATAAGCGCCCGTCGTCACGGCCTGAGTCGAAGCGCCCGTAAACCAGTAGATCACTGCGCCGCCCGTAATCAGGCCAAGCACGAACGGAGCGTGGAGCAGCGACAGACCTTCGGTGTTTGTTCGCAGTCCGTCGGTGAGCGCCATGATGATCGAGAAGATCATCGTCGTAGCCCCGACCACGGCAGTTCCAATCAACACCGGTTTCGCAGTGGCTTTGAACGTATTGCCGGCGCCGTCGTTCTCTTCCAGGAGGTGTTTGGCGCGCGCGAAGTTCACGTTCGTCTTGTATGCTCTCTGGACTTCCTCTTCAACGTCCGGAGCCTGCTCGATCAGTGAAAGCTCGTAAACTGACTGAGCGTTGTCGGTCACTGGACCGTAGGAGTCGACGGCGATCGTGACCGGTCCCATACCCAGGAAGCCGAAGGCCACGAGTCCGAAACCAAACACCGGTGCCGCAACTGGATCGACCATCAAAGCGCCTAAACCCAGTCCTGCCGTTGCGCCGAGATTGGTAATAACGTAAGCAATAGCCATCAGGCCGACGATGCTAATTCCAAGCCAGTAGCCGGAGAAATTTCCCGCCACGAGACCGGAAAGAATGTTCAGCGACGGGCCGCCTTCTCTCGACGACGTGACCACTTCGCTAACGTGACGCGACTCGGTCGATGTAAATACCTTAACGAGCTCGGGAATAAGCGCGCCCGCGATCGTGCCGCACGAGATGATGATCGCGAGTTTCCACCAAAGCGTATCGTTGCCGCTGAGCGTCGGAATCGTCAATCGAGAAACGATGAAAGTGATCACGACCGAAACAATCGAGGTAATCCATACGAGCGACGTGAGCGGCGCCTCGAAATTCATCACATTTGAATTCTTGTAACGAGCCTTCGCGATTGCATCGTTGATGAAGTAGGACAATGCGCTGGCAATGATCATCATCACGCGCATGACGAAGATCCAGACGAGCAATTGCACTTGCACGCGCGGGTTTGCGACGCCGAGGAGTATGAACGTGATCAGCGCGACACCGGTCACGCCGTAGGTTTCAAAACCGTCCGCGCTGGGACCAACTGAGTCGCCCGCGTTATCGCCGGTACAGTCAGCAATCACGCCCGGGTTGCGCGCATCGTCTTCCTTGATCTTGAAGACAATCTTCATCAGGTCAGAGCCGATGTCGGCAATCTTCGTGAAGATGCCGCCCGCGATACGAAGTGCAGCCGCGCCCAGCGATTCACCAATTGCAAACCCGATGAAGCAGGGTCCCGCATAACTGCCCGGAATGAACAGCAGAATGCACAACATGATCAGCAGCTCGACGCTGATCAGCATCATGCCGATGCTCATACCTGCCTTTAACGGAATGGCATACAGCGGAAACGGCTTGCCCTCGAGACTCGCGAACGCTGTTCGTGAGTTTGCAAACGTGTTGACGCGAATGCCGAACCATGCGACGCCGTAACTTCCCGCGATACCGATCAAACTAAACAACAGAATGATGACTACGCGGAACGGCTCCATTCTCGACAACACACCGAAGTAAAGCACGATGATCACGGCGATGAACGCTTCGAGAATAAGAATGAACTTGCCTTGCGTCGTCAGATAAGTCTTGCAAGTCGCATAGATCAGCTCTGAGATCTCACGCATCGCTCGGTGCACCGGCAGTCGCTGCAAGTTCATGTACATAGCCAGACCGAAGCCGAGGCCGAGAATGCAGACAATGATGCCAAACAAGAGCAGGTTATGACCGGTGATTCCGTTGAGGAAGGTCACCTGAGTGAGGTCCGGCAGCTCCAAATTTGCTTCACCGCCCTGATGCGATTGGGCAAAGGCGGGGACGCCAAGAGCTAAAGTCGTTACGGTGGCCGCAATAATAATTGCTGCACGTCTGAGTGTCAGCGATAGTTGCACTTCACGAAATTCCTTTCGATTATCTGGATATGGCGAGATGCGCTTATAAAAACGGGTATTATCCACGGATTACACAGATTTTTCAAAGACGGGTTCTTGAATCTGCGTCATCTGCGGATGTCTGCGGCTTCCCAGCCAACGCCGGATTGAGTCGATCATGATGACTACAGCGGCAAACATGATGATGGCCGTGAGACTGGTATTGATGAGCCCCTGAACGGCTGTTTCGGGCTTTTGCGCCAGCGGCCAGAAGATGTCGGTGATGGATTCGAAGCCGGCTACGAGCGTGGTAGTGCTGACAAACGACAACGGCAGGAGCGTTACCCAGGCATACTTTGCCTTGCCGGAGTTGATGATCATCGTTGTCGCCACACACAGAGCTACGGCGGCGAGCAGTTGATTGGCAATGCCAAACATTGGCCAGATCGTTGAAATCGAACCTGACCAGATGAAAGCCGCCCAGGCTGCCACGACCAGTAAGGAAGTGACTACAGATCCTGGCAGCCAGGTCGGCTCTTCGAGCTTTTTGTAGAAGCGTCCGCCAAATTCTCCGACCAGAAAACGTGCCACGCGCGTACCGGTATCGATTGTAGTGAGGATGAAAAGCGCTTCGAACATGATCGCGAAGTGATACCAGTACTTCATCAGCCCGCCGAGGCCGGGTATGCCGTCGAAGATCTTCGCGATGCCGAGTGCGAGTGTGACGGCTCCGCCGGTTCGACCGCGGAGGTTCGTCTCGCCTGATTCCTGTTCGAGTCGATCTATCTCCTGCGGTTGCATGTTGAAACCCTGGCCGGTATGTGAATCGATCATCTGCACGTAAGCCGCTTTTTGCTGGTCGGTACGCTGGGGCGTGTTGATGGCGAAGTAGTCGCCGGGAAACAGCGAAGTCGCGGCGATCAGCGCCACCACGCCAACCACACCTTCCATCAACATGCTGCCATAGCCGATCATGCGTGTGTCAGTTTCTTTCGCGATCATCTTCGGTGTCGTGCCGGAAGAGACCAGCGCGTGGAATCCAGAAATTGCGCCACAGGCAATCGTGATGAAGACAAACGGATAGAGCTTTCCGGGAATCACCGGCCCGCCACCGGCAGTGAACGGCGTGAGCGCCGGCATGTTCAGATTCGGATGAACCAGCATTACTCCTAAAATCAGAAACGCGATCGTTCCGATCTTCAGGTACGACGACAGGTAATCACGCGGGCAAAGCAGCATCCACACCGGGAGCACCGAAGCGATAAAACCATAGGCGGCCATGATCACGATGAGGCTGTTTCGGGAAAACGTAAATGTGTGAGCGATGGATGAGTCAGCAATACGGCCGCCGAGATAAACCGCAAACAGCAATCCCACGATGCCGATAATGCTCGCTTCGGCAATCTTTCCTTTACGGAAGCGATACATGTAGAGACCCATCAGCAGCGCGAGCGGAATGGTGAAACCGACTGTAAACGTTCCCCACGGTGATTCGGCCAGAGCATTGACCACCACCAGTCCGAGACCGGCGAGAGCAATCACTACGATGAAAAGAATCGCGAGGCCAGCCACCAGTCCTGACAGTGGACTGATTTCCGTGCGCGCCATCTCTGCCAGCGACTTGCCTTTGCGGCGCACACTGCCGGCCATGATCATGAAATCGTGTACGGCGCCACCCAGACAAACGCCGATCACGAGCCATAACAATCCCGGCAGGAATCCAAACTGCGCCGCCAGCACCGGCCCGATCAGGGGCCCGGCACCCGAGATGGCAGCGAAGTGATGTCCAAACAAAACCCATTTGTTGGTTGGGTAGTAGTTGTGCCCGTCGTACATCGTCTGTGACGGCACCGGCCGCGAATCATCAAGGGCGAGAACCTTCGCGGCGATGAAGGCGGAGTAGTAGCGATACGAGATCGCGATCACGCATAGTGCACCGATAATGATTGGTAGCGCGTTCATTGAACCTGAGATTCTCTACCGAAACCTGTCAGTATCGTCAACATGTTAATCGATACGGCGAAAGCATGCGAACCCTCACGCGCGTTGCTTTTGCAACATTCCCATCAATGCAGCAGCTAGAGAAAGCAAGATGCCTAAACCGATCATTCCCAATGCAACCGTGGTGCGCGTGCTGTGACCCAACTGACTGAATAGTTGTTTCAACGTCTCGTCGTGCGGCATCGCCAGTAGGCCAACGGCCACGAGGAAGGATCCCGTAGCGAGGGCTTTTAGCCACGACGCTGATTTGGTTCGCCCAATTGAGCGACCGATCTCGCTTCTACCGTACCCATACGACAGATAAACGGCGAATCCTAAGAGTAGCCAGGCAACGAATCGCCACCATGACGCGGGCGGCAGGTAATACATCAGAAAGAGGTAGGAGATAATTCCCAGTGATGGAATCAACCATGCACCCAGCGGCACTCTAAACGGCCGCTTCCGTTGTGGTTCTTTATAGCGCAAAACGATGATGCCCAGACTAACTAGCAGGAATGCAAACAGTGTCCCTACGTTCGTAAGATCGACCATCTCGTCGATACTCATGACGGCCGCGAAGGCTCCCACTACAACACCGGTAAGAATGGTGGTTACGTGAGGGGTCTTGAACTTGGGATGCACCTTCGCAAAAACCGGTGGCAGTAGGCCGTCGCGCGCCATTGAGAAGAATATTCTCGGTTGTCCCATCTGAAACACCAGCAGAACAGCCGTGTGTGCTATCACTGAACCGAACGCCACCACGGTTGCCGGCCACGTCACACCTGGCGGAGCGGCGTTTTGCAGAGCCATAGTCAGGGGCTCCGCTTGCTCGTTTGCCAGACGCTGAATGAGTTCCGGATAGGGAATTAATCCCGCGAAAACAGCCCCGACCACTACGTACAACACCGTGCAGATAATAAGCGACGCGATAATGCCGATTGGCAGGTCGCGCGAGGGGTTTCTTGTTTCTTCAGCAACAGTAGAGACAGCGTCGAATCCGATGTAAGCAAAGAAGACCAGTGCCGCTCCAGTGAAAGTCCCACGCCAGCCGTTCGGTTGGAAAGGCACCCAGTTTGAGGTCATCTTCGAAGGAGATACGAAGTAGATTGCAGTTCCGATAAAGAAAAGTAGTACGACGATCTTTATGATTACCATCCCCGCGTTAAAATTTGCTGACTCACGAATGCCCCAGACCAACACGACCGTGATGGCAGCAACGATTGCAAATGCCAATAGATTAAGAATGATGGCATGTCCAAAAATTTGCGGCGCATCCCCGAAGCTTTTCATATATTGCTCGGGGTTGGTACTGGCTAGCTTGGCGGCAGTTCGGTAATCAGTTGAGAGCCAAAGCGGAACATGGGCGTTAATTCCCATATGTTCGAACAGATTATCGAGTAGTGTGCGGAAGTAATTTGCCCAACTGATTGCAACGGCCACGTTGCCCAATGCATATTCGATTATCAAGTCCCAACCTATGATCCACGCGACCACCTCTCCAAGCGTTGCGTAAGAAATAGTGTAAGCTGAGCCCGAAATAGGAACCATCGACGCGAATTCCGCGTAACACAAAGCCGCGAAACCGCAAACTACGGCGGTGATCACGAAGGAGATCATCAGCGACGGCCCGGCGCCGGGCCGGGAGGCGTCACCAGCCGCAGCGGTTCCGACCGTTGCAAAAATTCCGGCGCCTATGATCGCACCTATACCAATTAAAGTGACGTTAAAGGCTCCTAACGCGCGCTTTAACGTGTGGCCTTCTTCATGAGCCGCGGCCAGGATATCGTCCAGGTTTTTTGTACGAAACAGTCCTCGAAGCAAGGTGTCGCCTCCGGGAATGGATTTGAATAACAGTTACTTGCTGTAGGGAAAGCTTGCGGAGTTTGGCATGGAAGTCACACGGTTGTAAATGGTTAGGTAGGAATCATCAGACAGGATTTACAGGACAGTGGGCTGGTGATACGGTTGCGTGGTGTTTCCGTTCCGAAACATTCTCTTTCCGACTGACTTTTCTGCGCACTCTTTTGCGGCGCTGAAGTACGCGACCGCGTTTGCGCGGCACAGTGGCGGGCGCGTCGTATTGTTCAGTGCGCACGACGCGAAGGAGGCCGCAAACTTTCAGTCTCAAATGGACGGACTGGTTTCTGATCCATTGCTGAATGGTGTCGACGCGGAACGCATCCTGGTCGAAGGCGATGCCACGAGCGAGATCACACAGGCCGCGATGAATCACGAAATCGATCTGATCACGGTGGCAATGCGCGATCGCAATCGATTGTACCGTGCTTTCGGCAGCTCGATCGGCGAGGCGATCGTCGCCGAGGCGCCGTGCGCGGTGCTTGCTGTTCGTCCTCCGCAACGAGATTTTGTCGAACAACAAAACGGGGATACTGAGATTCGACTCAACCGCGTGCTGCTGGCGACAAACTTTCGTCCCTCTTCAGCAGCCGCAACTCAACTC
>Ga0126376_10001331_pt1 | contig 13264 bp, 12 predicted proteins | sample PanSoiMetPlot_15_FD_92760 | JGI IMG/M metagenome (GOLD analysis project Ga0126376, IMG submission 92760) | Tropical forest soil microbial communities from Panama - MetaG Plot_15 | ecosystem: Environmental > Terrestrial > Soil > Tropical forest > Bulk soil | place: Panama | collected 2016-02-17
ACGCTCGATGCGGGTGCTGCGCCGCAACTCGATTCCTGAATAGATTTGCGGCGGCGCTCCCAAAAAGGCTTGGCTCAAGTTTTCGCTCCGCCTCTACGGTTGAGTTCATAAGCAAGAGCGAAACTCGCGCAATCTTTTTTCAATTGCGCTTCGGCTAACTCCAGCTTATTCCGGGCACATTCGTGCGAAGAGGCTTTGCAACGCCAAAAGTATATAAACACCGCCGCCCGCACGCAATGCAGTCTTAGGTAGAATCGGATCGTCAGGAGCAATTATGGGCGAATTCGGGAAAGCGAGAGTCTGGGCGGACTTCAATGGTCTTTTCGGCGACTTGCTTTGTATCTCTCATAGCGATAGCTGCAAGGACGACCATGCCAACGTCGTGTAACTAGCGGAAGGAATGGTTCTGACCGCGTTCGATCATGATACCGGCGAACAGGGGAATCGAGATGATCTCCTTGCTTCAGGTACCTTCGAGCATTCACCAGAATGGCTACGCCGCGACGGCTCGCGGTGGGTTTTAAGAATTGACAACGATGGAGTGAGGCACGAATCGGACCTTAGACCCCAGATTTGAGACTGAAGGGAACTACGCCGTCGCGGAAGAGCTGCTGACTTGTTTCGTAATCTCTGCCAGTCCAAACGCACTTAGCAGCTGCGCCTGAATCTGATCCGTCACTTTGTTGATTTCCGGCACGCCTAGCCCCTCGCTCCCGATTCGATACCGCAGCGCGCGCTTGCCGAATGGCGTTTGCACAATCTCTAGCGCCTTGTCCGCTACTTCACTCGCATTTCCAGCCGCATTCACCAGCGCCTCGTTCAACTTTTTCGGAACGGCAGCCATCGCCCCATACGGCACAAGCCGCGCCGCGTCGTCCCCGCGATCAATCTTTCCAAAAATCTCCGTCTTATAAGCACCCGGCTCGAGGCTCACGCAATCGATTCCTGAGGTCGCCAGTTCGTAGCGGTACGCCTCCGTAATCGCTTCCAACGCAAATTTCGAAGCGCAATAAATCCCAAACGAAGGAAACACTACGCGCCCCGCCCCGCTGCTGATTTGCAGGATCAGCCCGCTCTTCTGCTTGTGCATCTGCGGCAGCACAGCGCGCATGGTTCGCTGCACGCCGAACACGTTCGTATCGAAGATCTTTTTCGTCTGCTCGATGGTGATTGCTTCCATCAAATCCACGTACGCAAAGCCTGCGTTGTTGATCAGCACATCCAGCCGTCCGGCCTTCATGATCACGCTCCCGATGCACGCGTTCACCGATGCTTCGTCCGTCACATCCATTTCCATCACTTCAATCGGCAGCGAATTCTGCGCAGCAAACGCGCGCAGGCTTTCGGCCCGCGTGGCATTCTTTTCGTTCACGCCGCGCATCGTCGCGAACACGGAATAGCCGTTTCGCGCGAACTTTTCCGCGAACAGCCGCCCAAAGCCCGTACTCGTTCCTGTAATCAACACAACTGGTTTACTCGTACTCATAAAAATTGCCCTTTCCGCTACAGCTCGTCGAAACTCTTGATCGTCCCGTGGCGCGCGTTCGTCACCCCTGCGCCGGGCCTGATCATGAGCGCCGTCTGCATTCCCGCTTCTTTCGCCGCGTCCAGCTCCGCCTCTACGTCCGAAACAAAGATAACGCTGCTACTTCTCTCTCCCAACGCCTCAGCAATCGCCGAATAACTTTTTGCCTCACGCTTTGGTCCCGTCGTCGTATCGAAATACGCTTCAATGTATTTCGTCAGATCCCCCGCCGTCGAATGCCCAAACAACAGCTTCTGCGCCAATATGCTCCCCGAAGAAAAAATCGCAATCCGCTTTCCATCCGCTCGCCATCTTGCAAACGCCCGCGGCACATCTTCATAAACCTCGCCAAGCAGGTCGCCGCTTCCATATCCCTCTTCCCAGATCATTCCCTGCAACGTTTTCAGCGGCGTCACTTTCCTGTCTTGCGCAATCAAATGCCTCACATATTTTGTGGCGGACACAACCTCTTCTTCGGGAGTCCTCCGCAACCAGTGTCCGACTGCTGGATGGTCAGTCCACTCCGCCGCATGTGCGCGTCGCAAATCCTCCAGCAAACTCACCACTTCTGGCACAGTGACATGCCGGCGCAAGTACGGTTCAACTCGCTCCGCCGCAAAGGGGAACAGCGTCTTATAGACGAAGTCCACAGGCGTCGTAGTTCCTTCGATGTCCAGCAGGTAACAAAAGGTAGAGGCTTTTTGTGGCAACAACGGCAAGCTCAGCTCAGGTTCGCTCACGGGTCAGTTTGAGTCTTTTTGGTCCGTGACACAATAAGTCAAAAACTCAAACTTGCTCGCTAACTCAAATTTACTCGACTAGGAAAATAACTCGGCCCAAAGCACACCGGCTCGTAGCCGCTGTCCACGCCGCTCTCGGTGTAATGCGGCGTCCAGCCGCTCATATCCTGAAACAGCCGGATCGCGCGAATCCGCCGCTCCTGGCACAAATCGAACCAATGCCACGTCCCGCGCGGCACGCGCAACAAATCTCCGGCCTCAACAGTGATCGAAACCACTTTGCCTTCACCTTTGTCACCCCGGGGATGAATATGAAAAATTCCGCGCCCTTCGATGATGAACCGCACTTCATCTTCATCATGCCAGTGCTCGCTGTTGAAACGGTTGAGCATCGCGTCGAGTCCGGGCGTCTGCGGCGAAACATCAATCACGTCTGCGGTCACGTATCCGCCCTGCGTCTTCAGCCGTTCGATCTCCGGCGCATACGCAGCCAAAATTTCCGCAGCGCTCGCCCCTTCCGCCACTTCATGTGCCGGCTTCCATCGCTCGTAGTCAATTCCAATCGACGCGAGGTGTGCGCGCACTTCTTCAAACTCGCTCAGCGTTCTCTTTTCATCCGGAATATTCAGCGTCGCCATACGATTCTTCGAACCTCAACGTCAGTTTCAATTACCCAACAACCATCCACTACCTTTGCCAGCGTGTTCCGCCAACTCGCGCCTTCCCACCACTTCCAGCAAAAACTCAAAAATCTCCGCGTGCCGCCGCGCCTGCGCGACGCTGTCTCCCCAAGTATATAACCCATGCCCGCGCAGCAGGAACCCATGCGGTCTCGCATCCTGCTTCAGCAGCGCGTCTACTTCTTTCGCCAGCGCCGGAATGTCCTGTGAGTTCTCAAAAATCGGAATCCACTCTTGATGCTCATGCGTCTTCACTCCTTCGAGCCCTTTGAGCATTTCATAACCGGAAATCGCCATGCTCTTGTGCTTTCCCGCATGACGTTCGGAAAGAATTGTGCTCCATACCGAATGTGTATGCAGAATGCTCTTCGCCCCGCGCGCCCTCGCAACCGCTACGTGCAGCAGCGCTTCGGCCGATGGCCACCCTTCGCCTCGCAAAATATTCGCGTGGTCGTCGATTTCCAGAAAATGTTTTTTGTTCAGATAAGCTTTGTCAACGCCTGAGGACGTAATCAGCAGCCGCAGCGGTTTGTCGCGCAATACCGCGCTGTAATTCCCGCTCGTTCCCAGCGCCCACCCGCGCGCCTGAAAAGCGCGGCCCGTTTCCGCCAGTTCCGTCGCCAGTTTTTTGGGGTCTGCTGCTCGTTTCGAGGACACGCGAATCGGCTCCGTCACGCGGAGTCGATTATCTCACGCTTCGCCGCAGGCCAACGTGGCTGTCATCCCGACCGGAGCAGCCCGGTTTTTTCTTGCACGCGGTTCTTGCGTGTCGGGCTGCGCAGGGAAGGGATCTCTCTTCAAACCGACCCACGCCTCAGCTTTTCAATTCGCTTTCACCGCTTCAATCACAAACATCGGCGACTTCGTCGGCACAAACTTCGTCACACGGAACTCCGCTCCCGCAAACAGCTCGCGGTACTCTTCCTCCGTGCGCTCTTTTCCGCCCGGCATCAACAGCATTTCCAAATCAAGCCATTTTCCGACGTTTGGCGCATTTCCCGGAGCAATCACTCCTTCCAGTAAGATCACGCGGGCATCCGCGGGCGAAGCCTTGTGAATGTTCTTCAAAATCGTCGTCGCTTTCGCATCATCCCAATCGTGAATGATGTGCTTCATTATGTACGCGTCGGCTTGCGGCACTTCCTTGAAAAAGTCGCCCGAACAAACGCTGCATCGGCCCGTCAATCCTAGCGATTCAATCCGCGGCTTCGCCCCATTCACCACATGTTCCAAATCAAAAAGCTTTCCGCGAATCTCCGGGTACTTCAGCAAAATCTCCGTCAACACTTTTCCATGTCCGCCGGCAATATCAATCAGCGTCTTCCCGTTCAAATAGCTGAAGTCATACGCTTCGAGCGCCGCCGGAATCACCACGGCGCTGAAATCCGTCATCGCATCGTTAAAAATATCGCCGGTCTCGCGATTTTTCTCGAAGTATTCGAAGATCGAAACGTTGTGGACTTTCTCGGCCACCGTTTCGCCAGTTTTCAGCGAATGCATCATTTCCGGGGAAAGTTCGAAGTGAATCCGCGTCGCCAGGAAGAGCACCATGTTGCGCATCGACCCCTTCGCATCACGACGGAGCAAGTCCGCGGCTGGCGTCAGCGCAAACGTTTTCGGCGCTTGTTCCTCAAAAATTCCCTCAGCCGCCAGCGCACGCAACACGCGATACAGCGGTTCCTCTTTCACGCCGCTTTCCGCCGCCAGCAGCGTCACGTCTTTCGGTCCATTCTTCAACTTGTCCGCAATTTCCAGTTCAGCTGCACATCCCAGGGCGGCCGTAAACATGCATCCCATCGCCATCTGGAATAGCTTCTCTACCGGTTGTGGCCCCTGCTGTGGATTGGTCCCCCCACTCGCACTTCCTTCCCCCTGGGCTGATGCGGGTGCAGCAGTCATCGTCTTTCCTCCGCTAATTTTTTGGGACCTTGAACTGAGAATTGTCCTTCGGACAGTGGAGGTATCCTAGGCGCATTTCGCGCGATTGCCCACCGCAAAATGGAATCGTTACCTGCGCGCCAGTTATGCACGCAATGACCTTCACAAAAAACAAAAGGCCGGACGAGAGTCCGGCCTTTTCTGTTGTCTTTCTATCTAGAATAAACCTGTCATCCCGACCGAAGTAGCCCGGCTTTTCCTGCGTGCGGTTTTTGCACGCCGGGCTACGGAGTGGAGGGACCTCTCTTCCCGCGATCTACTTAATTCTGCATCTTCAACTTGTCCAACATCTTCCTCACGCCGGAATTCACGTGGTCCTGATCGAGCCCATTCCAATCCAGCGGCTTTTCGTAAGTCGCGCGATACGCCAACTTGTCGTCCCCTCGCCGCACCAGATCAAATACGATCGTTCCCTCGCGGTAGTGAACCGTCCGGACCACATATCCTGGGGGTCCCCAATAACCCCACGATTGCCAGCAGCCGTAGTATCCGCAAACCAGCACCGGTGGATTCACCGGTTCGGCCACGCGCTCTCGACGTCCTTGAATCCCGACCTGATAATCCACCAAAAAGTCCGCCGCGGCTGGATCGCTCACTTGCGTCAGACCTTTTGACTTGAGCGTCCGCTCAATCGCAATCCGCGTCCTCGCATGCACAATATCTTTAGACGGATCGGCATATTTCGGAAAATCACGCTGAGGCCGATCGCCCCGTGGCGTTTGGTCACGCGGCGATATCACATCGCGCGAAACCACGCGGCGTCCACCTTCAGAACGGGTGCCATCCGACGACCGCGCTTCCTGCTGCTGTGCCGGTGCTGGTCTCCATGCCCACGTCATTCCTCGCTGCACTCTCACACTCGGATCGCGGTCCACAACAATGTGCTCATCGCATCCGGCCAAAACCGCCGCACCTCCCAGCACGGCAAGTGGTAAAACTGCCTTAACTCCCGACACTTTCATCCATCCCATGGCAAATACCTCTCCACCTCACTTAACACAACTGCCGCCAAATAGTTGTGATGCGATTTTTCTTCGCCCCGGCTGCCTCGGCGGTACAATACGCCCGTTCCAAACGTCTATTTTCCGGCCCTCGATTTCCTTCCGTTTCAGGAAACTCTTTGGGCGTCTCTTTCGTAACTTACTCGGGAGCCCTCGATGGAATTGAAAATTCAAGGTCTGTCTAAAACCTACGCCAACGGCGTCAAAGCTCTGGACAATGTTTCTCTCACGATCCCGCGCGGCATGTACGGCCTCCTCGGCCCCAACGGCGCGGGCAAATCCACGCTGATGCGCACACTCGCTACGTTGCAGGAGCCGGACAGCGGCTCAGCCACACTCGGCGACCTCGACATTCTCAAGCAAAAGGAAGAACTCCGCCGTCGTCTCGGCTATTTGCCGCAGGATTTTGGCGTCTATCCGCGCATCTCCGCCGAAGATATGCTCAATCACATCGCGGTTCTGAAAGGCGTTACCAATTCCAGCGAGCGCAAGGACCTTGTGCGCAGCATGCTCCGCCGCTGCAATCTCGAAGACGTCCGCAAAAAAGCGCTTTCCGGTTTCTCCGGTGGCATGCGCCAGCGCTTCGGCATTGCGCAAGCGCTTCTCGGCAATCCGCAACTCCTCATCGTTGACGAGCCAACTGCAGGCCTCGATCCCGGCGAGCGCAACCGCTTCTACAATCTGCTCTCCGAAATCGGTGAAGGAGTTATCGTCATCCTCTCCACCCACATCGTCGAAGACGTGATGGACCTTTGCACCAACATGGCCATCATTCACAAGGGACAAGTTCTCTATCAGGGCCGTCCGGATGCCGCCATCGATCAACTCTCCGGAAAAGTCTGGCAACGCTCCATCGAAAAACCCGAGCTTCCCAATTACGAGCAAAAATACCGCATCATTTCCAATCGCCTCGTCGCCGGTCGGCCCTCGTTGCACGTTTACAGCGAACAGATTCTGGACTCCGGCTTTTCCTCAAGTACCCCCGATCTCGAAGACGTGTTCTTCAGCAAAATCCACGGCTGGAGCTGACCCGCATGCTCTGGAAAATTCTCTCGTTCGAACTGCGCTACTGGCTTCGCTCCTGGATGCTTTGGATTTTCTTTCTCATCATCGCCACGATGGTCTTTTTTGCGACAGCCACTGACTACGTTACCCTCGGCGATGCTCTCACCAACACGTATCGCAACGCTCCATTCGTCATTCAGAACTACTACTCGTTCATGGGCCTCTTCGCCATTCTGATGGCGACCGCTTTCGTAAACTCGGCGGCATCGCGCGACTTCCATTTCAACACGTACCAGATCGTCTTCTCGACTCCACTGCGCCGCTTCGACTTTCTTCTTGGCCGCTTTCTCGGTGCCACGCTGGTTTCGCTCATTCCGATTCTCGGCGTTTCGGCTGGAGTGCTTCTCGCCAAACTCATGCCGTGGATCCAGTCTGAACGCTGGGGGCCGGTTCTGTGGAAAGCTCACATCGGCGGCATATTCGTTTTCGCACTACCGAACGCTTTCATCATCGCATCAATCTTGTTTGCCATCGCAGTGATTGCCCGCAATGAAATCGCCTCGTTCGTCGGCGCTGTAGCTCTGCTTGTCGCATATATCGCCACCGACGGTCTTCTTCAAAACGTCGAGCGCCAAAAGTTGGGCGCCATCCTCGATCCGTTCGGTGTTCGCACCTATGCCTACGTCACTCGTTATTGGACCGTCGCCGACAAAAACACATTGTCCGTCAACTACTCCGGCTACATGCTGTGGAACCGCCTGCTTTGGATCTCCGTCGCGCTCGCCATCTTTGTCTTCGCCTACTACCGATTCAGCTTTACAGAACGCAAAAAGAAATCCCGCGCCCAGTCCTCGGAAACCTCTACGGCTCCAGTCTCCGCGCAGTCACTTCCTAAAGTTAACTTCCGCGACGATTCCTTCGCCAAATACCGCGCCGCGGTCAGCATTCATTTCTGGGGTGTAACCAAGAGCACCGTTTTCATTGTCATCCTCTTGCTGGCCCTCAGCAATTGCGTTCCTTCGCTGGCGTTCAACGCCAATCAGCTTTACGGCAACAAAACATTTCCCGTCACTTACTGGATTCTCGACATCATCGCCGGCACGTTCTACATGTTCCTCGTCGCCATCATCACCTATTTCGCCGGTCTCCTCGTCTGGAAAGACCGCGACACCGGCATGGACGAAATCGTCGATTCACAACCGTCGCCCGAGTGGGTTTCTTACGCCGCGCGCTTCACCGCACTCATGGGCCTCATCTTCATCATCCTTGCCGTAGTCATGGCCGCCGGAATCGTTGTGCAAGCCGCGTTCGACTACCATCGCTTCCAAATCGCTCTGTACGTCAAAGAACTGTTCCTCCGCGACGGTTCGTTATTTTTCTTTCTGGCCGTCCTCGCGTTTTTCATCCATGTTGTCGCCGCAAACAAATACATGGGCTACTTTCTCTACGTCGCTTTTCTCCTCGCAAATCTTTTCATATGGCGTCCGCTCAACGTTGCGGCCAACCTCGTCAAGTTCGCCAATCGCCCACGCGTCGTCTATTCCGACTTCTTCACCGATGCTCCTTTCCGCGCTGCTTGGGATTGGCACGCTCTGTATTGGTTCCTCTTCTGTTCGCTTCTCGCCATTGCCACCGTCATGTTCTGGCCTCGGGGCAAACAAGCGAAGTGGAGCGAACGCTTCGGCAACGCGCAGCTGCGCTTTTCCGGCGCCTGGCCCGTTCTCTTTCTGATTTGCTTGCTCTCCTTCGGCTCCGTCGGCGCATGGGCCTACTACAACACTCGCGTCCTAAACGAATACGTCGGCCCCAAAGACATGTTGCGACTTCAGGCCGATTACGAAAAAACGTACAAGCCTCTCCAAAAAACTCCCATGCCCCGCGTGCGCAGCCTTAAATACAACATCGAAATTTTCCCCGAGCAGCGCAACATGACCATGCAGGGCGAAGCCGTCCTCCAAAATCCCTATTCCACACCCGTCGAAGAAATCCATCTCACGCTCGACCGTCTCTACGACACCACCGTGAACATTCCCGGCGCCAAGCTCGTCAAAGATGACAAGCGCCTTTACTACCAGATCTACAAATTCTTTCCGCCGCTCGCTCCCAACGAGACGCGCACCGCCCACTTCACCGTCAAGACAGAGACCCATGGTTTCGAAAACGAGGTCAGCGACCTCACCGTCGTTCAGAACGGCACCTTTTTCAACAACGGCGTCGCTCCCATCATCGGCTACTCTTCGCAAAGCGAGCTTGCCGATCCCGCCGACCGAAAAAAATACGGCCTCGGCGAACAGCAGCTCATGCCGCCGCTCGAACGCAACTGCACCACCAACTGCATGGACAATTACGGCAGTGGCCACGCCGATTGGGTCGATGTCGAAACCACCATCAGCACATCAGCCGATCAAATCGCCGTCGCCCCTGGCTCACTCCTGAACGAATGGCAAAAGGACGGCCGCCGCTACTTCCACTACAAACTTGATCACCCCGCGCTCGATTTCTATTCCTTCATTTCCGCGCGCTACGAAGGGGCTCGCGAAGAATGGAACGGCGTCAAAGTCGAGGTCTACTACCTCAAGGAGCATCCGTGGAACGTTCCTCGCATGCTCAAGTCGATCGAAAAGTCGCTCGACTACTGCACCAAGAACTTCGGCCCGTACTATCACAAGGAAGCGCGCATCATCGAATTTCCACGCATCGCCACGTTCGCGCAGGCTTTTCCCGGCACCATGCCGTACTCAGAATCCATCGGTTTCGTCGCTAACTTCGACGACGCGGAAGACATCGACCTCGTCTACTACGTCGTCGCCCACGAAATGGCTCATCAATGGTGGGCGCACCAGGTGATCGGCGCGAACATGCAGGGCGCCACTCTTCTTTCCGAAACCATGGCCCAATATTCCGCGCTCATGATCATGGAAAAGGAGTACGGCCGCGACATTATGCGCAAATTCCTGCGCTACGAAATGGATCGCTATCTTGCCGCGCGCGGCCGCGAACTTCAGAAGGAACGTCCGCTGCTCACCGTCGAATCGGGCCAGGGCTACATTCACTACCGCAAGGGCAGTGTCGCCCTTTATTACCTGAAGGAAATGATCGGCGAAGAAACCATCAATCGTGCGCTGCGCCGCATCGTCCAGCAGTACGCCTATGCGCAGCCGCCATATCCCACCTCGTGGGTTTTGGTAGATGAGCTAAAGAAGGAAACTCCCCCTGAATACCAATATCTGCTGAAAGATCTTTTCGAAGACATCACGATCTTTTCGAATCGCACGCTCGAAGCTACCGCGGAGAAACGCCCCGACGGCAAGTACGACATCAAGCTCGACATCGAAACCCGCAAATACAAAGCCGACGACAAAGGGAACGAAACGGAAGTTCCGCTCGACGATTGGATTGAAATTGGCGCGTTCGCAAAACCCGCAAAAGGTAAGAAATACGGCAAGACCCTCTACCGCCAGCGCCTTCATCTCACTTCAAACAAGTCTGCGCAGACATTCAGCGTGGACGAACTGCCTGATCAGGTTGGCGTCGATCCGTTCCTGCTTCTGATCGACCGCGTCCCCGACGACAACACCAAGAAACCAACCCCAGTTAGTACAACTGCCGCCGCTCACAAGTAACACGACGCGCTGTTCGTTGGCCACTGTGTAGGGGCAGGACTTTAGTCTGCCCTCTTCAGGACGCCGCTTTCACCCAGTCCTCCGGCGGAAACTCCACTGGCCAGAAGTGCGGCGACGGTTCCGCAAACTCAAACGCCACCCCTGTATATCCTCCCGGAGGATTCACCACTCGCACTACCTTGGCCGCCACTTCAGCGCCAGACACAGGGTTAACTAACACAATCGGCTGCCCGGCCAGCACTTCCATCTGTAATTTCAATAGCCCGCCATGTGCATTCACCACCATCGTTTGCGTCTCTTCTTCCATTGGTTCGTGTTCCAGCGATTCCGTCATCACCACAATCGGAATCTGCAACCTCACGCGCTCGCTGCGCCTTTTGTTCTCGACCTGGGAAGGGGACATTCCTCTCCTCTTTCACGCCGGAACCCGGGAGAGGCAGGCTGGGAGGTTCTCGGCAAGATTGCCAAGTGTTGCTCAAATTGTCCTATGTTTCAAAGTAAAAGAGAATTGATCAGAAATTAGCATACAAGCTGACGCGAGAGCCGCCTGTCCTGAAGATTCTCGAAAGCGCCTCAAAGTGTTCAAGCCTTCTCTTGACAAAGCCGAAGCGCGTGCAGCAGACTTCCTGCGGTTTCCCTCTCATCTCTTCCTGGTTTAAGCGTTTTCTGGGTTTGTCTTTCGTCGCCTCCCAGGTCAACGAAGAAAGACATTCATTTGTTTCGGATCATTCGTCCCCGCTTCGTTTTACACAAATTCGCAAAGGAGGACCAAATGAATTCATCCATCCGGATCAAAATGGTGACGGCTCTTGCGTTAGCCTTGGGCGCGATTGTTCTTGCAAAAATGTTTAGCATGTCCCTTCCCGTAAGGGCGCAGAACAGCGGAGAGGACACCGAAACTGCGCTCATTCGTATCGGCTTCGCCATCGCTCCCGTTCACCTGAATATGGAAGGGAAAAATCCTGCTTTGGTGGGGCTTGGCAGTTTCATTGTCAACGGCCAGTCTGACTGCAATGGTTGTCACACTGGTGGAGCGCCGCCAAACTTCAATTTTGCCAATGGTGGAAACCCATATTTCGGTCAGCCAGCAAAAACTGACGCAACCACCTACCTCGCCGGCGGTGCGGACTTCGGTCCAGCGGTTCCTCCGAGCGCTCTCATCGGTGGGTTTCCTCCAGGTTCCCAACCTCCGTCCTATCCACCCGCCGCGTTTGGAGACTACGTTGGGCCCGACATCATTTCCCGAAACTTGACACCAGATAAGACGGGCCGGCCGGAAGGCGGCAACACGCTCGACCAATTCAAGGAGATCCTCAGGAAAGGCACAGACTTCGATCATCTCCATCCAACTTGCACCGCGGCCTTACCTGCACCGACGCCGGCAAACTGCATCCCTCCCCCGGTTGACGGCAGCCGTCTCCAAGTTATGCCATGGCCCGTCTTCCACAACATGACAGACCATCAAATTGAAGCCATCTATGAATATCTCAGCGCAATTCCTTGCATCGAAGGCCCGTCCCAGCCAAGCGATCTTCCTCCTTTCATGCAATACGCATTCCCCGTACTGCACAACGACTGTGGCGACTCACAGATCGCCCGCAATAGCATCTCCTCACGCCATTTGGTCGCGCGAGGAAGAGCCAGAAAATAGCTGCGTTTGCATAATCATAGTTTTGAGCGAAATGCCCGCGTTTTCTGAGTTGCTATGAATCCCGTCCAGAAATCGAGGGCGACATTCAAGCAGGTTTGCGAGTCTCCGCAGCAAGCCCGCTACGCTTTCGTCACTCCCCGGTAATCTTTTGTTCGAAATTCCGCGTTTCTGAGTTATTTAGTACCTATCGAACTTTGGTTCGCTGTACGTGCCGTATCCCGGCCATGGTGAGTGTCCCTCTATTCATGGCGCTCCCAGAGGCACTCGATGACAACCACACATACGGATCAACCGCCCGCAACCACCACTAAACGGCGCAGTCGCCGTTTTCCCTTTCAATCCAGCGTCGAAGCAACTTGGCAGGAGCCGAATGGCAAGCTCTACCGGGAAGAAGCAAAAGCTACTGAGGTAAACGCGCACGGCGGCCTGCTCGAAATGAAGAACTATCCCGCAGTCGGCACTCAGATCGAACTAACAAATCTTATTACCCGCGAGTCGGCCTACGCGCGCATCATCGGCGCTCGCAGAAGCCCCGAAGGACGCCTCGTCGGTGTCGCTGTCGAACTGACGGTTCCTAGCGAAACCTTTTGGGGCTCCAATTTTCAACTCAAGAAAATCTGCGCCGACTTGGTCCGCGTCGAATACGAAATGCGCTCAGGCGCTGTCGATGAACGCGTCCTTCGCGAATTTCGCGATGCTGTTGACCATGTTCGAAAAACCGCCTGGGCCGTCCAGGAATGGCAGGCACGCCAGTCTCAGCACACCGATCCGCAATCCGTAATTTCCTTGGTCGTCGCCGAACGCCTTCGCCGTGCCACCCAGCTCTGCGATTCGATTACCGCCGACGTGGCTGCCCAGCAGGTGAATCGCACCACGGTTGGTATCGAAGAGTTTCTGAAGTCCCTTCAAGAATTGGGCGAATCACTGCGCGGTCTGTTCTGACCCGCCGCGTCGAGCTTCTCACGCCCCACAACCGCCACAGCCGCACGAAAATATTGACGGACTTGCTTACATTTTTTGGGTTATCATGAAACTCCCGCCCGGAAACTGAGGGCCATATGCAAGGAAATTTGCGAGTCCCACAGGCAGTTCTTCTCCTCT
>Ga0126376_10001332_pt1 | contig 13261 bp, 15 predicted proteins | sample PanSoiMetPlot_15_FD_92760 | JGI IMG/M metagenome (GOLD analysis project Ga0126376, IMG submission 92760) | Tropical forest soil microbial communities from Panama - MetaG Plot_15 | ecosystem: Environmental > Terrestrial > Soil > Tropical forest > Bulk soil | place: Panama | collected 2016-02-17
GCCCGCGTCGGGATCGATCTCGATGGTCAGGTACCGAATCGAAGCCAGCCCGAACATGCCGGCCACCCGGTAGCCACGGTAGCTTTGCCTGAAGGAGCGCGTCACCACGAAGCTGGGGTCGCGCACGGTCAGGTCGCCAATCCGCCACTGCTTGACCTGCCCGTCCGAGATCACGCCGATGCGGTCGGTGGTGCCTCCGGCCTCGCTGACCCGTCCCGCGGCCAGAGCGTGCAGACCCAGCTCGTTTGCCACCCGCGCATCGATGGTGGTGAAGGTGGAGCCGGTATCGAAGAACCACACGTAGGGACCGTGGCCGTCGATCGTGCCCAGCGTACCCACCGCGGTGTCGTCGAATGGATCCAGGATCGGAAAGCTCCACTCACGCCCCGCCGACCAGTCGGGCGGTGGGCCGGTCACGCATCCGATCCCTGCCACCAGCACGGCCCCCGTCCACGCGACTCGCATGCCCCATTATCGGCGCGTCCTCGGCGCGGTTGCGAAAAAAACCGCGGCGAGCGTCACCGGCAGGCGAGACGACCTGGGGGGAGAGTCGCTCGCCGGTACCCGCACCCACCGCGGCTAGTGATGGTCTAAGCACCCCGGATGCGCGTCAAGGGCCGGAGCCTGGTTTCAATCGCCTGCCAGCGGATGTGCTTCCAGATGGCTTGGAAGTAGTCTGCTTTCCGGATGCCATAGTCCAAGAAATACGCGTGCTCCCAAGCGTCGATCGCAACCATCACGATCTGGTTGGGAAACAGCCCCACGTGGTGCTCGCTTTCCACGAAATTGTTGCGAAACACGTCGAAGTTGCAGTCGTACGTGGTCAAACACCAGCCGTGGCCGCTGCCCACGATGGCCTTGCAGTCGGCGACATACTGCTCCCACGACCCGAACGTGCTCGCGAGCGCGTACCGAAGCGGGTCGGGCGGCACCTGCCCGGACGGGCCCAGGTTGTCGAAATACAGCTCGTGCAGAATGGTTCCGTTGTAGGCCACGGGCTCGCGCCGCCGCAGCTCCGAGTACTCGGAGAACGAGTAGCTGGGCGCATTGCGATCCACGTGCGCCAGCCGCTCCTCGAGCGTGGCCAGGGCCTTGACATAGCCTTGGTACAGGGTGAAATGCGCCTCCAGCTGCGCCTCGCTCAGCGCGCCGCGCAGCTCGCTCTTCAGTCGATCGAAATTTCGGGGTTTGTGCGCCATGTTTGCCTCCTGATATGGATGCATCTAGGCGCGCGCACGCGCGGAACCAGTGGAATCTTGCCAATCTATTGGCGAAAAGTTTGTTTTGGTAGCAAGCTGGCGGTACTGGGCTTGGTGATGCTGCTCGCCTGCCAACGCCAACCGCCCCCCGCGCCCCGACCCGCGCTCCGGCCGCCTGGTCAGACCGGCAGCGCCACTCTGACCGGGAGCGTGCGCTTTGCCGGGCCGCCGCCCGCGCCGCCCGCGCCGCTCGCGTCGCTCAAGCTCTCGTTTCCCGATTGCGCGCGCTTCGTGGCGGGCGCGCCGGCCGATCCCGGCCTGCTGCGGGCGCCCGGCGGCGGGGTCAAGGACGCGTTCGTCTGGATCCGCGAGGGGCTGGCCGCCGGCGACTATCCGGTACCCGAGCAGCCGGTGTTGCTCGATCAGTCGAGCTGCGAGTTCAGCCCGCGCGTGTTCGGGATCCGGGTCGGCCAGCCGCTCGCCATCGCCAACAGCGACCCGCTGCTGCACAACGTCAGCAGCGCGGCCGCGTTCAACCTGGCCCTGCCGAAAGGCGGCGCGCGTGCGCGCCCGCGTTTCGAAAGGCCGGGCGTCATGACGCCCATCGTGTGCAACCTCCATGGCTGGATGCGCGCCTGGGCCGGCGTGGTCGCCCATCCCTACTTTGCGGTTTCCGACGCTGCCGGTCGCTTTGCCATCCCGAACCTTCCGGCCGGTACCTACACGGTCGAGCTGTGGCAGGAGCGACTGGGCTTCTTCCGCCAGCGCGTCACGCTCGCCGAGCACGAGACGCGCACCATCGCGTTCGATCTGGAGGCGCCCTGATGCTAGAGTCGGCGACCATGAGATGGCTTGCCCTGGCCCTGCTGTGCATGAGCTGGTCGAGTGCCTGCAACCGCGACAAGGGCGAGACCGCGGCCCCCGAATCGGCCGCGCCGGTGATGCCCGGCAAAACCGGCAGCGCCGCCATCACCGGCACCGTGCGCTATCGGGGCCCGGTTCCAAGCACCCCCAGCCGCACCACCACCACCGAGTGCACGCACCTGGCCGGCCCGCCCCCGCGCACGCTCTCGGTGGGCAAGGATAGCGGGGTCAAGGATGCCTTCGTCTGGATCAAAGATGGCCTGCCGCCCGGGCAGTACCCGGTGCCGTCGGAGCCGATCACGCTCGATCAGAAAGGCTGCGAGTACACTCCGCGCGTGCTCGGTCTCCGGGTCGGGCAGCCGATCGTGCTGGCCAACAGCGATCCCATCCTGCACAACGTCCACTCGCCCGCCTTCAACGTGCCGCTGCCCAACGTGGGCGCGCGCGTCACGCGCAAGTTCACGCGGCCCGACGTGATGGCGATGGTCACCTGCGACGTGCACCCGTGGATGCGCGCCTACGCGGGCGTGGTTGTGCATCCGTTCTTCGCAGTGACCGGGGCCGACGGCAGCTTTGCAATTTCCGGCCTGCCTGCCGGCACCTACACGGTCGAGGTGTGGCAGGAGCGCCTCGGACGGACGAGCCAGCAGGTGAGCGTCGCCGACGGCGAGAGCAAGCGCGCTGAGCTCGAGTTGAAAATGCCCTAGTCTAGGCGGCGGCCTTGGGCGGCTCGCTCGCGGCCGGCTCGTACTTTGCGGGGGTCGGGGTGGCCGACTTCTTGAAGAGGAGCTTGGTGACGCCCCAGCCCAAAAGGATGAGGCCAGCCAGCACCGCCCAGCCCAGATTCTCGCCGCCCGCCGAGGTCGCTTCCACAGTCGGGAAATGCGAGCCCACCATCATGAGCACGAGCGGCACGGACATGTACGTATTCTGCTTGGAGCGCAGCCCGGCCAGGCCGACCAGCGCTGCATCGGGCGCGGTGCCGGCTTTGGTGGCGGCGATGATCTTGCGCTGATTGGGCCAGATCCGCATCCACACGTTGGCGAACATGATGGTGCCGAACAGCCCGCCGATGATGATGAAGACCGCGCGGGGCGTGAACAGGCGCGACATCCCGAAAGCGATGCCGGTCACGATCACGAACGACACGATGACGCCGACCTTCTCCTGCTTGGCCATGGCCTTCCACAAGACGTCATAGATGAAAAAGCCGACCACCCAGACCGCCAGCACGATGCCCGAGCCGGCCCACTTGTCGAGCGTGCTCATGGGCGCGACTAGAACCCCATCGGTCATCGAGTACACGATGCCGAGCAGCAGGACGCCCGTCACCCAGGTATAGGCGGCGCCCCAGCGGAAGAAGTACAGCGCGCGTGGCATCAGCTCGGGCACGACTTTTTTCTTGGAGTCGGCATCGTACGTCTTGGCGACCTGCGCGTTGACCCAGTTGAAGAAGTAGAGGTGGCCGATCCACGTGATGCCGGCCACGACGTGCGCCCACCGGAAGACCAGCTCCAGCCATTCTCTGACGTTGGGATCCATCGGTTCCTCCGTTTTCTAGCGCGCAGGAAGATAAGGAATTTTCCGGGAGGGCGCAACCGTCCGCGGTCAGTCCGGGAGCAGAACGTGATAGTCGTCGGGGCCCAGGCGCTGATCGAGCCGCGCCAGCACGCGCTCGTCGTCGCCCGCGCCGGCCACGTAGCAGGGCTTGCCGTCGCGGCCGAACGCGACCGGCGGCCGCGCCTCGGCCGGGGGCGGCTCCGGCAGCGCGTGCTGCGCGATGTCCCAGGCCGGATCGGGCGAGAAGCCCAGCCGGGCCGCGTACTCGATGCCGCCATAGACGATGGTGGCCGCCAGCTCGGGCGGGCAGGCCAGCGGGGCGGCCTCGCCGTAGGTCTCGGCGCGCAGGGCTGAAAGCGCGCTCATCCCCACATCGGCGCACAGCTCGGCCGAAAGCAGGCCCATGCACCAGAGATCGACCACGAACCGCGCCACCACCATGCGGCGGTCTTTGCCCTCCCGCACCACCAGCAGCCGAGCGCGTCCGGATTCGCGCCAGTTTGCGCTGATGGTGCAGGCCACGAGGGACAGCTTGCGGCAGCGCCGCGCCAGCTTGTGCGCCAGCCGGGCCTGCCGTCGGGATCTCCTGGTGCCGCCCATGGTTTCCACGCTAACGCCGCCTGCGCGGGCGCGCAAAAAAATGGCTGAAAAAACTTGGCTCAAGAAACTGGTCCGGGGGCCGATGACAAGGGCATGAAGGGCCGCGAACAACGTCGTACCGAGCGCATCCAGGCCCGGTTTCTGGTCGAGTTCGGCCCGACCGAGCCCTGCTTTCCGGGCGAGGTCCGCGATGTTTCGCTGCACGGCCTGTTCGTCCAGACCCGGCGCCAGAGCACGGTCGGAAGCCTGATCCGGCTGCGGCTTTACGTGCCCGACGGCGACACGCCGTTCGACTGCTACGCCTGGGTGCGCTTCTGCGACATCAAGCGCTCGGGCGGCATGGGCCTCGAGCTGTTCGCGATGTCCTACGCCGAATCCACGCGCTGGGGCACCTACTACTACCGATGCGTGGCGGCCGGGCGCAAGCAGGCCCGAGCCCAAGCTGCGCAGGCGCACGCCGCTGTAGCCGCCTAGAGGCTTGAGGCCTGAGGCCTGAGGCCTGAGGCCTGAGGCCTGAGGCCTGAGGCCTGAGGCCGAGCGGCTCCCCTTGACACTCGTCAGGGCGGGCGGTACGGGTGAAATCGGCGTGCAAGCCTTCATCAAAGCGGTCGGCGCCGGCAAGAAGCGGGCGCGCAACCTGGCGCGCGCCGAGGCTGCGGCCGCCATGCGCGCGCTGCTGGCCACGCGCGATGAGGCGCAGGTGGGCGCGTTCCTTCTGGCCATGCGCATGAAGGGCGAGACCGGCGACGAGCTGGCCGGCTTCGTGGATGCTCTCGGTGGCCCGGGCGGCCCGACCGCTCGGCCGGGGGCGCAACCCCAGGTCGACGTGGACGCGCACGGCGACGGTCGCGAGGGCCGCCCCAGCCTGCTGCCGGCGGCCGCCATTCTGGCTGCGCGCGCCGGCCTCGATGTGCTGGTGCGCGTCGACGCAAGCGGCGTCCGCAGTCGGCAGCACGTGGCGGCCGTGCTGGCGGCGCTCTTGCCGCATCCGGGCGTGCGTGCGAGCAATCTCGAGACCGAGCAGCCCGATCTCAAGCGACTGCTCGATATGCGCGCGCGCGTCGGAGTGCGCACGTTTGTGAACAGCCTGGTCAAGCTGTGGAGCCCACGCGCGGCGCCGGTGCGCGTGGTCGGCATCTTCCACGGCCCCTACCACGAGCCGATGGCGCGAGCGCTCGCGCTTCTGGGCGTGCGCGGGCTGGTCGTGCAGGCGCCCGGCGGCCTCCCCGAGCCACCGCCCGACAAACCGTGCAAGCTGACCAGCGCGGAGGCGCCCGAGCACACGGTCACGTTCGATCCGCGCGGGTTTGGCGACCCGGTCGATCAGGGCGCGCTGCCCGAAGTGGCCACCGCCGCCGAGACCCTGGCCCTCAATCAAGCTGCGCTCGACGGGCGGCGCGGGGCGGCGCGCAAGGCGGCGCTCCTGGGCGCGGCCACGCTCCTTACGGCGGCCGGCCTGGCGCGCGACCTTCACGCCGGCTTTTCCACCCTTGCGCAGGGATTGCAATGACGACTGCACATTTCTTCACCTGGGCCGAGGCCAACCAGCTGGTCCCGCGCCTGGCCGAGATTTTCGGGGTGGTGGCCCAGTTGCGCCCGCAGCTGCGCGCGATCTACGAGCAGCTCGATCAGCTGGGCGCGCCGCCCGGCGGCCCTCCGCCCGGGGGCCCGGTCAGCCCCGACGTGCGTCGGCTGCGTGCGCTGTTTCAGGGCCTGTACGAGACCCTGACCGAGCAGCTGCGCGAGATCGCGGCCATGGGCGGCATGATCAAGGACGTCGACCGCGGGCTGGTCGACTTCCTGTACCGGCGCGACGGCCGCGAGGTCCTGCTGTGCTGGTGCTACGGCGAGGCCGAAATCGGCTTCTGGCATGACCTGGAGGCTGGTTTTGCGGGCCGGCGGCCCATCGAGGACCGCGACCGGGCCGGCCGGACCGGTCTGCACTGATTGGTGCAAACCGGGCCGATCCTTGACAAGTACCCGAACTACGTTACAAATTTGTTTCCGGCGCCGGCCGGTACGAGCGGCGACTCGGAGCAGCGGAGGCACGGGGATGGCGGCCCAGCCTGATGATAAGACCCTGACCCTGAAGGAAATGGTGCGCAGGGCTGGCAGCACGCCTCGAACCATCCGCTTTTACGAAGAGGTCGGGCTTATCCACCCGCTGGGTCGCAGCCCCGGAGGGCACCGCCTCTATCACCCAAGCGAGCTCGAAAAACTCCAACTTATCGGTGACTTACGGATTGCCGGCTTCTCGTTGGACGAGATCAAGACCATCTTCGAGCTGCGCCAGCGCCGGCACGATGCCAAGCAGGCGTCGGGCGAGGTGAGCAAGATTCTGACCGAGAAGATCGACCTGCTCAAACGCCGCCTGGGCGCGCTGGTCCAGCTCAAGGAGGAGCTGGCGTCCTCGGTGGATCTGTGGCAGACCGCGTGCGCGGACTGCAAGTGTCCGCCCGGCGAAGAGATCTGCGAGGCTTGCGCCGACATCGATCATGCGCATCTGCCACGCACGTTCCGCTGGATCTGGAACGTGCATTAACCGCATAGTTGCCCCCGTGAACCGTCCTCCCGACCTCGAACGCATGGCGGCCGCGCTGCGCGAGTTCTTGCGTGCCTGCGGTCTCGACCTGGAGGAGCCCGATTTCGCGACCACGCACGAGCGGGTGGCGCGCATCTGGGCGCACGAGTTCCTGGACGGGTACCAGCGCGACCCGGCCGAGATCCTGGGCGCGCCGGTCGTGGGCGAGGCCGATCCCGACGTGGTGATCGTGGGCGGGGTGCGCTTTCACGCCATGTGCCCGCATCATCTGCTGCCGTACCGCGGCATCGCGCACGTGGCCTACATCCCGCGCGGCAAGCTGATCGGGTTCGGGCGCCTGGCCGAGCTGGTGGCGTGCTTCTCGCACCGGCTCACCCTGCAGGAGCGCATCACCCACCAGATCGCGCAGGCGCTCACCGAACACCTGCACGCAGCGGGCGCCGGCTGCGTGATGGAGGCCGAGCAGCTGTGCCTGGCCATGCCGGGCGACAAGCACGACCAGTCGGGCGTGGTGACCAGCGCCTTCGTAGGCGCGATGCAGTCGCGGCCCGACCTCAAGGCGCGCCTGATGGAGGCCGCGCGGATCGCAGGTCGATGACGCTCGACGGCCGCGTGGCCGTGGTGACCGGAGGTGGGCGCGGCATTGGCCGCGCGACCGTGCTCGCGTTCGTGCAGGAAGGCGCGCGGGTGGCCTTCTGCGCGCGCACCAAGGCCGAGGTCCAGAAGGTCGCGCGCGAGGCCGGACCGGGCCACCTGGGCTTGTGGGACGTCGACGTCGCGCGGGGCGAGGACGTGGCCGCGTTCGCGCGCAACGTGGTCGAGGAGCTGGGCGTTCCCGATGTCTTGGTCTGCAACGCCGGGGTGGCGCTGCGCGCACCGCTCGAGCAGACCGACGAGGCGGCCTGGGACCTGGTCCTGGGCGTCAACCTGCGCGGGACCTACGTGTGCGTGCGTGCTTTTCTGCCGGGAATGCGCGCGCGCGCGAACGGCCGCATCGTGTGCGTGTCGTCGATTGCGGGCCGGCAGGGCACGGCCGGCTCGGTCGCCTACTGTGCGGCCAAGCATGGCGTGGTCGGCTTCGTGCGCGCGCTGGCCGAGGAGCTGCGCGGCGATGGGCTGCAGGTCAACGCGGTGTGCCCGGGCAGCGTCGATACCGCGATGCTGGCGCCCGAGTTTGCACCCGGCATGCCGCCCGAGGAGGTCGCACGCACAATCGTGTGGCTGGCCGGCCAGGCGCCCGACTCGCTGACCGGGGCCTGCATCGATCAGTTCGGCTAGCGCCCGTCAGCGCCGGGGATGCGCGATAAAGAAGTTCATCGCCGCCTCGCCCCAGACGAAGCCGTTCGGCCCCGCGCAGGCAAACGGGAACAGCTGGCCGGGCTGGCCGCCCATATCCTGGCTGCCCGGGAAACAGTGACCGCCCAGGATGCTCGCGCCCGAGCCCGCGGCCAGGTAATCATGCTGCAGGAACTCGAACGTGGTGCCGTTCGGGTTGCGCCAGCGCGTCCACGTGTACATGGAGTCACCCGCGACCGGCTCGGCCGGGCCCATGTTCCAGGCGGCGATCACGGCATCGCGACGCGCGGCCGCCTGGGAGAAGCTGACCAGGTTGTCGTGGGTGCCGTGCAGGACCAGCGTATCGAGCTGCGTTGTCGGCACCTGGCTGCAGTCGGTGCCGGCCCCGGGCGCGGCCGAGGCCAGCACGTCGGCATGCGCGCACACGAAGCGCCAAGTCATGAGACCGCCCTGCGAGAAGCCGGTGAAATGCCAGCGCATCGGATCGAGGTGGAACACGCGCGCCACCCGCTGCATGAACGCAAACACCATGTCGTCGTTCGACGCCGACCATCCGGCGAGCGGGGGATTGCCGGGCGCGTTGGGTTGAACGACCAGATACCCATGCTGCCGTCCCAGCGCCCGCATGTTGGTGTTGTCGTCCTCCATGCGCCCGCTCATTGAGTAGCCGTGGACGTCGACCACCAGCCCGCACGGTGCGGTCAGGCAGGCGTCGGCCACCGCGACGTCGAAGGTCAGACCGTCGCATGTGTATTGATGATCGCCCGCGCTGACATCGGTGATGCAGTCGTCGGGTGTGGGTGGTGGGAACTGGCCGCTTCCGTCGGAGCCGCCGGCATCACCGGCGTCCGCGCCGCCCGCGCCGCCGGCGCCGCCCGCGCCCCCCAGTCCGCCCGCGCCCCCCAGTCCGCCCGCGCCACCGGCTCCGGCGCCGCCCGTGCCCGCGGTGCCGCCGCTGCCGCCCCCGCCGCCCGGCGTCTGGTCGCCGCAAGCCACCAAAAACAAGCCTAAAAGCAAGACCAGGCGCCGCATCCGCGCATCCTCGCCCCGGCCCGCAATCGCGTCAAGGGAATGCGCGGTGGGTGTGGCCACGGTCGCGGGTCCCGGTGGCTCCGTCCTTCTCCGCATCCAGTGTCCACGATTCGCCATTGACGTTGACGCTCCACCGCCATCGACCGCCCGCGCGGCCTGCTTTCGCCCACTTCCGAAGTGGCGTCGAGCTTGCTTTGGGCTCTCCCGTGCCGACGACGATGACGCCTCGACGGTTGCTCCTGCTCGCATGCCTAAGTGCAGCGGGTTGTTTCGACCGCTGCGCGACCCCACCCGAGGACGGAACCTGGAGGATGTCCCTGGTAGGGGCGCTCGGCAACGACCCAGCCTGTCCCGCGTTTCCGGATCGTCTGCTCAGGTTCCCGCTGGCCGATCATTCCAATTGCTAGGCGGGCTGCACGTGCAGCGGCGACTCGTTTCCGCGCGACATTGACAAGCCGAACCAGTGCATGGGCGAATTCCGAGAGACCTGCGTCCAGGCAAACACCGATCTCGACTGCTCGTTCAACTTCCGGGGCCCAGCGAGCGGGACCGGGATCTGCGACTTGGGGACGGTGGACAATCCTCTTGGCGGTCGCTCGTGCCAGTGGGAGGTGGCCATCACGAGGCTGTAGGCGGCGGCGCGCGTCGGACCCGCAAAGGTTGCTCCGTCGAGCCGGCCGTTCAACCGGGGTTACGGATACCGGCCCCGCAGCGCCGACAGGATCATGCGCGTGGCCTTGGATCGATTGAGCGTGTAGAAATGGACCCCGGGCGCGCCGTGGGCGAGCAGCTCCGCGCACTGCAGGGTGGCATGCGCGACCCCGAGCTGCAGAACCGCCTCCGCATCGTCGCGCCGCCGCTCCAGCTCCAGCATGAGCCGCATGGGCACGGTGGCGCCGCACATGCGGGTGAAGCGCTCGACCTGAGCCGCGTTGGTGATGGGCATGATGCCGGGGATGATGGGCACCGTGATGCCGGCCGTGCGCGCCCGCTCCACGAAGTGAAAGTAGAACGCGTTGTCGAAAAAGAGCTGGGTGATGATGAACTCCAGCCCCGCATCGATCTTGCGCTTGAGATTCTGCAGGTCGGTCTCGCGGTCGGGCGCCTCCAGGTGGCCTTCCGGATAGCAGGCGCCGCCCAGGCAGAACGAATAGCCGCGCTGTTTGATGAAGCCGACCAGCTCGCTGGCATAACGAAAGCCGTCGGGAGCCGGGGTGAACGTGGTCTGTCCTCGCGGCGGATCTCCGCGCAGCGCGAGCACGTTCTCGATGCCATCGGTGGCCAGGCGGTCGAGCACCTGGGCCAGCTCGCCCTGCGAGTGTCCGACGCAGGTCAGGTGCGCCATGGCTTCGATGCCCACCACTCGCCGGATGCGCCCCACCAGGTCGACCGTGCGGTCGCGCGTGGACCCGCCAGCGCCGTAGGTCACCGATACGAAGGTGGGCGCCAGCTCGCGCAGCTCGCCGATGGTGGTAAACAGGTTGGCCACGCCGTCGTCGTCTTTGGGCGGGAAGAACTCGAACGAAAAGCAAGGCGTGCCGTTGCCGATGAGCGGCCGGATGCGCATCACTTTCACATATAGCACAATACGGGAGTGAGCCTGGAGCGGTTGCCCATCTTCCCGCTGCCCGATGTCGTGCTGTTTCCGCACGCGCTCTTGCCGCTGCACATCTTCGAGCCACGCTATCGGGCGCTGGCGCGCGACGTGCTGGCCGGCGACCGCACGCTGTCGATCGTGCGCCTCAAGCCCGGCTTCGAGCGCGACTACGAGGGGCGGCCGCCGATCTATGACGTTGCGGGCCTGGGCGAGGTCATCCAGTCCCGCCAGCTCGACGACGGGCGCTACGATATGCTGGTGCGCGGCCTGGGCCGGATCCGCATCGAGCGCGAGCATCCGCCCGAGCAGCCCTACCGGGTGGTGCTGGCGCGCCAGCTCCACGACGAATACTCGGGTGCCGACCTGGGCGTGCTCGCCACCACTTTGCAGGCGCTGGCCGAGCGGCTGGCGACCGCGCTGCCACAGGGCGGTGAGGTTCTGCGCGCCATCATTCGCGACGCGGCCGAGCCGGGGGCGCTGGCCGACGTGCTGGCGGCCAGCGTGATCGTGGATCCCAACCAGCGCCAGCGCCTCATCGAGACCGTCGACGTGGCGGGCCGTCTGCAGCGAGTCGGCGAGGCGATCGCGGAGCTTCTGCGTCGGCTGCCCACGCCAGCGGGCACGGGCGGGCCGGTCAACTGACCAGCTGCACCACAGAGAACGCAGAGAACGCAGAGAACGCAGAGGAAAGAAGCGCCGCCCGACTCGAGCCCGGGCAGCCAATCCGGCGATCTCCGATCCTCCGCGTTCCCTGCGCTCTCTGCGGGGAACCTCCCCTACCCGATCGCGAGGAACTCCACGCGTGGTCCAAGTTGCAAGCGGTGTTCCGGGCGCGGCGCCGTGCTTCTGGTGACTTGCGCACACCGTCGGTGGCTAGTGCGCTTGCGGGTGCGGCTGCTGGGGTTGCTACTTGCGGCCCTTGTCTCTCGGTGGCGACGCCAACGGGTGCCTGCCGGTGTCACCGACACCCTTGAGCGTGCGCAAGAAGGGCTGCGAGAGCGGCTGCGTGGTTGCGATGGCATCGTCCGCCTCCAGCTCCGCAGTCTCGCCTTCGGCCATGCGCTGGCGCATTTTTTCGGCCACTCGCTGCGCCTCCGGCGATCCGGGCACCAGCGCCGCCGGCGCCGGTGTCGGCGTCGGGCGCTCCTTGGGCTTGCCGCTGCGCGGCGCTGCCAGCGCGGTCGTGAGCGCCGCCGCAAAATCGCGCATGGTGGGCGGCCGCGTCGCCGGATCCTTGGCCAGCGCGCGCATGATGAGCTGCTCGACCGCGTCGGGGACCTCGGCGCGCGGATTGGTCGTGCGCAAGGGCGGCACCGGCTTTTGCACCTGCGCGCGCAGGATCCCGGGCAGCGTGGTGCCGTCGAACGGCACGCGCCCGGCCAGCATCTCGTAGCAGATGACGCCCAGCGCGTAGATATCGACGCGCGCATCGGCGGGCCGGCCCTGGATGGTTTCGGGCGCCATGTACTGGGGCGTCCCCAGCAGCGTGCCCGGCTTGGTCGGCCGACCCGCGGGGGCGTCGATCATCTTCGCCATGCCGAAGTCGAGCACCTTGACATGCTCGCCCGCGCCGCGGCGCTTGAGCATGAGGTTGGCCGGCTTGAGGTCGCGGTGGATGATGCCCTTGTCGTGCGCCACCGCGAGCGCGCCCGCGACCTGACCCGCGATGCCCGCGGCTCGTGACAGCGGCAGCGCGCCCTCCTCCTCCAGGATCTGATCGAGCGGCTTGCCGTCGACGTACTCCATCACGAAGTAAGCGCATCCATCGGCCAGCTCGCCGAAGTCGCCCACATCGACGATGTTGGGATGACCGATGGTGGTGGCGGCCAGCGCTTCCTGGAAGAAGCGCGTCACCAGATCGGCCTCCGACTTGAACTTGTCGTGCAGGATCTTGATGGCCGCCCGCTTGGGAATGAAGATGTGGTCGGCCCGGTACACCACGCCCATGCTGCCCCGGCCCAACAGGCCGGTCAGCCGGAAGTTGCCGACCTGCGAGCCCAGCCGCGGGTCCAGCTCCTCGCCCGGGCGCAGGCGGGCTCCGTCGCGCAGACAGTGCCGGGCGCTGTCGCGAAACACGGCGCCGCAGGTGGGGCACATCTGCATGGTGCTCCTTCCGATTCTACTCGGTTTGATCGCACAGGTCGCGCAGCGCGTGCGCCAAAACCAGGGTCCCGCGCGTAAGGTCCGCGGGCGCGGTGTCCTCCTCTTTGCAGTGGCTCTTGCCGCCACGCGAGGGCACAAACAGCATGCCGGCCGGGCCCAGATCGGCCATGTGCAGCGCATCGTGGATGGCGCCCGAGGGCAGGGAAAGGTGAGCCAGCCCGACCGCCTCGGCCGCTCGCGCAAGGGCGCCCGTGACCCGGGGATGCATGGGCCCGGGCGGCACTTTCTGGCGCAGCTCGATGGCAGTCTCGACGCCCCGCTTTTCGCCCGCGCGGCGGATGGTCTCGCGCAGCTGCTCCTCCAGGTGATCGAGCAGCTCCGCGCGCGGCGCGCGCAGATCGACGCCCAGGGTGGCCTGGCCCGGGATCACGTTGAGCGCCCCCCCGTCGCCAAGCTCGAGGCGGCCCA
>Ga0126376_10001333_pt1 | contig 13251 bp, 10 predicted proteins | sample PanSoiMetPlot_15_FD_92760 | JGI IMG/M metagenome (GOLD analysis project Ga0126376, IMG submission 92760) | Tropical forest soil microbial communities from Panama - MetaG Plot_15 | ecosystem: Environmental > Terrestrial > Soil > Tropical forest > Bulk soil | place: Panama | collected 2016-02-17
AGCTTCAGTTCCGGACAGGATTGATCAACGACTTCAACCAGGCGTATCCGACCAGACTTGACGTTAATGCCGTCACCTTAACCGGAAGCGACATCTTCCTCGCTTTGGATACCGTTTGCGTGCGGCGCCTGAATGTTCCCAACGGAAACGGGACCAACGTTTCCAATCCGTGCGATCCGACCGGTGGATTCCGCTTTACGGACGGCCGTGCGGGCGATCGCAGTGATACGGTTCACAACTTCGGCAAGATCGTCAACAAGCACGGCCGGCGAATTGTTGAGTTCGCGTTGAAGTTTACTTTCTAAGCTTTACTGAAAGTTGCCGCAAATAGGCACAAGATGCACAATGGCTTCGATGAAGAGCGTGGTGCATTTTGTGCTTTTTTGCGGCTTGGTCATGAGCGCAACTGCTCGAGCTCAGGACGTCGAGCCTAAGTACAAAAATGCCGACACCAACAATGCAGTGATTCGCGGGCGAGTTACCCTGCCATCCGGATTTGCCGCGGAGGGTTATGCCCGGATCACTTTGAAAACCGCGCAGAGCATTCTTTCCACTATCTACACTAACAACAGCGGCGAATTTCAGATCAGGAATCTGAGTGAAGGCATTTACTTCGTGGAAGCGGAGATGCCACACAGTAACTTCGAACCCGTAACCAGAAGAGTTGAACTCGGTCGCGGATTGATGGTGGATCTTATATTGGAGCTTAGAGAGAAGAAAGATCCGTCTCTTAATCGTGTGGGGAAGGTTGTTTCTGCGGCTGAGTTACGGCAAACGGTGCCAGCGGCAGCCAAGAAGGAATATGAACTTGGGTTGAAGTTTGTGAGCAAAGGGGATTACCAGCAAGCTGCTACTCACTTTCAGAAAGCTGTTTCAATTTATCCCGAGTATCTCGCTGCGCGTAACGATTTGGGGGCGCAGTATCTAAAGTTGAAACGGATCGATGAAGCGGAGAAGTACTTTGAAGGCGTATTGCATGACGATCCGAGGAACTTTAATGCAAAGTTCAACCTGGGTTTGGTTCAGGTCGAACGTCATGATTACACCGGAGCAATCGCGCTTTTGAATCAAGCCATAGCCATCGACAGCACCAGGCCCGTCGCCCATCTTTGGATTGGAATTGCGAAGCTCGAGTTAGGAGATCTGGAGGTTGCCGAAGCTGAGCTGACGCGGGCCTTGATCACAGGCGGCGACGACTGTATCGCAGCACACTACCACCTCGCCCGCATCTTCATGAACCGTGGCAATCTGAACGAAGCAGCACGATCTGTTCAATCGTATCTACAATTGGCGCCACGCGGTGAGTTAGTGAAAGAAGCGAAAGCACTCGCAGAGCAAATCGAGAATAAAAGAAAATCCTGAGAATCCTGTAAATCCTGAAATCCTGTAAACGACTTACATTAGGAGCAAAGTCTTTAACAGGATTTCAAGATTTACAGGATTTACAAGATTAGGGTCCAATGCTGAAGCTCGTAGATTGACTCGTGCTGTTCTGGCCGTCGCTCAGTGTGATCTTCAGCTCGAATAAGCCCGGCTGAAATTTATCAATCGCAAATGAGCCCGCATACTTTATTTGACCGCTTTCGTCAGCGGCCGGAAGCTCGCCCGATGTTGTTCCAAGCGAGCGATTATTCTGCAGGATTTCCAGAGTCATTTGCAGAGGTTTCGTGAAACCCTTCGCCGGCCATGCGGTAAAGAAGTAAGCAAGTTGTTTTGCCGTACGACGATCGATCCGCTCTCCAAGATTTGGATAAACCAACAACTCTCCGAAGCGAAGCGGCCGATCGCGTTTTTGTTCGTCGGGCGTAAGACGCTCCGCTCTTTTCAACACCGCGATGCTGCTGAGTCGCAGCCTTGCGTCGTCAGTACGTGGAATCTCGAGAGGTGTAGCACTAACGTTGACTGCGCTCGTGACTGCGTCATACGCAATCACCTGGACGTTGTACTTGCCGGGAGGTAATTGCGTTTCCCTATAAAAAAGGACACTTCCTTTCCTCGTCGGCTCCGCATCCTGAGCAGCGCCATTCAAAGTGTAATGTTGGCTCAGCTTCTGAACCACTTGCTCAGTTCCATCCCTCACTAAAGCCACAATCGAAAAATCGGTGTTGTAACTCTTCTTATCCGTGGAAGAGCTAAACTTAAATGCCGCGAGCGGCGCTTCGGCAAGAATCAACGTCAATCCATTTTTCCCGGATACCGGATAACTGAGCGCAGTGCTTCTCAGCGCGGTCTGATTTGAGCCGGCTTTCCAGTTTCTGGCGGCTGCGACTGCCGGCGCTTCGTAATCGAGCATCGGAAGTTGTCCGGCAGATTCGACCGCGTAATACCCCTGGCGCGACTGAACTTCAACATTCGGATGCGCCACCCTTACGCTGATGTGTCGAAAGCGACCGTCGTATTCTTTATTCTGCGGCACGTAAGTGAGGAAGTAGTAGCCATTCATGTCATCGTCGATGCGACGCAGTCCCGCTGCCAGGTCGTTAGTGTTATGAATCAAAAAACCGCCGGTTTGATCTGAAAGTGAACCCAGCCCACTGCGCGGATCGTAGCGCAGCAGATCTTCATTTCGCTCGAGCGATCTCAAATAAGGACCGCTGCTGCCCCGGTCGCTGCCACGAGCCTGCTGTGCCATTCCCGCGCCCGCAATCGAGTTGAGCTCACGCGCAGCTTCGGACGTCCCGCTTTCTATTCGTAAGCCGGCGGCGTCAATCGAGTAGATACTTACATTCGCTCGATTTGCGGCATTGATTACGGCTGGAAATTTTTGCTGCACGGCGGGCGGCAACTTCAAACCTTCCGAAAAGAAGATGATTGTTTATCGACCGGGAAGGTTTTGCATCGGACTGATCACTGCGAGCAGGCTGTTGATAGTCGCAAAGCCTTCCTGGTCGCGTTCCAGGCGCTCGAAGTGGTCCAACATCTCATTCTGCATTTCCAGGAACTTTTGTTGCGCCGCCGCCTGACCGGCTGCTTCGCCGGCAGCAGTCGCCCCGGCGCCGTTCTGCGCGGCACCGGCTGCCTGAGCCGTACTCGCAGACGACGATATTTGCTGATCTAAAGCAATGCTACGCTCGGTGTTCTCGCGCCGTTTCGCAGCGTCTGAAGCATAGGTAGAAGTAGCAACTGTTGTAGCTCGATCGACGGCGTCCTTAATTAATTCTGTGTTGTCAGTAAAGCCCTGGATCGTACGCAGTGTTTGATCGATTCCGAAGACGCCCGTGAAACTCCCGGCGCCCATGTCCTGCTGTGCATATGCAAGTCCGGCTTTTCGAGCCAGCGCACGAGCTTCGGGTGAAAGCCGATCAAATACCAGAGCCGTAACCGATGGAGTGGAACGCTTCGGGATCGGCGCAGTATCTGAGGTAACTACACCTGACTTTTGATCTTTCGACTCTGAAGTAGTCCGAGCACTTTCTCTCGTGACGAATCGAAACGACTCGATCTTCTGTGGCACACCGTCCTCGAAAACCTCGAAATCGGTCGCTTTCAGATCACGGATTTGATGTCCCTTTTTATCCTTGACGACGACGTCCAGCCGCACTTCATTACTGCGAACACGGATCACTTCATCCGGCTCTTGCGCGCGCACTAAAGCAGGCGAGAAAGCAGTAAGGATAATTAGAAAAAAGCTCAGAAGCGGTTTCATTTTTGCGCTTAAGTATGCCACAGATCTATGGCATACTTTCAGCGATTTTAAGGCTCGCCTGGATTCATAAATGGCATCAACAAAGCGGCTTAGCAGTGTCTTAGTAGTGCTACTGTTAATTTGGGGCAGTGTGCCGGCACAGGAGTCCCAAACGGCGGTAGAGCGCGAGTTTGAGCGTGCCACGCAGTTACATCAGAGCGGAGATTTGCAGGGAGCCGTACGCGCCTACCTCGCGATTCTGACCAGGTATCCAGCGCGAGTAGATGTGCGATCGAATCTGGGGGCGGCGTATTCCGCGCTGGGTCGCTACGAGGAAGCTATTCAGGAATACAAACGCGCTTTAATTATCGACGGAGGCAATTACGCCATCCGCTTCAATCTTGCTATGGCTTATTACAAAGCAGCGTGGTATTCGGAGGCGGCGGCGGAGCTGGAACGATTTGTTGCCGCGGTTCCCGATAGTCCTCAGACCGCAGGTGCACGATTAGTGCTCGCAGACTGTCAGGTGAGATTGGGCGAATACAAGAAAGTTATCCAGTCACTTTCGCCGCTGGCGGAAGCAGACCCAAACGACCGCGCACTCGCGTACCTCCTCGGCAGCGCACTCATTGGTGACGGTCAGTTAGACAAGGGACAGGCCGTCATCGATCGACTGTTTCGCAATGAAGATTCCGCCGAAGCACACCTCTTGATGGGTTCTATTCTGTTGCTGGCGGATCAGGCGCAATCGGCTCTTAAAGAAGTGCAGCGCGCAATTGAGTTGAATCCAAAGCTGCCGTCAGTTCAGGCCTGGTATGGTCGTGTGCTGATGCGTCTCGGGGACACCGAAAGAGCGAAAGCGGCTTTCAGAACTGAGCTGGCAAGCAACGCAAACGACTTCGAAGCCAATCTTTACCTCGGCGTATTGCTGCGACAGGATAAACAATTAGATGAAGCATTGAGTCATCTGCAGCGTGCCATTCAACTGCGGCCAAGAGAACAATACGCCCGTTATCATCTCGCTGCCGTTTATGCAGCGGCCGGCAAACCCGGTGATGCACTGCCACTGCTCGAAGGTGTTTTGAAGGAACACACAGATTTTGTCGAAGCCCGTGTTCTGCTGGCATCTGTCTATTACCGGCTCAATCGAAAAGAAGACGGAGACCGGGAAAAGGCAATCATTCAAAAGTCGAATGCTGAGCAACAGGCCAAGCCATAGAGGGATTTGACTATTCGCGACACAACTGTAGGGGCGGCACTCCGTGGCCGCCCGTCATTCACAACAGGCTTCATTCGGAAGGCGGGCGGCCACAGAGTGCCGCCCCTACAGTTGTGTCGTTCATCGCTCAATTTATGTTGGGCCGTGGTGTTGTTGGTTGTGTTGCTGATATCGGCAACCGTTTCCGCGCAGTCCACTCGCAAAGCGAAATCAAAAACACCGCGAGCGCAGGCGGGAGCTACTGAGGCGCAGTTTGATCAGTTTGTGAAGCAAGCTGATGAGGCGCGCCTGGCTGCGCGTCTTGACGACGCAATTACGCTCTACGGGAAAGCCTTGAATATCAAGCCAAAGTGGCCCGATGGTTGGTGGTATGTGGGGGCAATCTTCTATGAGAAGGATTTGTACCCCCAGGCTCGCGATGCTTTCCAGAATCTCGTTGCACTCGAGCCGCAAAGAGGACCAGCATGGGCGATGCTCGGCCTCTGTCTCTTTCAAACCGGCGAATACGAGCGAGCAGCGACTTCGTTGCAGCGTGGAAAAACGTTAGGAGTAAACGATAATGCGGAACTCCTTGGTGTAGTTCGTTATCACATCGCTCTTCTATATATCCGTTTCGAATATTTCGAGAATGCCTTCGACACGCTGGCTGAGCTGTTGCGTGCGGGTAACGCGAGTCCGAAGGTGGTGGAAGCTTTCGGTTTGACGATGTTGCGACTGCCTTATCTGCCGAAGGAGATCCCTGTCGCGCAAAGAGAGAAGGTCCTGATTGCCGGACAGGCCGGAATCAACATGGCAGCCCGTCGCCAGGAACAGGCACGCGCGGCTTTCGACACGCTCCTGGCCCAATATCCAAACGATCCAAACGTTCATTATGGATTCGGTGTTTTCATGCTGTCGCAGGATGCGGACCTTGCGCTCAAGGAGTTCAAGCGTGAGTTGGAGATCTCGCCGAATCATTACCCGTCGATGGTGCAAATGGCGTTTGAGTATTTGAAACGAGATCAATACAACGACGCGTTGCCTTGGGCGGAAAAGGCGGTACAACTGGCGCCGAAGTTATACGCTGCGCGCAACGTGCTGGGGCGAGTGTTGCTCGAGCTCGGACAGGTCGACAGGTCGATCAAAGAATTGGAGGAGGGCGTAAAACTAGCACCTTCAAGTCCGGAGATGCACTTTGCGCTCGCTCGCGCTTACACACGGGCCGGTCGAAAAGAAGATGCCGTGCGCGAGCGCGAGACCTTCAAGAAACTCCAGGATGAATACAACCAGAAACACCAGGTCGAAGAGAAACCAAATCCAGAGAAGTAGATGTTCGAGGATCTTCTCTGTGCCTCTGTGTCTCTGTGGTTTTCTTCAACACAGAGACACAGAGACACAGAGACATGTCGTCGCGATCGTGATTGCCCTCGGTCTACTCGCGGTCGTGGTAGTGGATGCGCAGATGAGCATTCCGCGGCGTTGGAATCCGCGCCGCGTTCCAATGGAGACTGTTTTCGCCGGCGATCAGGCGTGTGGCGAATGTCATAAGAAGCACTTCGCATTTCACGGCCAGAGTGGAATGGCGATGGCCATGGAGCCCGTTATCGGATCCAAAGTGCTCAGCGATAATCCAAAGCTCACGATGCACGTTGGTCCTTATACTTATGAGATCGCGCGCAAAGGCAAACAGAGTTTTTATTCAGTGACGGATGGAAAGGAAACGATCTCTCTGCCGATCAACTATGCCTTCGGACAGGGCAGGATGGGCCAGACGTATGTGCTGGAGCGCGACGGAAAGTTTTACGAGAGCCTCGTAAGCTTCTACAACGAAACGAAGGCGCTCGATTTCACCGTTGGAGCGCCGCGCGGCGAGCCAAAGTCTCTGAACGATGCAGTGGGCCGCCTGCTTTCCGCCAACGAGGTGGCGAATTGTTTCAGTTGTCACGCGACGGGGGCTGTTCTCGGTGGTTCACAACTGCGTCTCGAAAACTTTGCACACGGAATTCGGTGTGAGACTTGTCACGGTCCCGGCGGACAACACATCGAAGCCGTCAAAGCAGGCGAAACGCCGGCAAAATCCATTTACAATCCCGGACTGCTGAGCGGCGACGAGCTGACGCAACAGTTTTGCGCGTCGTGTCATCGCGGCGCTGAGGAGTTCTCGTTGTTGCAAAGCATGGAAATCAACAACGTGCGCTTTCAGCCATATCGTATTTTTCACAGCAAGTGTTATTCGGATGATCGAAACATAAGCTGTACGGCCTGTCACAACCCGCACGAGCCGCTTCGTGAGGACGCGGCCTACTACGATAAGAGATGTCTGGAGTGTCACTCGTTGAGAGACAAAAGTGCGAAGGCCGGCGATGGCAAGAGCTGTCCCGTCGCCGACAAAGACTGCACTTCGTGTCACATGCCAAAGGTTGAAGTGAAGGCGGCGCACTTTAAGTTTACGGATCATTACATTCGAGTTGTCAGGCCCGGAGAGAAGTTTCCAAACTGATCATGAAGTTCTTTTGTGTATTTACAGTTCTGGCGTTTGTGTTAGGGAGTGGTTGGTTTCAGTCACGTCCTGAACCCGCCGCGCCACGAGTGACGTTCGTGGAAGTGCCTGCGTCGGAAAGCAAGATCACCTGGGTCCACGATAACGGGCGATCAGAATTGCGACACCTGCCTGAGACCTGCGGCGGTGGTGGGCTCTTCTTCGACTACGATAACGATGGCTGGATGGACATCTATCTGGTCAACAGTGGACCATCAGATTTCTACACTCCCAAAACCCCGCTAAAGAACGCTCTCTATCACAACAACCACGATGGCACTTTCACGGACGTGACAGACAAGGCGGGCGTGGCGTGTGGTCAAATGGGTGAATTCGGAATGGGCGCGGCGGCCGCCGATTTCGACGGCGACGGCTGGCAGGACTTGTACGTTACCAACTACGGCCACAACGTGCTCTTCCACAACAACGGTAACGGCACTTTTACCGACGTTACGGACAAAGCCGGAGTCGCGGCCCCAAACTGGTCCACCTGTGCGACCTGGTTCGATTACGACAACGACAGCAAACTCGATCTCTTTGTCTCGAGCTTTGTGCAGTACAGCGGCAACGGCACCATCTTCTGTGGCGATAACCGCATCGGGCGTCGTTACTATTGCGTGCCGCGCGTGTTCAAGCCGCGATCGAGTTTTCTATTTCACAACGAGGGCGGCGGCAAGTTTCTCGACGTGAGTAAAGATTCAGGCATCGCCGCATCACTCGGCAAGTCGTTTGGAGCAGTTGCCACTGACGTAAACAACGACGGACTCATGGATCTCTTCGTCGCGAACGACACCATGCCGAACTTTCTTTTTATAAATAAGGGCCACGGAAAGTTTGAAGAGGTGGGCCTGCTCTCGGGCGTTGCCTACAGCGATTCCGGCGCGCCGCGATCGGGAATGGGAGTGGATGCTGCGGACTACGATGGCGACGGCTGGCAGGACCTGTTCGTGGCCAACATCGATCAGGAACTATTCAGCTTGTATCAGAATCAGAAGGATCTTACTTTCATCGACCGGCCCGGAGAAATCGGACAAGCCACACGTTTGCTGAGCGGCTGGGGCTTGCGCTTTTTCGATTACGACAACGATGGCGATCCGGATTTGATTCTGGCGAACGGTCATCCGGACGACATGGTGGAGATTCAGTCGCTCAAAGTTAAATACAAAGAGCCGCTGTTGCTGTTTGAAAACGTCAATGGAACGTTCAAGAACGTCAGTGCAATTTCGGGCCCTATTTTCAGCAAAGACTTTCCGGCACGTGGTCTGGCGGTCGGCGATTACGACAACGATGGCGACTTGGACGTGCTCATCATCAATAACGGCGCTGCTCCAGTGCTGCTGAGAAACGAAGGTGGAAACCGAAACAACTGGGTCGGTTTGAATCTGGTTGCGACGAAGAGTAATCCGGGCGCTGTGGGTGCCATCATCACCTGGGAAGCCGGCGGCGTAAAACGCACACGCCTCAAGACAGCGGGCGGCAGTTATCTCTCCTCACACGATCCGCGCGAGATTCTCGGCATCGGCTCCGCGACCAAAATCGACAGCATCGAGATCAAATGGCCGAGTGGACAAGTAGATAAACTGACCAATCCACCTCTCCGAAAATACCTCAGGATAGTTGAGGGCAAAGGCATAGATTAAGCTGAATGCATAGTGTGCTAATCCGATTTCTTCTCTGTATTCTCTGTGTCTCTGTGTCTCTGTGGTTAGACGTTGTTGTTGCACAGAGATATCCTTTCCAGAATCCCGATCTCCCAATCGAACAGCGAATCGACAATATCCTCTCGTTAATGACGATCGACGAGAAGATTGAGTGTCTCAGCACGAATCCGAGTGTTCCTCGTCTTGGTATTAAAGCCAGCGGTCACGTCGAAGGCATTCACGGACTCACCCAGGGTGGCCCGGGAAAGTGGGGCCGCCCTCTGACAATCCCGACCACAACTTTCCAACAGGGAATCGGACTCGGCGAGACCTGGGATCCGGATCTTCTGACACAAGCCGGACAAGTCGAAGGCTACGAAGCTCGCTACGTCTTTCAAAGTCCCAAATACCACCAGGGCGGAATCGTGATCCGATCTCCCAACGCCGACTTGGGCCGCGATCCGCGCTGGGGCAGGACCGAGGAATGCTACGGCGAAGACGCATACTTCAACGGGACGATGGTCGTCGCATTCACTAAAGGCTTGCAAGGCAATGATCCGAAGTACTGGCAGGCCGCCGCCTTGATGAAGCACTTTCTTGCCAACAGCAACGAAAACGATCGCGACAAATCGAGTTCTAATTTTGATGAGCGTCTGTTTCACGAATACTACTCGCTGCCTTTTCGCATGGGCGTAGTTGAAGGCGGTTCGCGCGCTTTCATGGCTTCGTACAATGCCGTTAACGGTATCCCCATGACCGTCAATCCGGTGCTCGAGAAGGTGACGCGCGAGCAGTGGGGCCAGGATGGAATTATTTGTACCGATTCAGGGGCAATGCGCAATCTGGTAACGGCGCACAAGTACTGTACTGATTTTGAGACCGCTGCGGCCGAATCAATCAAGGCTGGTATCGGCCAGTTTCTTGACAACTATCGCGAGCCCGTCAGAGGCGCATTAAAGAAGGGCTTGTTGACTGAAGCGGACATTGACCGCGCGTTGAGAGGTAATTTCCGAGTAATGATCCGGCTGGGTTTGTTGGATCCGCCATCGCGCGTGCCTTACGCGTCTATCGGACAGGAATCGATCGATCCCTGGCTGACCGGCAAACACAAAGCGTTGGCATTGCTGGCTGCGCAGAAATCAATCGTCTTGTTGAAGAACTCCGCCAATCTATTGCCGCTCGATAAGAAATCTTTGCAATCGATTGCGGTGATTGGACCACGTGCAGATGAAGTCTTGTTGGATTGGTATAGTGGCACGCCTCCGTATGCGATCACTCCGCTTTTAGGAATTGAGGCCGCCGCCGGCAATTCAGTGAAGGTGAGTTATGCCGCAAACAACGACGCGGGCGCCGCGGTTAAGCTTGCGCGCGAGTCCGACGTGGCGATTGTTTGTGTTGGGAATCATCCGAACGGGGGTTTCGATACTGTATGGGCGAGGGTTTCGGTGCCGAGTGAAGGACGAGAAGCAGTGGACCGGCAGTCGATCACGCTCGAGCAGGAAGAACTGATCAAGGCTGTATTCGCTGCGAATCCGAAGACGATCGTCGTGCTCAAATCGAGTTTTCCGTATGCGATCAACTGGACGCAGGAGAACGTGCCCGCCATCGTTCATATGGCCTTGAATAGCCAGGAAGAAGGTCGCGCGCTCGCGTCTGTTCTCTTCGGTGATTACAACCCTGCTGGTCGTCTGGTCCAAACCTGGCCGCGGTCGCTCGCACAACTGCCGCCGATGATGGACTACGACATTCGACACGGACGGACGTACATGTACTTTCGTGAGACGCCGCTCTATCCGTTCGGATACGGGTTGAGCTATACGACATTCGCGTATCGAGACCTGAAAGTGACGTCCAGCAAGGGAAACATCGATGTGAGCGTGGCAGTGAAAAACGCAGGCCAGCGTGCCGGCGATGAAGTAGTGCAGTTGTACGTCAAACATCTGAACTCCAGCGTGTCGCGTCCGCTGAAAGAGTTGAAGGCATTCACACGTATTAATCTCGCTCCGCAGGAAGAAAAAATTGTGAAGCTATCCCTGCCCACCTCACGTCTGGCTTACTGGAATTCGGATCGCTGGGTAGTCGAAAAAGATCAGATCGAGATCGTTGTGGGCGCGTCTTCGGCCGATGCGAGATTACGAAAAACCATTCGCGTCCAATAGTTAAGATTTCCGGCCAGTACGTTCAGCGCAGATCCTGATTATCTGGGGCTTAGCGCGCACGCATTTGGTATGCGAAAAAGATCTCAAATTGCGTTGTGACCTTTTGCCTCAACCAGCCACATATATACGGACCATGTTTGTCGAGTTTTGATCAGTCCCCGTCCGAACGATCCTTGAAAATTTGCAAGTAAGAAATGGCGAGCATCGATCACAACCTGATCGCGGTTGCGCAAGACTTGTTCCACGTCGGGTTGACGTGATCGGCGTTGTTCACGTGATGAATCGCTTCTCGCACCCCTTGCTTAGACGCATGCAGATATGCATCGAACTAAAGCAAGCGTGATCGGCGCCAAATCAAGCATGCATAAGAGCAAAGCAGACGTGATCGGGAGCAGATCAAGCGTGCATAGGACGAAAACAGACGTGATCGGGGCAGATCACATCTGCTTTAGTCGGATGCAGACATGCATTGGTCAGTTCAAGCGTGCACAGACAAGCATTAATTTGATCTTATACGTGCGAAACAAGGCCCCGCGGAAACTCGTCCTCTTCGCTTCAATTCTTATTATGAAATCGCTGAACGGAGAATCTAGGGCACGAAGCTGATCCCACCGACCAAGAGTCTTACAAGCAGAACCGCTATCAACAATAGCGCAATATCTGCCCAACCTAACTCAAGCTTTCGCCTGCTATCCGCCGGCTGCTTCCGACTAACCAATATCCCGACAGCGGCAGCGATCCAAAACGACGATTCCGCTATGCGGCCGTAGACAAAGTTCGAAGGCATCGGTAGCGAGATCAGAAGCGCAATCACCATTCCGAGAATTGCGGGAATCGCAACCATCGCGATCGTGGCTTTAACCGCACTCACTCCTACAGGCGTCCACCTGCGCAATTCAATTCCAATCAGAAACGACAAGGCACACAACAACAGCACGCCAAGGACGCTCAGGCTGTAACGAACCTCTATTGGAAGCTGAAGTAGCAACGCCAAACGACTGAAATCTCCAACAAACGCAGTCGATATAAGATTGCCAAAAAATGTGCCCCCACCGAACATCACGAAATATAGCAACGGAAGCGCTAAGCGTGAGTTCCGCGTGCGTGTGTACGCGCCCCAGCTAAGGAGCCCGATACACAGGGCAAACAGCGGCCCGGCCACACCGATAACGGCTTGTTGAGTAAGAGTTGCATGTGCTCGATCAATATCTACAGCAAAGTGAAACAGTGTAGAGGGTACGTGAAGAGCGTAAGCAGTGACCGCGTGCGCGAACTCGTGGGCTATTGTCACTAGAGTGTACGCTGCCGCAAACAGCACCAGCGGGCGGAGTCCCCAAGCCTGCCACTTTGTAAGGCTGGAGGTATCAGCATCAGCTCTCAACATAGCCAATAAAGAAGGGGCGGCCACGGGCCGCCCTACAAATTGCACCCCAACAACTCACATTCAACTACGGCAAGCTGAGCATCAACAATTCCGAAGACGTTCAACTCACCGCACCGAGTAAAGGCAAAGTGCTTCACCGTATGAGCAAGTGCTTTGGGTTCGGTGGAATTCTGCAGCGTTCCCATCAGCACGTACAGCGCGGCCGCAGCTTGCTCACCGCCCCCACAAATTATATCTGCCAGTGCTTCGATCCTTTCTCTTGAATCAGGTTCGTTGGTTTCACCTGCATCGGCGCGACGCACGAGTTCGGCCAGCCACGGATCATTTGTCTCCAAAGCGTGATGAATAATCGCCCGGCTCTCTGGATCGATTGACTTATCGTTTAATACTGACTCCGCTCTTTGTTTAAGAGCATTCATTATAGTTGCGGTTCTTGTTGTTCCGTTTACGTGAGATTCTTGTTTGCGCGCTGTTGCGCTAACATGAGTAGTCATGGTCTTCATCCTTTCAAGGAAGGTTGAGGTCCTTAGGGTCGACTTCGTGTAACGGCACAAGTCGGCCCGCTTCTTTGTGTGAAGGGGTGCTAGTGTCCTGTCTCTAAAGTGCGCTGACAAAATCGGGCGACACTAGCGAGGATCTCGTCAGCAGTTTTGGTCCATGTGAACGGCTTTGGTTCTTCATTATGAGCAGCGATGTAGTTGCGAAT
>Ga0126376_10001335_pt1 | contig 13244 bp, 10 predicted proteins | sample PanSoiMetPlot_15_FD_92760 | JGI IMG/M metagenome (GOLD analysis project Ga0126376, IMG submission 92760) | Tropical forest soil microbial communities from Panama - MetaG Plot_15 | ecosystem: Environmental > Terrestrial > Soil > Tropical forest > Bulk soil | place: Panama | collected 2016-02-17
AGTTTGGTTTATAACAACATGCTATGTCCGCCGTCGCATGAATCACAGTGCGACAGAAATCAACCGCCCCTTTGATCCCTCCATCTATAAGTTTGGGATCGGGATCTAATCCAATGCAAAGTAAAGAATCACGCGCTGCCGACGCGGCCCGAAGCTTATCGAAGTAGGTCACGACTGCAACTCCGTTCCCATACTCTACTGCCTAATGAACGTTGACATTTAAAAACGAAATCGGCGGTCTTCAGGACTTACAGCCCTGATTCATTAGGCTTCAAGGTGTGAAAAGCTGCCCAATTCTCCTGTGTGCCGAACCTGAGCAGCTCGCCGTTCCAAGGAGAGAATCGGCCGTCCAGTTTGATAATAACCATTCACAGCCAGCAAATGAACCTTTATGAACTCAAGCCGCGGCGGCGAAACGTTTCAGATGGGAGCTTCGTTCGCATTACACGAAGCGCACCAATCACGAAGCCCGGCCGTGAAGCACCACAAGAACCAGCGCCCAGCCCGCGAAGACGGCGAGCCCTACCGCCCGAGGACGCGGCAGGCGTATGGGTGCAACCATTGCCACAGCGCAGCAGACCAAAACCAACGCCGCAGCTAGTGCATGTGGCGACCAGAGGAGCGACGTCGAGACCACTAGGGCGCAGAATGGTGCCGGCAGACCAATGAACCACGGCCCGTTGCCGTGTGTGAGGTTGTAGTAGCCGAGCCGGGTGATAACAGCGAGGACATATAGAAATGCACAGCTCCACCAAACAAGAGCAGCGCCCCATGTCGCTGGAGTGTTGTTTGACGCGAGTACGATCACCGGCACGAAGCCGCATGTCACGGCATCGGTGAGGCTGTCCAGTTGCACGCCAAACGCAGCCTGGAATCCGGTGCGATCAAACAGGCGAGCAAAGAGCCCGTCAAAGGTGTCGGCAATAACGGCAACAGCTATGAACGCCCCGGCCGCAGCGCGGTGCGCGGTCATGCTGAAAGACGCCGCAGCGCAGCCTGCCAGGAGCGCTAAGTACGTAAGCAGGTTGCTCACATGTATCGTGCCAACCGGTCCAGCGGGTTCCATGGTAGGCAGGTTGTTCATGAGTTAGGCCACGGGAAACGGTTGTGGAGCGCAAGCCAGGTACACATGACGCGCGGAAGAAAAGCCTGCGGACGGAAGCGATGGATCATCGCGTACATCGCCAGCCGATCGATCAGAAAGTCACAAAGCGCAGCCCTGAATCCAGCCTCCCATTTGATTGGATCAATGATTGTCGTTGTTTGTTCCTCGAGCAGGCGGAGGTAACGCTGTACCCACGTGGGCGCATCATCACCCGCCGTCTCAGGGGCCAGCGCGAAACAGAGAAACTCGGCCAGATCGCGCTGCGGCGCACCGGTAGTCGCAAGCTCCCAGTCATAAGCGCACAGACGCTGCGCGACGCCACGTCGGCCGCGGAGCATAATATTTCGCGGATTGAAATCGTTGTGAATTAAGGTCTGGACATTTTCGTCGAGCGGCCGCCACCAGCGGTCGATTCTATACAGCAGTGACTCGTGCGCCTCGGCCAGCGCGGGCCCAGCCCAACTCGTAAATGCAGGGCGCGCGTTGGTGGCCAGTGCTGACCAGAGGGGAAGCATCGCCGCCATTTGCGCTGAGTTGCGTCGCGGCGGAAGCCAGTCCTGCGAAACTAGCGCCTCCCAGCGATCGTGCCAGACGGAATGAAGAACGGCTAGACCGCAAAGAGCGACGTCGATCTCGCTCGGGATCCACGCGCGATGCGAAGCATTAGCCACCTGCGCATCGCTCACGTACTCGATCGCCACCAGCCACTCGCCTCGATCGTCATCGCGCAATACAGCAAGCGGCGCCGGGACATGAAGGTGCAACCGCGGATCGTCGGTCCCATAGATTGCGAGCTCCCTGAGGTGTCCCCCCGTCAATCCTATATGGTCACGCCACGCCGCGTAGGCGTCACCCAATTGTCGCCCGCATAGACGCGCGACCTGTTCGCCTACCTCTATGGCATCTGTGTCCTGCGGCTTGGATTTCAACACCAGGTCGATCACCGACGTGCATCCATCGCGCGACTCGGCTGTTAGCCGAGCTCGACGAAGACCTGGCCGAGATCCACGCTTCCATGATGTGAGTTCGGCAACGATGCTGTCGTCGCCACGCATGGGAAAGAGTTCCACATTCGTGATGCGCAGTGTCCGATCGCAGTTGCGACTTCGCAGTGAACGCTCTATGGCCGTGACGAGAGGACTGCTGAGACACGTGTCACTACGTACGGCAGTTGCGCGCACCAGGGGCGGAATCAGGCCACGCTCCGAATACGAATCGAAGTACCGATCGAGGAGGTTGGTATCCAGAGGCGGACAAGTCGTTCCCGCTTGCGCAAGCATGGCGCGGGAAAAATCGCATCGCGTTCGGCGGCGACGCGTTTCCTCGTACAGCTCCGGAACGGCAAGACCGCCTTCCTCGGAAACAGTTCGCAAAAAGAATGCTCGCAAGGGATAGAGTGGATGTGATGCAGTTGCCGTATCGCGCAGGCGGGCCATCCATTCGCGATACGGCATTAGCTCGAGTGGATAGCCGCGGAGACACATCCACAGCACGCACTCGCGCCAATACCGCAACGTGGGGTTAACCAAATGGTAGACACCGTCCCGATCGCCATTTCGGGCAAGCTGCACCATCGCATCGGCGACGTGATCGACCGGGACGCAGTCCATTGCCCAGTCGAGATCAGGCGCCGCGCCCATGTCGATGCAGCCTCGAAGAAATCTAGAAAGTAAGTCATCAGCATTCGAGATCCCAGATGTTGAGTCGCCGGAAACGAGCGTCGGCCGGGTGACTGTAGCGCGGCAGCCGCGCTCGGCAGCCTGACGTACCAACGACTCTGCTACACATTTGCTCTGCGCGTAGCCCAAGTGCAGACCTCTGAGGTTGGTGAGAGGATCATCACTCTCCAACGCTTCGCCGGTCGCACCTGTGGAATAGCAAACGGCGAGGCTCGAAAGAAAATGAAAAGATTTTGGTGGGCCAGTGCAGCTGAGACGAAGCAGCTCGCGCGTGCCAATGACGTTCACGTCTCGTAGATTCTCGTATGGACGCACCCAATCGACCGCTGCAGCCGCGTGGTAGAGCGCGACAATCGTGCCGGCGATGTTGCTGAAGTGCCGGCTGGACATTCCCAGCAGTGGTTGCCCGATATCGCCATAGACACATCGGATGCGCGATGCAAAATGCTCCTCCCAAAGTCCGTACTGCGTTAGATTTCGGCGCACGCGAGCGCTCGCGTCCGTGCCGTTGGGGCGCACCAGGCAGTAGACAACAACGGGTGTGTCGCGGAGGAGCGAGCGCAGCAGATACGCGCCGACAAAACCGGTGCTGCCCGTCAAAAGCACGTCATCGGAAATCGGATCTTGAGAGCAGGCTGGCACGATGTCCGCCGGCAAAATCGCGTCCGCAAGCATTCCCGCAATACTTGTCTCCCTGAAGTCTCTGTTGCTTCCGATTAGTGGCGCCCCAGCAAAAAGCGATTCGATGAAGCGCGAGAGCGATTCAAGAGTGGGACATTCGAAAAGCAACGCCGCGGGAAGTTCCTGGCTAAACTCATCTTCAATTAGCGCGGTAAGTTCGGCTGCCGCCAGCGAATCCAGTCCCATGGTGACGAGTGGCATGGCAGGGTGGATATCGGCAACTGGGATACGCAGCACATCGGCCGCTAGCTGCGCCAACCTCGGGAGCAAACCGCCATCTGACGTGAGGTGTAAGGTGGTTGTTGTCATATCGTGGCCCACTGGAGCGACGCAACAAAATCTGATGGTCCAATATCGGGTTTGATCCACCGCACCAACTCGACCAATTGCCCACCGGACAGAGCTTGTGCACAAGCTCGATGGCGAATCTTACCGCTGGTCGTTTTCGGAAGCGCCCCAGGCTTCAACAGGGCGATGGTGTGGAGTTGAACGCCATGAATCTCTGCTATTGCTCGACGAATCTTGTCGATGAGTTCGGAGATCGCACGTGCGGCCTCACCTTCGCGCAAGAGAGAGGGCACGGAGAGGAATTCCGGAAGATTTGTACTAGTGACATCCAGTCGTCGCAGATCGAGTTCAGCAGCAACGGCGATACGCTCGTCGTGTGCTTCGAGGGCGAATACGGCGGCACAACCTGGACGGATAGCCGGATGCTGGCGCTCAACCGTCAACTCAAGATCTTGCGGATAGTGTTTGAACCCGCGGACGATCAAAAGGTCTTTCAGTCGTCCCGCAACGAACAGCTCGCCATCGATGAGAATGCCGAGGTCGCCAGTGCGCAGATACGGTCCGCTTCCATCGTCAGCGAGCATAGCGTCAAAAGTTTGCGAGGTTTCCTCTTCGCGTTGCCAGTAGCCTTTTGTAACGCTCGGCGATGACAGCCATATCTCACCGATTTCGTGCGGCGCGCAACGCCGGCAGGTTTCGGGATTGACGATGAGAACGCATGTGCCAAACGTAGGTGGTCCACTCGATACCAGTGAGAGTTGTCGGCCTGACTTATCTGGCGAAGTCTCTTCAATGCGGCCACTGCAAAGAGCGGAAGCATCGACGTCGAGAAACACCGGCTCGTAGGTTCTGCGTCCACTCGTGACCAAAAGCGTAGATTCGGCCAGGCCGTACACCGGATAAAACGTCTGCCAGCGGAAGCCGTACTCACGGAAGGTCCTGAAGAATGCAGTCAATGTTTCGCTGCGAATAGGCTCGGCGCCGTTGTACGCAACGCGCCAACTCGAAAGATCGAGAGTGGAACGCTGGTCGTCGTTGACCTTTCGAACACAGAGGTCATACGCGAAGTTTGGACCACCGCTGTTCGTGGCGCGATACTTAGTGATTGCGCTCAGCCAGTGGACGGGCCGCTGAAGGAAGGAGACAGGCGACATCAAATACGCTGGATATCCCGCGTAGGCAGGTTCGAGAACTCCTTCGATCAGCCCCATATCGTGGATGACCGGAAGCCAGGAAACCGAAACGCTGTCAGAATCATTCTCCTGCACGTAATTAATAGCGGCGAGGTTATTGAGAAGGTTGCCGTGTGTGACCATTACGCCGCGAGGGTCGGCAGTGGAACCAGAAGTATATTGAAGGAAGGCCAGCGTTGACGGGCCGACGTCCGGTTCTTTCCAGTTGTCGTCTGCATCATTCCCGAGCGTGTCGGTGGCGACCCATGGAAGCGCAGCGAGTGTCGGGGTCTGCGCAACCCAGGCGGAGAGCGCAGCAACCCCCGCAGTGCAAAGGACAACGCTGGGCTCGGCATTAGTGAGTATTGCTGTCAGGCGCGGGAGCGAACGTGCGATCTGCGAGCGGTGAGGTGGATAGCAGGGGACGGCGATCACGCCGGCATAGATCGCGCCGAAGAACGCAGTTATGAAATCGAGACCCGGCGGATAAAGCAGGACGATACGATCTCCTGGGTTCACGCCTCGATCCGCGAGCGCAGCGGCGATGACGCGCGCGCGGTGATCGAGCTGCGCATAGGTAAGCGCAGCGTTTTCGGTTTCGCCGTCGATAAGAAAGGTGTAGGCGCGACAGTTTCCCTGATGGAGCGTCCGGTGACGTAACATGTCAACCAGTGAGCTGAAGTTCTGAGTCATACAGCGGCCCTCATAACTCGTTCGGATTGCAGCGGCTCGATGCCAAGATCTGCCGGCAACCTGCCGTGTGCGCGCATCGCGTCGTGTACGCGGAGATAAAGCTGCCGCACTCGATCCCGGTTGGCTTCAAGATCCTCGAGTCGCCACGACGACGTGTCGATTGCGGGAAGGAAATAAACGTCTACGGTTCCTGGTTGGGCGTGGTAACCTCTCCACCCCTGCACTTTTGGCGGGATGTAAATGTAGATGGGGACGATAGGCGCCTTCAGGCTCGTTGCGAGATGGAATGAGCCTTTATTAAAGAGCCCTATCTCGCCGGTCGTGACGCATTTGCCTTCCGGACTGAGATACACCGAATCACCGGTGCGCCGCAGGATGCGATCGGCGCGGCGGAAGATTTCGCGCCTACGCTCCGGGAAGGTTTGTTCCACGGTCCAAAAGATGCGGATGATGTATCCGATGGTCGCAATTGGTAAAAATTTGCGCAGGTAACCGGAGAGAAAAAACCGCGCGCGCGGCAAGCCGAGCGAGATCAACAGCATTACATCCAGTGTGGAGCTGTGGTTCGAAATGTATATGGTCTGGCGATCGGGGAGTGGTTCGGAATGGTGGGTAGTGTAGTTAATCCCCCAGATGCGAAGAACGACGCGGCCAATCCAACGACCGATAACTTCGGAATAGAAACGGCGCGCCAGAAAAAGCGTGGGGATCGCAACCATCAGCATGAGAAACGAGCCAGCCAGAACAAACAGACCCGTACGTATTTGGCGGCGAAGTGTTGTCATTCTCAATTCTCCCGCTTGCAGATCACGGTCTGCATTGCAAAGTTGAGGTGCTTTTCGAACGCCAGGATCGGGGCAAATAAAATCTGTCCGATAAAATAGGGATAGATAGCTTTCGAGAGATTGAGACCCTTACCCTTTAACAGCTTGAATACTGCTCCGGCAAAGAAGTAAAAAAATGCCGGAAAAGCGCCGTAGGGTAAGTAGTCGACAATCTCCAGCCCGGCTTTCCGGACCATGCGCAAGAGCATCTCGCGGTCGTAAAGCACTGTATGCTGCGGCGCCTGTAGACCAGGCCAACGGTTGCCGTAGAGCCGGAAGGTGAGCGAGTCGAGCCGTGGAACCTCAATCACGAGATGACCAGACGGCTTCAACAAATCGCGGGCTGTTTGAAGTGTCCGTACGGGATCGTAATCGTGCTCAAGGAAATGCCACATGGTGATGGCGTCGAAGCGTTCGCGCTCGAGCGGTTGTTCGTAGAAGAGGCCGCAGTAAAACTCGACGCCTTCGAGCGATGGGCAACCACGTAGATCTTTGAAGTCAACGCCGACAACGCGAGCGTTATGGAGCGCACGCACTTTCTGCAAAAAGGTTCCTACGGCACAACCAACGTCGAGAACCTCGCTCTCTGGTCCGAGCGTGACGTAACGGCGCACGAGTTTTTCCTTTTGGCGATCGTGACGATCCATCACCCAGTTGAAAAAACCAGTGAGCGGGCCCCAGCTTTTCTTTTTTCGGTGGGCGATGTACTCGTCATCGTAGAAGGCCTTAATGTGATCGATGTCAAGCCGCGGGTTCTGATACCGAAGTCCGCAACGTGCGCACGTGATAAATGTGAATGTCCCGGGTCGACCGGTGAGATCGTCCTGAGCCGTAAGAAAGGTTGCCGATTCTGTGGCCTGGCAGTAGTAACAGGCGACTCTCTCAAAATGCGCAGCAGGCGGTCCGAGTTCAAAATTTGCACTCACAGGCAGAACATCAGCTGTCACCATAGGAAACCTCCAATCGAAAGCATCATTAGAGGAAGACCGGCAAGGAGTCCCATCTCCGCTGCGAAAATCCACCGAGCACCGCGCGACTCGCGCACCGTGCGGTCATGAACCTGCTCGTAAATGCACAAGCCAAGATAGATCGCGCCGGCCGAAGGGAGTGCGGTGCGCAGTGTGAGGTGGTCCCAGTTCGCACAGGTCAAAAGAGAAATAACAGGGTATTTGAGGAGCACAACATGCGCGCTCGCGAGTGGACCAGCGCGAAGGCGCGCACGCTGGTGATACCAAAGTCCAAGGAAGAGCGAAATCCCGGTAAAGGCAGCAATGCGGGCGCTAGGCCGCGGTTCGGTAAGCATGATCAAAACGTCGGCGGCGGCGATCACCAATGCAAACACAATGATCGGGGTTACTCTTGATGACCGGACCAACACTCTGGCGGGGTGGCGCACGCGGTCGCTATCGAGATCGGCGAGATCATCGCCAATGCGGAAAACCAAAACCAACGTGTAGGCGAGGACGCAACCTATCACGGCGCCGCGAACCGTGGGGAGCGATCCTCCCGCTGCAGTCCCTGCGGCAGCGATTAAGATTGCGAAGGGCAGGAATACACTTACCGGATAACGCTCACGCCAGTAGACGTAAATCAATTTCATCGAGGACATGAACCGCCCCCCGATCGCCGTCAACCTCGATCTGTCCAGCCTGGAATAGTTCACGCGTAGCGTGCTGTACACCGACGACACATGGAATTCCGAATTCGCGCGCCACAATGGCGCCGTGTGAAAGCATTCCCCCTCGTTCGATAACCAGGCCCTTGATGAGGAAGAAGACTGACGCCCAGCCTGGATCAGTTTGACGTGTGACCAGAATATCTTCCGCGCCAAGACGGCCCGCCTCACTCGCGTCACGTAGAACGACAGCCCGACCCGCCACACGCCCGCCGCATGCACCCACGCCTCGCAGCGTACGTGAACCTTCAAAGGTTGGACCATCCCGGCGCGATGTGACATCGCCGGCATGTAAGTCTCCACTGAGTGGCAGATAGTCTCCTTCAGGAAGAGTGAAGTCATTCGGTGGTTGAGTTGCGGCGAGGTGTTCGTGCGCACGCTTGCGCATGGCGGTTAGTTCCTGCACGTGGTGCGGGAACATCGCGTTTCCGGCCGCAAGCTCATCGACCTCGGCAACAGTCAGCCAGAAAACATCCTCTTGCTGCGCCAGATGCCCGTGCGCCACCAGTTGATCGCCCAGCGCAAGCGCCAGGCGGCGACAGCGGCTATAGAGAAGAGCCTGTTTGAGGCGAACCCGCTCACGGTAGGCAATTGCGGCATGCGTGCAGCGAAGGACGTTGCGTAAGACGGTGGCGCGACTAACGAACGGCAGCCATCGAGCGCTCGGTTGGCTCCGCAACTTTCGCAATAAGCTGCGCGTTTCCTGCTCGCGCTCAGCAAGCTGCTGGCTGAGCGCCGCAGCAGGCGATTCGCCATCACGACGCGCATAGGCGCGAATGGTGTCGACCAGCAGTGCAGGTTGTTCCTGAAAACTCGGAGCCGTGAGCATGAGTTCAGCGGAACACCGGAAGCCCCACCGTTCCAGGTACTGCTCGAACCGTTCACGGAAATTCGCCAGCTCTGGGTTGACGGCGATTTCGTTAACGACAGATTCCGCATCGCCCTCGAATAAAGTGCGAAGGGCGGCGTCAGCGCGGACGGCACGCGAAAGCTCCCACAGTTGCTGCACGGGTTCACCGCTGACGAGCTGTGGAATTGCTTTGAGAAGGGTATTGTGCGCCCCGGAGGTTTTGCCGTCGTTGGCTTGTTCGACCAGCCGGCGCAGCATCGCGTAACAGACCATGGATGCAGCATCAGCGAGACTGGCGTTGGTCCATCGATGGCAGCGGATGTTCATCAGCTCGTTGAGCAGTAGCCGAAGATCGCGAAGCGACATGGCTGCGAGCCTGTGTGGCTCCGTGCGCTCTGCAAAGTCGTCTACGAGCCGTTCGAACGACGCCACGCGTCGCCTGAGGAAGAGATAGAGCCACGTAACCTTTGCGGCTATCACAGCCAGCTCGACAACTTCGCGTAGCCGATTGGTCCTGGTCCGCGCCGGCTCTCCGAACGATCCGCCCGCTCCGACGAAACTGTTGAATGCGGTAACCAGTGCGTTGCCGAAGGGCGCCATTCGAAGCACCGCGTGGATGTTCGTCAGGTTGTAATACATTCTCGCACCGTGAACGCCAATGATGTGACGGAGCGCGTCGTCCATTGCATCGATTCGCGATCTTGACAGTCCGAAGGCACGCGCGAGGTTTCGAAAATAGTTTGCGTAACCAGCGCTCGCGATTGAGTACAGGAATGGGGAGATTGGCGCGGGAAAGTTCTCGTTGACGTTTGCGTCCGACCAGCGGACTGGTGGTCCATCTGTCTGCTCAGTGCTTATCGCGGGGATTGTAGTGATCGGACGTGACTGCACGACATGCAGCAAGCCGGAGCGATCGATGACCCACTCTACATCCTGTGGTCCACCCAACCCTGCTTCAAGTGTATTGGCCATGCGGCCAAGTTCGGTGAGCCTGGATCGGGAGAACAGCAGGTTCTCGATCTTCTTGATGGATTGCTCGCCACAGGAAAGAACCCGGAAGCCGTTTCCGTCGCGCCGTAGCACGAAGCGCCCGGGATTGATCGCTCCGGCAACGAGTGCGTCACCCAATCCTGGCGTGTGCTCGACTAGTATTGTTCCGTCAGCGGTGCGTGTGAACAGAACGCCAGAGGCGAGCGCGTCGACCTGGGTCTGTACAACGACACCCATGCCTTTAACTTCGAAACCACGAGCCGTGCGGTATGCCATCGCGCGCTCAGACCAGCATGAGGCCCAGCAGTCCAGCAAGGCATTCTCCAAACCTGCTAACGTCCGCACGTGAAGAAAAGAATCAAGTTGTCCGGCGAACGAGGCATGCGCAGAATCTTCGCCGATAGCCGAACTCCGCACGACGATTGGACCATGTTTGAGCAACTCCTCCGCGGCCGCACCCAACGAGTCGCGTAGTTTCGGCGAGAGAGGAGTGTTAACAATTAGATCATTGATGCGCGCAGACAACTGCTGATCACGACCGCCGGAAAGTTGTCCAAACTCTCGCTGAGACAGCGCACCGATCTCCACTGCAAGATCGTTCTCTTCGAGGTGTGCATCGAAAGCCCGCGTCGTGATGACAAAGCCTGAGGGCACGCGAAGACCCAGCTCCATGACCTTACAAAGGTTATGCGCTTTGCCACCGACGAGATCGAGAGGTGTTGCGTGGTTGAGCGGAACTATGTAGCTGCTGCTCTGCAGCGCAGGTGCGGCTCGAAGGGAAGGAGTCGTCATGCAGCTCGCCCCTTAACGCCCATTCGGTAGAGCAACCAACTGAACAACAAGTGGATCGATGGTCCGAGAATTAACACCCAGAGCCATGTCGTCCACGGCGTGTGGACTGCGATCGTCACTGCGACAAGCATTCCAACAATCGAGTCGATGTGATCGATGATGAAGCAGATCGCTCTTGTCGGACGAGATGCAGGCGCTTGTCCGGGCAAAATGCCGAGCTGTCGCTTAACGAATGAATTCGGAAGCTCTCCGGCCATGAAACCGAAACCGGCCCAGGCACCAAGCGCAGCATAACCAGTTGGCGTTAACTGCCAGAGCGTGGCGGGAGGCACTCCTTGTGGAAGAGAAAGCAGTGCGGAGACGACGGCAAAAGCCAGCGCCGCGGCCGGGATCATGACAACAAAACCTCGAAGAGTCTTGTTCTCGCCAAGAATGGGCCGCCCGCGCAACATACGTCCGCCATCAAGCGGAATGGCCAGCGCTTGTGAGAGGCGATTCTTCAGCCACAGAGAATGCAGAACACCGGCAAGCACGAAGGCCAGAATCAGGAAGAGACCACAGTGAAGTGGATCGTACATGGTTGACTCAAATGTCGGCGCCTGTCTCGATTCGATTGTGAAACATCAAAGTCTCACCTGGCAGTGCGCGTGCACATCTCACCCATTTCCACCAGGAAATTTTGTTGGGAGTGTCGTAAGAGATACCGTGGAGGTGATAACCGGGCACGAATGGGTACATGTGGTGGAGTTCGTGAGCATCGATGTGCAGCAACATCGCCGAAATCCACGACGGCAAGATCAGAGATCGAGTGAACACATCTTGCTCGAGCGCAGGGAACGGAGAGACTTGCTCTCCCTTACTCAGATTCTGAGGAATGTGTGTGTGCTGGCTCAGAATCAGGAGATCCTCCACGATAAAGGCGAACACAGACGCCAAACCCGTGACTCGCAGTAGCGTCCATGGACCCACGATAATGGCGACGGCGACGTAGGCCAGCAGGAACATGAAGATGCTGATCGCCATATGCCGGCGGTCTTCTCGCTTAGAGAACAGCGAGCGTAGTCGTGGCACGTTCCAGAAGTTGTTGATTCGATATAGTGTGGCGAAAAGCGGGATCCAGTATTTCCAGCAAACGTTCATCAAAACCCGCTCACCGCGGCCGAGGGTACGGGGAACGAGCGCAACGGTGGTGGGATCCAAATCCTGCCATCCAGTCCACTTGTGATGCCGACCATGAACCCGCTTCCAGCAGTAGAAGGGAATGAGTGAAAAAAAGGCAGCTACTCTGCCAACGGGTGCATGAAGTGCCTTGGAACGGAAGAGAGTTCCGTGACCACATTCATGAAGCAGCGCGAACCACTGGATCAACGTAACAGCAAAAACTGCTTGCCCCAATAGCCACAGCCACGCGTGTCGCTGGAGAGACAACGCAACCCCAACCACCGTGAGTAGCGCTGCTGAACCCACCAGTACGCCGCCCGTCCAGTTCGATGAGCGTAGGTGACCGATTGCGGCCGGACAGGGAGGGACACTAACTACAGCGCCGTGAGTCGTCACCAACTCTGCCTCGTGTGTCATTACCAATCCCTCCGTTGTTTTCGTTTACAGTCGCTGGTGGAATCCGCCACCATGGAACGCCGGACCCCTTACACTACGGCCTGTGCTACCTGCTACATCGATGCAATGCGTCTGGGAGGTGTAAGTCAACAAAATCAACGCGGACGAGGTTTGCGCGAGGGATCCAAAGTCTTCACGTTGGTACCCAATGTCGCAGCGAGGCTTATGGGGGCGCATCCTAGTTCCGTGATGGAATCTATGTCAACAAACGGTGCCTAAATAAAACAGGTGCAGCAGCATTCTTGAGGAAAACACTTTCTTGACCGGAATATGTTGCGCCGTATTACACTCCGTTCACTGACACAGGCCGGGTCTCGAGTTGAGCACTGCCGTGTCACGCAGTCGTAGAATCGCGGTGATGAAAGTTTCGGTTATCCTGTAAAAGTTGGCTGGACAACCTCGTTCCGTTGCTCCAAGCTCTCGTAAAAAATGCTTGTCTTCAATCGCTAAACCCAGAGTTGCTTGGCTCTCACTCCAGGTTTCGTCGGCAGCAACAATAACGAACCGCGAAACGACTGTCAGAACGATTTAGAAATGTCCTCTATGCGAGTACAGCCACTGAGGTATCTTGCAGAATGTGAAAGAAGAAAATAAGTAAATGATCTGGAGTGTGCGACTACGCTGTGCAGACCCGTATGCCAAAAGAAGATCTTATCGATGATGACCGGATATATAAACAATTGATTGATGAGGTAGACAAGTACGCAAAAAAGATGGGGCAGCCCATGCGTGGATATGGTCATACCTATCCCTCAGCAATGACTCCAGCCGCAGAGGTGGATCAGAATCGAATATGAGGACGGGGGAGCAAAAGACATCCGTCGCCTTGCTTACGGTGCTTTGACAACGACCATGGGGTTGGTTGCTCCCAAGTACCG
>Ga0126376_10001336_pt1 | contig 13227 bp, 7 predicted proteins | sample PanSoiMetPlot_15_FD_92760 | JGI IMG/M metagenome (GOLD analysis project Ga0126376, IMG submission 92760) | Tropical forest soil microbial communities from Panama - MetaG Plot_15 | ecosystem: Environmental > Terrestrial > Soil > Tropical forest > Bulk soil | place: Panama | collected 2016-02-17
ACGCGCCAGTCGTCCTGGAAGTAAGGCTAGATGATGCGGTAGCGGTTGTAGTATTTCGCCTGAAGATTGACTTGGGAGAATGCAGCGATTCTGCCGGTCAAAAGGTCAGCGAAACCGTTGCCGGTGCTCGGGATCGAATTGTTGCTAGAGTCGAACGTCAAAATGCCCTGAATGTAGGGCGAGTTCTGTTCGTTCTTCTGGGCAAAGGCTGAGTAGAAGCCGAACTGCAACGTGTGGTTGGCGATGATTTTCGTAACGTTGTCGCGGTAGGTGTAGACCGGGTTTGCGTTATTCCATGGGAAGTAGCCAGTGTCCGCGCTGAAACCACCACCATAGGCGGTGTTGTTTCCGAGAGAAATTGCCGGAAGTTTTCCACCTTGCCCGTTGTCAAACAGAAGGCCCATGGGGAAAGGCGACGGCAGCGGAGGATTGTGCAACGCCGTCAAGAAAATGTGGTCAGCCGTATAGCTAGCGACGAACTCGTTCAACAGAGTTGGAGTGACGTTGGCGTTGAGGCGAGCAACAAAGCTGCTGCCCGGACCAACGAACTCGGTGTTGATATCCTCGAAACTAGTGCCGTTGCCCCAAAGGGGATTCTCGGTTTGCGTCTGCCACGAATCGTGAATGTAGCGGAACGTTACGCGGTATTTGTCATTGAAGTTGTGATCGAGACGGACGAGTTCCTCGCGCCAGGTTTCCGGCAACGACACGGTCTGCAAAACGGCAGGGAAGCCGTTGTTGGTGAGGCCCGGGCTGGCCTTGGGGATGAGGGCGAGCAGGGCGGACCCCACGGGATCGATGGTGACCGTGTCACTTGGAAACCGCAGACCGGTCGCCGGGTTAATTGGGCAGTCGGTGCCTGGGCAGAGATCGCTGAAGTTACCACCACGCTCTGCGTCCGAAGGTACGTTCACGAGGCCCGTTGTGTGCGGATTTTTCTCGCGGCGCCATTCTTCTGAGAAGAAGAAGAAGGTCTTCTTCTTGTCGGAGTTGTAGTGATTCGGAATGTAGACGGGGCCGCCGATGGTGTATCCGAAGTCGTGCTTCTTGTACGGGGCTTTCTTGGCGCTGGGGTCGGCGCCTTCTTCCCAGGACTTGGCGTTGAAAAATTCATTGCGCAGATACTCGAACGCGCTGCCATGGAAAGAGCTGGTGCCCGATTTGGTTTCGACTTCGACCGTGCCGGACCCATTGCGGCCATACTGCGCGCCGTAGTTCGAAGTGAGGACTTTGAATTCTTGAATAGCTTCAGGATTCGGGTAGACGTTCAACGTGGAGTTGGAGCCATTGTCCATGTTGTCGCCGCCATCGAGTTCCCAGTTGTTGTACTCGGTGCGGCCGCCGTTCATGGAGTAGGCGACGTTGCCGTATACGCCGACCTTGGCATCGTCCTGCCCGGTCTGGCTAACCACGCCGGGGGCGAGGTTGACGAGCTGTGTGAAATTGCGGCCGTTCAGAACGAGGTTGTCGATCTGCTTGCCGGTGATGGTGCTGGTAAGGTCGGAAGAAGTGGTTTCGACCTGAGCGACGCTTTCGCCGGTAACGACAACTTCTTCCGTGATCGCGCCAACCGTCATGGAGACGTCAATGCGAGCTTTTTCGCCGACGTTCAACACGATCTTCTTGGCGGTGAATTTTTGGAAGCCTTTAGCGGTGACGGTCATGTCATACGTATCGCCCGGGAGGCCGGGGATGACGTAGGCGCCGTCACCGTTAGAAACGGTGGTGCGCGTCAAGCTGCCAGCCAGGTTTTTGAGAGTGATTTCAGCACCCGCAATTGCGGCGCCGGTTTTGTCGATGACTGTGCCGCCGATGTAGCCGGTGTCCTGAGCACGGGATACGAACGGCAAGCAGAGCACTGCGAGAAGCACGAGAATCGAGCGCGAACGAAATGCTTTCACGATGCAACCTCCGAAAGAATGAATTCTGAAGAGACGGGAAACGAAGGCGACTAGATGGAAAGTCGAACGCGCAGAAAAGGACCGACCGAAAGCTAACCACGCGCCACCCCTCTTCACCTCGGGATTTGCAACTACAAACCCCGAACCCCCGAACCCCTGTTTCCCACTCGACCGAACGGCACCGGATCGTTTTTTAGCGAAGGGCCTAGAAGTGCGACCCTTTTTCCAGATTGGGGTTTGTAAATACCTACCTAGGGTAGGCAGCAAACCCGAACCCTTGTCAGGTCAGGGTTTGCAAGTACAAACCCCGAACCCCTGCACCTTGGCTATTAAAACGAGTTAATAAAGCAGATTTGCGTGGGTGTCAAGCAAGAATTTCAAGATTGCAAAGATTTTAGTCCAGAGCAGGGACACGGAGAAGAGGGGCACAAGGGCGAATTGCCAGAACTGAAACAGTCCAAGACTGTATCTACGAGTAGCTTGCAAATTGGAAAGGCGTGCCAGACACTGGCGGGGAATTTTCTTTCGAGGGCGAAAATGGGCAAGGTTCTAGGACTGTGCGCTTGCAGGCGATTGCTGGTGGCGCTACTGATGCTTTTATGTGCTTCTGCGGGCGCCAGAGGCCAAGGCACCAACCCTCAGAAATTGTTTGCGGAAGGACAGGCGGCTCTAAAAAGGGGAGATTTAGACACGGCAGAAAAGGATTTTAGGGTGGTGCTGGCGGCGGACCCCAAGGCGGCACCGGCATATACGAACCTCGGGGTGATTGCGATGCGGAGGAAGAACTGGGATGAGGCCGTGCGGCTGCTGAAGAAAGCAGAGCGGCTGCAGCCAAACGAGCCGGGAATCCGGCTGAACTTGGGGTTGGTGGAGTACAAGCGAGGGAACTATCCGGAGGCAATCGCGCCGCTGGAAAGCGTGGTGAAAGAGCGGCCGGATTCGGTGCAGGCGAGGTACTTGTTGGGGCTGAGTTATTCGTTTTTGGAGCGGTATGCGGACGCCGTGTCGGCGTTGGAACCACTTTGGCCGCAGATGTCGAATCAATTTGTGTATTTGTACGTGCTGGGAATCTCGGCGTTTTATGCGAAGAACGAGGCGCTCGATCAGAAAGCGTTGCAGCGGTTGATTGAGATGGGCGGAGATAAACCAGAATTTCATTTGCTCATGGGGAAGGCGTTGTTGACGCGGAGCGACGACCAGAAGGCGCTCGCGGAATTGGAAAAGGCGCAAGCGGGCGATGCGAATCTGCCGTTTTTGCATTTCAATCTGGGGTTTGCGTATTTGCATTTGCAGGACCAGAAGAGGGCTGAGGAAGAGTTCCGGAAAGACATTGCCGCCGCGCCGGATCTGCCTTTTAGCCATGAGCAGTTGGGAAGAATTTATTTGAATGCGGGGAGGGATGCCGAGGCGGTGAAAGAATTTCAAGCGGCGCTGGCGATTGATCCACGGCTGCCGGAGACGCGGCTGGAATTGGCGCGACTGCTGCATCGAGATGGAAAAGAGGCGGAGGCGCTGAGGAATTTGGACGTGGCGGAAAAGTTTGCGCCGAAGAGCCACAAAGTGAGACTCCTGCGCGGGCAAGTTTTGTTGAAGTTGGGGAGGACCGAAGAAGGACGAGCGGAATTGGCGGAATCGAAGAAATTGTTTGATCTTGTCCTGGACAAGGACAAAGCAAGGATTGATGAGCAGAGAGTGCCGAATCCGGAAGTGGGCAGGGAGCAATAGTTGGAAAATTGAAAACAGAACTTAGGCAAGAGGTGGAGGTTGCCAGGGACCACGGGCGAGTTCGAGGGATTCGGCGATGGTCAGGAGAAGTTCTTCAGAGAAGGGACGTCCGATGAGTTGAATGCCGACGGGAAGGCCGTCGGTGGAAGTTGTGATAGGGACGGTGAGTCCGGGGAGGCCAGCGAGATTGAGCCACTGCGAGTGGCGCATGGTTTCCGAATAGCCGCCAATTTTTTCAGACAGGTCCTTGCCGGACCCTGAACGCCAAGTCCCTTCCCCGTGACGGAACGCAGGCGCGGAACAAACTGGCGAAAGAAGAACGGGAAAGTCTTCCATTGCTTCGAGAATGCGGGCGCGCTCGAGGTCGCGGGCGGCGGATCTCGCCGCGAAGTCGAGCATTGTCGTTGGCGCGGCCGGTTGCGCGAATTGCATGTATTCGAGGAAGTTTGAGCTGAGTTGCGATCCTTTTCCCTCGACAGCCTGTGCGAAGAGCTGGCTGATCACTGAGCCGAAGAAAAACCACCAGAGATCGAGGACGCGGTCGAGGCCGTGAAGTTGAAAAGGCTCGATGAGGAAACCGGACTGTTCGAGAAGTTTGGCGGCACGGTCGACTGTGGCAAGGGTTTGTGGTGTGGCGTGACCGATGGCCTTTGCGTCGAGCAGGCCGATGCGGATTTTGCGTGCGGCATCCGTCGAGATTTCTTGAATGGGTGCAGGGACGCTGAGTGCATCGCCGCCGTCGGGTCCGCAGAGAACGTTGAAAAGGGTACGGACGTCGCCGACGGTGCGAGCCATGGGGCCGACGACGCCGATCCAGCCGAACGAACTGTTGCCGGGTGGGAAGTGGCCGGTGCTCGGAATACGGCCCGGCGTGGGCTTCAATCCGCAAATGCCGCAGAAATGTGCCGGAACGCGAATGGAACCGCCGCCATCGCTGCCGATTCCGCCGAAAGAACAGCCGGAAGCGATTGCAGCGGCTTCACCGCCACTCGAGCCGCCGCTGGAGTACGCGAGATTCCAGGGATTGCTGGTGCGGCCGGAAAGGCGATTGTTCGTTTCATAGTTCATCAAGAATTCGGGAGTGTTGGTCGTGCCGAGGACGATGGCTCCGGCGGCGCGAAGGCGCTCGATCACGGGAGCCGTGCGCGATGGAATTTCATTGGCGCGGAGAAGAGAGCCTGCAGAGTTGGGCCAGCCGGCGACGTCGAGACAGCTTTTAACGGAGACGGGAATGCCGTGCAACGTGCCGAGGGGTTCGTTGCCAGAGAGTTTTTCCGTGGCGGAGAGAGCGGCGGCGCGGGCGGAGCGAGGATCGAGATGAACAAAGGCGTTGAGTTTCGCTTGGAATCTGGCGATGCGAGAAAGATGCGCGTCGAGAAGTTCGACGGGAGAAAGCTGTTTGCTACGGAAGAGAGAAGAAGTTTCGGAGATGGAAGAGAAGTGGGGAGCGGTCATGGCGAATTTTTGAGAGTACGGGTGCAGAAGAGTGGCGTCAAGTTGAGTTGCGACAGGAAGGAAAGAGGCAGCTGGGCTGCCCCAGTGCAAAGTGTGCCACAATCGGTGAGTCCGTGACTCGGTGAGAGAGCGGCAGACTCCGCGCAGATAAGGAAACGTAGAACATGAGAATGATGGTTCGCCGTGCCGGTGTGATTTTGGCTGGGGCAGCGGTCGCACTGGTGTGTGTGGCAAGCGCGAAATTGCGTGCGGGGAGTAACGCTCGGAAAGCGAGGGCCGTGCGTGCGGTGACGGAGCCGGTGGATCACGATTTAGCGGCGAAGCGGAACAGCGTGGGCGTGGCGTACATGGGCCAGCAGCGCTTTGCGGATGCGGAAAAAGAATTTCGGGCGGCGCTTGAAGCGGACGGAAATTTTGTGCTGGCGAAATTGAACCTGGGAATTTCGTTTATCGCGCAGCAGAAGTCGGAGCTTGCGGTAAAGGCGCTGACGGAAGCGACGGAGAAGCGGCCGAAGGATCCGTACGGTTGGTACAACCTGGGATTGGTGTTGAAGGACAGCGGTGAGGTGGAGAAGGCGATCGCGGCGTTCGGCCAGGTGACGAAGATCGTGCCGAACGAGCCGGACGCGTACTACTTCCTCGGCTATTTGTACGTACAGCAGCAGAAGTACGACGAAGCCATCGCGGCCTACAAGAAAGCGATTGAGATTTTTCCGTTTCATGCGTCGGCGGAATTTGGAATTGCGAAGGCGTATCAGCGAAAAGGCGATGCCGAATCGGCGGGTGCGCATCTGACACGCTTCCGCAAGATGAGCGAAGCGAAGACCGGAACGCCGTTCGGCGCTGGATACGGCGATCAGGGAAAATTCTCAACGGCAGAGTACGAGCAGAATGAAGTGCCGAAGGCGCCCGCGGCGATTCCGGTGAAGTTTTCGTCGCAAATGTTGACGGCGAATGGAGGCAGCGCGATTGGGCCGAGCACGGGTGCGTGCTTTTTTGATTTTGATGGAGATGGAAAGCCGGATTTGTTTTTGGTGAGCGCGGTTGATGGAGGAATGAGCCGGTTGCTGCGGAATCTGGGCGATGAGAGGTTTGCCGACGTAACGGATTTGTCGGGATTGAAGACTACGGGCAAAGGGATGGGTTGCGCGGCGGGAGATTTTGATAACGACGGGAAAACGGATTTGGCGGTGTGTGATGCGGATGGCGTAAGACTTTTTCGCAATGAAGGCAGCGGAAAGTTTGTGGATGTCACGCAAAGGGCGGAGATCAAGCGAGAGAAGGGGTGTGTTGGGCTGACCTTTGTGGATTATGACCACGACGGCGATTTGGATTTGTACGTGACCATGGCGCCGGGCGCGGCGGATGGAAATGTTTTGTGGCGCAACAACGGCAACGGGACGTTCACGGATGTGTCGGGCGAGACGCGGCTTGGTGCGGAGGCGACCGGCGCGGGAGTGGCTATAAGCGACTTTAACAATGATCGCGCCATTGATTTTGTCTTGGCGGGAGGCAGTGCGGGCGAGTTGGTGCTGCTCAATCCACGCGAGGGCGCGTTCCAGCCACTACGCGATATTGACTTTGCGAAGATGGGATTGCCGGCTGCGGTGGGTGTGGTGTCGTTTGATTTCGACAAGGATGGGTGGATGGATCTGGCGTTCACGCACACCGGCGCACCGGGAATCAGCTTGTGGCGGAATGTGGATGGAAAACATCTGGAGCGTGTGGAGCTGCCGGATTTCGGTTGGACGAAGGGTTGGGGAATTGCCGCTATTGATTATGACAACGATGGCTGGCTGGATTTGGTGGCGCTTGGCGGGGGAGCAAATGGCGGTGAAGTGCGGCTGCTGCGGAATTTGGGCGGCGGGAAGTTTAGGGATACTACGAAGGAAGTGGCATTAGACAAAGTAAAGCTGAGCGAGCCGCGAGCAATCGTCGCGGCGGATCTGCGCGGGAACGGCGAAACCGATTTGGTGATTACACAAGAAGGTGGCGCAGCGGTGTTGTTGAATGGCGCCGGCGCTGCGGCGAACAATTGGCTGTCGATTGAATTAAAGGCGCTGAACGACAACAAGAGCGCGATTGGGACAAGAGTAGAAGTGTTTGCAGGCGCCATGACGCAGAAGTGGGAAGTGCCGGGCGCTTCGGGGTATTTAGGGCAGAGCGCGCCCATGATTCATGTTGGCCTGGCGAATCAGAAGGAAGCTGATGTGCTGCGGCTCTTGTGGCCGACGGGTGTGCCGCAGGATGAAATCAAGCTGGCGGCAAAGAAGACGCAGACGGTGGCCGAGCTCGACCGGCGCGGGAGTTCGTGCCCGGTGCTGTTTTCATGGAACGGAAAAGAGTACGAGTTCATTGCCGACATGATCGGGCCGGGAGTTGTGGGGCACTGGATTGCGCCGGGCGAACGCGATGTACCCGATCCGTCGGAGTATTTGAAAGTGCAGGGGCGCAGCGTGAAGGAGCGCAACGGTTTGTTGAGCTTTCGGTTCATGGAGCCGATGGAAGAGACGGTTTATCTCGACCAGGTGAAATTGTTGGCGATCGATCATCCTGCAACATATGACGTGTTTCCGAATGAAAGGTTCGTGAGCAATCCGCCGTTTCCGGAGTTCCGTGTGATCACAAGCCGCGGTGCGCGGCCGCCTGTCGGCGCTTGGGACGACAAAGGAAATGACGTGTTGCCGTTGCTCGAACACACGGACAGAAAGTACGTCACGGGCTTCGAGGAGTTGCCTTTCGCGGGTTTTGCAAAGCTGCACTGGGTGGAGCTGGATTTGGGGAAGTGGGACGCGGCGAAACCGCTCCACTTGATCGCGGATGGGTATACGGATTATTTCACAGCGACTTCGATGTACGCGGCAGATCAGGCGGGGATTAAAGTGATCGCGCCGTACGTGGAAGCGCAGGATGCGGCAGGAAATTGGAAACGCGCGATTGACGACATGGGATTCCCGGCGGGATTACACCGGACGATGGTTGCAGACTTGACGGGAAAACTGCCTGCAGGAACGCGGCGGATTCGCATTGTGACGAATCTGAAGATTTATTGGGACGCGATGCGAATTGACCAAACCGCTGATGCGAACGACGCGCACGTGCAGGAAGTTCCGCTGGCGAAAGCGGGCCTCGCGTTTCTAGGCTATCCGAAGGAGATTCGGCTGACTCCGGCGAGCGACACGAAATATTTGTGGTCGGCGCGAAGCATGACCGGGCCGTATGCGCGAGCGGCGGGGAATTTCACAAGGTACGGCGACGTTAGGAATTTGCTCCAAGCTGTAGACGACCGGTTCGTGATTTTCAGCTCAGGCGAAGGCGTTAAGCTCGATTTCGATCCGAGCCGATTGAAGCCGCTTCCGGAAGGCTGGGTACGAGATTACTTCTTCTATGCGGACGGATTTGAAAAGGACATGGATTTCTATGCGGCGCACGCATTCACTGTGGAGCCGCTGCCGAAGCACGGGTTAAAGCCGTATCCGTATCCCGACGGCGAAGCGTATCCCGAAGATGCGCAACATCGAAAGTATCAGCTCGACTACAACACGCGAGGCCGGTCGGGACAGTTGCCCGCGGATCTGCGATATCATTATCCGAAAAAGTAGCGACGGAAGAAGTCGAACGGAATCCTATTGCTTTGCCGCGGCTTCGGCTTGGGCGAGGAGCCTTTGCAAGTCTGCGCTTGAGAAGTAGCGGCCGTGGGAGACGACCGCGGCGATTTTTAGCGTGTTGGAAATGTCGGCGAGGGGATTGGCTTTGAGCAGGACGAGATCGGCGAGTTTGCCGGCGGCGATGGAGCCAAGTTGGGATTCGAGACCGAAGAATTCTGCGGGATTGATTGTGGCAGTCTGGAGGGCTTCGAGGGGAGTGAAGCCGGCGGCGACGAAGCGCTGCAGTTCTTCGTGAAGACTGAATCCCGGGAAGATGTAGACGCCGGGAGGCGTATCTGTGCCCGCCAGGAAGGGAACGCCTTTCTTGTGGAGCAGGCCAACGACTTCAAGTTCTTTTTCGACGAATTTCTTGCGGCTTGCCAAATTGTCGGTTTGATAGGTGTGCTTGATTTCGTCCGTGAAGCGCAGCCAGGTGTTGTTTTTCCACGAGGGAGGAACGAGTTTTGCGCGAGCGTCTTTGGAGAAATCGGTAACGTCGAGCAAGTTGCCGCCCCGCTCCCAAACGAGCGTGGGGCATTGCCAGGTGTGATTCGCTGCGAGGAGTTCCGCCAGTTTGTCGGCGCGAGCGGGGTCGTAACTTTCTAAAAAGCGCGTTTCGTTTTTGTTGCCCTGAAGAAATTCGTCTTCGAGCTGCGAGCTGCCTTCGAACAAGCCGATAAGGTGCTCGAAGCTTTTCATCCCTTCGAGGGACATTTCCGAGGCGCGAACAGAATCGGGAACGTGGCCCTCGAAGGGAATGTTTTGTTTTCTTGCCTCGTCGGCGATGGCGAAGACGGCTTCGCGAGGGATGAGCGATTGTAGCTTGATGAAATCTGCGCCGCGGTATTTGAGGTCGGAGACGGCACGGCGCGCTTCTTCGGGATCGGCGATGGGGATGGAACTGGGGAAGCGCGGTTCGGGGCCGTCGAGCATGGGACCGGACGTATAGATGCGCGGGCCGACGAGTTTTCCGGATTCGATTTCGGAGCGCCAGGACTGGACGGTTTCGAGTTCGCTACCCATATCGCGAACACCCGTCACGCCGTTCGCGATGAAAAGTGGAAGTGAAATTTCTTTGGAGCGAGGGAACCAGTCACCGAATTCGAGATGGACGTGCATGTCCCACAGGCCGGGGATGAGATAGAGGCCAGTGCAGTCGATGGCTCGAGCGTTCGGCGGTAGCTTTGCGTTTTTGCTTACGCCAACGGAAACTATTTTCCCGCCGTCGATGACCACGGTTTGGTCAGGAGCGGGACTGCCGGAGCGCAAGTCGACGACGGTCACATGCGCCAGAACAAGTGAGCTGGCCGCTGGCGACGGCGTTTGCGCCAGAGAGCAGCGAGCCGACAGCAGAAAAAGAAAAAGGCAAAAAGCTGCTTCAAGTGGCCATCGACGGGACTGCGCCATATTGCCTCAGTCCCAGGGAATTTCGAGCCAGGCGCGTTTTTCGGCGCTTTTCTGGATGGTCTCGCAAAGAACCAGTTCGTCGTGACCGGTGGAGAAGGTTGGGAACGAGCGCGAAGCTTGGTAGTCGCCGGCGTCGAGATAGGCGTAGAAATCCTTGAAGAGTTGGACGAAAGTGTCGGGATAACCTTCCGTGTGTCCGCCGGGATAAGCCGCGTAGCCGCGCGCGGCGGGGCTGAGCAGAGATGGATCTTTAATCAAGGATTCGTTTGCTTTTTCTCGTCGACCGATCCAAAGGATATTAGGATCTTCGGCGTTCCACGCTAGTGAGCCTTCACTGCCATTTACTTCGAAGCCCAGGCTGCATTTGCGGCCGGCGCTGACCTGAGAAACGCTGTAGAAGCCACGCAGATCGTTTTCGAAATGGACGAGGACGCTGGCGTAGTCGTCGGTCGAAATCGGAACTTCGTCGTAGGCGGTCGCAGCAGCTTTGGAGAACGATTCAACGTGGCCCCGCGGCTTGCGGCGCGTGTGATGAATGGTTGCGAGATCGGCGCAAAGCTCGGTGATCTTGCTGCCAGTAACGAACATTGCGAGGTCCATCCAGTGCGTGCCGATGTCGGAAACGGCGCGTAGTTCGCCACCGAGTTTCGATTCGAGACGCCAGTTCCAGTCGGTTGGGTAAAGCAACCAGTCCTGGTGGAACTTTCCGTGCACCAGAAGCGGTTTGCCGATCGCGCCAGACTTCACGAGAGCACGCGCCTCCTGGCACAGCGGATAGTAGCGAAGATTGTGCGCGACGCCGCCGACGAAGCCGGTTTCCTTCTCGATAGCTTTCAGTGTTTGCGATTCTCGCGAATCCATGGCCAGTGGTTTTTCGCAGAGGACGTGTTTTCCGGCGCGGAGCAGCGTGCTGGTCTGTTCGAAGTGAACGTGGTTGGGCGAACAGATGTGGACGCAGGTGATGTCTTTGTCGGCTGCGAGTTCGGCGAGAGTCGAATAGGATTTTTCGAGACCGAGCGACTTTGCGGCAGAGCTGCCGCGCTCGGGGGTGCTGAGCATTCCGCCTTTGACGTGAATGCCGAGCCGGCGCAACGATTCGAGGTGGGCGCGGCCGACAAAGCCCAGACCGACGATGGCGACGGAATGTTTCATGGAGCTAGCTCCCCGATGAGGGTTTTTTCGCGTAAAAGAAAGTCGCATTTTACGCTGAGAGGGGAAACATCGTCACGCGAAAAGCGCCATCCGCACCGGTTAACTGGGAATTTGTGAGGCGGTCCCGGCGACTTGCAGCTGCGGAATCCTCTAGCCGGGATCCTTCGCTTCGCTCTGGATGCCTGGGCGTAGATGTTATTTTTCAGCGAGCAGCCCGGCGCGGACTTTTTGCAATTCGCGCTTGACTTCTTCGTCGGCATCGGGGAAACGAAGATCGAGGCGATCGAGCGCTTCGATGATGGCCGAGGCGACGATAAGACGCGTGTACCATTTGTTGTCGGCAGGCACAACATACCACGGCGCGTATTTCGTTGCGGTATTACGAATCGCGTCATCGTACGCGGCTTGATAGTCTTTCCAGCAGCCGCGCTCTTTCACGTCCGCCATGGAAAATTTCCAATTTTTCTTCGAATCGTCGAGGCGTTCGAGAAAGCGCTTTTTCTGTTCCTTGCGCGAAACGTTCAGAAAAAATTTTACGAGGACCACTCCGTTGCGCGTCAGGTATCGTTCGAAGCGGCGAATGTCCTCAAAGCGCTCCTCCCAAATCTCTTTCGTAACAAGGGGTTCAGGCAGCTTCTGATTCGCGAGGATCTGTTGGTGCACGCGAACGACGAGGACTTCTTCGTAGTAGGACCGGTTGAAAATGCCGATCTTGCCGCGTTCGGGAAGGGCTCTGTGGGCGCGCCAGAGGTAATCGTGGTCCAGCTCTTCTACGCTGGGCGCTTTGAAGGAATGAACATCGCAGCCCTGCGGGTTGATGCCGGACATAACGTGCTTGATGGCGCCGTCTTTGCCCGCGGCGTCCATGGCTTGCATCACAATCAGCAAGGCCCAGCGATCCTGTGCGTAAAGCTTTTCTTGCATACGGCTGAGAAGCTCGATGCCTTGTTCGAGAAGTTCCGTGGCGTTCTCCTTGGAATGGAGTTTGCCCGTGTCGGTCGGGTCAAAATCCTTCAGGCGGAATTTGTCGCCGTCGGTGATGCGATAGGGCTCGGCGAGTCTCGCGGCGGTCTTGGCAAGTTTGTGGTTCTTCATGGGAACAGCGAGTGTAGCTCAGCAAGGGGGAACCTGCCACAAACGTCGGGACACAGAGTATTCCACCCTACGAAGTGAGAAGGGCCCGCTCCAGTTCTCTTGGAGCAGACCCTTCGAGTGCAGCGAACTCAGAATTCAACGAGCTTTTTAGTTTTCGCCCATGGGTTGGCCAGTTTGCGGATCGAGAATGAGCTTGCCAGCCCTCGGTCCATCACTGAAATCAAACATGTTGTTCAAGGTTCCGGCGATCGCGTCGGTCGAACCTCCCCCGATCTTCCCCAGGTTCCAGTTGTCCTCAACAAAGCGCAAAATCGAAGATTGGTCTGTGATGGAATCATCGATGAAATTCACCTTTGTCCAAGGAGAAATGACCAGCAGCGGCAAGCGTGGGCCAAATCCGCAACGCCCGTTTTGCGTTCCTCCACTGACGTCATTGGCTTTGGGCGTGCCGCAGTTCCCGGGGCCCAGAAGCTGATCGTCGGAAACATTGGATTGGGTCACGATCGTTCCCATCTGATGATCGTACCAACCATCCGAATCGTCCCAAGCGATGATAACGGCAGTTTCATTCCAAAACGAACTGCGCATGAGCGCGTTAATGGTATTCACGACGAAGACTTGCTCGTCGATCGGATCAGAGTAGCCGGCGTGTCCGTCCTGATAGGCACCAGCTTTTAGATAGCTTACGGCCGGCAAGTTGCCATTATGCAAGGCGGCGAAGAAGTCCGTTAGATCGTATTGGTGGTTGGCCTGGTCCGTCTGTCCAATCGTGCCGACGGAAACCGGGCGCAGATGGTGCGGATTCGTTGTTTGGGGATAATACATGAATGGTTCGTGGTGCGGAA
>Ga0126376_10001338_pt1 | contig 13226 bp, 10 predicted proteins | sample PanSoiMetPlot_15_FD_92760 | JGI IMG/M metagenome (GOLD analysis project Ga0126376, IMG submission 92760) | Tropical forest soil microbial communities from Panama - MetaG Plot_15 | ecosystem: Environmental > Terrestrial > Soil > Tropical forest > Bulk soil | place: Panama | collected 2016-02-17
GGCCTTCGGGACGAGCTCTTTTACGAAATCCAGGCGCTTCGACGCGACTTCCCCTCCGAGTGTCGTGGAGCCCGTTATGTTGCCACCGGGTCGAGCGAGGCTAGTGACCAGCCCATTCTCGACCCGCGACCGTAGCGGCCAAGCGAGCTACGACAACGATTCCCGTCGTCATGGTCGCGGTCGGAGCGCCTGTACAGGGTCTGGATATCGCAATGACCGCCTCACTAGCCTCATCGTGACGGGCCCAGCGGAGTCGGCGTCTGTACGACGCCGGAACGATGTTGCTGAAATGCCGGGAAGGACGGGTGTCTCGGGTTCGGTCTCGATTTAGTAACGTCGCGTCGACGTGACTAGGGTACCAATAGTTAGTGTTGGCTGTATCAAGGGCTCGCCTGGTGTACCCACTCTTCTTTCTTTCGGGCGCCAGTGGACTGATCTACCAAGTCATCTGGGTCCGCGAGTTCGGCAACGTGTTTGGCAACACCATTCACTCCGCCTCTCTGGTGATAGCCGTCTTCATGGGAGGGCTTGGTGTCGGCAGCTACATTGCCGGGATCTGGGCCGACCGGCGCCACGCCTCCGCCCCTGAATGTCTGCTTCGGGTCTACGGCTACTGTGAAATCGGGATCGCTGGATGGGGCCTGGCGGTTTCGAGCCTCCTCCCGCAGCTCGGCGCTCTATCGGTTGCCGTTTCTGCGTACACGCCGGATGCAGACGGTTGGCATCGTCTCTCCGTTGGGTCTCATGGCGCCCGGTATGCGATCGCCGTTCTCCTCCTCGCACCGATCACGATCGTGATGGGAGGCACGCTCACCCTTTTGATCCGTCACCTCGTTGGGAGTAACCTCGCGACCGCCGGCTGGACGATCGGAGCGCTGTACGGGATGAACACGGCCGGCGCCGCGATGGGGTGCTTCCTCACCGATTACGCTTTTGTACCCCACATCGGTGTGCGCGGCAGTCAGCTGGTCGCGGTGCTCTTGAACCTCGTCGCTGGGGTCGGCGCGCTGCGCCTCGCATCATCCGGACCGCCTGGGTTGGCCGTGAGGCCTCCTGCGAATGTGACAGGAGAGAACGCTTCGCGATCTCTCGTGATCGCTACCGGTATCGCGATCCTGCTATCCGGCCTGGCCGCGATGGGAATGGAGATCGTCTGGTTCCGTCACCTGGCTATCCTCCTTGGTAGTATCCGCTCGGTCTTCTCGCTGCTGCTGACGGCCATCCTGGTCGGCATCTGGGTCGGCTCGATGTGTGGTGGATACCTGCACCGGCGATTCGGCCGGCCGGCGCTCTGGTACATGCTCGCCCAGGCGCTCTTCGTCGTTTCGGCGCTCGTCGGCGTGGCGAGCGGCGACCTAAACCAGATTGCCCATGAGCGGGCTGCCATGGTCGCGACCTTCCACTCGACGTCGGGTTGGCCTAGAGCGACGGCCGAGCTCTGGATCACGGCACGCCCACTCCTGCGTGAGGTCGCCCTTCCGGCATTACTGATGGGCTTCGCGTACCCGCTCGCCAACGCGATGATTCAGCGTACCGAGGTCCTTGTCGGTCGGCGTGCGGGAGTGCTCTATCTCGCAAACACCCTGGGGGCAGTCTTCGGAGCGCTCTCGGCGGGGTTCGCCCTTCTTCCAACCCTCGGAATTCAGCACAGCGTCACGGTGCTCGCTCTCACCGCCGCTCTTGGGCTCGCGCCACTCGGCGTGACGCTCCGATCGGCGGCTGTGCCCCGCGTTGATCGCCGTCCGCTGTTCATCGGATTCGTGCTCTCGTCGGCCGTGGTGGCCACGACGATCGCGCTCTGGAGCAGTCTCCCTACCGACTACGTGATCACGCGGCTTCTCGGACCCACACGATCCGGCGAGCAGCGCCTGACCGTCAGCGAGGGTTTGACCGAAGTGCTGGCCGTCACCGACAGGCCAGGCGAGCGTCGGGTTTTGAACACGAACGGGTATGCGATGTCTGGAACCAGCAGAGTCTCACGACGATACATGCGGGCCGCGGCCCACGTCCCGCTGCTCTCGCTCGAGGCTCCGGAGCGGGTGCTCGTGATCGGCTTCGGCGTCGGTAACACGCTCCACGCCGCTTCGTTGCATCCATCGATCGTTGGCCTCGAAACCGTCGATCTGTCGCGCCACATCCTCGGGCATGCTTCGTACTTTTCCGCCACGAATGGCGGGGTCATCACCGACCCTCGCCTGTCTGTCTACATCAACGACGGTCGCCACCATCTACGGATGCGACCACCCGCGTCGTTTGACCTGATCACGATGGAGCCACCGCCGATCGCGCACGCCGGTGTGACGGCGCTCTATTCGCGTGACTTCTACGAGCTGGTGCGTACGCGGCTCAAACCGCGGGGCTACGTCACGCAGTGGCTGCCCGCGCATCAGGTCCCGGGAGAGACGACCCTCTCGGTGGTGCGAGCGTTCATCGACGTCTTTCCGCAATCCGTTCTGCTCTCCGGCTTCGCCACCGAGCTCATCCTGATGGGCGTCAACGATTCGAAGCTCGAGATCGACCCAGCACTCGTGCAGAGAAGACTGGACCTCGCTCCAGCGGTCCGCAAAGACATGAAGAGCATCGACCTCGGGACGCTGACCGAGATCGTGGGACTCTTCGCCGGGTCGGCGGAGACGCTCGAGCGCGCCACCCGATTGTCCGTTCCCGTGACCGACGACTACCCGATCCTGGAATATGCCGTTCGATCCCCCCTGTCGGAGCATACAATCCCCGTCAGTCTCTTCGATGTCGGTACCATCTCCGCCTGGTGCCCACAGTGCTTCGGGAGCGGTAGGCCAGCCGAATTGGCGGACCTCACCGTGTACCTGACCATTCTGGGAAGACTATACGCGGACCCTGCCTTCCTCGAGTGGCCCCGCCAGACGAGCCACCCGGGAGCCGTTCGGCTCGATCCGACCATGCAGCAGACGATCAGCAGGAGCCCATATCTCCGACAGTTCGTCCGGCTCGGCACGCACTAACCCGCTCAGCCCGAGCACGTCGGGGCGGGACTTCGTAAACTGCTTGCTTGGTGTCGCGTCGTGAGAGGACTCACGAAGCTGCGCCCTGTCACTGGATCACGAGAAGCAAAACATTTGTTTTGTCTCGCGCCCCACCCAGATTCAGGGGTTTTGTTTGGAGTACGGCCCTTGGCGTGCAATCCTCATTTCGACGGGCTGAGAATGGACTGTCACCGCGATCTCGACACCGAAGTCAGTGCGGGTTCTCCGCTCCTTCCCGACCCGCTGCTCTATGGCGTCGCGCTGATCGCGATCGCGGTCTGCGCCCCCATCTTCCGCTATCTCATTTGGCTCGGCGATGAAGGCGTCGTGCTCCACGGGGCCGTGCGGATCCTTGAGGGGAAAGCGCTCTATCGCGACTTCTTCGCGTTCCTTGCACCGGGTAGTTTCCTGATCGAGGCAATCTGGATGAAGTTTGTCGGAGTCGGGTTCGCCTCCGTCCGGGTGCTCGCGGTCGGCGTCATCGCGGTGATCGCCGCCTTGCTGTACGCCGCTGCCCGTCTGTCGTCGGCAAACCGCCTGCTCGCGGCGTTGCTCGCGATCGCCTGGGCCGTCCGGGCGCCCTTCGAGACCAGCCACCATTGGTTCACCACTGCGGCCTCGATGGCCTCGGCTGTTAGCCTGCTCTTCGCGCTCGATAGGGCACCTCGTCGACGAGGGGCCGCCTTCGCCACAGGCCTGTTCGCTGGCACCGCCGCCATGGTCACACAGACGCGCGGTGCCCTCCTGTGCCTCGCCGTCCTCGGTGTTCTTCTTACTCTGCCAAGCGCCCGCGCCCGACTCGTGAGCGCGATCGCCGGGATGGCTGTCTTCCCAACGGCGATGATCCTCTACCTCGCCGCCATGGGCACTCTAGCGTCGGCGTTCGACGATGTAATCCGATTTCCGGCCCGCCACTACGCCGAGGTCCAGGCCGTTCCCTTCGGCAGCTTCGCGACCCCCTGGGCGGACACGGCGTCGGTCGCGTTCTTTCCGCTCACGTTCGTCCTCGCTGGGGCCACCGTCGCCATCACCAGGGGCGCGATAAGGCACGACCCGCGCTTTCGCGCGTCGCTGGCCCTGGCGATCGTGGGCCTGCTCGGCGCCTACCCCCGCCCGGATATCTTTCACATCAACACTACCGTACCGCTCGCCGGGCCGCTCTTCGCGCTCGTCGCAACGGATCTGCTCGGTCGTCTGGAACGTCACGCCCGAATCGTCGTGGGTGCGCTCTCGATCGCCCTGTGCCTTGCGGCTATCGGATACGCGATTGCGCTGAGAATGGCTGTGATGACCGGTCCACTGCACGCGGTGCCAACGGCGCGGGGACTCACCGTGCGGCGTCCAAGTCTGTGGACCGACGACTTCGCGGCCCTCGTGGCCCAGATCGACCGCGTCCCCTCCAGCGACGGCTTCTTCTTCTATCCCTACATCCCCACGCTTCCCTACCTCATGGCACGCCGCCACGTCGCGGCCGTCGACGTCATGACGCCCGGGTATACGACGGCGGAGCAGTTCCACGAAACCTGCGTGCGCGTCGTGAACGACGCTCAATGGGTGGTCCTGGATCGGAGTTGGAGCGACCCGCGTAAGCTCCGCTCCATCTTCCCCGCCATGCGCGATCCCAAGCCCCCCGAGATGCGTGGCTTCGAAGCGGCGCTGCTAGTGGCCTTCGACAAGGTTGTTCATACCTCGACGTTCTTTGAGCTCCGGCAGCGGGTAGGGGGCGCCTCCACCGCGCTCTGCGATAAGGTTGGAGCGACTCCGGCCGCGCGGTGAGTGAGGATCTCGTCGTCTCGCTAACGGAGTGGCGACGCCGTGGCGATGCTTTTGTGCTCGAACGGGAACGTTTGGCACCGGGGCACCGTCGAAATGTCGGGCGTCCATGGCGAAGAAGTGCGACTCCCGGCGACGCCCTTGAGACGTGCAGGCCCCGATCCTCGAAGTGGAAGCCGAAGCCCGCCGCGAGGTCACGCACTGTGGACGACACATGGATCTGCCCGGCGCCGCAGCAGTGGCCACACGCGAACCGATGTGGACGGTGATGCCACGGAGACGATTGGCATCCCGCTCGACCTCGCCGGTCTGCACACCGGCAACCGACACGGAACTCGAGGCCGAACGGACGAAGCGCAGCGCGGACGGCCATGGCACAGCGGATCGCGCGCGCTGGCCCGTCGAAGCTGGGGAGCACACCGTCGCCGGTCCAGTCGACGATGCGTCCCCGGTGCGTGGCCACGCATTCGGTCGCCCAGCGCGGTGGCAGCTGGGGCTCTGCGGGCCCTCGACACCATGCCATAAACCACCTGCATTCCATCACCCCCGGACAGGTTTGAATCAGCGACTCTGGGCTTTCTACCTGTTTTGAAGGGAGCATTTTCTTTCGTGTTTGAGTCCCATCGAAGATTTTGGGTGATGCCGCTTGCAACCGACCAGAAAGCGCGGCGAAAACGTGGCCGCGACCAAACACGGTTTTGAATCCCGTTGGGGCCACCACCGACGTTGACAGACTCAACCACGGGCACTCCCAGTCGTCGATACGAACCCGTCGCCGTGAACGTGTAGCCGATCTCCCCGCCCTCGTCGAACGGCTGACACACCAGCCGGCTCTCTAGCAGGAGTTTCACACCTGTCGGGCCTGGGCGACATGGCGCTTGAGGAGCTCGCGGAGGTCCGCCGCGCGAGCCTGAACGTCGGCAACGATCGCGTTAGCGTCGAGCGTCGGCGTCTCGTCCAGCTTCGCCAGCTCCGCGGTCAGGGTGTCACGCCGCGCGAGCCCCTCGCGGAGCCGTGCCCGGATCGCCAATGCGAGGCGTCCGCATCGCCATCCACGAGGGCATCGAGGAGTCGGCGCTCCCGGTTCGCAATCGTCGCGAGCTCGCCGGTCACCGTGGGCGGAAACTGCGTGAGATGGCCGAGCGGACGATCCGACCGAAGCCAAAAACAGTAGCTCCCGTGCGTCGCGCCGGCTCGAGGAGCGCAGTCCGGGAGACCGGTGTATGATCCCTGCGGTGACTGAGTTTCGGCTCGTGTTCCATCGGGGTGCCCCTTGGTTTACATCGTGCGCTGTGCGTGGACGGGCACAGCCATTCGGGGAGGACTGCCATGCCCGACGAGCCAATCCTCCGAGCGAAAGCCCGCGAAGCAATCCTGAACGGCAGACTGCCAGCAGCCAGACCTAGCCGCACGGTCTACGGCCAAAGGTCAGGCGCGATATGTACGGTATGTGGCTATGCAGTGCGCCGCGGCGAGATGCACTACGAGCTTGAATTTCAAGCTAGCCCTCCGCCTGAGGGGAGGTCGCTCAGAGATACGTTGCAGCGATTCAGCGCGTGGCCGGAGGTCCGTCGGTCCATTCTGCACGCGCGCTGCTTCGACGCGTGGGAATTCGAGTGCAGCGAGGTGGGACCGTCCGAGCGCCGCGTGCCGACCTAGTTGGCGCATCCCGAGGCTCTCACTCCAGTAACTCCGTCACCGGCACGCCGAGGGCCTTGGCGAGGCGCTTCAAGATCTCGAGTGACGGATTCTTCTTGTCGCCGCTCTCGAGCTTCACGAGGTAGGTACGTTCCACCTTGGAGACCTTTGCCAGCGCCGACTGGCTCAACCCCTTTGCCTCTCGTTTCTCTCTCAGCACGCGGCTTAACCTTTTCGGTGACAAGGGTAATGTGACCTCCAGTCACATGTCAAGCGAGTGTCTTACCGATCACCGGATCGCGACGAGCAGCGCGAATGCGGCCGGCAGCATCATGGCGAGCATTTCCCAGAGAGTCATCACGCATGCCCCTCTCGCCGACGCCGCCCGGTCTTCCGATCGGGACGACTCGCGCTTCTAGACGGAGGCAGCTCCCGACGAACCAGTGTCATGCGGCTCTGCCCTCACCGGTAATCCGCGCATATCAGCCTGATTCGTCGTCGCAGCCGTCCCATCGTCAGCCACACGCCGACGCCCCGGGAAGTCGTCCGCACCACCGCGAGCCTGTCGCGGACGTCGCTGTCGATCGAGAGATCGACCGCGCCCAAACAAACCGCTTGACGGCCGGTCATTCCATATCAGCAGACTAATGAAGCAGGCTGTGCACCCCACGCGTCAGCGTCGGTGAGATTAGTCAGCTTAGGTTGACCAGTTGCGTTGCACTGCTTGAGTGACGTAACTAACTCCTGGTTGCTTCTGGCCTTTGCGCCATTAGGTACAGACGCCGGTTTTTTCGACACTCACGACACTGGCCTTTACGGTGAATTTAACCTTATCGAAGAGGTGGCACGCCTGCTCGAGGACCCGCACCCAAGTCTGCCAGTACTGGACTGAATTCAAGTCGCGCTGAGATAGACGCTCCGCCACGACTTGGTCGTTGAGCTTGCGCAAGAGGCGAACGGCGTCGTTCGGCTCCGAACCCCCGAAGGCCAAGACGACGAACGGATCCCCCTTTGAGCCCACTTGAGGATTCTCGGGCGTCCATCGATCTGGATGGGTCGTCATCACAACGACGTGAGGTCCTTCGCTTGGAACCAACCGAATCCTCTGACAGTAATAGACACTGCGATCGATATCGAGGTTTTCCGGGTTACCCCACACTGACCTCGTCCGAGCCTGCCGTGGCTTGATGAACCAGACCGCCGCGTGACGAGGGCCGGTTGTCGTAGCAAAAGCTAGATAGGCCTCAAAGAGGCTTTGAAGTGCCTGCTCATTCTTCTTCAGCAGCCATTCTGGGTTGCACATTAGAAAGAGAGACCAACTTGTAAATCCGCTCTCGGGAATCGGCCCATCGCCATACACTGGCACTTGAGCTTGACCGAATGCTCCCACGGGCACGAGCACGCTGATTAGCACGCAACTAATAACCAGTCGACGCACGAAGGCGACGCTCATACTTCATGCCTCCTAGAGCTATACCGGCATTGGGAGAAGGCGAATCAAACGCCGTCGTCGGCAAGCGCGTGTAGCGCCGCGAAGGGCTCAGGGCGCTCGGGCATCAAGAAGAGCGCGCGCAATGGGTCGGCCGCCGCGTCGCGAATAAAGGCGGCGGTGCGGTCTTGTCGGCTCTTGCTGGCGATGTTCTTGAAGATCCGGTATTTGATCTCAGGGATCGACAAGTCCACGACCAGCGTCGAGCCGCCACGGAAGACATACCCCGGCGTCCCATCGGCTTGATTAGCCTCGATCGCCCGCGACTGCGTCAACGCCACGATGACTTGCGGGATGTTCCGACCGTCAGGGCTTATCCGCATCGCCCGGCGCAGCTCATGGACCTCGAAACCCTGCTGCGGATCGAGACCGAGTTCGCCAGCGAACTCTGGTACCGCGCGAAAGGCGATGGTGAGCTGACCGTGGAGCCTGCGGCGTTCTCGGCGAGAGACGTCGAAGAGCCTCCGACGGTCTTCAAGATACAGGCAGGCATCTGCGTAGCGCTTCAACCCCTTGATCACGCCTCTGTACTGCGTCGCGATTTTCTGTTGCACCGCTGCCGAGAACTTCGCTTGGCTAAGACCCTCCCAACGCAGAGTATCCACTGACAGCGTCCGGGGCGTGTCTGACATCGGCGCCCCGAGATTGAGCGGATAGATGCCGCGACGGCGAAAGGCCTCAACGAACGCGACGCGATAGTCGTAGCGATCGTCGTTGATGAGATCAAAGTCGGCGGTAATGAGTGCGCGAAGATACTCGAAGAAGGTGACGTCAACCGGCGGCAGGTAATCAAGCGCCCGGATGCACATCGTGAGGACGTGCCCGGCGCTCTTGGCGGCTTCGTCGGCCAGGCGACGCACAAGGTCCGGATGGATGGCTCCTCTCCGCAGTACGCCCGTCCCGCCTGTCGCCAGGCGGAGGAGATCGGCGACGCGTGTCTTGTAGATGGCGATGAATGCGTCGAAGACGGCGGCGACGAGAACGGCCCCCCGTGAATGTGGCGTCAGGCGCTTCGACAGATCCGCCGGGTCAGGTGCGAACCTTTTCCAGGTCCCGCCATCCATGCGGCCGATAGCGTCACGCAGCGCTCCCCGGCCACCGGTAGCGTGTCCAAATTGCACCGCGAGGCTGCCCAACATCGACTCTGCCTCCACGTCGCCGCGGGTCCGTGTGATTTCCGGGAGCAGGACCTCGGGGATCGTGAAGTGCTGCATGAGAGCCACGATGTCAGCGAAGCCTTCATGGAGCGCAAGTACGTCAGGGTTGGTTGGCTCGTTGAAGCGGCGGTGCATTCCGTCGAGGATCGCGTGGGTCGTCTCGTGGGCGATGATGTCGTGAGATAGACAGGCGTAGACGCGGCTCCCGGGCATGTGATCACCGGGGTCATCGGCCTCGGCCTCGAAGTAGCCGAAGAGCAACGCGACCTGCTGCGGAGTGTAGAAGGCGTTCGCCTCACGGAGTGCGTGTGGACGCACGGCGAGTTGCCGGACAAAAGTGCTGTCGTCGTGGGCGTCGGCCGGGTTCGGCCGCGGCCGCCAGAGCACCGGCCGGCCGAGTGCACTTTCGAAATGCTCGATCGTGCGCATCGCTACGGCATAAGCCATCTGCTGGTGAAACTGGGGATTCCCTTCAGATGGAGCCCAGCCATCCTGCGCTAGCAGGAGAGGCTCGTCGAGATTGGCCGGCTCGTACCTGTTGCCCGCTGCATCAACGTCCTCCACCAGCAGATATTCACCGGCGGGCCCTTTCTGCAGGCGCTCCCAGCGGAGCTTGAGCGTCACCTCGTTCGCGCCAGCGGTTTCGAGCCGCGTTGAGAAGCTCGGGTCGACCGCATAGACGCGGATGCGTCGGTAGGGCGGGGCGCCGAGCGTCGGCTGGGCGTCGCATACCGGAAGCGCGTCGCGGACGATGTCCTTCGACCGATCGGTCTGCGGCGCGGATTTGCCAGCGACGACCGGGTAGCGGGCTGCCATGTGCTTGCGGAGCGTGAGCGAGGCCTCCTTGTCCTCAATGATGGTCTCCATCACCCGGCGCAGCGTGTCCCCCTTGAGCAGTGCCGCGGCCTCGGGATCCGGAACGAGCCCTCGAAGATCCTCGTTGAGGAGCCAGCGTTGGGCCAGCTCGAGATTGAACATCTTCTCGCGGGCCGGAATCTCGGCTACCCCGAGACCAGTAAGTACGCGCAGAAACGCCCACGAATTGTCTGACGGAGCGCTCTTGGGCAATCCGAGCACAGGATTGAAACCGAGGGCTGAGTGCGCTTGGACCACGCCGTTGCCGAAATGCTCCTTGTTGGCTTTCAGCTTGGCGGTATTGAACAGCGCGGCACGCACAGCCTCCACCCGTCGCCAGTCGCGGGGTAGTTCAGTCTTGTACTTCTCGAACCAGAGGGCGACGGCGGCGGCCACTTGCGGCGTGGCTGCCGACGTACCTTCGCCGTTTAAGCGGACAACCTCCTTGCAGCCAAAGCGCGCCCAAGGAATGTTCGGCGTGTAGGCCGCAATGGCGGCCGTCATGGCGGAGTCTGGCCCGAAGCTGCCCTCCAGCGTGACGCCGTCGAGTCCGGTGTACGGTGTATGGTCAGCCATAGCGCCGCAGACAGCGATCACGCGACGGTATCGGGCGGGATAGACGAGCGTGTGCGGCGGTGCGATCCCCACGTGGTTTCCCGCGGCGGCGCAAAGGCACAGGCCAGCCTCGTATGCTGCGTCGGCCGCTTCCGCCCACGCTTGCGAGGGCAGGCCCCCCATACTCAGCGTCGCCACGTCACAGCGTTGCTGGACGGCGTAGTCCAGCGCCCGCGCCAGCGCGCTCGTGCGCAGGAGCACAACGCTGTCAGCTACGCGTAGGGGCAGGATGTCGGCGGCCGGCGCGCCTCCGAGGTATGTATTGCCGAATGCCGCGATCTTCCCGCCGGCGAGGATGCTAATGGTTCCGGTACCGTGGCCCGAATTGTCGAGCACGAGGAGGTTATTGTCAGGATCTTCTGCGCTGGTGGAGTTGGCGTCGCTGGTGACGAAGTTCCGTTCGAGTGAGCGGAGGACGTGTTCGGGCACACTCTCATGGGCACGGTAGTACCCAGTGTCGATATGGGCGATCCGGGTGCGAGGGTCACTGAACGCGACGGCATCGCGCGCACGGCCGAGCTGGGTGTAATCGTCGCCGAGGTGCCAAGCAAAGACCTCAGGGCCCTTTTTCTTGCCATGTGTCCCGTCTTGGGGAGTGGCCGTGCAGTCGTCACCAACTGCAAATGCCTGGCCTGACTTCGGCTCTGTTCCTTCCCTATAGATCTTGTGAATGATGTCGGGCTCGGCGAAGAGTACATCAGATTCGGCGAGCCCGAGCTGCGCCGCCACACGGCTGTGCGCGAGATCCCACGGCAGTGCCGGCCCGTCTGGCAAATCCGCGACGAACCACGCGGCCTCAGCTCCCAAGCCGAAGGCTCCGATCTCCGCGCGCGGTCGCCCGTAGAGGGGTCGCAGGTTCGCTCTTGACTCCGCTACCCGCAAACCCTGTGATGAGCGGAGCTTGATGAGAACCCGGCTCTGACTTTCGAGTGAGGGTTTGTTGTTCGCCACGGTCCCCCGCTTTCCACGCGGCCAGTCTCGGCTGTCTCAAATACTGAACGGCTTCTGGGCCTCGAACTGCGCATTCGGCGCACCGATAGTGAAGTAGTTTGGCGTCTGGTCGGGCGGCATGCGATTGACAATTCGCTTCCGGAATGTCCGATAGCTTCCGCGGAACTTCCCGCCGTTCCACACCTGCTTCAACGTGCCGGTGAACAGGCCGTTGAAGGTGCCGTCCGCCGACAACTGGTTATCCTGGCAGCCAGACAAGAGTAGGACCGACGATTTGACCCTGTCCGCCGCGTTCCGGATGTTCGTGTTCTTGAGAATCTGATCGTACGCCGCTTGGTTCGCCTGATATGTTCTCAGCGCCACGGCCGGCGGCATCACCCTGAATCGGGTAGCTGCATCGGTATCGAACCCGCGTGCGGCGCGGGCCGCATGGCTCCGATCGTCAGACGCAGAATAGAATGCCAGCTTCACGACTGTCCCACTATGGCAGCTGTCCGAAAGGACGAGCACCCGGACGCCGGCCGCGAATGCAGTCAATGCGTCGTAGAGCTCGTCATCGACCATCTCGCCGTCGAAGAGACACCACGTCTCATCTTCTCCATCATCTTCGTCGCCGTTCAGGTCAGGCAACTGACCACCGTGGCCGGAGTAGGAGAGCAGAAAAATATCACCCGCCCCGAGTGATGCCGCATTCGACTGGATCGCCTGTAAGACCGCACCACGAGTCGCAGCCTTCGTCAGGAGTGTATTGACGGCGAATCCGCGGGATTTCGCGATTTGGGCGATGTCACGAGCATCCGCCTCGCACGCGACAAGGTCACCAGCCCAGCCTTGATAGTGCACGGGATCGACCGAGTTGAGACCGATCGTCAGCGCCACACCTTTTGCCATTTACAAGTCCTCCTCGCGACGATCATTGAACGACACCACCACTAGTACGCTGCGCGTTCTCTCTCCAACCACCTCCTCAAAACGGTTCGGTTGCTGCGTACGCACTTTTGGTGCCAAGGCAAAGAGGAGCGGCTCGGACGGGTCGTAACCCGATGGCCGACCTAGCGCCGTCGCGAGCCTTGAGCCTGTTTCCCATAGTTGCGGCTTGTGTTTAGGCCTGCTTGACGGCGCGGCCCAATCCAACGTCCGGCGCGCGAGTCTCGCGCTCCGTCGGTATGCGAACCGCCGAGAGTAGCCCGAGCCTTCTGGTCAAATCGTTGCTCAATCGGTGAGCACTCCGCGCCAATGGGGTTGATTCTGTGGCGAAGGCGGTCCGTGGTTTCGGCAATGGCCGCTTGCGCGGCATCACGCGGCCTCCGAGTACGAGACTCGTCGACGGCTAACATCTCGGCACTGTTTTATTAGCGTGCAACTGGTCACGCGAAGTGTCTTTCGACGCCCGGAATCGTGTCCAGTCACTAGACTGCTGCGTCCAGGGATGACACTGCAGCAGTTGGGTCCCTGATATCTCGCGAGGGTGATTGCTCAACGGCCTGGCCCGTTGGGCAATCCCAGAGCGCGTTAGAAGAGCGACTGAGCCGGAGCAGTTCTGTCCAACAATTCTGCAGTCACTCTGTGATTCCTCGTGCCATGCCGATCGACGTGCCGCCTGTGCGGTTCGTGACAGCCATCCTTGAGAAGCTGGAGCGTTTTGCGGGTCATTTCGGGACCGAGAGTATTTAGGCCCGTGATGTTGCCGCCCGGCTTGGCGAGGCTATCGACGAATCCCGTGGCAACTGGGTCCATGGCGAGCAC
>Ga0126376_10001339_pt1 | contig 13202 bp, 11 predicted proteins | sample PanSoiMetPlot_15_FD_92760 | JGI IMG/M metagenome (GOLD analysis project Ga0126376, IMG submission 92760) | Tropical forest soil microbial communities from Panama - MetaG Plot_15 | ecosystem: Environmental > Terrestrial > Soil > Tropical forest > Bulk soil | place: Panama | collected 2016-02-17
CCTCTGCGACATTCACCCCGACGGCGCGTCGACCCGTGTCACCTAAGGCATTCTCAACCGCACGCACCGCGAGAGCCACGAGCACCCGACGCCGCTCGAGCCCGGCCGTCGCTACAAGATCCGCATTCAATTGAACGACATCGCCTACGCCTTCCCGCCGGGCCATCGCGTGCGGGTTGCGGTGTCGAGCACCTATTGGCCGATCACATGGCCCGCGCGCGAGCGCTTCGCCATCACGGTGTTCAGCGGCGCCTCCTCGATCCTGCTCCCCGTGCGTGCACCGAAACCCGCGGACAGCACCTTGCCGCCGCTGCCGCCGGTCGAGTCCGCGCCGCCGGAGCGTCGCACAGGGCTGCGCGCCGGACACACCGAGCGCCGGATCGAGCGCAATATCGCCTGCGGCGAGACAATGCATCGCCTGGTCGATGACAGTGGCGATGTCAGGATCGATGCGAATGGGCTCGAGGTCGGCAGCGTCAAGCACACGAAATACCGCATCAGGGACGACGACCCGCTGAGCGGTATCGCCGAGGCCCGCTGGACTCAGAAGGTAGGACGTGGCGCCTGGCAAACCCGGACCGAGACTTGGACGCGAATGACGTCGACACGCGAGGCATTCCTGATCCACGCCACCCTCGATGCCTACGAGGGCGAGACCCGGGTCTGGAGCCACAACTGGGACTGTGCAGTGCCGCGCGATCTGGTGTAACGTTTTGCCGAAATAAATCGCGGCCAAAGCCGCTCTTGCCGCGCCGCGGCCGCTCGTCCCGGGAGGGGAGAAAAGCCATGCACCGTCTGCACTTAACGCGTCGAGACTTCATCGGCGGCAGCACCGGTCTGTGGGTGGCTGCGGCTCTCGCGCCACGCGCGGCCCAGGCGCAGGGAACCAGCGTCCTGCGCGTGCGCTCCTATAGCGACATCCAGGATTTCGATCCCGCTTTCAGCAAAGCCGCACCGGACGGCGATGTCGCGCGCTGCGTCTTTCGACAGCTGATTACGTATAAGAGCAGCGCGTCCTGGGAATGGCGTCTCGATGCCGCCGAGAAGATCGACCAGGTCGATCCTAAGACCGTTGCGTTCACGCTGAAGCCCGGCATCAAGTGGACGAACGGCTTCGGCGAGATGACCGCCGAGGACGTGAAGTTCTCCTTCGAGCGCGTCGCCGATCCCGCGGTCAAGTCGCCCTACAAGGGCGATTGGGCGACCCTCGATCACGTCGAGGTCACCGGTCCGCTCTCGGGTGTGATCCATCTCAAGGAGCCGTTCGCGCCGCTGTGGCTGTCGACGCTGCCTTGGACCGCCGGCACGATTCTCTGCAAGAAGGCGATGGAGGCGTCGGGCAACCGGTTCACCACCAGCCCGCCCGCGATGTGCGGCGCTTATCTCCTCAAGGAGTGGCGGCCGAAGCAGGAGACCGTACTGGTCCGCAACCCCGATTACAACGGGCCGCGGCCGGCCTACGACGAGATCCGCATTCATCCGATCGAGGACGAGAAGACCGCCGAGATCGGCTTCGGGGCCAAGGAGCTGGATTTCACCGGCACGAGCGTGAGCTCGCTCCCGAAGCTGATGAAGGATCCGCCGGCGGGCTCGAAGGTCGAAGTGCACCCATCCCTGGCCTATGTCTGGCTCGGCATGAATGTCGACGTGCCGCCGTTCAACGACATTCGGCTCCGGAAGGCGGTGCAGAAGGCGGTCGATGTCGAGGCGATCCTGCAAGCGGCTTATTTCGGCGCCGCGGATCGCGCGACCGGAATCATTGCCCCAGGACTGCTCGGCCATCGCGACATCAAGGCACCGCCGCGGGACCTTGCGGGAGCCAAGAAGCTGATGGCGGAGGCCGGCAAATCGGGCGGCGGCGTCAAGGCCACGCTGGCGATCCTCAACAAGACCGAGAGGCTCACCGCTGCGCAAGTGATCCAGGCCAATTTTGCGGAGTTCGGCATCGAGGTGCAGATCGACGCGCACGACAGTGGCACGTTCTGGAGCCTCGGCGACCAGTCGAAAGGCGATCAGTGGAAGCAGCTCCACATGATCCTGCAGCGCTACACCATGGCGCCCGATCCGAGCTGGGCGGTGGCGTGGTTCCTGCCGTCACAGATCGGCATCTGGAACTGGGAGCGCTGGAACAGCACCGAGTTCGACCAGCTCAACACCAAGGCTCTGGTCGAGACAGACACGAAGAAGCGCGGCGAGATGTATGTGCGGATGCAGGACCTGATGGAGGAGTCCGGCGCCTACGTGTTCCTCACCCATGAGGTCGCCGGCGTGATGTATCGCGATACCGTCGCCCCCGCGCTGATGCCTGATGGACGCGTGATCCTGCCGGGATTCGCGCCCAAGGCTTGAGGCGCGCGGCGGTGCCGCTCGCCCTGCCGGAGTGATGCTGCTTTTCGCGCTGCGCCGAGCCGGCCTCGCCTGCGCCATCATCTTCTGCGCGATCGCGCTGCTCTTCGGCATGATCTATCTCGTGCCGGGCGATCCCGCGAGCGTCGCGCTGGGCCCGCTCGCCACGCCAGAGATCAAGGCGGCCTTCCGCGTACGCATGGGCCTCGACCGGCCCGTGATAATGCAGTTCTTGATTTTTCTCGGCCACGTCTTCACGGGCGACCTCGGCATCGACCTGTTCTCGAATCGAAGAGTCACCGAGATTGTCTTCGAGGCCATGCCTTACACGGTCGCGCTCACCGCCTGCGGAATAGGCTGGGCGATCGGGCTCGGTATCCCGCTGGGTTGCTGGTCGGCGATCCGGCGCAATACCTGGCTCGACCGGATCACCGGGGTGCTTGCGGTGGCGGCGATCGCAGTGCCGTCCTTCGTGGTGGCGCTTTATGCGCTTCTGCTGTTCGCGGTAGAGCTCAACTGGTTCCCGGCGATCGGCGCCGGCACCCGCGGCGATCTCGGCGACCAGCTCGCGCATCTGGTGCTGCCGTCCTTCGCGATCGGGCTCGGCTGGGTGGGGTATCTTGCCCGCCTGGTGCGCGCCTCGATGCTCGAAGTACTCGGCGAGAACCACATCCGCACGGCGCGCGCCTACGGGCTTCCCGAGAGGCGCATCGTGTTCCGCTACGCCTTGCGGCTCGCGGTGCTGCCGACCGTGGCGCTCCTCGGCGTCGGCATCGGTCACTTGCTCTCCGGCGCCGTCTTCGCGGAGATCGTCTTCGCCCGGCCCGGCGCCGGCAAGCTGGTGTTCGATGCGGTGGTCACCCGCAATTTTCCCGTGGTCAGCGGGGCGGTGCTGGTCACCACCGCGCTCTTTACGCTCTGCACGCTCGCCGCCGACCTGCTGATCGCCTGGCTCGATCCCCGTGTCCGCGCCGACCTTTGAGTCCGCCACCGTGCCGTCGGAGGCGCGCCCCTCGGCGCTGCGCCGCCTGCTGGCGGACCCGCTGGGTCGCTTCGGCCTGGCGCTGGTCCTCGTGATACTGATCACGGCGATCTTCGCCGGCGCCATCGCGCCCTACAGTCCCTCGGCGATCGCCATCCCCGACCGGCTGCAAGCGCCATCGTTCGCGCATCTCTTCGGCACCGATCAGCTCGGGCGGGACGTGTTCTCGCGGGTCGTGCTGGGGGCGCGCATCGCGCTCGAGGTCGCGCTGGTCGCGATCGCGCTAGCGCTCGCGGCGGGCGGCGCGCTGGGTCTCGCTGCGGGCTACGGGCCACGATGGCTCGACAGCATTCTCGTGCTCGTGTTCGACACCATCCGCTCATTTCCGACCATCATGTTCGCGCTCGCCCTAGTCACGCTGATCGGGCCGAGCCTCGAGACGGTGATCGTGATCGTGGTCGCCACCTTTGCGCCGGGCTATGGCCGCATCGTGCGCGCGCAAACGCAGGCGCTGAAGCACGCCGAGTTCATTCTGGCGGAGCGCTCGCTCGGCGCCGGCGCCGCGCGCATCCTCGCTGTCCACGTGGTGCCGAACATCGTCGGGCCGCTGTTCATCCTCGCGAGCATGGATATTCCGGTCGTCATCACCATCGAGGCCGGGTTGAGTTTCCTCGGTTTCGGCGTCCGGCCGCCGACGCCAAGCTGGGGCACGGTGCTCAACGACGGCTACGCCTTCATCGGCAACACACCCTGGATCATCGTGGCGGGCGGATTGCCGCTGGTGCTGTCGACACTCGGGTTCACCTTCCTGGGCGAGGCGCTGCGCGACGCGATCGACCCGCGGCTGCGCAAGGAGATCTGAGGTGGCACTCCTCGAGATCGACGGTCTCTCGGTAGATTTCGCGGCATCCCAGCGCCTCATCCACGCGCTGCGCGATATCCGGTTCTCCATCGAGCGGGGCCGGATCGTCGGGCTGGTCGGTGAGAGCGGCTCGGGCAAATCGACCTTGAGTCTTGCGATTCTCCGCCTGCTCGCGCCTGCCGCGCGAATCGCGGGGGGCACGGTCCGGTTCGACGGCGTAGACTTATTCGCGCTCCCGGACGAGGGCATGCGCGCGCTGCGCGGAGAGCGCATCGCCATGGTGTTCCAGGACCCCATGAGCACGCTCAACCCGGTGCTCACGATTGGCGCGCAGATGATCGACGTGCAATTCCGCCACGCCCATGTCGCGCGCGCCGAGAAACGAGTTCGCGCGGTCGCGCTGCTCAAGCGGGTCGGCATTCCCGATCCTGAGCGGCGGATCGACGACTACCCGCACCAATTCTCCGGCGGCATGCGCCAGCGGATCTCGATCGCCATGGCGCTGCTGAGCCAGCCGGATCTCCTGATCGCCGACGAGCCCACGACCGCGCTCGATGTGACCCTCGAGGCGCAGATCCTCGACCTCCTGCGCGATCTCCGCCGGGATTTCGCCGGAGCGATCCTGCTGATCTCCCACCACCTCGGCGTGGTCGCGGAGATCTGCGACGAGGTAGTGGTGCTTTACGCCGGAGAGCTGGTCGAGCAGGCACCGGTCGCCGAGCTGTTCGCCAATCCGCGCCATCCCTATACCAAGGCGCTGCTCGATTGCGACCCGGGCCGGCTCGCGGCGGACGCTCGCGGCTTCCCGACCATTCCGGGCCGGATGCCCGATCTCGGCGAAGCTCGCACGCGCTGCGTCTTCGTGTCGCGCTGCCCACTCGCGATCGAGCGTTGTCGGGCGGAGCCGCCGGCAGTGACAACAGTGGCACCCGGTCATCGCGCCAGCTGTCACCTGCTCAGTGGCTGAGCTCCTGGATATCGAGCGGCTGCGCGTTCGCTTCCGCGCGGTCAAGCCTCTCAATGCCTGGCTCGCCGGCATCCGCGATCCCATGATCGACGCCGTTGCCGACGTCTCGCTGAGCATTTCCGAGGGTAGCGCCTTCGCGCTGGTGGGCGAGAGCGGCTCGGGGAAGACCACGCTCGGTCGCGCGATCATGGGGCTGGTTCCAACCGAAAGCGGCTCGATTCGCCTGAAGGGCGAACCTTTTCCGAAGCGCGGCGGACCCGCGCTCAAGGCGTGGCGCCGCCGAATCGCCATGACATTCCAGGACCCGACGGGATCGCTGAGCCCGCGCCTGAGGGTGCGGGCGTTGATCACCGAGCCATTCCGCATTCACGGCATCGCCGGCCGCGATCTCGGTACCGAGGCGCGCCGTCTCATTACGCTGGTCGGCCTCTCCGAGGATTTCCTCGATCGCTACGCGCACGAACTCAGCGGGGGTCAGGCGCGCCGGGTCGGCATTGCGCGCGCGCTGGCGCTCGAGCCAAGGTTGTTGATCGCCGACGAACCCACGGCGGGGCTCGATGTCTCCGTGCAGGGCGAGGTCCTGAACCTGTTGACGCGCCTTCGCCAAGAGCTCGGCATCGCGCTTCTGCTCATCACGCACAATTTGGCGGCGGTCCGGCTCAGTGCCGAGCGGCTCGGCGTCATGTATATGGGGCGGCTGATCGAGACCGGTCCCACGGCCGTGGTGTTTCGCGGCGCGGCGCATCCCTACACGGCGGCACTCCTCGCCGCGATTCCGATCGCCGATCCGATGCGCCCTCGAGCGCGCGCGATCACCGGCGAGGTCCCGAGCCTGCTGAGCCGCCCGCCCGGTTGCGAGTTCCACACTCGCTGCCCCCACGCGCAGTCGCGCTGTCGGGCGGAGGCGCCCGAGCCGCGGCAAGTTAGGGCGAGCCATGTCACGCGGTGCCATTTTCCGCTAGCGTGACGACATCGGTTCACGCCGCGGCGTCATGCCTGACAAAGGGAGGTCTCCGCATGAAGTCTCGTCATCTCGCGTTCGCGGCGACAATTGGCTGCGCAGTTCTGACGAGCGGTGCCGGTGCTCAGGACGCTCTGCAAGTGGACGCGACGCTGCGCTTCGACCGGAAGGTCCTCAAGCTTACCAAGGTCTTGGTGCTCCAGAACGGCAACGAAGAGGGGCTGGCAGATGGGCCGCGGCTCCGGATCTTCCTGTCGGACGGCGACATACCCTTGACGATCGCGGGCGCCGCCGGCGTCTTGCGAGCCAAGACCTATGCACGCGAGGCCGGCATCAACGGCATGGTGATCCTCGCCGATCCCGCCGGAAAATCCGGCAGCGGCGAGGCCTCGCTGCTCAATGCGCCGGGCATGCAGCCCGGCAGCTTCGAATCTGTAATCAGCACACGCGCCCTCACAGAGCTCAGGGTGACGGCAACCCGGGCCTCGGGCTCGATTTCGATCGACGACGCGCCGGTGGAACTCAAAGCGAAATTCGATGCGCCACTCAGCGCCGATCCCGTCACCACGGATATCAAAGGCAGGGCTGCGCTCGGCACTGCCCCCGTACAGACGCTCATCGCCTTCCGGGATGCGCTCAGAAAAGGCGATATGGCGGGAATCGCCAAGTATGCGACCGCTGCGCGTCAGAAGGAGATCTACGCTTTTCGCGCCAAAGCCGGCGAGTTTGCGTTCCAGGATGCGCTGAAGCAGGCGCCGGACGGCGCGTCGGTGACGAAAACCATCAAGCGGCTGGTGATCCGGGGGACGACCGCGTCGGTCGTCCTCGAGAGCGGCGAGGTCGCTGAGTTGGTCCAGGAAGGCGGCGCGTGGAAAGTGGACTGAGCGGTACAAACCAAACCTTCCGCTCGCGGTGCACGCCCGCTCGGACGCTTTCTAAGCGTTGACGTCGACGTCCGTCAGTCGATTTTCAGAAAAATCCGGTGATCGTATTCCCAGTGCTGGGTAAACGTGCGCCGAATTTGATCATAAAGCTGAACCGGCTCGACGCGCTCTACAATGATGGGCACCTCGACAGGTGCGGTGGGTTCTATGGTACCGAATGTGTAGATCAGGTGATCGATGACGCTGCTATCCTCAAGGGATTGTTTCTCGTCAGCGCGGAGCGAATCCAGCTGGTCCATCACGCCTCCCCAATTCACTATTCTTGCAACAGCGCTCGGCACCAACGGGAGTACGCTTTCGAGCCGAGCGTGACTATTCAAGTCCCACGAAAAGGCAAAGTCAAAGGGCATTGGGCGCTTTTCCCAGGCGCTTTGTGGCATTTTCGTGTTTTGGCCCTATAAACCCCCGGTATTGTGGTTGAACTGATCAAGTATAACTATGGCTTGAAGGCATAAAGTCGATTGTCAGCAGCAATAAAAAGCCGATCGTCGCTGGCAAGGATCGTGACGAAATGCCTGAGCCCGGTCATGGCGTCGCTGGGTCCGCCACCGGTGAAAACCGGAGCGCCCGTGTCGGCACGGAACCCGTGCAGACGATCATCGCCCTCGGCTCCGACCATCCAGACGATCGGGTTCGAGTTGTCGTCGTCCGTGGTGACGATCGGTGCACCGCGGCCATAGACGGCGCCGCACCACGCGGTCGAGACCTTGGGCGCGGGATGCGCTTCGATCTTGAGTACCGTTAGCCCAGCATTCGAGACCCCGTTGGGACAGCCGGCGCCGTTGCCTTCGAGGGCAACGTAAGATCCGTTCTGCGTCGGCAGCACCGCGGGTGCAGTGCGAATCGGGTTGCGCGCCACACGCGCCACGTCGCGGGCGCCGCCGATCCCTCCGAGATTGCTGCGGTCTAGAAGGTACGCTTTGCCGTCCTTGCCGAGCGCCAACAGGAGGGCCGTCTTGCCGTCGGGGTCCCTGACGTCGAGCGGCAGCGCACCGACGCCGCCAAGATCTAGGTCGGCGCTGTCGAGGCTCTTCCAGTCGCTGGGCGCGAAGAAGTCGCGTGTGTCCTGCGACCGCTTGAGATCGAGGCCGAGGCGAATGATCGCTTCGCCATCCGCCCATTCGCTGGTACCGATGGTGTTTCCAGTGGCGACGAACAACGAGCGCCCGTCATAGCTGATGCCGCCGGGCGCCCAGACCCCGCCGCCGATCGCGCGCGTGCTCCAGGCCGAGACGGCCAGGGGATCATTGAGATCGATCCCCACGACCCAACCGCGGTACTGCCCGCAATCGCCGAAATGTCCGCCGTAGGGGACGAACAGCTTGTTCTCTGCGATCAGCAGGGCGCCGCGCTGGTTCTGCAAACGCGGCACGAAGGTCAGGCCGCGTGCGCGCAACGCATCGGCGACATTGATGGGAAATCCGGGGAGTACCGCACCGTCTCCAACGGACAAGCCGAAGACGAGATGCTGCGCAGCTGATCCATCTTGGGCGGTGACCATGGCGTCGAGATAGATCGCGTCCTTGATGCTGTCGATCGCCGGCGTCCCGGTGATACCGAGCGGGCTGATGTTCCCGCACGGTAGGGCGGAGCGCGGTACCGGCGCGCCCAGGGATTTTCGCCAGGCAACCTTCCCGGTGCGGGCATCCAGGGCGTAGACGACATCATCCTCCGTCGCGACGATGACGAGCTTTCGAGTGGTCTGGCGAAAGTGCCAGAAAAGCGGTTGCGCATAGATGTGCCCCTCGACGCGGCCGTCGAAATCGGCATCGAGGTGCATGCCGGCGGCGCGCTCGTAGGTGAGCCGCGGCATCACATAAAGCCCGCTTCGGGTCGCGTCGTTGTGATAGGTCAGGACCGACTGGGCGTAGCTGGGCACGCCCATGAGCAGCATGGCCCCGAGTCCGGCAGCGAGTCCAAGCGTGCGGCGGATGTGTCGCATGTCCTTCTCTCTCGTCTCAGCGGAGGGAACACTAAGGGCTCGGCGTGGCTTTCTCGGCCGGCGACGAGCTCTCGCGAATCTGATCATGGCTCGGAAGATCCGCCGCCGTCCAGCCGCCGCCCAAAGCCTCGATCAGGACGATGCTCGCCGAGAGCCGGCTCTGCAGGATTGAGAGCGCGGTCTGCTTGTTGCCGAGCGACACGGTCTGGGCCGTGATGACGCTGGTGTAGGCGACGGTGCCCGCCTTGTATTGATTGAGGATGAGCGCTTCGGCCTCCTCCGAGGCCCTGACCGCGCGATCCTGCACCTCGGCCTGCTGTTCGAGGATGCGCAGCGCCGCAAGCTCGTCCTCCACCTGCTGGAATGCCGCCAACACCGTCTGCCGATAGTTCGCGATCGCCTGGTCGTAGGACGCGCGCGCCGCGGCGACTTGTGCAGAACGCATGCCCGCGTCGAACACGGTCTCGGCGAGCTGCGGGCCCACGGACCACACGGCGTTCGATGCGCGGATAAGGGTCTGGATCGCAGAGCCCACGAAGCCGTAGGAGGCAGAAAGCGTGATCGCGGGGTAGTAGGCCGCGATGGCAACGCCGATCTGCGCGTTGGCCGCTGCGGCCGAGCGCTCGGATGCCGCGATATCGGGTCGGCGCTCCAGCAGGGTCGAGGGGACGCCCGGTGGGACCACGGGCACGCGGAGCTCCAGCGGCGTCGGCGCTATGGAGAACTCGGCGGGAGGCTTGCCGATCAGCACGGCGATGGCGTGTTCGAGCTGAGCGCGTTGCACGCCAACATTGATCGCTTGGGCTTTTACGCCCTCGACTTGCGCGAGCGCCTGCGCCACATCAGAGCGCGCCGCGGTGCCCTGGTTGTACCGGTTCCGAGTGATCTGCAGCGCCTTCGCGTCGGCATCCGCGGTGGCGTCGAGCAGGCGTTTGAGCTCGTCGCTGATCCGGAGGGCTAAATAGTCGGCGGCCAGCGCCGATTGCGCCGAGAGCCGCGCCGCGGCAAGGTCGGCGGCGCTCGCCTCGGCGCTCGCATAGCTCGCCTCGACGGTCCGCCGGATCCGGCCCCAGACGTCGATCTCCCAGCTCAGGTCGCCCGTGACGGCGAACTGGGTCTTGATGGTGGCGCGACCGGTTTGGCCACCACCCGCGCCGGAGCGCACAGCCGAGGCGTCGAGGGCGACGGTCGGAAAGAACGCCGCGCGGGCCTCTTGAACCAGCGCGCTCGCCTGACGGAACGCCGCTTCAGATGCCTTGAGGGTCTGGTTCGATATGTCGATCTGCTTCTCGAGGTCGTCGAGCAGCGGGTCGTTGTAGATCGTCCACCAAGCGGTGCCGCTGGCAGCAACCTGGGGCTCGCTCGGTTTCCAGCCGTCGATCTCCTTGTAGGCCACGGGCGTGGGCGCCGTCGGCCGTACGTAATCGGGGCCGACCTCGCAGGCCGCGAGCGGCGCCAGCACAAACGCCAGCGCAACCCGCCGGAGCCGTGTGTGCCTCATTCGCCTTGCAGCGGCGCCGCCACGTCCGGAACGCTGCCGCGCCAGAGACGCTGGCACCAGAGCCTGAACCGGTCCAGGTAGAGGTAGATCACCGGGGTCGTATAAAGTGTCAGCACCTGGCTCACCAGCAGCCCGCCGACGATCGATATGCCAAGGGGCCGGCGGAGCTCGCCACCTTCCCCGGCGCCGATCGCGAGTGGCACCGCGCCCAAAAGCGCCGCCATGGTGGTCATCATGATCGGGCGGAAGCGCAGCAGACAGGCCTGATAGATCGCATCGCGCGACGTCAGGTTGTGATTGCGCTCGGCGTCGAGGGCGAAGTCGATCATCATGATCGCGTTCTTCTTGACGATGCCGATGAGCAAAATGACGCCGATGAGCGCAATGATGTCGAACTCGGAGTTGAACGCCATCAGGGCCAAAATGGCGCCGACGCCCGCCGAGGGCAGCGTCGACAGGATCGTGAGGGGATGCACGTAGCTCTCGTAGAGGATGCCCAGCACGATGTAAACCGCCGCGATCGCGGCGGCGATCAAGTAAGGTTCGTTGTCCAGCGACTGCTGAAAGGCCCGCGCGGTGCCCTGGAAGGTGCCGTGGATGCTGCCGGGCACGCCGATCCGCGTCATCGCCGCGTCGATGGCATCGGTCGCTTGCTTGAGGGACTTGCCCGGCGCCAGGTTGAAAGAAATCGTGCTGGCCACGAAGAGGCCCTGATGGCTCACCGCCAGCGGCGTCTTGCCGGGCTCGTAGTGCGCGAAGGCGGCGAGCGGCACCATGGTCTCTCTCGAGGAACTGACGGCGGCACCGGTCGAGACGCTGCCGTGGCCGGTGGCCGCGAGCTGGTTGTTCGCAAGGTTGCGCGCCGTGTCCTGCGCGATGGCGGCGGCCGAAGCGGTCTGTTTGGGTCCCACCACGGTGCCTGCCACCGCATTGGTCTGCTGCACGCCACCCACGGATCCGCCAGCGGTGCTCACGTATAGCTCGTCGAGCGTCGCCGGGCTCTGCCAGTACTCTGGCGCCACTTCCATGACGACGTGATACTGGTTGATCGCGTTGTATATCGTCGACACCTGTCGCTGGCCGAACGCGTCGTAAAGCGTGTTGTCGATCTGGCTAGCGGTGATGTGGAAGCGTGATGCTGTCGCGCGGTCGATAACCAGGTCGGTTTCGAGTCCATTTTGCTGCTGGTCGGAATTGACATCGGTCAGCTCCGGCAACGCCTGCATTGCCTCGGTGATCCTGGGGCCCCAGGCGTAAACGTCGGCGAGGTTGTCGCCCTGGAGGGTGTACTGGTATTGCGCGTTGCTCTGCCGGCCGCCCACCCGAATGTCCTGCGCCGCCTGCAGAAAGAGCGTGGCTCCGGGCACCTGGGCGAGCTCGCGGCGCAGACGCGTGATCACCTCGGTCGCCGTAACACTACGCTCCGCCAGCGGCTTCAGCGAAATGAACACGAAACCGCCGTTGGTCTGACCGCCGCCGGTGAATCCCACCACGTTCGCGACCGCATCGTCCTTCTGCACGATGGAGATGAACTGCGCGAGCTTCTGGCGCATCAGCTGGAAGGAGATGCTCTGGTCGGCCTGGATGCCGCCGATCACGCGGCCCGTGTCCTCTTGCGGGAAAAAGCCTTTCGGGACTGCGAGGAAGAGGTAGACGTTGAAGCAGAGCGTCGCCAGCAGGATTTGCATGACCACGAAAGGATGGTCAAGCGCGCGCTGCAGCGTGCGATCGTAGGCACCGAGCAGCGCGTCGAAACAGCCCTCGGCCCAGCGCGAGAAACGCCCCTCCCGGCGCTTCGGCAGCGGCACGATGGCGCGTGCACACATCATAGGTGTCGTGGTCAGGGACACTGCCAACGACACCGTAATCGCCAGCGTGAGCGTGACGGCGAACTCGCGGAAGTAGCGGCCGACGATTCCGCCCATCAGCAGGATTGGCAAGAACACCGCGACCAGCGAAAGGCTCATGGAGAGCACGGTGAAACCCACCTCGCGGGCACCCTGAATGGCGGCTTGGAATCTCGGTATTCCGGCCTCGACGTGACGCGAGATGTTCTCCATCACGACGATCGCATCGTCGACCACGAAGCCGGTCGAGATCGTGAGTGCCATCAGCGAGAGATTGTCGAGGCTGTATCCAAGCAGGTACATGCCGCCGAGCGTACCCAGCAGCGACACCGGCACCGCGACGCTTGGCACGAGCGTCGCGCGGGCGTTGCGCAGGAACAGGAACACCACCATGATGACCAGCGCGATCGAGATCATCAGAGCGCGTTCGACTTCCTTCAAGGAAGAGCGAATCGTGGTCGACTGATCCAGCGCCACGCGCATCTCGATGTCGCTGGGAATGGAGGCCTGCAGCTCCGGCAGCAGCGCTCGCGCGCGGTCGATGGTCTCGATCACGTTGGCGCCGGGCTGCTTGTAGAGGATCACGACCACCGCGGGTCTGCCGTTGGCCAAGCCGTCATTACGGATGTTCTCGACGGAGTCGTTGATCTCGCCCAGGTGGGACAACCGCACAGCCGCGCCGTTTCGGTACGCCACCTACAGCGACCTATATTGCGAAGCCCTCGTCGCCTGGTCGTTGTCATAGATCTGGTAGTGGAGGTCGCCCTCCTCGATCGCACCCTTGGGGGCGTGGGCATTGGCGGAAGCGAGCGCCGCCCGAACGTCCTCGAGGCCGATGCCGTACTTGAAG
>Ga0126376_10001340_pt1 | contig 13197 bp, 6 predicted proteins | sample PanSoiMetPlot_15_FD_92760 | JGI IMG/M metagenome (GOLD analysis project Ga0126376, IMG submission 92760) | Tropical forest soil microbial communities from Panama - MetaG Plot_15 | ecosystem: Environmental > Terrestrial > Soil > Tropical forest > Bulk soil | place: Panama | collected 2016-02-17
CAAGGTTGTGCAGACGTATCGCAATGAGGGCTCGCGGCCGATCAATGCGACTTATGTTTTTCCCGCGTCGACGCGCGCGGCGGTCTACGGAATGCGTATGCGCATCGGCGATCAAGTTATCGTCGCAAAGATCAAGGAAAGAGAAGCCGCCAAACAGGAGTTCGAGACAGCGAAGAAGGAAGGGAAGAGCGCTTCCTTGCTCGAGCAAGACCGTCCGAATGTGTTTTCGATGAACCTGGCCAACCTTATGCCGCAGGAGCAGGTTGAGATCGAGCTTCGCTACACGGAACTGCTGGTGCCGACTGATGGAGTTTACGAACTTGTGTATCCAACCGTAGTCGGCCCGCGCTATTCATCCGAAAACGACTCTTCCGCGGCCAACACCGATAAGTTCGTTAAGAGCCCTTACACTCGTGAAGGTGAAAAGCCAACGAGCGCGCTGCATATATCGGCGCGGATTTCGGGTGGCGTTCCGGTTCAGGAACTGGCCTGCACCTCACACCAGATTATTCCGCAATGGCTAAGCAACAGCGTCGCGCAACTGACGCTGGACGATTCCGATCCGTTCCAGGGTAATCGAGACTTTGTGATGCGTTATCGTTTGGCGGGAAATCAAATTACCTCAGGCTTGTTGCTTTACCAGGGACAGAATGAAAACTTCTTTCTTTACATGGCGCAGCCGCCTCAGCGCCCGGTAACCGAAGACATTCCGCCGCGCGAATATATTTTCGTAGTCGATGTGTCGGGTTCGATGGATGGTTTTCCGCTCACAACTTCGAAACAGCTGTTGCGCGAATTGATCGGAAAATTGCGGCCCACGGATTTATTCAATGTTGTCTTGTTCGCTGGAGATTCGGCGGTGCTGTCACCGTCTTCGCTTCAGGCAAACCAGGAAAACATCACGCGCGCAATCAACCTGCTCGAGCAACAACGCGGTAGCGGAGGTACAGAGTTGTTGCCGGCGGTGCAACAGGCGATGAAGATTCCCCGACAGGCAACGATCTCGCGCAGCATTGTGCTGGTGACTGACGGCTATATCTCAGGCGAGGAGGGCGTCTTTAATTACATTCGCGAGAATCTGAACAAGTCCAACGTGTTCGCGTTTGGGATCGGTTCTTCGGTAAATCGTTACCTAATCGAAGGCGTCGCCAAAGCGGGAATGGGCGAACCTTTTATCGTCACCAATCCGGCGGAAGCTCCGGCAGCCGCGGCGAAGTTCCGCGAGTATATTCAGACTCCGCTGCTGACCGACATTCAAATCAGTTCGCCCGGTTTTGAAACGTACGATGTTCATCCGGGGCACTTTCCCGATTTGATGGCCCAACGCCCGGTGATTCTCTTTGGCAAATGGCGCGGACCAGTTACCGGGAATTTTGAGTTACACGGGAAAACCGGTCGCGGCGATTACGTCACGCGTCTGGATGTTTCTACGGTTCAGCCTGATGAAGGCAATCGAGCTCTAAGATACTTATGGGCACGCTCGCGCATTTCCGAATTGTCAGACTACGGATTTGGAACTCCGACGGACGACAAGATCAAGGAAATTACTTCGCTTGGACTGAAGTACAACTTGTTGACTCAGTACACTTCGTTCATCGCGGTCCGCGAGAAAGTTACGAACACCAGCGGCGCAGCTGATGATGTAGATCAGCCATTACCACTACCGGTCGGAGTGAGCGACCTGGCCGTGGGAAGCGAGCCTGAGATCGTGTGGTTGCTGCTGGCGATTGTTGCGATGAGCGTAGTTATCTTCGTGCGATGGCTTTTTCGCAGGACAGCAGGTGAGTTCATCAGATGAGAATGTTAGGTGTTACACAGCTGATAACGAATGGCAGTGTGTCTGGTGATTCCCTCTCCCCTTGGGAGAGGGCCTACGACGCTTTACCGTCATTAACATATGTCTTCAAGCGGCAGAGCCGCTTGAAGACACAAATCAAAGAGTATCTCGAGCCAGTAAGCCCTCATCCCCGGCCCTTCTCCCAAGGGGAGAAGGGAGAGATCAACTGGAAACCGTACGTACAACTGTCCGTTGTGTTGCTCTCTGCTGGCGGCCTCAAATATTTCTATTCGACCGCCAGCGTTAATCAATTTCGTTGGATTCTCGCGCCAACGACGTGGTTAGTGGAAATCGTCAGCGGCGATCGCTTTCAATTTGAATCTCACGCGGGCTACATCAACAGCAACCGTACGTTTTTGATCGCGGCATCGTGTGCGGGAGTTAATTTTCTGATCACTGCTTTTTTGATGCTCGCCCTTGGCCAGCTGTGGCGACGCCACACTCAAACGCTTTCCTGGATTTTCATTCCGGCGGCAGCCCTGGTTGCTTACGGTGTGACGCTGGTGACGAACACGGTTCGAATCTCAACGGCTTTGCAGCTTCGCGCTATGCGGGTAGAGAGTGATTGGCTCACACCAGGCCAGCTGCACCGGTTTGAAGGGATATTTATCTATTTCGGCTTTTTGCTGTTGCTGTACGTGGTTAGCGAGCGGCTGACCAACAAACGATCCAGCACGTCAGAAACGATCCTGGCGCAGGGAGGTTTCCTTCCGACTTTAAGAACCTTCATTTTTCCGCTCCTCATTTACTACGCGACCACGTTGGGAATTCCTTTAATCAATGGAGCATTTCGGCACAGAGATTTTTGGGAGCATTCGTTGTTCGTGTTGCTTACCCCGCTGGTCGTTATTCTGCCGTTCGCAGGATTTACTCTCATGAGAAGAGCTCGTGCGAACAAGCTTTTATGAGCGTATAGTTTCACCATGTCACACTTCGCGACAACGTTCCTGAGTCTGCTGCTGATCTTTTCCGGATCGTGCGGAATGGAGCCGGTGACTCAAAAGGGTCCCTGGTCATTGAAGCTCACAACCTCGGGTGGCTTTGCCGGCGTGGGCACCGGCAATCTCGCCGTCAATTCGGAAGGTAACTTTACTTACGAAGAGCCTGCGCCGCAACAAGTACGGAAAGGCTGCACGAGCAAGCTGACGCCGAAACAGTTACAGCCGCTTGCAGAGGCCGTCGGGCAGAGCAACCCAAAGGACTGGAAGCTGGACGAGTTGAACATAGCGGCGCCTGATGCTTTCGGCTACAAACTCGAGTTGCAAATTGGTGATTCCGAACTGACCACTGTTCGATGGTACGACAACACAAAAGATAGGTTGCCGACGGATTTGAAACAGCTTAGCGACGTCCTGATGCAAACGATGAAGACGGTCTGCCATCCTGGCCCCAGGACTTGATGCGCAGTGAAGACTAGATTACGGCGAGGCCGGCACCATTCGTTGACCTTGAAACGCCTGCACAAGGGCACGAGTGCGTTCCAGATCGATCGCATTCGACCACAGACCTTCCTTCTTTATCGACGATCCGACAATTAAGGCATCTGCTTTTGAAAACAGACTGATATTTTCTGCGGTGATGCCGGAACCTACCAGTGTCGGCACTGAGACGGCATCAGCAACGGCTTGCACTTCGCTCGGCTCCGCGGGTTGTCCGGTTGCAACTCCACTGACTATCACGCCGTCAACTTTGAAAAATTCGGCGGCCTTCGCGGTTTCTACAATATCGACATCGGCGGTAATCGCGTGTGCGGAGTGTTTCTTCTTCACATCAGCGAACACTCGGATACGATCTGCACCCATCGCGCGGCGATAACGCAGCAACGTGCCCGCACTGGATTCGATGAGGCCTTCATCAGCGACATGGGCGAAGACAAAGCCTTCGACGCGCACAAAACTCGCGTCACATGCGAGGGCCACGGCCAGCGCACTTGAATTCGCGCCGGCGAGTACTTGAACGCCGAGCGGCAACCCCACTGCGCTGCGCACCTCGGCGCCGATAACGGACATTGAGGCGACAATTTCGGGCCCGACGCTGGCTTTCAAGTATGGGCGGTCATGCGTGTTTTCGATGAGAATGCCATGGAAGCCCGCCTCTTTGTAGATGCGGGCTTCCTCAACGGCGATTGATTTTATCGTGGCGACGTCAAGTTTGTTTTCAGGAGTGCCCGGCAAAGCCTGCAGGTGCACCACTCCAATGAGCGCGCGCTGGACACCGAATAACGACGCGATAATGTTTCTGGGATCCATTTACCGAAACGCGTCCCGCCGCGCGGCCTCCTTCGTGATTCTCATCATCGATAATCCTTAATCAGCACTACGTCATCAACGGTCGGCCCGCGACCGAGAATTAGCTTTCCATCGCGCGTCCAACTGAATGTTCCGATCCAGTCAGACTTGAAATTGGTGAGCGGCTTCGGCTGACCGCCGCCGTCGAGAGGAAGACTGTAAATGTTATTCGCCGAGCCGTCATCTCCCAAAAACGTGAGTGCACGCCCGTCCGGAGACCATTTGGGACGGGAAAAGAGGTTCGGAGGCTGGTCGATAAGTTTCGTCGGAGCACCGCCTTCGATCGGCAGAATCGCGATTCGCCATTTTGTACTGGTCTTCTCATCGGGGGTCAAACAGGCAATCCATTTTCCATCTGGGGAAATATCCGGCGATGTGTTTTGCGTGTCGGTGAGTCTGATGGTTTGGCCACCGTCGATGGACACTTTCCAGAGCGCCCACTTTCCATCGTGGAATGATTGAAATACAACCCACTTGCCGTCAGGTGTTCCGACAGGATAGACAGCGAGAGATTCGTTCGTGGTTAGTTGACGCGGGTTACCTCCATCAAGACCGACGCGCCAAATGTCAAAGGAACCCGAACGATAACAGGTGTACAGAATGTGTTGACCGTCCGGAGAAACTGATATAGTCGCTTTCACAAATCCGTCGCTGGTCAACTGTCTCTTCTCAGTTCCGTCGGCCTTCATGATCCAAATCTCGGTCGCACTGCCCGAAAAATCGAGGTAGACGATTCTTCCGTCTGTCGTACCGTCCAGGGACATGAGCCCTTCGTATTTCCCATTCGATATCTGTCGAGCCTGACTCGCGTCCTGGTTCGGCGAGGCCAACCATATCGTGCGCGTGACATCCTCCTGAACTGTGGCAATAGTCTTCGAATCTCCGGTCAAGCCGAGACTTATCGTGCCATAGCCGTTCAGGTCATTGGTGATCGGACGTGTGGCGCCGTCGGGATAAGAGATGTACCAGAGTTGTGTTCCGGTCGAGACCCACGTTGGCCATACCGACACCACCAGTCCTTTGCCATCGCTCGTCCACAAAACGCGGTTAAGGTTGACCCATTGAGGCGGCGTAATGGCGTGTTCTTTGCCGCCGCCGACTGGCACTTCGACAATTGTCGATGTCCGGCTCTCTGGAATGGTGGTAGCGCCGACTGCGATTCGCTGTCCGTCGGGGGACCATGAAGGGCCTGAGCTCTCGTAGTAATCGGGAAGCTTGCGCGTTGCAATTGTGTGCGCGCCGCTGCCGTCAGCATTTGCCACGACCAGCCAGCTTTCGCCGGTCGCCGGGAACAATCGCACATAGGTTATTTGCTTGCCGTCCGGCGAGAAGGAAATCGTGCTCCAAATGCCTTCGAGGATTTTTTGCGGCGTCCCCCCGAGAACCGGAACTCTGTAGAGCGCGCCGTCACGATTGTTCTTGTCCGTCTCGTTGAAATAGACGAACTCTCCGTCAGGCGAGAAGGTAGTGCCGCCACCGCCAAAATATTCAATCGGACCCGCAATTCTGACCAGGCTATTGGTTGAGATCTGCCGCACATAACACGAAGATTTTGCTTCGCTTACAGTCCAGAACACGATGTATTTTCCGTCCGGTGAGATAGAGGCGCCGCCTGTGATCGATTCATTGCCGATTTTTCCACCGCTGGTTAATCGCGTGAATTTAATGGCCGGCGCAACCGAAGATGATTTGTTTGAGGCCGCGAGCTTGTAGAGCCCGAAGCCTCCAGCTACCAGGACAGCGATTACGAAAAGTGAAATAACACCGAGGCCGATCTTGTGACGCTTGATTTCGCTGACAATGTATTCGGCACTTGAAGTCGCAGGCGCGATGCTCCCGGCAGTCGACATTTGAACCCGGTGAGCAGTTGAGTGCGCGGATGTCGGCTGAGTTGGCGCCGAAATTCCCGAGCTTACACGCGCGGAATCAGGCGATGATGATCGTTCGATCTCTGATTGCGCATCCAGCTTTTGTTTGATGCGCCGCAGATCCACCATCATCTCTTTCGCGGTTTGATAACGCTCGTCCGGGTCTTTTGTCAGCGCCTTCGTCACGACCCATTCGAGCGCTTCCGGAACATCACGAGCGTAGCGCGCCATCGGCGGCGGCTCCTTGCCAAGAATCGAAGCAATCACGTCGCTGTTCGACGATGCCTCAAACGGCAAGTGATGACTCACCATTTGATAAATGACTACGCCGAGACTCCAGATATCCGTACGCGCGTCTGTTGTCTGGCCACGCGCTTGTTCCGGCGACATGTAACCGACAGTTCCCATGACCGTGCCGGGATCGGTATTGACCATTGCGCGTGTAGGAGCTTCTTTATCGGGTTCCGCTGCCCGCTCGGATAGCTTTGCCAGGCCGAAATCCAGGACCTTGACGTAGCCATCAGGCCGTAACATCACATTGTCAGGCTTGATGTCGCGATGTGTGATACCCGCCGCATGCGCTGCTGAGAGAGCAGCCGCCACCTGCATCGAAAGCTCGAGCACCTCAGCTAACGGTAATTCGCCGCGCGAAATTCTATGCCGCAGAGTCTCACCGTCGATAAACTCCATCGCGATGAAGTGAACGCCGTCAATCTCTTCGATCTCGTAGATGTGCGCGACGTTCGGGTGTGAAAGTGAAGACGCGGTGCGCGCCTCCTGTGTAAACCGGCGCATCCGTGATTGATCGTTGGCCAGATCGGCGGGAAGAACTTTCAGTGCGACCGTTCGATCGAGTTTCGTATCCTGCGCGAGGTAAACTTCACCCATGCCGCCCTCGCCTAGCTTTGAGCGGATTTCATAGCGGCCGAGTTTGGTGCCGGCTTCAAGTGTCATCTCTTCAAGTCCGCCGTCCAGTTCAGCACGACGTTTATCGGCGCCGACGTGATTTCCCCCGCCGTGTTCGCAACCAGAAACCTTTGGCCGTCTTGGGCCACTGCGAATTGCGCCTGAGCGCTATTGAAACTGGGGACTCTCACATCAAACAGAGCCTTGGGGGTTCCGACCTCGAACGTGGGTCCGTCCGTTTTAACGTCTACTGCCATTATCTTTTTGTCGCTGGCGATGTAGAAAAATTCTTTGCCATCACGCCTCCAGGCCAGGTGATAACCACCGTTAGTAGAGACCTGCCTTTTGCCGCCTGAATCAGGGAAGCTTTGCACGTAAATCTGATTTATGCCCGATTCGTCTGACGTATATGCTATCCAGCGGCCGTTTGGTGAGAACTTTGCGTTTCGTTCATTCGCTTCAGTTTGCAGGAAAGGAAATGGCTTCTGATCTCCAAACAATGGCAAAACCCACGTATCAAGCTTTGTTTTGGGATCGCTAGCTATGTAGAGGATGAATTTCCCATCGGCAGACCAGTCCATGGGAAAGGTGTTTAAGCCCGTTTTGAGGAGCAGCTCTTCTTTACCGGCGCCGCTGGCGCTTTTTTGATAAAGGTTCCGCGGGCCCTCTCGATCTGAAGCAAAGACGATGCGGCTGCCGTCTGGTGACCATATGGGAAAGATGTCCGTCCCGGGATCGAAAGTAAAGCGGGTTTGGTTGCCGCTTGCTAGTTCTATGATCCAGACGTCGCGATTTCCCTGCAGGTCTACGCCATCGACGACGAGGCGTTTACCGTCAGGAGAGAGCGAAGGGCGAACAAAGCTTCTGGGCTGGTCAACGAGGCCTGCCTCTTTGCCGGCTCGATCTATCCAGGTAAGTTGTGTCTTTCCAGTGCTGCCGCTGCTGTAAACCAGCACGCCGGTTTGTGATACTGAGAAGAAGGTTTGAAATGAAGCCACGTCATATCCTACCTGTTCGGCGACCGGAAATGGCTCGCCACTGAGTTGTAACATATCCGGGTCAAAGGCCTGGGCCATCAGCGTGGCCTCGCGGCGAAACAAGAGGTAACCCGGCGATGCAAACGCCACGATTGAATTGCCGACATTAATTAAACGTCGGCTGTCTTTCCCATCAAGCGAAGTAACATAAATCCCCTGGCTCTGTGGGCCGCCACTTAACGAATACAGAAGATGACGACCGTCGGGCAGGAAATAAGGCCAACGATGAGACGCCTCCTGACGCGATGGGTCGAGCTTTGTCAACGGTGTTGGCTCACCACCGGCAACTGACACCTGATAAAGCGGATCGTTAGGTGTGGGTGCAAACACAATGACGCCGTCGCGGCTCCAGGTACCGCCACGAGGAACGACCGCATTGCACAGCGTCTGCACCGTCCCGCTGGTGACCTCAATCTTTTTCAGCTTGCCCGCGGTGAAGAATCCAATGAAGCGACTATCAGGCGACCAGAAGGGAGAAGTGGCCTCCTCGGTGCCGGGCAGTTGCTGCGCGTTAATCGAGTCGAGGGGTCGAACCCACAATAGATTTTTCCCTGAAGCATCCGTGGCGACAAAGGCCAGGCGAAGTCCATCGGGCGAAATAGCGAAGGAGTTGAATCCGGTCTTCTCTGGCGGATTAATGGGAAAGCGGACCGCGTGAGCCTCAGTTGGGACGCGACGAAAGTAGAACGCGGTCATCACAACTGCGGCGAGAACTGCGACGGCTGCAACTGACGCAAGGATCAACTCGCGTCGCGTCATGCGTCGCGGTGTGAACGAAGCGATGGCCGTCGTCTGGGCTGAAGTCGGACTGGAACCCGAGAGCGCTTCCAGCGCGAAAGCGAGATCCCTCGCCGAATGAAAACGTGCTTCGGGATTCTTCTCGAGACAGTGATTCACGAGGCGCTCCAGAGCCGGCGAGATACTCTTGTTCGTATCCGATAGCTCTGGCGGGTCCTCCTTCAAGATCGCGCTCATCGTATCGGCTGCCGATTCGCCGTGAAAGGCACGATGACCGGAAAGCATCTCGTAAAGGATTGTGCCGAAAGAGAAGATATCGGAACGGTGGTCTACCGGCTTCCCGCGCACCTGTTCGGGCGACATATACCCGACCGTTCCCATCAGAACACCGGGGTTCGTATCCACACGACGAGTCGGTATCTCCGTCTGAGATTGACTGCCGTCCGGCTGTGTTAGCTTCGCTAATCCGAAATCAAGAATCTTCACGCGTTCATCTTTGGTGAGAAAGATGTTGTCGGGCTTTAGGTCGCGATGAACGATTCCTTTCTCATGGGCGGCGGCCAGGCCATGGGCGATCTGGCATGCATAATCAATAACTCTGCGTTGCGCGAGCTTCGCCCCACTTAATCGGTGTCGGAGCGTTTCCCCTTCCAATAGTTCCGACACGATATACGGCGAGCCTTCATACGTGTCGATGTGATGAATAACGAGAATGTTTGGATGATTGAGGGCGCCGGCGGCACAGGCCTCCTGCTCAAAACGATGCAATCGATCCGTATCGGCTGAAAAAGATGGCGGCAAAACCTTGATTGCCACATCGCGACCAAGACGTGTGTCGCGTGCGCGGTAGACTTCACCCATCCCGCCCGCACCCAGGGGAGCGATGATCTCGTATGGGCCAAGTCGTGTCGCGGCGGCGATCGTCATCGTCCTAAATCAGCGTTCCAGTTAACCACCACTGTAACCGGGGTCATAGTGGCCTCTTCGAGAGGTGTAATAATCAAAAAACGTTGGCCGTCAGCGGAAACGTCATAGATATTCCGGGGATTCGGGTAACTGATGACATGCGTCTGAAAAAGAACTTTAGGAACGCCAGCCTCGAATGTGGAAGCTCCTAATTTCACGTCTACGGCCATTAGCTTTCTGTCCGGTGCGAGATAGAAAATCTCTTTTCCATCGGCCCGCCAGCGGGGCTGCGCACCTCCAGTTGAGGAGATCAGCCACTTGCCGCCGGATGCCGGATACGTCTGCACGTACACTTCAAACTTTCCCGACTCGTCTGAGGCGTAGGCGACGAAATGTCCGTCAGGAGAGAATCTGGGGTGATCTTCATTGAACGTCGACTGCAGGAACGGAACAGGCTTTTGCTCTCCAGTCATTGGCAGTACCCACAAGTCCGTCTTCGTCTTCTGATTAAGACTAATGTAGATCATGAAGCGGCCATCCCTGGACCAGTCGCCAGACCATTTCCGTTCGTTTGTCTTAAGCAACAGCTCATCGTTACCCGCACCACTTGCAGATTTCTGGAAGAAGTTTCCGGGCCCATCTCGGTCCGATACGAATACGATTCGGCTGCCATCCGGCGACCATAAAGGAAGGAAGTCTTCGGCGGGGTCGAAAGTAAAGCGCGTCGGAGTGCCGCGCGCAATATCGAGTAGCCAGATATCGCGGGCTCCGGTTTGAGGATCTGAAATGGCTGCCGCGACTCGTTTTTCATCAGGCGAGAAAAAGACGTTGAAGTATTCACCCGGAGCGCCCACCGAACTTAAAGACTTTCCTTGTCGGTCGAATAAGGTTGGTTGGCCGCCCCCGAAAAAGCCACTCATATATGTGAGCACTCCGTTATCGGAAACGGAAAAGTAACCAAGTCCCAGGACGCCATTGAAACCGACCTGTTCCGCTACAGGCGTGGGCTCTCCCGTCAGTGACAATTTATTCACGTCGAAGGGCTGGGCCATCAATGTCCGGTCACGCAGAAACAAGATATAACCGGGGGGCGCGTACGCAGCTTTCCCTCGCGTGCTGACAATACGCCTGGTCTCTTTCGAGTCTAGCCGGCCGACATTAACCGCGGCGTTTTCGGCCTGGCCGCTCTGCGCCAGGTATAGAAAGTGTTTGCCGTCTGGGAGAAACTGAGGATACTTATGCGCAACTTCCAGCTGCGATTGATCCAGCGTCGTGATTGGTGACGCAACTCCGCCCGATGCCGGCACACGATACAACGTAGTTCCATTATCCGGGGCAAAGATGATCACTCCGTCGCGGTTCCACGCGCCGCCCGCACCACCGCCCGCATCGCACAGAGCCTGTGCCGGGCCGCCGGAAATATCAACTCTTCTCAGTTTACCGCCGGCGAAGAAAGCTATGGAGCGGCTATCCGGGGCCCAAAACGGATACCCGGGGCTGTCTGTTCCGGGCAAAGGTTGCATAGTCAGCGAATCCAACGAGCGAACCCAAATCATAGATTTTCCCGCAGAGTCTCTGACGACAATCGCCAACCGTCGGCCATCTGGCGAAATTAAAGAATTCAAAAAAGATGACTGCCCAGTTGGTCCGATGAAGAAACGCATCGTGTGTGCTTCTTCCGGAGCGCGCCGAAAATAGAGAATCGCGAAAACAATCACGGCCATCAGCAGCACGGCGGTGGCCGCAAGCCAGATCATCCGTTCGCGCGTGCGCGGCCGAAGGATGGGTATTGCCGTCGTAATTGTCTGGCCAGTGCTTGATACACCGCCGGACAACGCTTCGATCGCAAACGCGAGATCGCTGGCCGAGTGAAAACGCTCCTCCGGATTCTTCTCCAGACAATGATGAACGAGCCGTTCAAGTGCCGGAGAGATTCTTTGGTTCGTCTCAGAAAGATCAGGCGGATCTTCTTTCAGAATCGCGCTCATCGTCTCAGCCGCCGACTCACCATGAAAGGCCCGGCGACCGGAAAGCATCTCATAAAGGATTGCGCCGAACGAGAAGATGTCGGAACGATGATCGACGGCGCGGCCTTTCACCTGTTCGGGTGACATGTAGCCGACCGTACCCATCACCTTGCCTGGGTCGGTGTCGACGCGGCGCGTGGGAATTCCGGTTTGCGAAAGTTGTGAGTCACCGGCGCCAGTGAGTTTGGCCAGGCCAAAGTCGAGAATCTTCACCCGGCCATCGTTGGTGACGAACAGATTATCGGGTTTGAGATCACGATGGACGATGCCTTTCTCATGTGCCGCGGCCAGGCCGTGCACAATCTGCAGCGCATAGTCGATCGCTTTTCTTTGCGGTAACGCAGTGCCACTGGTTCGTTGCCGCAGTGTCTGGCCTTCGAGCAACTCTGAGACAACATAGGACGAACCGTCATGCGTCCCTACATCGAAGATCGAAAGAATGTTCGGATGGTTGAGGGCGCTGGCGGCGCAAGCCTCCTGCTCGAAACGATGCAATCGTTCTTTATCATCTGAATACGAAGACGGCAGGACTTTGAGGGCGACGTCGCGACCGAGTTGGGTGTCGCGAGCCAGATATACTTCGCCCATCCCGCCTTCGCCAATCTTCGAGCGGATTTCGTAGCGACCCAGACGTGTGCCGCTGATCATCGTCACGTCTTTACGTCCCTTTTGTGCGCGGATTATAGGGCAAATACGTAAACCGGGGAACGATGCTCTGAGTCACCAATTGGAAAATGGTTAGACAGGATTTACCTGATTTGCCCGATGAGACGAAGAAAGAGTCAGAATGATTTCATGGTTTCAACGTTTCATATTCACCCATTTCGCAGCTGATTTGCCTCTTTTTCTATCTTGTGAATCTTGTTAATCGTGTCTGGCTTTTTTGAGTGCGATTCTTAAACCAGTTAGTGCGGGAGTCCCACACGCTTTACCAGATCAGCGAAGCGCGGGTCTGCATGCACGTCGGCCAGTCTCGGATCAGCATTAAGGTAAACCAATAAATCCGACCGTTCGCGGTAAGCATTGTCCAACCACTCAAACCCGCGATCTTTGTCGCCTAAACCGAAATAGATAAGGCCAACATTGTATGACGAGACGAAGCGCCGTTTCGCGAGCTCGTTCAACTCCTGTATTACCTTCAGCGCTTGGTCCTTTCTTCCTGAAACCGCATAGAGGTGGCCGATATCGGCCGTAATCGCTGCGTTCTCTTTCAACAAATCTTGAGCTTTGCGCAGCTCGCTCTCGGCCTCGGGATACTTTCCCTTTTGTTCGTAACATAAACCGAGATACCAGTGGGCAACTCCGAAGTTCGGATCCATTTCCAGCGCCTTTTGCAGCTGATTGATGCCTAAATCGTATTCGTGCGCATTCAAGTAATGCCAGCCCAAATGTACAGTAATAATCACGCCTGCTGGATCGAGTTCCAATGCGCGTTTGCTTTCAGCCAAAGACTCCCGGCTGCGCCCCATCGCCATTAAGAGGTGGGAGTACCAGTGGTGAGCGGCGGCATCATTCGGATTTAGCGCCAGCGCGCGCTTGAATTCTGTTTCCGAGCCGGTCCAATCCCAATCGAAAATCAATTTGATGAAG
>Ga0126376_10001341_pt1 | contig 13193 bp, 11 predicted proteins | sample PanSoiMetPlot_15_FD_92760 | JGI IMG/M metagenome (GOLD analysis project Ga0126376, IMG submission 92760) | Tropical forest soil microbial communities from Panama - MetaG Plot_15 | ecosystem: Environmental > Terrestrial > Soil > Tropical forest > Bulk soil | place: Panama | collected 2016-02-17
AGTGGACCAATATCCTTCACGCGCAAGCAGTAATCGACATCGACGTGCTGCACCGCGCTCTTGGGCATGCTCTGCGCCGCGGCTTCGTCCGGCGCCTGAACGATGGCAACGCCGCCGCGGCGTTTGATCTCCCATAGCCCCGCCGTGCCGTCCGAAAGATAGCCGGAGAGCACAACGCCGATGACCAGCGGGCCGTAATACTCGGCTGCGGTGCGAAACAGCGGATCGACCGCCGGCCGTGTGTGGTTCTCGCGCGGACCGCGTGCCAGCAGCAGCCGCCCATCATCGACCAGCAAATGCCGGTCGGGAGGCGCGAGATACATGACGCCCCGTTCTATGCGCTCACCTTCCTCGGCGTAGTGCACAGGAAGAGGGCTGCGGTTGCCAAAGAACTTCGGCAGTTGCACGTCGAAGGCGCCGATATGGATCACGGCCAAGATTGCGGCACCGATGTCGGGCGATACGCCCTCGAGCACGGCAGCAAGGGCATCGAGACCGCCCGCCGAGGCGCCAACCACGATAAGGGGCGAGTTTGGCATTTTTTCACCGCCTGCACCCTAAACGCGGGCTTCCGGGCGCAGTTTCATCCCGCTGCTAACCTGAAAAGTCAGGAACCGTTCGCGGTTAAAAGGAGTAAACTGCCTCGAGAGGCCGGAAGAGGCTTTCCGGCATATGGCAGGCTATGATGCGGTCCTGGCAATTGCTCGTTGAAGCCGCTGAAGCAAAGTACGAGCTACAACGCTCCGAGGATTTGCGCCGGTGGGCACGGCGTATGCGGTCCATGGCGGAGAGGGAGAGTAACGCACAGCTGCGCGCGACTCTGCTCAGCTTGGCCGAGGACTACGATCGAATCGCGGATTCCGTCGATTCGATCAATCGCTCGAAGGAATGGATCAAAAAGCCGGCCCACCCCGGCTAAAGCTTATCCGTGTAGCAGGTCTACGGGAACGATCCGAAAAATCGAGTTCGAGATCGCCTGCATGCGTTGTCGCGACTGGGCAATGATATCGGATGTGCGCAAGCACAGATCCCGCTCCGACGACAAGATATTATCGGCCACCGCCCTGGCATTATCGGCGTAACTTTGGCTGTTCCGCAGGCCGGCCCTGATTTCCGCGATCGTGCTTTCGAGCATTCGGCCTTCCGCGAGGTCCAAGATCGCTAGCCAAATGGCTGCTGCGTGGACTCCCCCCATGTGCAGGGAGTACATTTAGCCATCGTCGGCAAGTTATTAAAAGGCGCTGACGGCTGAGAGACATCGGCTGTACCCGAAGCCCAGGCTCCCGCCTGATCCAACAGGAGAGAGCCCATGTTTCGACTAGCCGAACATTTCGCCTCCATAGAGGACAGTCTCAATCGCTCCGAATGGCAGCTCAAAGACTCGTTTTCACTGCTCGCCCAGTCGCGCGACTGCGTCCGCACATCCGAGCAGGCGATAGTGCATACCCGCGCGCTACTGGCTAAACGCCGCTTCGAGATTGGTCCTCCGGTCGCCGCGTTTTAACTGCGGGAAATTGGTGATACGCTATCAGGTTAGGCGAAACCTGAACTGGTGGGTTGGGAGATGGCCGCCGAGAAGCCAGTCTCCATCGTTGGCATTGGGGCGTCCGCGGGTGGCATTGAGGCGCTTGAGGGCCTTTTCCGCTCCATGCCGGCGGACACCGACCTTGCCTTCATCGTCGTTACCCATTTGCCGCGCGGGCAGCACAGCTCCTTGACCGAGATCATCTCGCGCTTCACCGAGCTTCCCGTCGTTGACGCCGAAAACCAGCAACGCATCCAAGCCAACCGCATCCACATTTGCCCGCCCGACCACGTGCTCACTGTGATCAACGGCGTCATTCATTTGCAGCAGCGCACCTCCGATATGCAGCGTCGCCCGATCGACGTCTTCTTGAGCTCGCTCGCTGAAACCTGCGGCGAAGGCTGCGTCGGCATTCTCTTGTCGGGCGGCGGCACCGACGGCACGCTCGGGATCAAGGCGATCAAGGAGCGCGGCGGCTTCACGCTGGCTCAAGGCAGCGACGGCAGCGCGCCGATCCAAAGCGGCATGCCCGATACGGCAATTGCCGCGGGCGTCGTCGACCTCGTTGTCTCCGTCGAGCGTATGGCCGACCGCCTCGCAGAGTACGCGCACCAGCTCAAGACCGGTGCGGCCTACCCTGGCGAAGGCGAGGGCGAGGGGGAGGACGACGAGCAGATCCGGCTCGAGATCTGCAAGCTGCTGTTGAAACAGGTCGGGCACGATTTCTCCGGGTACAAGCAGAAGACCTTCATGCGCCGGGTTCGCCGCCGCATGCAGGTGCTCCAGCTTACCAGCATCATCCGCTACCTAGACCGGCTGAAGAGCGAGCCCGACGAAGTCGCGCTGCTCTTTCGCGACCTCCTCATCGGCGTGACCAATTTCTTCCGCGACCCGGGTGCCTTCGACACGCTCGCCAAGAGCATCATTCCGCAACTCTTCGAAAACAAGGGCGCCGGCGATTCCATTCGCATCTGGGTGCCGGGCTGCGCCACCGGCGAAGAGGTCTATTCCATCGCCATCATGTTCCGCGAATACATGGATACGCTGCGGGCGCCGCCGAAGATCCAGATCTTCGCCACCGACATCGACGAGGCTGCGCTCTCGGTTGCCCGCCTCGGCCGTTATCCCGCGCCGTTGATGGAACACGTCTCGAAAGAGCGCTTGAAGCGCTTCTTCATCGGCGATGACGTTACCTATTCCGTGAGCAAGGACATTCGCGACATGTGCATGTTCTCGCCGCACAGTGTCATTCGCGATCCGCCCTTCTCGCGCATCGATCTCATCTCCTGCCGCAACCTGCTGATCTATTTCGGCGTCGACTTCCAGGCGCAGGCGATCCCGGTTTTCCATTTCGCGCTGCGGCCCGGCGGTTACCTTTTCCTCGGCACCTCCGAAAACGTCAGCCAGTACAGCGATCTCTTCGCTCCCGTCGACAAGAAACACCGCATCTTCCAGCGTCGCGATCATGTCGTTGCGCCGTTGAAATTCCCCAACTTCCTGAACAACGGCAAGAACGGCAACGGCAATCAGCAGCGCGAGGAGCATGGCACGATCGCCATGCCGGTGCGCCGCGCCGTCGAAACGCGAGTGCTGGAGCGCTTTGCTCCCGCCCATGTCGTCGTCAACCGCGACGGCGATGTGCTGCATTTCTCGCCGCGCACGGGGAAATATCTCGAGGCGCCCGCCGGCATTCCCACGCGGCAGCTCGTCGGCATGGCGCGGCGCGGGTTGAGGCTCGATCTTCGCACCGGCCTGCGCGAAGCCATGGAGACGCGGCGGCCTAACACGCGGGAAAACATCGCCGTCGAGCTCGAAGATCGCGTTCAACACATCAATTTGACCATCGAGCCCTTCGGCGACAACGATGGCGATCCGCTTTATCTCGTGCTGTTCAATGATGTCGGTGTCCCGGTCAATCCCATCGACGGCAGGCCGCGCGGCGACCGTCCCGGCGACGAGACCAACCTCATCGAGCGGCTGGAGCACGAATTGCGCGACACGCGCGAGCGGCTTCAGGCCACCATCGAGGAATACGAGACCGCGGTCGAAGAGCTGAAATCTTCCAACGAAGAGCAGCAGTCGATCAACGAGGAGATGCAGTCCACCAACGAGGAGCTCGAAACTTCGAAGGAAGAGCTGCAGTCGGTCAACGAAGAGCTCCAGACCGTCAATTCCGAGCTGAACGCGAAGATCGAGGAGGTCGACCGCGCCAACACCGATTTAAAGAATGTCTTCGACAGCACTCAGATCGCTACAGTCTTTCTCGACCGCAATCTGGTGATCCGCAGCTTCACTCCGTCTGTCACGGGCATCTTCAATCTCATCTCGAGCGACCGCGGGCGCCCCTTGACCGATATCGTCAGCCATCTCGAGGGCAGCGGCGATCTTAGGCGCGACATTCAGACGGTGTTCGAGCACGGCAGGTCGATGGAACGCCGGGTCCAGAGGAGCGACGGAACAGCGCACTATCTCATGCGCGTGCTGCCCTATCGCGGGCGCAACGACGTCATCGACGGCGCGCTCGTCACCTTCGTCGACGTGACCAAGATGGTCGACGCCGAAAAGCAGCAGAAAGCGCTGGTCGACGAGCTCAATCATCGCGTTCGCAACATCCTGGCCGTGATCGGCGCTATTGCTAAGCAGACTTTTATGAAGAGCCGCTCACCGGAGCAGTTCAAGGAGGCCTTCACCGGCCGCTTGCAGTCCATGGCGCGCTCCTACGCGCTGGTGTCGCGCGAGCACTGGTCGGACGTGAAGCTGGATGACATTCTCAGCGGCGAGTTCTCGTCCGTGCTCGATGAGAAGAGCACCAAGCAGCGCTTGTCGCTGGAAGGCCCGCCGGTCGTTTTCAAGCCGGCCGCAGCCTTGTCGCTCGGCCTGATAGTCCATGAGCTTGTCGCCAATGCGGCCAAATACGGCGCGCTTTCAACGCCTAAGGGCAAGGTAACCGTCCACTGGGGAGTCGAGCGCAACCCGCACGAGGCGCTGGTGGTACGCTGGGTCGAGAGTGCGGGAAAAAAGATCGCCAAGCCTGGCACAAAGGGCCTCGGCATGGAGCTGATCGAGCGCGAGCTCAAAGGCTCGCTCGGGGGAACCATCAAATTCAACTACGAGCCGAAAGGCTTATCCGCACGAATGGCGATCCCGCTGGACGGCCATCGCTTCAACGTCGCGCGGAAATAGGTCGTATTATCTCGTTGCGCCAAATCCTTAGCGCATTCGCCCATTCCGTTCTGTCGCCCCCCTGATGCCACCGCAACTCAAGCGGAATGCGGCCGCCCAGGTTCCGCGATGAACGATTGATCGCCGCAATCGAGTCTCGGATGACGCAGTCTGTCCGATTCACGTCCGCACTCATCTACCGAGTGCAGATGCCGCGCCCACAACTTTACGTTTTTTATTAGGACAAGCTGCCGCCCAGGCGTAATATTTCTCGATTGGTGGGGTTGGGAATGAGTGAAGAGCTGGACACGGCGCAGCGCTATCGCGTGCGGGCTGAGGAGCTCCGGGCGATAGCCGCCGAGGATCTCACTCACACCAACCGCGAGGCCTTGGAAAAAATCGCCAAGGATTACGAGCGCATGGCGCGCACTCTCGAAGCCATCGACCTCTCCAATCGCGCGATGCGCCGCCCCCGCGACGCAAACTAAACCCCCATAAAATCACCATGGGTGGGCTACGACCCGCCCACCCAGTGGCGGCGCGTCTGCGCCGCCAATGACTCTTAAAGCAACCTGTTTCCATTTACCATGATTATCTCATTGCATCTCCAAACGCAATGAGATATACATCGCGTGTGCTCTTTGACATTGTTGGAATGAATAACAACACGCGCGCGTCGCGCGCGTGCGGTCGTTCGTTGTCCCCGCAAGGGGAGAGGATCAGGGTGAGAGGTTCGGCGCGCGAGCGTTTGATAAACAATCAAAGGAAATCATACGGGCCAAAAAACCCAGGCAGACCCTCGATTTCTTCACAAGAGAAATCAAAGAAAATCAAAGAATTCAAAAACGGTTCCAGCGCGTGAGGAGGGCGACGAGGCTGTTTGAATATTCAAACAGGAAATTCAAACATTCGAGCTCGAAAAGCCAATTGCACCACGGTGTTGCGGCGAGATTCGCCCCTAAAATTTCGTGCAACGAAACTCGTGACGATGAACTCATCCAATCCCGCAACAGTGAGCAGCCCATGCTGAGACAGCCCCGCCTTTTCTGTATAGGATCGCCGTCAAAGAGGCGGTCACGCCCATAAGCCGGAGGAAAAAGATGCGCACGGTCGACGTCGCCGAGACCATCGATGCCCAACGGGTGAGCGGCTATCAGTGCCTGATCGCCTTCATGGCTTGGCTCACGCTGTTCCTGGACGGCGTCGACAATCAGTCCATTGCCTATGTTGCGCCGGCGCTGGGCCGGGATTGGGGTCTCGGCCGCGGTGCCCTGGCCACCGTATTTTCCATGGGCGTGCTCGGCGTCGCCATCGGCGCATTGGTCGTGGGTCCGCTTGCCGATCGCTACGGCCGCAAGTTGGTCACCGTGGCCACTGTTATCTATGTTGCGGCGCTCTCCCTTGCAGTGACGCAGGTCGCCGATATTTCAGCGGCGCTCACGCCGATCTTACCGTCCGCCGACAATCTCACCGTGCTGACCGTGCTCCGCTTCTTCACCGGGCTTGGCCTCGGCGCCGTGGTCCCGCTTGGCGTCGTCATCGTCAATGAGTTCGCGCCCAAGCGCCGGCGCGCCGCCATGGTGACGCTGATGGGCTGCGGCTACGCCGTGGGCTCGTCTTCGGGCGGCTTCCTCTCCTCCTATCTCATTCCCGCCTTTGGCTGGGAGGCGCAGTTCTACGTCGCCTCCACGCTTACCTTTGTCATGGCCGGCGTGCTGTGGATGTATCTACCGGAATCAATCCGTATGCTGACAATTCAGCGAAAGACTGCGGAGATCATCAACGTCCTTAAGCGGATCAATCCGAGCTTGTCGTTCGAGAGCGACACCGAGTTCGTCCTGCGCCAGGAGGCGCGCGAAGCCAGCGCGAATAAGTTCCGTCCAGCGCGTTTGTTTGCGGAAAACCGCACCGCCACCACGATTCTGATCTGGCTCTGCCTGCTCATGAACACGACAGCGCTCAATTACTTCAACAACTGGCTGCCGACATTGACCGCGGAAGCGGGGCTCGAAACAGCCGAAGCCAACCAGGCCGCGGCCTTTCTTCAGGTCGGCGGCGTACTTGGCGTCATCAGCTTGGGTTTCCTCGCCGACCGCTTCGGCTTCTTCAAAGTGCTCGCCGGCTCGTTCGCCCTAGGCGCCATCTTCATCGGTTCGGTCGGCTGGGCCGGCGCCGACTTCAACGACCTTGCGACGGCGATCTTCCTCACCGGCTTCTGCATTATCGGCACGCAGATCACGCTCGCCGCGCTCGCCGCGACGCTGTATCCGACCGATCTCCGCTCGACCGGCGTGTCCTGGGCGCACGGCTTTGCCCGTGTCGGCTCGCTCACCAGCGTGCAGCTAGCGGGCACGCTGCTTGCGCTGCATTGGCCGCTCCAGACGATGTATTACCTCGTCTCGATCCCGATGGCCTTCGGCTGCCTGTGGATCTTGCTTCTTTCCAGCGTTCGCGCCAAAGCATCCGCGGCAACGACGGAGGCCGCCCGCGGCGCCGTCGCCTAGAGTATCCAGCATAAGGACGTCTCAATGTTTGCCCAGATCAATCACACGGCGATCATCAGCCATCAATATCCGATGCTCGCCAAGTTCTACGAAGCCGTCTTCTTGATGAAGGGCTCGAGCTTTCGCGTCACCGATGCGCCGATCGTTGCCGACGGATATGTGGGCATGCAGCTTATTCCGCGGCGTGACGGCTATGTCGGCGGCATCGATCATTTCGGCATCGTCGTCGATAACGTCGAAACCGTGCTTGAGCGCATGCAGAAGAAGCACAAGAAGGCGAACATCGTGAAGCGCCCGTCGACGCGCCCCTTCGCCGCTTATAGCGGCCATGACCCAGACGGCAACGTCTTCGATCTCGCGCAGAAGAAGAGCGACACGCGCATGGATCTCTACGCCGACCAGGCGAAGGACGGCGCGCCCGTGCACGAGCGCTACATGAACAAACTCGCCATCCGTACGCCCAATGCCGAGCAGTGCGCGGAATTCTATGCCGATGTCTTCGAGCTTCAGCCGGTCAACCGCAAGACCGAGGCGCCGGGCTGGCATCTCACCGACGGCCGCGTGACGCTATCGATCATGCCGTGGTCGATCGAAGTCTTCGGCGGCATGTCCATCAAGCGGCCGGGACCCGATCATCTCGGCTTCCATGTCGAGAATCTCGCCGCCTTCAAGCAGCACGTCGCCGACGTCGCCGGGATGAATCCGTATCTTGCGCCCGTGCCGCTCGGCGGCTCGAAGGAATCCGAAGTGCGCAAGGAATTCTTTGAGCGCCACGCGACCGGCAAATTCCAGATGACCGATCCCGACGGCAATTGGCTCGACATCACCGACGAGTAACACCCTCGCAATGATGAGGCTCGAACCCACCTCCCACTTGTGGGGAGGTCGATTTGACGTAGCGCGACAGCGCGCAGTCAAATCGGGTGGGGGGAGGGGTTCCAGATGACCGACTCCAAGCTCGTCGACGTCAACACGATCATCGAGAGCCAGAAGCTCGGCCCCTATCAGATCGGGCTCGCGGCGCTCCTTCTCCTCTGCATGTTCGTCGACGGCTTCGAAGCCCAGGCGCCCGGTTTCGCCGCGCCCGCCATCATCAATGACTGGGGCATCCCGCGCGGCGCGATGGGCCTTGTCTTCGGTGCGACAAATCTCGGCCTGATGATTGGCGCAGCCGCGCTCGGAATTGTCGGCGACCGATTGGGCCGGAAGCGCACCATCGTCATCGGTTGCATCGTGCTCGCGCTGTTCAGCTTCCTCACCATGTACGCGACCGACCTTACGACGCTGCGCCTCTTGCGCATCGGCTCAGGCATCGGCGTCGGCGGCGTGCTGCCGAGCGTGATCGCGCTCGGCACCGAGTTTTCGCCCAAGCGCCATCAGGCCACCGTGATCTGGTTCCTACTGATCGGCTATCAGGCCGGCGCATCGTCGGGCGCGCTGGTCTCCACGTTGCTCTTTCAGAGCTACGGCTGGCAGGTGATGTTTTTCATCGGCGGCATCTTGCCGATCATCGCCGCTCTCTTCGTGCTCGCGTTCCTGCCGGAGTCGGTGAAGTTCCTCGCACTTGGCTCCGCCTCGCATGAGCGGTTGGCAGCGATGCTCGCTCGTTTCAATCCGCGCGCCGGCGATCCAGATACGCGCCTCGTGCTGCGCGAGGAGAACAAGAGCGGCTTCAAATTGGCGCATCTCTTTAGCGAAGGGCGGGCGGTCTTCACGCTCCTCCTCTGGTTCGTCTATGTCGCCAACCTGATGGCGCTCCAATTCCTGGTGACGTGGCTTCCGACCGTGCTTGAAAGCCCATCCGTGTCGCGCGACGAGGCAGCCATCGTGTCGGTGTTGGTGCAGGCCGGAGGCGTCTTCGGCGGTCTTGTCGTTGGACGCCTGCTGGATAAGGGCAGCGTCATGCCGATTGCGGGCGCGTTCGCGCTCGGCGTGCCGATGGTGGCGCTGATCGGCTCCTCGGGCGATTCGGAAGCACTGCTTGTGCTCGCGACCTTCGGAACCGGCTGTGCCATTCTCGGCGGACAGACAAATCTGCACGCTCTTGCCGGCCGCTTCTATCCGACCTTCATTCGCGCGAACGGCGTCGGCTGGGCCAACGGTGTCGGCCGCATCGGCTCCATCCTCGGCCCCGTCATTGGCGGCGTACTGATCGGCCTCGATCTGCCCAGCTCGCAGCTCTTTCTCTTTGCTGCGGTCCCGCCGCTGTGCGCCGCGCTTGGCTGCCTTGCGCTCAGCTACGTGCACGCGCGGAGCGCCCTTTCGCCGGAGCGCGAGTTGGCAGTACAACCCGGCCAATAGCTCTCAAAGGATCAAGCGATGTTCGCGCAGATCAACCATATGGCCATGATCAGCCCGCAGTACCCGACGCTGGGCAAATTCTACGAGGCCGTGTTCGGGCTAAAGACCTCGCCAAACGCGCGGCCCTCGCAAGCCGTTACAGTGGGCGACGGCTGTGTCGGTCTCAACATCATCCCGCAGCGCGACGGTTATATCGGCGGCATCGATCACTTCGGCATGCTGGTTGATGACGTCGGGCCTGTGCTCGAGCGGATGCAGAAGAAGCACAAGCGCGCCAACGTTGTGAAGCGCCCGAGCGCGCGCCCCTTCGCGCAATACAGCGGTCACGATCCCGACGGCAACGTCTTCGATCTCGCGCAGAAGAAAGCCGACACGCGCAAGGACGTCTATGCCGACATCGCCGCGCAAGGCTGGGCGCAGGACCGCTATCTGAACAAGTTCGCCATCCGCACGCCGAATTGGGAAGAGTGCGCCGACTTCTATCGCGATGTGTTCGAGCTCGAGCCGGTCAACCGCGGTACCGATGCGCCTGGGCGCCATTTGACCGACGGCCGCGTCACGCTCTCCATCATGCCCTGGTCCATCGAAGTCTTCGGCGGCATGTCGATTAAGCGCCCCGGCCCGGACCACATCGGGTTCCACGTCGAGAACCTCGACGCCTTCAAGGCGCACGTCGCCGCCGTCGGCGGCATGAATCCCTACCTCGCCGCGGTACCGTTGGGCGGCAGCCCGGAATCCGATGTGCGCAGACGCTTCTTCGAGAAGCACGCGACAGGCAAATGGCAAATGTCCGATCCCGACGGCAACTGGATCGACATCACCGACGAGTGAACTTCCCCCTCCCAAGTTTACCCTCGGGCCGCGCGAAGCGCGGACCCGGGGGCGGGAGGGGGTCAGGGGGAGGGGGCCGCCCCCTAGCACGAAGCTGTGCTATGATGAGCGCTGGGGCACAATCACAAATACTAGGGGAGGGGATCGCCATGTCTCGCGTGCGCGCCATCACGACGGGAGTGATTTTTACTGGGTTAAGCCTGTTTGGTCTGTCTGCGGTGGGACAAGCAGGTCAAGCTCCAGGGCCAGTTCCAACGGTGGGGATCCTAGGTCAAAGCGAAGCGCCAGCGGAAACCAGCGGCTGGGTGATGCTCAGCGACGGGAGGGACATGAACAATTTTGACCAGGCCGGCAACGCCTCATGGCGGATCGCCGAACAAGCCGTCGCCGCGGACAGCGGAAGCGGATTTCTGGTCACGAAGCAGTCCTATGACAATTTCAGGCTTCGAGCAGAGTTCTGGCCCGATGAGGGCACCAACAGCGGCATCTTCATCCGCTGTGACAATCCACAGCAGCCCGGCGCTCAGTCTTGCTACGAAATCAATATCTTCGACAGCAATCCCAATAAAGGCGCGGCCACGGGCTCGATCCCCGGCGTGGCGCCAGTGGATCGGGCACTCAGCACCGAGCTCAGGTGGAATACTCTGGAAATCGAGGCCAAAGGTCCGCAACTCAATGTCAGCGTCAACGGAGAGCGCACGGTCAGCATTCGCGACACGCGGCACGCCCGCGGCCGCATCGCCCTGCAACGGAATGCCGGCGTGATCTACTTCAAGAACGTACAGATTCAGCCGCTGTCGGAAGAGGCTATGGCCGAGCAAGCCGGAAACATTTTCGCGGCTTGCAACGGCGGGTTCGGCATCATCTTTCCGACCGGCTCTACCCCGGCGATCAGGGACGTTCAGTACACGACCGCAGCCGGAACGCAGCTTCCCGCGAAGGAGTACTTCGTCCAAAAAGGCGGAAACCGCTATTCCGTCACCTCCGTCTTCTTCCCGAACGGGCCCTATTCCAGCCGGGACATCGTCAACTACGCCATGGCCGAGCTTGCAAAGAAGGGTCAGGTCCGCACACAGAACTTTACCACGGTCGGAGTGGGGCGGTTCGGCGGCCAGATGAACATCGTCACATCGGCGGGTCGGCAGGTTCGGGCGGCGGTCTATATGGGAAGGGGCCGGCTGGTCATCGCGCAAACCGACACCATTCTCGGGGATGCCGAGGGCGTGATCTTCGAACAGTCGATCGTGCTCGTGAACAATGTCGGCAACGATATCGATCGCGTCAACGCGAACAATGCGGGCATAACCCGGAAGTATGACTGCGCCTATGTAGGCAACACTCGCGCTTGATCAGGACGAGTCGCCGACAGCCGGAGAGCCCTATGGGCCCTTGGGTCGCTTGCCCAAGGGCTCGTACCGAAGCCGTTCGCGGCAAGGACGATTTTTTGGCTAAAAGTGGCCAAAGGGAACCGCGGCTTGCTCGGGCTTTCCTTGCAAGCATTCCCGGAAGGAGTAATGAGAACCGCCATCTTTCAAGGGAGCTGGCCATGAGCGCCGAGCTGATGACCCGCGTCAAAGACAAGTTCGTCACCATCGACGGGCTCAAGATCCGCTACATCGAGGAAGGCCAAGGCCCAGCCGTCATTTTTCTGCACGGCGCGTCGCTCGGCTCGTCCGCCGATGTCTTCATCCGCAACCTGGCACCGTTCGCGCGCGCAGGATTCCGCGCCATTGCCTATGACCAGCCGGGTTTCGGCCTTTCCGACGTGCCTGCCGATCTCTCACCCGCTTATCGCCGCGACTCCATCCCGAAATTCATGGACGCGCTCGGCGTAAAGAAGGCCGCGCTGGTCGGCCATTCGCAAGCCGGCAATCCCGCGGTCCAGCTCGCACTGAAAGAGCCGGAGCGTTACTCGCACATCATCGTGCTCGGCACCGGCAGCTTGCTCCCGCCGCTCGACGGCGCCGGCGACAATGAAAGCGCCGCGCAGCAGCGGCTCGAACGGCGCATGGCCGCCGAAGAACCGACCATCGAGGACACGCGCAAGCTGCTCGAAGCCAATCTCTTCCACCGCGAGCTGATTACGCCCGAGGAGCTCGCGCTCCGCCATTCCCGCAGCATCGGTCAGAATTTCGAAGCCTTCGTTGCGCGCAACAAGCAGGCCGAAGCCGCACCTCCGAAAGAAGCCAAAACCCCGATCTGGCAACGGCTCACGGAGCTGAAGGTGCCGCTCCTCATGATCTTCGGCCGCGAGGATCGCGCCCGCGCCTTCGACCGCGCCACTCTGCTCAAAGAGACCTATCCGCAAATCGATGTGCACATCGTCAACGGCTGCAAGCATCTTGTGCCGTGGGACGCCGCTGATGAGCTTGTGCGCCTCGCTGTTCCCTTCCTGAAGAAATAGGAGCCCGCTCGCGTGCCGATCAAAACCATCGCCTCGGGAACCGTAGCCGACGCCTATCTTCAACTCCTTGCCGATCGCGGCATCGATTATCTCTTCGCCAATGCGGGGACCGACTTCGCGCCGATCATCGAATCCTACGCCAAGGCGCAGGCGCACGGCTTCAAAGTGCCGAAGCCGATGACCGTGCCGCACGAGAACGTCGCCATCAACATGGCGCAGGGCTACTACGTCGCCACCGGGCGTCCGCAAGCGGTGATGGTGCATGTCAATGTCGGCACCGCGAACGCGATGTGCGGATTGATCAATTTCTGGCGCGGCAACATTCCGGTGCTGTTCACGGCGGGACGCACGCCCTATTCCGAGCAAGGCGGGCTTTCGGGCGAGCGCGGGATCGAGATTCATTGGCCGCAGGAGATGCGCGACCAGCGCGCCATGACCCGCGAAATGATGAAGTGGGATTTTGAGC
>Ga0126376_10001342_pt1 | contig 13193 bp, 11 predicted proteins | sample PanSoiMetPlot_15_FD_92760 | JGI IMG/M metagenome (GOLD analysis project Ga0126376, IMG submission 92760) | Tropical forest soil microbial communities from Panama - MetaG Plot_15 | ecosystem: Environmental > Terrestrial > Soil > Tropical forest > Bulk soil | place: Panama | collected 2016-02-17
ATAGCCAAGAAAGTTGATACTTCGGCGTCTCGAACTCTGGTTACGCGATTGGTACAACGGGCGTCCGTGCGCTTCTTTGCCGTTGCTGCTCTCTCGCTCTTCGAAACCTATTTCAGCAGAGATAATTTGCCGGTCGCCATTAGCTCGGGCATCGTTTTTGTTGCGTTCACGATTGTCGGGATCTACACGTATAAGTTGAACCTTAAGGCGCTGCTCTTCGCCATCGGGCTGTACACCTGCAGGACCTTATTCATCGTGGTAAACGCCATGATGGGCGACGGCATCTTTATGATGCTTCTGCCGCTGTGTTTGCAGGGCTTCATGATATATAACCTCCTGAGGACTTACGGGCTGCTCGTCGATCTGCATCTCCTCGAAGCGGAAATCTATTAAGGCGAGCGGCTCCCGCTCGCTATGATCCCTGTACTTGTTCGTTGGCTGCTGATGTCATTGAGCCTGCTCATCGTGTCCTACGTTGTGCCAGGCTTCTCCGTAACTGGAATCGGCGCCGCCTTGATCGGCGCAGTCGTCTTCGGACTCCTGAATGCAACCCTGGGACTCGTGCTGAAGATTCTCACCTTCCCGTTCACGATTCTTACCTTGGGTCTCTTCTGGTTCGTGATCAACGCGATCATTCTCGAGATCACGTCGGCGATCGTGCCTGGGTTCTTTATTCGATCCTTTTTCTCAGCACTGATCGGCGCCATTCTGCTGACGCTTGTAAACATGCTGCTGAAGGCTTTGGTGGGTGAGGCGGAGCCAAATAAGAAGCTTGGATCTTAGACCGGTTCCTGGAGACGCAGCATGCCTTGACCCCCTATCCTGTCGGAGCTCATCTCACCTTCGTCGCCGTTACTTCGAATTCAAATCGTCCGGTTCCATCCACCTGGTCTGCGCTGCCGATCAGGGTCTTTTTCTCCAGAGGCACAATATTGTCCACTTGAATCTTTGTCTGCCGCACGATAGGCGCTCCTGTTCGGTTCTCACCCGGTTGTTCCGGTGCAACGCTGCTCATATCTATGTTTGTAAACAGGGCCACACCTGAATCGACGTCTCGCTCCACGCGGGAGTCTACGTTCACTCCAATGTCTATGTATTGAAGCGACCCCGCACCGCCTGATACTTGAGTGACGAGCACGGGCAGACGGCTACCCAGACGAATGCTGCCTCGTTCTCCAGTGTGCAGGAGAGTCGAATAGCTGCGCGCGTTGATCCGCTTGCCGTTTTGTACTTCGGAAAAGACATAGTCTAGTTTGTAGACGGCATTCGACTGTTGTGTCGGCTGCAGTTTGGATTCTTGCGCGAATGCGGACGGTGCAAACCAGATCAGCACATAGGTTGCTAACATCTTTGTAATGCGGTGCTTCATCAGTTCCTCCCAAGTCACTCCAGTGGAGTGTTGTCCGGTGGAGTTCCTTCCATCGGGTCAACTCTCAATTCCGGAATCGATAGTTCTTTTAGCGGCGCGGAGTTAGTTGAGGTACTCGCGACCTCAACGATGTCCGACTGTCCGGCAAGTTGCGCCAGCAGCCGTTCCTGTCTGGTCTCGGGATGCGGAGCCGGAAAGCTTGCTAGCTTCGGCAAGGGTTCGGGCTGAGTGTGAACTGCAGGAAGCGTTCTCTTCGCTACCATTTCAGTGGAGACGCAGCATGTTGCGTCTCTACCGCTCGCGACAGGCGCTTGTGTCGGCGCTTGTCGTTGCTCCATTGTTGGCTGATTGGGCGCAATTTTGTGCTCTGGCGACACGCTGTGCGGTTGCTCATTCACAACCTGATCGTGGCGGCGCAGATAGCTCAGCGATAGCGTAAGAGCAATGACGAAGATTGCCGTAGCTGCAGCCCAAACTTGCCACCATGCGAACTGCTGCTTTGGGGATCGCATAGCGAGCCGCGCCAGCACACGCTCTTCAAGACCGCTTTGAGGTTCGGCATTCGCGCGCTCTCGCAGAGCACGATCCAGCCAGCGATCTAAGTTTTCCGATTCAGGCCTTCGGTTCTCAGCGCCCATACTTCGTTCCCGCTACTTTCTGCAATTTTTCCGCAAGTTTCTGGCGAGCACGAAACACTCGCCCTCGGATGGATGTCTCAGTTGTGCCCAGCACCTTGGCAGCCTCAGTGCTGCTCATCTCCTCTAGCGATATGAGCAACAACGCATCTCGTTCCTTTTTGGGCAGCGTAGCGATCATACGATCCAACAATGTAAGCGTTTCGCGCGAAATCGCCTCCTGCTCAGTTCCTGGCAAATGAATGTGCCCAGCATGAACGCGCTCGTCGAACTCCTCCTGATTCTTGCGGTCAAATTGCCGATTACGATCTACAGAGGCGCGCCACGCGATGCGCGAAATCCAGGCTTTCGCATCGGCGATGCCGGCTACTCCATGTTTCGCCACCCGCAGGAAAACCTCCTGCACCACGTCCTCTGCGTCCGCATGATTACGAACCACGGAATAGGCGATGCGGAAAACTAATCGCGAATGCTCCCGAACAAGCGCCTCGATCTCCGGAGCGACTGCATTAGCCGTCATGCAGCGAGGCTCCTCGGGCGTGAGTTCGAAAACCAGCGGACCGGGCATGTATCGCGCGAAGCCACCCATGCTACGTCTCATGAGTGAAGAACGGGATACGCAAGAAATCGTTCGGGAATTTCACCACCGAGACACGGAGTCACGGAAGACACAAGAGACTGACCTCGAAAAGACCACACTGAAGGAGTGGACCGTTTTTCCGGGGCCGAGTGCTCTTGGAGCTTTCCTGCGCTTTTCTCCGTGACTCTGTATCTCCGTGGTGAAAGCGCTCTTAAGCGAGCTTACGGGAGAGAATCTCGTTCACCAATGCCGGATTCGCCTGGCCCTGCGAGGCCTTCATGACTTGCCCAACGAAAAAGCCTGCGACGGTCTTTTTCCCCGCGCGGTACTGCTCTACCTGCTTGGGATTGGCCGCGATTACTTCATCAATCATCTTCTCGATGGCTGCGGTGTCGGTAATCTGCTGCGGCCTTTCCTGTTCGTAGATGGCAGCGAAATCCTGATTGCGCTCAAAGGCGAGGTCGTACAGATCCTTGAGCATCTTGCCGGAGATCGCGCCGCTCTCGACGAGATCGGCAGACATTGCAATGCCTTTCATGCTGATCGGCGACTGCTCAATTTCCAGGCCCTGGACTTTGAGCCTGCCCATGATCTCGCTTTGTACAAGGTTGGCGACACGCTTGGGGTTCTTTGCCGAGCGAGCCGCTTCTTCGAACTGATCGGCGCGTGATCGGGTCGCCGTGAGCACCCCAGCATCGTAGGGAGTAATGCCATACTCACCTACCAGCCGCCCGCGGCGAGCCTCGGGCAGTTCGGGAAGTGAGGACCGAATCTCGGCTTGCCACCGCGCATCGACGACCAGCGGCATCAGGTCTGGCTCGGGAAAGTAGCGGTAGTCGTGGGCCTCTTCTTTCGAGCGCATGGTGTACGTCTTGCCTTCGCTGGGGTTGTAGAGGCGGGTTTCCTGAACGACCTTCTCGCCGGATTCCACAATCTCGATCTGGCGCTCGATTTCGTATTCGAGGGCTTCCCGGATGAAGCGGAAGGAATTTACGTTCTTGACTTCAGCCTTGGTGCCGAACTTCTGCTGGCCGCGTGGACGCACGCTGACATTCGCGTCGCAGCGCAACGCGCCTTCTTCCATGTTGCAATCGCTCACGCCCGTATAAAGGATGATCTCCTTGAGACGCGTGAGGTACTCATAGGCTTCGTCGGGCGAGCGCATGTCGGGTTCGCTGACAATCTCGATGAGCGGCACGCCGGAGCGGTTCAAATCAACATAGGTATAGTGTGCTGAATCCGGAAGTCCACCATGCAGACTTTTACCCGCATCTTCCTCAAGGTGTAGCCGAGTGATCCCAATTCGCCGGCTGGCTCCATTCGCAGGTATCTCGATGTATCCATGCTCAGCTACGGGCTTGTCGTATTGGGAGATCTGGTAACCTTTGGGCAGGTCGGGATAGAAGTAGTTCTTGCGGGCGAAGATCGAAGTCTCGCGGATCTCGCAATTCAGTGCCATGGCTGCGCGAACCGCGTACTCGACGGCCTTTCGATTCAAAACCGGAAGCGCTCCCGGCAGTCCCAGGCATACCGGACAGACGTTCGTATTGGGCGGCGCTCCGAATTTCGTCGAGCATCCGCAAAACGCCTTGGTGATAGTGAGCAGCTGGACGTGCACTTCCAGGCCGATTACGGCTTCGTACTTCGTGCGAGCGTCCGGTGAGACTACCGTAGCCATCGATGTCGATTATAGATGGCGGATGTCGGCTCATCCAGGCTTGCTACCATCAATACAGGCCCCACAGTCAAAGACTCTGGAGCTTGGAGGTCGCATGTCTGCAAGCTTGGTGCGTCCAGCAAAGTCGGAGTACGACTCTTACTATCAGCGTTACATTTCCCTTGTTCCAGACGAGGACGTGCTTGTTTCGCTGGATCAGCAGCTGTCGGAGACTCTGATCCTGCTGCGCAGCCTCTCTGAGCATCACGGCGCATTTCGCTATGAGCCGAACAAGTGGAGCGTTAAAGAAGTGCTCGGTCACTTGATCGACACCGAGCGCATCATGGCTTATCGCGCGCTGCGAATTGCGCGCAATGACCGGACTCCGATCCCCGGCTTCGAGCAGGATGACTATGTGAAGAACGGTGGGTTCGACCAGCGGAGTGTGGGAAATCTGGGACGCGAATTCGAGCAAGTGCGTCGCGCGACCATCTCGTTGTTCCGCAACTTAGAACCTGAAGCCTGGGAGCGAACCGGCATCGCCAACAATGTGGAAGTCAGCGTACGTGCGCTCGCCTACATCATCGCCGGACACGAGCTCCACCATAAGGCGATATTGAAAGATCGGTACGGGCTTGGGATCTAAAAAGGTAGAGACGCAGCGTGCTGCGTCTCTACCAATTATCCGTTCAAAGTTTCGGTGAGCTTATTAATGAGCCGATTCAGATCCTTGTCGGCGCGGCGTTGCTCATCGATTTTGGCGATGGAGTGCATCACCGTGGTGTGGTGCTTTCCACCGAATTGACGTCCGATCTCGGGCAACGAGGCCTCGGTCATCTGCTTCGCGAGATACATGGCGATCTGGCGCGGCACGACGATTGAGCGCGAGTTGTTCTTCTGCTTGATCTCTGGCGTTCGCAATCCAAACTGTTCAGCGACGGCTTTTTGAATGGCGTCGATGCTGATCTTGCGTGCCTGAGAATCAATGAAGTTCTTCAGCACTTGTTGCGCGGTGCTGAGAGTAACTTCTGCACCTGTCAGAGAGCAGTACGCGATCAGCCGAATCAGTGCGCCTTCAAGTTCGCGAACGTTAGTGCGCACATTCGAAGCGATGTAAAGCGCCAGGTCCGTCGGCAGCGGGACACGTTCCGTCTCGCTCTTCTTTTGGAGAATCGCGACCTTGGTCTCGAGATCCGGCGGCTGGATATCTGCAATCAAGCCCCACTCGAAGCGGCTGCGCAGACGATCCTCGATCTCGGCCAGCTCTTTCGGAGGACGATCGCTGGCGATCACGATCTGCTTCATCGATTCGTGCAAAGCATTGAAGGTGTGGAAGAACTCTTCCTGCGTGCGCTCCTTCTGTGCGAGGAACTGGATGTCGTCAATGAGCAGCAGATCGACATTGCGGAACTTGTCGCGGAAACTCGTCATCTTGTCGTAGCGCAACGAGTTGATCATCTCGTTGGTGAACTTCTCGCTCGACACGTAGCAGATGGAAGCCTCCGGCATTCGCTTCTTTACTTCATGTCCAATCGCCTGCATCAGGTGAGTCTTGCCCATTCCCACGCCGCCGTACAGGAAGAGCGGGTTGTAGGCCTTCGATGGACGCTCGGCGACAGCTCGTGCAGCAGCATGTGCGAACTGATTGCCGCTGCCGATCACAAACGCATCAAAGGTGTACTTTGGATTAAGCTGAGCAGCGGTCTCCCAATCGAAGCGCGACTGCTGAGCGCCAACTCCTGCAGCGGATCGGCCTACAGCTCCACCATTCGCCGGATGGTGGCTGGCAGATTGAACGGGAATTGGCTGCGACGGTGGACGTTGCGCAACAACAGACGGATCCTCATCGACGGTAACGAACTGAAAATCTTCGAACTCGAGTCCCAGATTATCAACTGCTTCAAAAATCAGGTCGCCGTACTTGTCGCCAATGTGGCGGAACTCCGCAGTCGGCACGCGGACAAACATCACCTTACCCACTGCATGGCTGAAGCGGGTCGGTTTGAGCCAGGTTTCGTAGGAATGTCGGTTAATTTTCTTTTCCAGTGCGCCAAGAATGCGCATCCATGGATTCACTTGAGCTGCTGCGGAAGTTGAAAGAGACATTGATGCCTTACCAAAAAATGTCCGCAGTTCGGTCAGAACGGAAATTCCGTCTGGGAACGGCGGCTATTGGCGCCCGAACCGGGGAACACGGGACGCCGGATCAAATTTTTTTGAGCCTGAAAAAATCCTTCGCTAAATCGCGTGAAGGTCGGAGGCTGAGCGTTCGTTGCTAAACCATTAATGTCGAAACTCAACGGATGGTAGCACAAAAAAACTCGATTGTGGAAAACTTCTGAACACCGCATGTTCATTGTGTTTTGTTTAACTTACAGCGAAATCGGGGTAATACCTGAGATTGCGACCCATCACGCACCGATTGCTCCACGAATTGCACCTGCAATTGCCTCAATGTGCTTCTGCATCTTTTCATGCGACTCAGCTTCGATCATCACTCGAGCCAGCGGTTCGGTGCCTGAGTAGCGAACGACGACGCGACCGCTGCCTTCCAGGTCTCGCTCGGCCTCCCGTATAGCCGACTTGACTGTCGCAATTTGCTCGAGAGGCTGCTTTTCGCGCACTCGAACATTCTTGATGAGCTGCGGAAATACTTTTAAGTCTGCAACGAGTTCATCGAGCTGCTTTCCGGTGCGGGAGACTACGTCGAGTACTACTAGCGCCGTGAGCAGTCCATCACCAGTAGTTGCAATTCGGGAAAAAATGATGTGCCCCGACTGCTCGCCGCCAAGAATCGCGCCGTTCTTGCGCATTTCGTCGAGAACGTATTTGTCGCCGACTGGCGCGCGTAACATGCGGATGCCGGAGCGCTGCAGGGCAGCCTCAAGACCCATGTTGGACATCGTGGTGACAACTATCATGGCGGCTTCGAGTTGACTGCGAGACTGTAAGTCCCGCGAAGCCAACAGCAACACGGCATCGCCATTCACGACGTTGCCATGACGATCGGCGAAGAGAGCGCGATCGGCATCGCCGTCGAAGGTTATACCCATTACGGCGCCGCGTTTCCTCACGGCGTCGGCTACAACCTGCGGATAGAGCGCGCCACAGTGGTCGTTAATGTTTTTGCCGTTAGGATCGTAGTGGATGAACTCGACATCAAGCCCGAGCATGGCAAACAGTTCAGGAGCGCACGGGCTCGCTGCGCCGTTGGCACAGTCAATGACAATCTTTCCGCGAACTTTTGGCGTCGAAACGCGAGACTTCAGCCAGGTCTCGTACCGCTTGCGAAGATCATGGTCTCCGGGCAAAGTCGGAACTACCTGAGGTCTGGCCTCCGCAGCTCCGCCATTCTCAATTAAGCGGAAGATCTCTTTTTCAATCGAAAGCTCAATCTCGTCAGAGAGCTTGTAGCCATCGGCGCCGAATACCTTTATTCCATTATCGGTCCAGGGATTATGCGATGCGGAAATTACGACACCGGCGTCGAAACCTACCTCGCGAGTCAGATAGGCGATTCCCGGAGTGGTAATCACTCCGGCAGAGGAAACCTCGGCGGTCCAGGAGACGAGGCCGGCCGCAATGGCGTCGGCGATCCACGCGCTTGACTCACGCGTGTCCTGACCGATCACAACCTGTAGTCGACGATTACCACGGGAAAGATGATGGCCGAGCGCCCGTCCGATGGCAAAAACCGTACTGCCGTCGAGGGGATATTCACCGGCAACTCCACGAATTCCATCAGTGCCAAAGAGTTTTCTGCTCATGCAACAAAGAGAAAAGTCTAGCAGGAAAATCACGAGCAACGAGGATCCCGTGCCCGACTAAGGGCTCTCTTTATACGACGAACTCCCATAGACCTGTCATCCTGAGCCTTCCTTTGGCGAAGGATCTCCAGGGAATGTCTCAGATATCGTCGCGCTGTCCCGGCTTTTCGACCTACGATCGATTGGCCGAAAAGCCGCGCTACTGCATTTCAGTCCCAATCATCGCGAGATCCTTCGCCAAAAGAGACTCAGGATGCAGACTCAGGTGTTCAGCGAATATTGGATTGTGAAGAAGGAAGGCAGGCAGTCACAAATGCAATTGTCAAAACAATCCAGCTTGCCTTCGCGGCGCAGCGATCCCGAAATGGTCATAAGCCAACTGGGTAGCCACACGTCCACGAGGCGTTCGATCGAGGAACCCAATTTGGATGAGGAAAGGCTCGTAGATGTCTTCGATCGCGTCAGCTTCTTCAGCCAAAGCCGCAGCGAGCGTGTTGAGGCCAACTGGGCCACCTTGATATTTCTCGATGATGGCAAGCATTAGCCGGCGGTCCATTTCGTCGAAGCCATGTTTGTCGACTTCGAGCATTTGTAGCGCTGCTTGCGCTGTTGGACGATCGATATGACCAGCTCCGCGCACTTGCGCGTAGTCGCGACATCTGCGCAGCAGGCGATTCGCGATGCGGGGCGTACCTCGCGCCCGGCTCGCGATCTCGAGCGCACCACCTTCATCGATGGCAACGTCGAGTATTTCGGCTGAGCGCGTAACGATAATCCTGAGGTCTTCATCGGAATAAAACTCAAGGCGCAACACGATGCCGAAGCGTGAGCGTAATGGTGCCGAGAGCAGACCCGCTCGCGTGGTGGCAGCGACGAATGTAAAGGGCTTTACGTCCAGCGTGTGAGTGCGCGCTGAAGGGCCCTGCCCAACGATGATGTCGAGCTTGTAGTCCTCGAGTGCCGAATACAGAATTTCTTCCAGAGCAGGTTGCAAACGATGGACTTCGTCGAAGAACAGAATCTGTTTTTCGCGAACGTTTGTCAGGATGGCAGTGAGGTCACCTTTTATCTGTAGTGCCGGACCTGAAGTCTGCTGATAATCGACGCCCATTTCGTTGGCGATGATCGTCGCTAGAGTAGTCTTGCCAAGACCAGGAGGACCATACAACAGGACGTGATCAAGAGCTTCTCCGCGCGACTTCGCGGCCTGGATTGCTACTGCGAGATTGTCCTTAACTTTTTTTTGTCCGATGAATTCCTGAAGTCTTCGCGGCCGAAGCTTCAGCTCAAACGATGCATCGTCGCCCACCATTCCGCCTGAGACGACTCGCTCATGCATCTCTGAAGTGGTCTTTGCGGTGGGCACTCAGGGGCGATAGTAAAGCGAAATTTCCGGCAACGCAATTAGGAGAATGAGCTCAGCAGAAAATTTCGCTCACGCGGTCTGCCGAGTTCGGCCGATTTCCGCGAGCACGTGATGTTCAGCCAGCTTGTTCCCTTCATACACGGCACGAACCAGCCGAAGCCCATATTCACGCTGCCTGGCGACCGCAGATGCCACATCAAAATCGCGAAACGCCGCCACGAACTCCCAGCGTGAGTTTCCTGGGCTCAGCCTCCAGACTTCGTATTGCTCCCAACGTTCCATGACAGACGCTTAGATGCGGCTCCTTAGTTCGCAGGATAAACTTGGATCCGGGCGCCCTCGCCCGGGTGTTTGCCTGAATTTCGTAGAGGTTGAATCACTGAGAACCACTTCAGACAAGGCTGTTGAAACTCCAAAAGCTAAACCCGGGCGGGCAGGCGCCACGTTGCCCTCTATCTCCGCGGCGCAGCTGCCTCTTTTGTCTGCACGAGATACCACTCTCCGGCACGCCGGACGAATGTGTCGGTGAAGCGGACGCGCGCGGTCTGCATTCGGTTGCGATCGGTCGGAATGGACTCCACGCGTTCACCGATCACGATTGCTCGATCGCCATTCACTTGGACTTGCATCTTTTCCGGCGGACCAAACTCTCCCGCGCGGCCCTTTTGAACGTCGCTGAGAAAGTCGAACTTGCTTTCTGCATCTCCATTCGCGCTGATGAGCTGGTAGTCGTCAGTAAGAAGGCGATTTAGGATTGAAACGTCTCTCTTTGTAATCACATCCGAAATCTCTTGCTCTAACGACATCAGTGCCTGCTGCACATATTGGGTTGGTTGAGGTGGCGGATTCACCGGCTGCTGGGGAGTACGCGAACGCTGCGGAGTTGATGGCTGCGGATTGGCCGCAGGCGCGGTGTTCTGCGGGCGATTCTGAGCGGGAGACTGCTGCTGTGTCGCAGACTGCTGCTGGTTCGAACCCCCACGCTGATCGCGTGATTGATGCGGCTCATCCGAACCTACTTGTTTTCCATCGAAGATGATGCGCGACTCAGCGCCGAAGCGCTTGTAATTGATATAGTCCACAGTCTCCACGACATGTATGGAGTCGGTGCTGAAATGCAGGTAATCGTCCGACTTCGTGTAAGAAGGAAACCAGTACTTCCCGTCGACGAGCTCTCGGTATGTGACAAAGCTGGGAAAGAGGTTTTCTCCATTCTGGTTGTAGATGTCGGGCACAGCCTTTCCCGCACTCTTCACGATTTGAAACTGGTTCGAGTCGACCCAGATACGTCCTTCGAAATAGCGCCTGCCCTCTTCCATCGCTTTTGGAGAGATGTCGAATACGAAGGTGTGCGTGCCGCTCGTCTGCTGTTGGCCGCGGTATTTGATGTTGTAGTCGGGAATCTCGTCGGTGGTGAGCACGAAGGGCAGACGGTTGCGGATGTCGTCGATGTCTTCCTCAGTCACACGAATGCGCTTGAGCGTGTCGCGCGGACGGGAAACCTGCTTGACGACTCGTTCGTCACGATCGTTGAAGGTGACGTCGAAGGTCTCGTTGTACTCGCCGTCGGGGAAGCCTCGATCGTCGAGCGTCTGCATCCTGACGACCTGGCGGTAGGTGTAGTGCTCGCGGGCTTGCTTGTATGTCTGTTCCAGCGCGGCAAAGCGGTTGATGATAGAGCGGACCGTGACGCCCTCAGGTAAAGATGAATCAAGAGGTCCATCTTCCCGCTCCTGCATCTGCGGGAACGCAGAGGTCAGCAGCAGAAACGCCAGCAATGCGTCGCACCACAGCCGTGGGGAACACGGGGTCGTCATTGCGCACCGCCGACCATTCGAACCCATACAGTCAGAGAACACGGGGTTTACTGATTAGATGCCCTCGGGTTTCCGGCAGACCCTGCTTTCGTCCGGTCCGAGGTTGATCGGGCGCCAGCGCTGTAGAGCCAATCGGATGCCACATTCATCTATATATAATCGTAAGTTTCAGGAAGTTATCACGACATGGCCATTGCACAGACGATCGACCGAATGCAGCCTTTAACCACTAACAAACACCTAGTTCGCTGGGTAGAGAAGATGGCGGAGCTGACCCAGCCTATCAACATCCACTGGGTCGATGGTTCCCAGGAGGAATATGAACGGCTTTGCTCGCAATTAGTAGAAAACGGGACCTTCGTAAAGCTGAATGAGAAGCTCTGGCCCGGCTGCTACTACGCGCGCTCCGACGCAAGCGATGTTGCCAGAGTCGAAGATCGGACCTTCATCAGCTCCTTCTCCAAAGACGGCGCCGGTCCGACCAACAACTGGGAAGAGCCATTCTCAATGCGGCGCAAGCTGAAAGGCCTGTTCGATGGCTGCATGCGCGGACGCACCATGTACGTCCTGCCCTTTTGCATGGGGCCGATCGATTCGCCGATGTCGCAGATCGGTGTCCAGCTCACCGATTCGGCTTACGTGGTCGTGAGCATGCGGATCATGACGCGCATCGGGCTGCCGGTCTTTCGCGAGATCGACAAAGATGTAAAGCGCGTAGTTCCGTGCATGCACAGCGTCGGCGTGCCGCTCGCGCCGGGACAGAAAGATGTTCCCTGGCCCTGCAATAAAGAAAAATACATCGTGCATTTTCCCGAGAGCCGTGAGATCTGGTCGTTTGGCTCCGGATACGGCGGCAATGCTCTACTGGGAAAAAAGTGCTTCGCGCTCCGCATCGCATCAACCATCGCGCGCGACGAGGGTTGGATGGCCGAGCACATGCTTATCCTCGGCGTGGAGTCTCCGCAGGGAGAGAAGACTTACGTAGCTGCAGCTTTCCCCAGTGCCTGCGGGAAGACCAATTTCGCCATGCTAGTTCCGCCCAAAGGCTTCGAGGGCTGGAAGGTTTGGACGGTAGGCGATGACATTGCCTGGATTCGTCCTGACGAAAAAGGTCAGCTGCGCGCCATCAATCCCGAAGCGGGATTCTTCGGCGTAGCTCCCGGAACTTCCTGGGAAACAAATCCCAATGCAATGGCGACTCTGTCACGCAATACCATCTTCACCAACGTCGCGCTCACGGCGGATGGCGGCGTTTGGTGGGAGGGTATGACGAAAGAGCCCCCGATCGAGTGTCTGGACTGGCAGGGGAACCGCTGGACTCCGGAGATCGCCAAGCAAACCGGCGCAAAAGCAGCTCATCCGAATGCCCGCTTCACAGCGCCGGCATCGCAGTGTCCGACGATCGATCCAATGTGGGAGGACCCCCACGGCGTGCCGATCAGTGCCATCATCTTCGGCGGCCGCCGCGGCACTGTTATGCCGCTCGTCTACCAGGCTTTCAATTGGAGCTCCGGAGTCTATGCCGGCGCCACAATGGGATCGGAGATGACGGCAGCCGCAGCCGGCACGATCGGGAAAGTTCGCCGTGACCCCATGGCGATGCTCCCGTTCTGCGGATATCACATGGGCGATTACTTCCGCCACTGGCTCAAGATGCAGCGGCACCTCAGCGTAACGCCTCGCATTTTTCACGTGAATTGGTTCCGCAAAGACCAGAATGGGAACTTTCTCTGGCCCGGTTACCGCGAGAACATGCGAGTGCTCAAGTGGATCGTCGATCGCGTCAATGGACGTGTGTTCGGCCGCGAGACTCCCATCGGCTGGGTGCCGCGATATGAAGACATCGAGTGGAAGGCTCTTGATTTTCCCAAGGAGAAATTCGAAGAGCTGCAGGCGGTCGATCGCAATGCCTGGAAATCAGAGGTGATCGGCCACGAAGAGCTGTTCATCCTGCTGCACTCTCATCTTCCTCCTGAGCTGGTATATGAGAGAGAGCTGCTGA
>Ga0126376_10001343_pt1 | contig 13186 bp, 10 predicted proteins | sample PanSoiMetPlot_15_FD_92760 | JGI IMG/M metagenome (GOLD analysis project Ga0126376, IMG submission 92760) | Tropical forest soil microbial communities from Panama - MetaG Plot_15 | ecosystem: Environmental > Terrestrial > Soil > Tropical forest > Bulk soil | place: Panama | collected 2016-02-17
CCCCAGGCTGACCAGATCCCACCGGCAGCCTGCTTTCGATTTCACCTTTAGCCCCATCTTGTCCTCGTGACTGCAGTTTCATCTGATCGCGAATCAGCCCAGCCGCGTTAAACCGAACTCATCTGCGCCGGCTGCAGCCGCGGGCTCATTGCGTGAATCACGAGCAGCGCAACCAAATACGCCGACGCGGCGAGAAAGAAGGGAATCGCGTAGCTATTCGTCCACTGCAGCGCGTGTCCCACAATTTCTGCGATCAACATTCCGCCGACGGCTCCCGCCATGCCACCGATTCCCACAACCGAGCCGACGGTGCGCGACGGAAACATATCTGACGTCAGCGTAAAAAGGTTAGCGGAAAATCCTTGATGCGCTGCCGCAGCCAGTCCGATCAGGAACGTCGCCTGCCAAAGGCTTGACACCCGGTACGCCATCGAAATTGGCGTAACGCATACCGCGCAAATCACCATGGCCAACTTTCGAGCCGCGTTCGCGGAGAATCCGCGGCGGAGCAGGGTTGAAGAAATCCATCCGCCGCCGACGCTTCCGATGTCCGAGATGAGGTAGATCGTGAACACCGGAAGAAAAATTCCGCTGAGTTTCAACCCGTGAACGCGCTGCATGTAATCCGGAATCCAAAAAAGATAGAACCACCAAATCGGATCCGTTAGGAATTTCCCGAGCGCAAAGGTCCACGTTTGTCGGTATTTGAGAAGCCCGACCCATGACACTCGTGTCGGCGGCGGAATCGGATCAGCCTGAATGTATTCGCGTTCTTCCTTCGTGCAACCAGGATGCTCTTCCGGCTTTCTGTAAATCATCAGCCAAAGCATCAGCCACACAAATCCGAGCGATCCCGTAATCAAAAATGCCCAGCGCCAGCCCCAGCGCCCCATGATCCAAGACACCAGCCACGGTGTGATCATCCCACCGACGCTCGTTCCTGCGTTGAAGATGCCCGTCGCCAGCGCCCGCTCTTTTTTCGGAAACCACTCCGCGATGCTCTTCACGCTCGCCGGAAAAACGGCCGCTTCGCCGAATCCCAACGCTACCCGTGCGGTCGCGAACGAAAGAAATGAGCCCGCCGCCGCGTGCGTCATCGAAGCGACGCTCCAAAAAACCATCGCTGCCGTATAGCCGATGCGCGTGCCTAGTCGGTCGATCAGCCGGCCCGTAAAAACCATTCCGGCCGCATACGCGAATTGAAAAATTGTAACCAGATGTCCGTACTGAATCTCACTCCACCCGAATTCGTGTTGCAAAGGGACTTTCAGGACGCTGAGAACCCAGCGGTCCATGTAATTCTTCGTGATTCCCAGAAACAGCAACCCGCAAATCACCCAGCGAAAGCGTCCCGCAAACAATCCTGCCGTTTGCAGAAAGCTCGATTTGTTCACGCTCGTAGCTTGCTCGAGCGGACGGTTTAGGTCGCTCATCGAGGCCCTCGGTCATCCGCGTCGTAGAGTAGGTCGTACATCGTAACCGAGAGAGCCGGCCAATTGCATGGCTTTCTCAGGTCACGGAAGTGCGCTGCCACGTTGATCGGGTTGCCGCGGTCATTGTCGTGGGCTAGCCCAGGAATCCGGCGCGGATACGTAGGATGGGTTCAGGTCGTGGATGGAGCGGCAGCCGAGAAGGCGCAACGTGCGGTCAACGCCTTCGCTGAGAATCTTCAAGGCGTGGGCCACGCCGGGTTTGCCCGCGGCTCCGAGGCCGTAAGCATAGGCCCTGCCGATGAGAACCGCGCGGGCGCCAAGGCACAGCGCTTTAACAATGTCCGAGCCGCGGCGAATTCCTCCGTCGAGAAGGATCTCGGTTTGACCCCCAACAGCCGCGACAATTTCGGGCAAAACACAAAGTGTCGGAGAAACAGTATCGAGCTGACGGCCGCCATGATTCGAAATGACGATGGCGGCTGCGCCATGGTCCACGGCTCGGCGCGCGTCGTCCGCAGTGATGACACCTTTGGCAATGATCGGTCCCGGCCAGAGTTCGCGCAACCATTTGAAATCTTCCCAAGTGACCACGGCCGACGAGAGCGCCGCGCCAACATCGATCAATGGCAACGGACCTTTGCCCGGAATCACGATATTGGCAAGCGGCGACGTGCCGCCATCCAGAAGAAACGAAGCAAACCAACTCGGGCGCGCAAAAAACTGAGAGACGTACGGAAGTTTTGAAAATAGTGAGCCACCGAGGAGTTCTTTCATCCCGTTGCGCGGATCGCGTTCGCGCAAACCGGCCACCGGCGTGTCGATAGTCACGACCAGCCCGCTAAATCCAGCTTTTTTGGCGCGGTCGATGGCATGTTCCGCGACGGCCCGCCCACCGACGAGATAGAGTTGATACCAGGCGGGGCCCTTGGTCGCGGCACGAACGTCTTCGAGGCGATGGCCGGAGATGGTCGAGAGGGTGTAGACGGTTCCGGCTTCGCCGGCGGCTGCGGCTGCCGCACATTCGCCGCCATGGGCCCCGGGGTACATCATGCGGGAATAGCCGACTGGAGCGAGAATGGCAGGAAAAGAAAGATCGAAGGAAAGAACGCGTGTGCGGATGTCACATTCTCTGACGGCCACGGCCCAGCGCGGCCGGAAGGTCACTTCGTCAAAGACGCGGCAATTTTCGCGCAGCGTGATTTCGCTGTCGGCACCACCATCGAGGTAATCGAAGACGACGCGTGGGAGCCGGCGCTTGGCGCGTTTGCGGAGGTCGTCAATGTTGACGACCGTCGAGGGAAGAGTGGTTGGCATTGCGGACAGATTCTTTAGCGGGACGTCGCGTGTGTCAACCGGGAAGCAGGGCTGCCGACGGCCACGCGTCGGAAACTCCGGACGAACGCACGCAAGGCGCGTTCGTTGAGAAGATGATAGTATCCAGGGGCGAAATTTAACTGGATTCCGAATGAAGGTTCCGGGTAGGAAACTTGTTGGACGCGGCGCGAATTCGTGCTGCGGCCGCGCGTTTCTGGCGGCAAGCATGTTTTCTTTTTGTTGTGGCGGCGTAGTGTCGGCGCGGCAAGGCGGAACGGCAAAGCCCGTTGTCGTGCAGCCGGGAGCGCCGGGGGAACCCAGTAAAACGCTGCCCTCCACAACCAAAGGCGCGCTGCCGCCGCGATCGAAGGCGGACGTGGAGTTCATGCAGGGCATGATCATGCACCATGCGCAAGCGGTGGAAATGACCGCGCTGATTACGTCTCACACGGAAAACAAGGATTTGCGGTCACTCGGAGCGCGAATCAACCATTCGCAGAGGGACGAGATCAGATTTATGAAACGGTGGCTGGCAGCGCGGGGTGAATCTGTTTCAATGGCGATGCCCGGCATGAGGGACATGCATATGTCGCGCAGCTCGATGCCGCTGATGCCGGGAATGCTTACGCCGGAACAGATGGACACCCTTCGAACAGCGAAAGCCGAAAAATTTGACCGCTTGTTTCTCACCGGAATGATTCAGCACCATGGTGGTGCGCTGATAATGGTGAAGGATCTTTTCGATACAGCCGGTGCTGGGCAGGACGCAGAAATTTTTAACTTCGCGACCGACGTGGATACGGGGCAGCGCGCGGAAATCAGGATTATGGAAGGCATGCTGGAGAAAAAGAAAGCTGAGGAGAGAAAATGACTCGACTCTTGTGTCGTGTGCTTTTGATTTCGCTGATCGCATTATTTTTTGCTGTGGCCACGAGTCGCACATTTGCTCAAGCGCCTGCGCAGGCACCGGCCGCTTCCCCGAATGCAGATGCGCAGAAAGCCACTCCCGCTGCGGCAAAGGAAGACGACGGAGACGACGATAATCCCTTCGCGCCGGAGCCCGCTCCGGCTTTGCCTCCGGGAATGACGGGATCGGATACGAGCGACCCGCGGGCCAAGCTGGCGCCTGGGCTTTATGACGCCGGCGAAGCGGCCATGGGCATGAAACACGTTTTGCTCTTGAAGAAGCCCGACGCTTTTCAGCTTGGCGCGAGCGATCCCGACGATCCAAAAGTCCAGAAGACAATCGGTCAGCTCGGTATCAACAGTTCAAAGATGCCCAAGCCGATTCAACTGGTTATTGCGCAACTTGCCTTCGCCAATTCGGACATGGCCTTTCAGGGCAATCATCTGTTCCAGGGGAATTTCTCCGGCGTAAGCATTTATGACATCAGCGATCCGGCGCACGCGAAAGCGTTGACCTCACTTGTTTGCCCGGGCGGACAAGGAGACGTTTCCGTTTACAAGAATCTGCTCTTCATGTCCGTGGAAATGCCGAATGGACGGATCGATTGTGGCACTCAGGGATTCCCGGCGGAGCCGCCGAGCGCGGATGAAAAGGGTACAGATAAGGACAAAAAAGACGCCGACAAAGATAAAAAGCCGAAGATTCCGGTGGCCCAAAAAGATCGCTTTCGAGGCGTGAGAGTTTTCGATATTTCGGACATCCAGAATCCCAAGCAAGTCGCAGCGGTGCAAACGTGTCGCGGTTCTCATACGCACACGCTGGTTGTGGACCCGAACGACAAGGAAAATGTTTACGTCTACGTGTCGGGTACTTCATTCGTGCGCCAGCCGGAAGAACTGGCAGGATGTTCGGGAGAGAAGCCGGACAAGGATCCAAATACGGCTTTGTTTCGCATCGAAGTGATCCAAGTGCCGGTAGCCGCTCCGCAAAATGCGAAAATCGTCTCGAGCCCACGCGTATTTATCGACGCGCGGACAGGTGCGATCAACGGTTTGAGCAACGGCGGAACGCACGGAAAAAAGGGACCAGAGAAGCCATCCGATTCAGACCAGTGCCACGACATTACAGTCTATTCCGCAGTCGGACTTGCTGCCGGCGCCTGCTCCGGCAACGGAATCGTGCTCGACATTAAAGACCCAATGCACCCGAAGCGTCTCGATGCCGTCAACGATCCGAACTATTCCTACTGGCATTCCGCTTCGTTTTCGAATGATGGCAGCAAAGTGGTATTCACCGACGAGTGGGGCGGCGGGCTCGGCGCTCGGTGCCGTCCAAACGATCCGAACAAATGGGGAGCTGACGCGATTTTCAGTCTGAAAGAGGGCAAGCTGGCGTTTGCGAATTATTACAAGATGCCCGCAGCGCAGGGCGATTCTGAAAACTGCGTCGCGCACAATGGATCGCTGATTCCGGTGCCGGGTCGCGATATCGAAGTGCAGGGCTGGTACCAAGGTGGCATTTCCGTGATGGATTTTACCGACCCCGAGCATCCGTTTGAAGTCGCCTACTTCGATCGCGGCCCAATCGATCCCCAAACGCTCATCCTCGGCGGCGATTGGTCGGCCTATTGGTACAACGGCTTCATCTACGCCTCGGAGATTGCGCGTGGTTTGGATGTGTTTGAAATGATGCCCAGCAAATACTTGACGCAAAACGAAATCGATGCGGCAAAGACCGTGAAAGTGGCTGAATTGAACGTGCAGAATCAGCAGAAGATTGAATGGCCCGCGAACTTGGCAGTCGCCAGAGCCTACGTAGATCAGTTGTCGCGGTCGCAAGCATTGCCTGCACCGCGAATCACGGAGCTGCAGAAGGCCCTTCAAAGCGCCGAAGCTTCCCATATGAATAAGGGAAAAGTCGCGAAGCTAAAGAACTTAGCTCCATCCCTCGAGAAGACCGCCGACGGCTCGAAGAACGCAATCGATGCAAAACGGATGCATGCTTTGGCCGATGTCCTGAAGCATCTCGCGGCTTAGGCTGTTAGGGGTTGAGCTGAAAAATGACCTCGATAGTTGTGTGGACCTCGACGGGTAGTCCGTCGACATAGGTCAGGCGATACTCCCATTGTTTTCACGGCATCAATTGCGGCTGCAGCCAGAAGAGTCGCCGTAGATGAGGGAGAGTTCTCTGATTTTCCCGTCCGTTCCGATAAATGTATGTAACCTTACAACGCCAGAAATGCGCTTTTGGTGAGTTAGTTGGCTGCTGTGAATTAGTTTCCTGCGCATATGCGCTTGGTGCCGAAGAGTACAGCAGCGCAAGGACAACGACCGCGGTCAGGTCGGGCTTGATGAATCCGGGGCTCATCTGCCAACTTTCTGTATACGGGCAAGTTATTACCGCAACGCGGCAAGTATACCTTTAGCACCTGCAGGTGCACCGTTTTTGCCTCCTTTCATCAACGGATTTGATGCATTGCATGGGTTCTTTCATGAAACGAACATCAGGCGCGGATGCTAGCATTTTCTTCAGCCATGCACGCCGCGGCAATCGCCAAAGGCAAGGTTTATCTGGTCGGAGCAGGGCCGGGCGATCCCGGGCTGCTGACGCTCGAGGCTGCAAAGCTATTGAAGACGGCCGATGTTGTGTTCCACGACGATTTGGTTTCGCACGAGATCCTCGATCTAATCCCTGATCATGTCTATTTAGAAAGTGTCGGCAAACGCTGCGGACATGCACGCGTTTCGCAGAAACAGATTCACGCGTTGATGATCAATGCGGCCAACGAAGGTTGGAAAGTTGTCCGGCTCAAGTCCGGAGACCCGCTGATTTTCGGCCGTGCGGGCGAAGAGATGGAATCGCTGCGCCAAGCGGGGATCGAGTATGTGGTCGTTCCCGGCGTGACTGCGGCGTTCGCTGCCGCGGCGCAGGCAGGCATTCCACTGACGGATCGCAGGCTCGCATCCAAGCTCGTTTTTCTAAGCAATCACCAATGCGAAGGGAAGAATCTGTTTGATTGGAAAGGCGCGCTTTCGGCGGATACAACCGCGCTCATCTACATGCCCGGGCCAGACTACGCTACGCTTGCCGCGCGACTATGCGAGGAAGGGGTCCCTCTCGACACGCCTTGTTTGCTCATCTCCCACGCGACAAATCCGCGCCAACAGATTTATTTCACTCGCGTTGCCGAACTTGCCGAGTCGCCACGGTTTACCGCTCCCGCCGTGCTGATCGTCGGCGCGGTAGCAGGTTATTTTGCCAACATTCGCACCGGGAATGAGTCCCGCACCGTCGACCTGCTCTTGAATCTCGTTTCGAATGAGGCCGAAGCCCACGGCCACTGAAACGTCCGCCTTCGTTCCGTACGCTTTGGGCCTTAGGTAGCGCCGGGCTTTCGCGGTTCTTGCGTCCTGCCCGCTTCTGCCGGGAAGCCCCGCATCTTCGATTTCAGGCCGCTCTGCGTACTCGAACGAGGGGGGGCACGCCTAACCCTACTAGAATGAATACTTACAAAAAAAGTGGGGGGGCCGGGGGTGCCAGAAGCGGCCGCCATAGGAAAACCGAGCAGCTATTAATAAGGATAAGTCAGGACCAGGCTACGCCGTCGCGGACGAGATAATCGCTTCCGCGACCTCTTTCATCGACTTGCGCTGCTGGCGGCTCTGCCGGCGCAAGGTGAGATAAGCCTCTTCTTCCGTGATGGCGGACTCTCGCTGCAGGATTCCTTTGGCTCGCTCCACGACCTTGCGAGTTTCGAGCTCTTCCGTAAGCTGTGAGCTTTTCTCTTCGAGCCGCGCCATCTCAATTTCAGCACCGACAAGAAACCCGATCGTTGAGATAAGTCGAATTTCCTGTTTGCTGTAAGTATGCGGCTCGCGATTCTGCAGGTTGATGACGCCAACCGGTCGGCCACGGCTCAACAGAGGAACTGACAGAAACGACTCGTACCGGTCTTCCGGAAGCTCATTGAAAAATTGAAAGCGTGGATCCTGAAAGCCGTTGCGTGCAATCGCGACCGGCTGATGGTGTTCCGCCACCCAGCCGGTAATGCCTTCTCCTAGCCGCAAACTGACGTGGCCAATTTCGTCTGGATGCGGATTTTTTGACGCGCGAAGAACCAGTTCATCTTCTTCCAGAACAAAGATGAAGCAGGAATCGAATTTGGCGACGGAAGCGGCGAAGTCAATAATGCGGTCAAGCACTTCGCGCAACGGACTCGCAGCGGCCATGCGGCTGCCGATTTCGTGGAGGATGCTCAAGGCTGGATCTTTGTGCTTTTGCTGCAGGAGTTCGGCCGAGCGCTCTGCGGCTTCTTTGACGAGGAAGCCCATGCGCGGATGCGAAGCTTCCATATCCGGCTGCAATCCGAGTGAGCGGATACGTTCCGAAGTCGAAGGGCCAATCGAAGCGATGACCATGCGCTCGAGGCCGTGGCGAACGGCTTCCTTGATTTTCAGGTCAGCAGCGATTTGAAAAAGATGCGTGATTTGGATCGCGGAGGTCAACAGAATGACGTCGAGCGCTCCGGCAGCAATGGATTTTGCAGCCTCGCGAAGCGGTTCGACGTCTTCCGGCAAAGACCAGTGATAGACGGGGACAGCGGTGACGTTTGCGCCGCGTTCGCGCAGTCCGGCAAGTAATTCCGGTGCGGGCACGCCATATTCCTGTATCGCGATTTGCAATCCTTTGATGGGATGCGACGCGGCAATTTCGTCGTCGAGCGCACGAAGCACTTCACGCCACGTGTTTGGCTCCGGTGCGGTAACAGAAGGCCGAATTCCCAGTTCTCGCAAAGCAGAAACCGGTTTTGTGCCGCGAGCGACCACAACGACGCGCTCGAGCGCTTCCGTCAGTTGTTCGCGAGTGAATTGCCGTTCAACGGCGGAGACGAGCGCACGTGTTCCAGCACCCGTCAGGAAAATCACCATGTCGAACTTGCCATCGACGAGCGCTTTCGCAAATTCGAGCGCCTCGGGCGAGTCATTGGAAACTTCGCGTACTGCAGGCGCAAGCGTAGGCACGCCTCCGTAAGAGGCGATGAGTTTCGAGATTTCCTTCGCGTGCCGGCTCTCGAGCGCCAGCACGCGAAGGTCGTTAAAGCTGGCTGGCGGCATTCCTCCATCCAAATTGCCATTCGCTAAAAATGGAAATTCGTCTCCACGTATCCAAAATTCGCGCCGGTCCCAGTCGGATAGATGCTTTGGACAATCCCTTTGCCCCAGGCGTGCGCATAGTACGTTGTGAGCGTGAAGCCGTAGCGAAGAGGAACGTCCATGCTAACGTCCCAGGCGTTGGCGAGGCTGCGAGCGCCACCGCTCGCTCGGCCCGTGTAACCGAACGTATGCGGCTGAAAAGCGCCGCCACCGCCGTACCAGAGGTCGCCCGCATTCGCGAGCCGCAGCGCGTGCAGCTCACTGCGAAGGACGAAGCTACGCGGCAGGCGGAACGTTGCGGAACCGAAGAAATCTTCATTGTTCATCATATTGTAGAACGGAAAGCGAGCGTAAGGGCGCGGCGTTGGAAGGACCTGGAAGAACGTGCTGTGCTTATTGTCAGTGGGATTGGAATCGCCGCTGCCGAAAGAATAGCCTGCGCGGAACCAAGGGTTGAGTTTGCTGAGCGTGGGCTGCCAGCCGCCTTCCGCGACCAGAGATCCGGCGCGCTGCGCAAGGAATCCCCAGCTGCCGTTTTGCAGTGCGCCCCAGAGAAGGAAATCGAATTTGCCGTGATTCTGCATGTTGAAAACGTGAACGTAGTCGGCTCCGTAGGTGCCGATGCGAATGTGATTGTGATCGACGGACCGCAACGTGGCAGGGCGATTGTCGATTTTGAGGCCGGAACTGTGCTCATCGACGTAGCCTAAGCTGAAGACGCGCAACTCACCCGAGGAATGAGCGAAGTTGAGCGCAGCGGTGTAGGCGCCGTAGAAAAGATCGATGTTGAGTTCGCCCATGGCATCAATTTGGTAGACGCCGCGCGTGGGGCGTGCGCCAAGAAGTGTGAAATTTCCTGCACGGCTGTTGAACACGAGTGTTGCGCCGTCGTAGCTGCGGCCGACTGCGGAGAAGCCAAAGTCGCCGATGAGACGCTGCGTGATGCGCTGGCTCACAAGTGCAGCGAGCGATTTGTCCTTCGGCGTAACTTCCGCGCCATCAAGAAACGTGAAGCGCCCGAGCTTCAGCTTGGCGTTTGCGGGCAGCCAGAATACGACGTAGGCCTGGCGCACGAAGGCGTTGGCGCTGTTCTGACCACCACTGTTCGCCGCGAAGTACGTGCCGCCAAGGCCAAGCTGCCCCGGCCGGCCCGGCAAAATGGCGGTGGTTGGGAGGTCGAGGATGGCGTCTTGTGCGCCTTCGAGGAACCATTCAAACCGTTCCGATTTTTGGCCGAGGCCGATACGCAGGAGCGAGTGCTCGAAAGCATAAGCTTTCTGCCCCGGTACGGGTGGCCGAAAAAAATCCCAAGCCTCCGTGCGAAAGCGCCAGTTCACTGTCAGATCGAGCGGGCCAAGCTTGTGTTGTGTCGACGCCGCCTGCGGCACCGCTTTCGGCGTGGATGTGGCGGTCGCCGGAATGGTTGCCGGCGTTGTCGCGCCAGCGTTTGTAACAGCCACCAGTTGTTGCGACAGAGCCGTTTGCACGAGGAAAAAACTCAGCACTAAGAAAACACTTCGCGCGACCTTTGCGAAAATCATGGTGCCTTTTCCTTTCTGCGTTAAACGTAACCAGCGATTCGCGGTCTATTCCGCCGCCTTGGGAGCTGCGGACCCGAAAAGCTTTTGGTACGAAAAGATGCCGGCCCGATCGATCGAATTTTGGTGCCACTGCCCGTGCCATTTCGTTCCGAGTTGAAGCAGAGTCGCAAACCCAACGAAGAAGGCTGCGGCGCAGAGGTACAGCCCCCAGGAATACTGGCCCGTGCGATCTTTGATAGCGCCAAGAAGCGAAGGGAGGAGGAACCCGCCGAAGCCGCCGGCGGCTCCGACCAGGCCGGTAAGAACGCCGATACGTTCCGGGAAACGCTGCGGCACGAGTTGAAAGACCGCGCCATTGCCCATGCCCAGCATGCCCATGGTGAAGAAGAGCAGGACAACTTCGGTTGTCAGTGAGGGAATTGTGCCGACCGAGAAAAGCAGGATCGCGACTGCGCAAAGTAGAGCGAGAAGCAAGCGATAGCCACCGATTTTGTCCGAGAGCCAGCCGCCGACGGGGCGAAGAAAACTACCCGCGAGGACGACGATGGTGGTGAAATCGCCCGCGCGAACTTTTGCGAGTCCGTATTGGTCATGGAAGAAAACCGTGAGGAAGCTCGCGAAGCCGACGAAACCGCCGAAGGTGAAAGAGTAAAAAAAGCAGAACCAGGCCGTGTCCGATTCGCGGAAAACGCCGGCGACTTCGCTCCAAGTGAGGGCTTTCGTTTGACGCGGGCTATCTTTTGCAAGAAGAGCGAAGAACAGAATCACGAGGAGGACAGGAATCATGGCGAGAGCGAACGCGTTGGCGTAGCCGAATTTCTGTGCGAGGCGCGGCGCGAAAAGAGTGGCGAGGAGCGTGCCGGAGTTTCCTGCGCCGGCGATGCCCATCACCAGCCCTTGATATTCCGGCGGATACCATTTACCGGCAAGAGGAAGTGCGACAGCAAAGCTAGCGCCACCAATTCCGAGGAGTAGACCGAGAAAATAAAACTGACCGGGCGCGTGCGCGAAGCGCCAGCCAAGAAGCAACGGAATGAGCGTTAAGCACAAGCCGAGCAACCCAGTAGTGCGACCGCCGAGGCGATCGCCGAGAACGCCAAGAACTGGGCGGAACAGCGAACCACCAAGCAAGGGAATTGCGGTGAGCAATCCTTTTTGCGTGGCGCTGAGGTGCATTTGCTCGCCGAGAAAGGGCGCAAGTGGACCGAGAAGCACCCAGACCATGAAGCTGACGTCAAAATAGAGAAACGCCGCCACTAGTGTGGAGAAATGACCTTCCTTGAAAAAGCTTTTCGAATTCATGTCAGACCTCGCTAGATGCATTGCCATTGAGATAGGGGCCCGGAGAAGTCGAAACAATACAGTTGGTCGAAATCTGCGCTTCGTTGGAATCAGCGATGGCGATTTCGATTGAGACGACGCCGTTTTCGAGGCGCGCCGGAAAGGTTTTTGCGCATGGCGGATTGTCGGTTCGATTGACTGCCTCGCCGGTTGCGAGATCAATTTTCCAGGCGTGCAGCGGGCAAACGACGTTGCCGCCGGAGACAATGCCGTCAGCAAGTGGGCCGCCGCGATGGGGGCACTTGTTTTCGAGGGCGAGGAAGCGATTGCCGAGATTAAAGATGGCAATGTCGCGGCCAGCGATTTGCACGACGCGGCCTTCGCGCAACGGGATGTTGCTTATCGAAGTGAGGCGTACCCATTTTTTTGTGACGGAATTGGTTTCGCTCATTGGTAGACCTTCTCCAGGGGTTCGATCTGAACAAACTGGGTCGGATGGCGCGGTTCATCTCCTTCGAGCCATGCGTCGCGCGCGATGCGCTTTGATTTGCGGAGGCGTTCGCGAAGTCCTTGCTGCGTGGCGAGCGGCGCGTAGACGGTTTCGCGGCGGACTTTGCTGATGCCGACGCGTTCGATGAAGTCGTAAGTGCGTTCGAGAAAGTTCGCGTTCTCGCGGTAGTATTGAAAGAAGAGCGTTGCGGCTTGGAGTGCCTCTTCGGTCGATTCGACGGTGATGAGCAGGTCGGCTTTGCGGACCTTCTTTCCCGCAGCGCCACCGACGACGACTTGCCAACGACCCTCCTGGCCAACTATTCCGATGTCTTTGACCGTGGCTTCGGCGCAATTGCGCGGACAGCCGACAGCGCCCATTTTTACTTTGGCGGGAGTGAATAGGTGTTCGAGGCGGCGTTCGAGTTCGATTCCCGCCTTTGTGGAATCCTGAACGCCGAAGCGGCAGAAGTCGGTGCCGACGCAGGTTTTCACCATGCGAACGCCCTTGGTGTAGGCCTGGCCGCTCGACATGCCAAGGTCCGCCCACATTTTTGGCAGGTCTGCTTTTTTCACCCCGAGAAGATCGATGCGCTGGCTGCCGGTAACTTTGACCATCGGGACGTTGTATTTTTCGGCGACATCGGCAATGCGGCGGAGTTCTTTGGCTGACGTGACGCCGCCGCGCATGCGGGGAACAACGGAGAATGTGCCGTCTTTCTGGATGTTGGCGTGGACGCGGTCGTTGATATAGCGTGCGGAGCGATCTTCATCGTGATCGCCGCACCAGACGACGTCCATCATGTAACTCAGAGCCGGCTTGCAGACTTCGCAGCCGAGGCCGTTGCCATAGATGTCGAGGAGTTGTTGCACGGAAAAAATGCGCTGGCCGCGAACGATGTCGCGCAACTTCTCTTCGCTGTAAGGCAGGCACTTGCAGAGAACGCGTTCGGACTCTTCTTGAAACTATGGAACGACGGCCTTGGAAAGCTGCTGGCAGTGTTCGGTGCAACTGCCGCACCCGGTTGAAGCGCGAGTGCCTTCCTTAAGCTGGGCGAGCGTGTCCAC
>Ga0126376_10001344_pt1 | contig 13185 bp, 10 predicted proteins | sample PanSoiMetPlot_15_FD_92760 | JGI IMG/M metagenome (GOLD analysis project Ga0126376, IMG submission 92760) | Tropical forest soil microbial communities from Panama - MetaG Plot_15 | ecosystem: Environmental > Terrestrial > Soil > Tropical forest > Bulk soil | place: Panama | collected 2016-02-17
GCGCTCGTCCTCGCTTCGGTTCGGCGCATTTCAGTAGATCATGACCGTCGAACAGACCCTTGCCGATCTCGTGGCCATCGATTCAGTCTCTTCGCGATCCAATGCGACGATGATTGGCTATCTGCGAAAGCGCTGCGAGGCAAACCGGTTCAACGTCAAGTCCTATACTGACGTTGACGAAAACGGCATCGAGAAAATCAATCTTGTTGCTCAGAGTTCAGGCGATGATGTCCTCGCCGCGGAACTCGCGCTCGTCGGCCACAGCGACACCGTCCCTTACGATCCGCACTGGAATGATGCGCTGCGATTGACGGAACGCGACGGTAAATTTTTCGGTCGCGGCGCCTGCGACACGAAAGCTTTTATCGCCGCTGCGCTCACGGCAATTGAAAGCATAGACCTCTCGCAACTGAGAAAACAGCTGGCGCTCATCTTCACCTGTGACGAAGAGATTGGATGTCTGGGCGCAAAACGTTTGGCCAAAGCCAGACCATTTACAGTTCGGTATGCGATTGTCGGTGAACCAACTTCGTTGCAACCAATTCGTGCGGGCAAGGGTTATTGTCTCGCCGAAATAATAGTTCGGGGACGAGAAGCGCACAGTGCTTATCCGCAGCTTGGCGCCTCGGCAATCTTTCGGGCCGCGCGTTTGATTGAACGAATTGAAAGGATTGCCGAGCAATTGAAAAGCGATCAGCGCGCAGCTTTCGATCCGCCCCACACTACGCTCAACGTCGGCATCGTCAAGGGAGGTTCAGCAAAAAACGTTGTTGCTGGAGAATGCCGCTTCACGCTCGAATGGCGAACCATTCCAGGCCAGAAATCCGATCACGTGCTGAATCTGGTGAAACACGAGGTTGCAAATCTGCGCAGCACCGATTCTGACTTCACCTGTGAGATTGATGCGGCCCGTGCGGACGATAGTTTTGAAACGAGCGGCGAATCTGTGTTGGTTAAATTTCTCGAGGAATCTTCGGGCAAGCCCGGCGGGACCGTAGCTTTCGGCACCGAAGCCCCGAGCATGATCTCACTGGGCGCAGAAGCTGTTGTTTTTGGCCCGGGTGACATTCGCGTCGCGCACCGTACCGGAGAGTTCGTTCCCGCCGCCGAACTCAATCGATGTGTCGAGATCCTGCGTTTGGCAATTGAAAGATTCTGCATGTAAACCATAATTTATCTGTCAATTGGCGCGGTAAGTTTACGGGCAGCGCGCATGCCATCTGGCCCTGAATCTTCCGCAGGCAACCGTCCGCGTAACGCAATCCTCGAATCAAACGTTATAATTGGTGGCAATAATTTTTACCCGAGAGGTCGATCTTGAATTACTCTGCTTTAATTCACCGAATCAATCGCAATCTGGGCGCATCTTTTGTAATTCTGGTGGCTATCTCAAGTGCGGCGACGATATACGCGCAAACTGAAAATAGTCCTTTTCCCCAGCCGACCCAACTTCAGCAGGGGCCACCCCTAACGAATCAGGAATTCGTGCGGATGCTTTATCAATTGCCGTCACACCCTGAGCAGCGCGACCGCCTCATGGATGACATACGCAAACGGGGCATTGCTTTTCCCATTACACCTGGCCTGCGCTCGCTGGTCGCGACCAAGAGCGGAAACGACTCGTCGTTAATTCATACTTTGGAGGAAGCCGAGCGGCGGCGCGCCAATCCGACAGTCGCGACCTTGCCACCGGAAGCCGAAGCCCTCGAACTGCTCGAACAAACTCGCAGGGCCACTCTCGGTGCCGCTGAGACGATGCCGGACTATCTGGTCAAGCAACTGATCACGCGTTCGCATGCCTTCGGTCAGAGCAAAAACTGGACGCCTTACGATCGCTTGAGTATCGCTGTTAGTTATCGTCAGAGTTCCGGCGAGGACTACAAGCTGCTTTCGGTGAATGGAGTTCCGGCAACCGAAGATCAAAGTTACAACATGAAGCTGGGCGGAACAATTTCTATGGGCGAGTATGTCTCGGCGCTGAAGGAATTGTTTAGTCCAGAGAGTCGCGCCGAATTCCATGCGATTGACACCGATACTCTGCGTGGGCGGCGAACGATCATTTATGAATACGAAGTGAAGAAAGAATTCTCGCACCAGACGCTCGGCTGGGGAGAGGGCGGCTCGATCAAGCAACAAACCATCTCAGGCTATCGCGGGAGAATCTGGGTCGATCGCGAAAACTATCGCGTGCTGCGCATGGAAGACATCAGCACCGAAATCGATGCGGGATTTCCGATCACGGCCGCCAGCAAACTAATCGATTACGACTGGGTGACGATTATCGAGCAGCCACACTTGCTGCCGTCGCATGCGTCTGTGGAACTGACTGCCCACGATCGAGGTCAAACTGAGCAAACCCGCAACGAAATTCTTTTCCGCGGTTATCGGAAGTTTGGCGCCGAAGTGAAGATCATCGATATCAGCGAAAAAGATTTCCCGCCGGAAAAACCGGAGGAAAATGTCTCGAAGCCTGCGAATAACCCTGACGTAGATCTTTCCAAGCCTGTGGATCTGTCCAAGCCGCCGCCGCCACCACCAGTGCTGAAAAAGAAACCGTAGCGAAGTGGAAGCACATTCAACCAAAGAGGACACAGAGAAATTTTCCGAGGTGTCGGTGCTGCGCTGTCAAACTTTCTCGCAAAACTTCTGCGGGTTTCCCTTTGTGCCCTGTGTGGTTCGAGTATTTCGTCGGATGATCCCGCCTCTGGTTCTGCTCGGATTGATTGCTTTCATCCACACCGGGGTCGTTTCTCAAACCAAACCTGACAAGGACTACCTCGTCTACGTCGTTTCGGAATCTGCCGACAGGATTGCGCTGATTCGCTTTGGACCCAACGGTGGCCGCGTCGATCATCAATTCGAAACTGGCGACATGCCGGTAGACATCGACGGCCCTCACGGAATTGTGATGTCACCGGATCGTCAGTTCTATTACGTGACGATTGCTCATGGTCGTCCGTTCGGAACGATTTGGAAGTATTCAACGAAGGATGATCGCCTCATAGGTAAAGCAACGTTGGGTTACTTTCCTGCGACCGTCGATGTGACACCGGATGGCAGTTTTCTCTTCGTCGTCAATTTCAATTTGCACGGAGACATGGTGCCGTCGTCAGTCTCAGTTGTTTCGACCGAAACAATGACTGAAATCGCGCGCATTCAAACCTGTACCATGCCCCACGGATCACGGCTGAATCGCCAGGGCACAAAGCAGTACTCAGCCTGCATGATGGACGATGAACTGGTTGAGATCGATACCAGCACGCTGAAGGTTGCGCGTCATTTTGTGGTCACCAAAGGAAAAGAGTTCGGTGCTTTGGGTCCGCCAAAAGGGAAGGCCGATTCAATGGCTTCGATGCGGGGAATGAAAGATATGGGTGGCCACGGAATGGAACCACCGAAGGCCGGTGACAATTCCTGCTCGCCCACGTGGGCGCAACCATCAACCGATGGTTCTTCGATTTATGTCGCTTGCAACAAGTCAAGCGAGATTGTCGAAATCAATGCCAACACCTGGCAACTCGCGCGCCGGATTCCTGCGCGCTCGGGAGTCTACAATCTTGGGATCACGCATGACGGCACTCGCTTGCTGGCCACGAACAAACGCGATCAATCGGTCTCTGTTTACGATCTGAAAAGCGGCAAAGAGCTCGCGCGGCTGCCCACGAAGAGGAAAGTCCTGCATGGCGTAGTTGTATCGCCCGACGATCTGTACGCATTCGTAACCGTGGAAGGCGTGGGCTCAGAACCCGGCACGGTCGAGATTATCGATTTGAAGACTTTGAAGACGGTAGCGACAGTTGATGTTGGGCCGGAAGCCGCAGGTGTGGATTTTTACAAGACTGAGCCATCGGGTCAGAACCGGGAGCGGTAGCGACCGGGTACTCATCAATCGAAGATTAAAGTTAGCCAGGCATCTACGCGTCGCTAGCGCTCCCGGTTCTGACCCGTTTCAAGATACTTCCGAATTCCCGCGAACGTGTCTCGCCATCCAACTTCGCATCCGGCATAGAATTCGTCAGCAGCGCTGTCGCACGGAAAACCATCCTGTACGACGCGCAGTATCGTTCGATTACCTCCGATTGGAGTAACAGTAAATTCACTCGTGAGATTGGCGGCGAACGGCAAGGGACCTTTGCGCGCGTAATACTCAAAGTCCGAGAATTTGATTCGCCTCGGCGGATCGAAGACGCTCATGCGACCGGCCGTGATGAACTCAGGCGCGTCTTCATCTCCCCACAGCGCCACCCAGACGCCGCCCTCCTTTTGATCGACAATCGCATGCGACGCGCCCCACCATTGACGAATCGCGCTCGGAGTGTGCAGTAGCCCGAAGATAGTTTCTGCGTCGGCATCGAAAGTTTCTTCGTGAACGTGTTTGCGGGTCGTCATTCGGATTGTCTCTTCGGGCCGTAAGAAAAAAGCCCGTCGTCTGCACGGACCAGCGTGCGTCTATTGATGATTCGGTTAAAACTCCAATAGAGTAGGCCTACGACGACAATCTCGACGCCGAGCACGTACCAGATTATCCCGAACGTCCAGGCAATAAAGGAAGCAAAGAGCACGGCCGCCAGCGCCAGCATGGTTACAAACATCAGCGTCATGCTGCCTGAGTACTGTTCGCCGCGGCTGGCTGGGCGCGAAAGCGGAAGGTATTCTTCGGTCAACGCCGGTATCAACGACAGGACCGGAAGCGCGACAACTCCGGGCAGGGCGAGCAGTAGGCCTTTGGCTCCTCCCGGTGCCAGATATCCAATCAAAATCGCTGCGATGACTAATGCTGGTATCAGCAAATAGCAGATTACGGCCTTCCGCGCGCCATGAAACAAGGGTGCGGCACTTGTGAGCGGCGCGACCGCAAAAATGTCGGCTGCGGGATATTGTTGGGACATACGGAGAGTCAGCAGTGCCTGAACGGGCATCATCCCCAGCATCCAAACGGTCATGAGCGGAAGAAAAGCTGAGAACCCGTGACGATCCCTGTCCAATAAATTTATTAGCGGAAAGATCAGAAACATCGTCAGCGATGGATAAAGACGAAGCTTGACGTCGCGGTCGCGTCGCATGTATGCGGCGGCCAACCGGAATGAAGTCCTCTCGACCGGATCACGCAGCCACCAACGCAGAATCGGATTTGAAATTGCGGGCGTACGGCTACTAACGGCTTCGCTATCTTTCGTTGCCGTGCGGGTCTCGCTCAATCTGGCGAGACTTTCACCATAACTTGGCGCCAGCTTACCGATCGCAATCCAGGCAAGTAATCCGGTGAGTACCAGGCCCAGAACGCCGAGAACACCAAAATCTGCGGACTGATCTCCCGCCACAAAGGAATCGATACCGGCGAACCAGGCAGGTGGTAACGGAAATAAATACGGCGCAAACGGGACGAGGCTTAAACCCTGAAACCTGTCCAACAGCCGCGGCACAACCTGATATCCACCCACAAACAGGATTGACATTATTACCTGGGACCACGCGGCAAAGTTATCGAACTTCTCCCGATCCAGATACCGAATTATCAAACCATAGGTGCAGATCACGGCCGCGGCACAAAACACACAAAGCAGGATCATTGAGATGAGATGCACAAACGGAAACCACACTTGTGCGCCGCTCGCCGCCAGTCCAAAAAACATCGGAAACACATTCAGTGCTCCCGCGAGAATCAGCGTGAAGGCGATTAGGTTAATTGACTTCGCCAGCAGAAGAGTTCGTGGATGAACCGGGCGATGCACAAGGACATCGCTCTCGTTGGTATTGAACAGGATGTCACCGGATTCTGAGGTCACTGCCATACCCACTACGAAAAAGGTCATCGAGTGCACGAGAACTGTGAAAGTAAACAAGTCCAGCTTGGTCCACATCGCCAGCAAGCCATTCATCAGACCTACGAACAGATACATTACGATGACGAACCTCAGACCCCTGGACTTGCCGCCACGGCCCATCGAACGGGCAACTCGTCCGCGCGCGCTTAACCGCCAGTAGCATTTCAGTAAAGCGACCAACTGGCCCCGATCGATGCTTTTTGTGGTTAGGCCTGGCATTGATTACGAGGTGAGTACTCGCGCAAATTCCTCAGCGCGAGCCAAAAGATTCTCAGTCGCAGTCAGTTTATTAAAAACCTTCTCCAGTGATTTCTCGCCGGTCTGTTCCAGGAGTTGAGTAACCGTGCCGTCGGCAACAATCGCACCTTCATGGATGATAACGACGCGTTCACAGATTCTTTCAACCACATCAAGAATGTGCGAGCAGTAAACGATAGTCTTGCCTTCCCGCGCCAAAGAGGTAACCAGGGTTTTCAGACTGAGAGCAGCATTCGCGTCCAGGCCGTTTAGCGGCTCGTCGAGGAATACGACCTCCGGGTTGTGCAACAACGCTGCGGTGATCACTACCTTTTGTCGCATTCCCTTGGAATAAGCCGAAAGTTGTTTGTCATGCAGAGTAGAATTGCTGAGCTCAAAGAACTGGCCAAAGCGTTCAATCCGCTCGGCCGCCTGATCCTCCGGAATGTGATACAGGGCACTCACCAGTTGCAGATATTCCCACCCGGTAAGGGCCTCAAAAACTGCGCCCGTTTCGGGAACGTAGCCGGTGATGCGTTTGACATTCATCGGATCCTCAACGACATCAAAGCCGCCGACTGTTGCCGTACCTGAAGTTGGCAGCAGCATTCCGGTGAGCATTTTGATGGTGGTGCTTTTGCCGGCGCCGTTCGGCCCGAGCAGTCCTACTAATTGTCCGCCAGGAATATTGAGGTTCAAGCGGCGCACGGCCACCTGAGATCCGAACTCTTTGGTGAGGTTGAGCAGTTCGATCATTGTCTCACTTGAGATTCGCGAGTTGGCATCGACTCTTCAGCGGAGATCAAAGCGACTGGCTATGGCACATCGTCATCGTATGGGAAATACGGCCTCAATGCCCCGGACTGGTCGTCGATCCCCTATCGAACTTGTCACCCAGCTTCACGATCCATAGACCTGAATTGATGTCGTTGAAATAGATCAGACCATTGTGCGGCTGGGCGCCCCAGGTGAACGGAAGATTCGGACGATATGAATCCGGAGCGCCGGTGAACAATCTGCCAATCTCGCGGCCCTGCCGGTAGAGATCGCCGCGCAGCTCGCCCGAGACATCGACCACGCGACCGCCGCCGCTGTAGTAACCCATGTACATGATTCCGTCCTCGACCCACATGTTATGCGCCCCGCCCTCGGGCACCGGGTACTCGGCGACTTTCTTCGGATGATTGATGTCGCTGATATCCAGCACGTGACAGATGCCGCGCACAGGAATGCGGTCGTGAGACGAGATATTGAAGAAGGCCGGAAACACTTCATCGCCGACGAAGAGATAATCGCGCTCGCGAAAGACTGAATGGGTGCCGGCCAGCCAGCCATCGCCATAAAGCTCGTGATGATTGAAACGAAACTGGCTGACGAGTTGCGGATGCTCGGGACTGCCGCCTTTCAATCCGGCGCCGACGTCCAAAATCACGACTCCATCGTGCCAATATGCGAGATATGCGAGGCCATCTTTGACGTAAAGATCATGCAGGTAGCGACCTGCGATCTCTTCGCCTTCTTTGGTGCGCACGGTGCTGACGATGGGATTCTCAGTTTGCCACCGTGCAACTTCTTTCGGGTTCTTAACGTCGGCGAAATCAATCACTCGCATTGAACCGGTCGCATCGTCGGTCAGGTAAACATAATGAGTGTTGACGAATGCGCTGTGCACGCCGCCGGTTACGGTCGCCGTGTATTCAGAAATCAGTTTTGGATGCGCCGGATCAGACGTGTCATAAAAAGCGATGCCGTTTTTACGATTCGAAGCGCCTTCGCGTGAGATAACAAGAATCTTCCCGTCTGCCGTCGTACTGATGTCGTTGATGATGCGGGCATCGACCTTGACCGTGTCGGTAAGTTTCGGATGGGCCGGGTCAGAAATGTCGTAGACAAAAAAGCGATCTGCAATTGTTGAGTAATAGGCATAGTTGCCGATGATCCATTCTTCGGCGCCCTGGAACTCCTTGAAAGGCACGCGGCCAACAGTCGTCAATTCGCGATCGGCATTGCGTGGGGCGACCACGATGGATGCCGTCGCGGTCAGAGTCCCGCTGCTTGCATTAATGATGTAGGTTCCCGGTTGTTCGGCGACAAACGCACCATCCGAATAAATCACCGCGCCCTTACCAGTAACCGACCACCGCGCAGTGAAGTTATCTGCCGGCGTTCCTTTCGCGGTGAAATGAACCACGTCTCCGGTTTTGGCATTGGTGCTAGCCGGCTCGATCGCCAGATTACTCAGACTACTCTTAATGACCGTTATCGTGGTGGTGCCGCTGGCGCCTTGCGCCGTCGCTTTGATGGTCGCGGTGCCGGCGCCGGTTGCAGTCACAATTCCGCCGGCATTAACCGTAGCGACAGCGGGTTTGTCCGATGTCCAGCTAACCGGGACATCAGTGCGCGGGTCGCCACTGAAAATTCGAGTTGTCGCTTCCAGTTGGGCTGTTCCGCCGACAACGAGCGGGGCCGTAAGCCGCGCGACCTCGACGGTCTTGATCGAAGACGGCTTGACAGTAATTGTCGTAAAGCCGCTCTTGCCGCCCACCATCGCTCCGGCGATCACTTCGCCCGGCCCATGAAGCCGGACAACACCGTTCTCATCAGCCGTGGCTGCATCGAACGGGCCGGCAAAGTAGGTTGAGGGCTGTTCGTTCAGCACCTTGCCATTGGCATCTTTGGCAACGACGGTGAGTTTTATTTGTTGACCCACCTCAGCTTCGTTTGCTGATGAAGTCACTTCCACTTTGGCTACCGACGCAGGCTGCTGAGCGAACGCAAGCAGAGCAAAGAGTGATGCGGAAACCAGGAGACCGAGGGCAAATCGCTTGACGTACATGAAGACCTCCGCGCGAGATAAGAATCAGGAAGGCATGTTATGCGGTGGGATTGAATCGATCAAGCGGCTACGAGTTATCCCCCTTTGCCGCAGCACATCGCGGAAAGTTCTGGGTGCTTGACTCATCCGCGGAGAATCTTCACATAGTCAGCCCAACCCGAAGGGTTGAAAGAAAGTAGCCGGAGCTCGAAGCGCAGCGGAGACCTCCGGTAACCATAAGGATCCGCGTCGGCACCCTGAAAGGGTGCCAGACACCGTTGCGCTAATCTCGCACCCTTTCAGGGTGCGGGCTTATTGATATGACTAGGATTGCGCATAACTCCTTGGGCACTACCAAGGCCTGCCTTTCCGTGCGTGACGATTTAATTATCCGTGAGGCTACGCGATAGGTAAGGCCAAGCTTCACCGCAGTGTGCTGCGGCACAGTCGCGACATTAAAGTGCACTTGAACTCAATCGAACCGTGGCTCATCATTGGTTATTGCATGGCCAACTTAGCTTTACGCCTTCCCGAAAACGTTTCCGGCGATTTCTTTGTGGATTCAACCTGCATCGACTGCGATGCGTGTCGACAGATCGCGCCCGGAACATTCGCGGATGACGGCGACACTTCAATTGTCTACCGCCAACCTGCGGATGCAGAAGAAACCAGGCGAGCCTTGATGGCTCTGGTTGCCTGTCCCACTGCATCGATTGGCACAACGAAACATCATAACGCCCGCATCGGTATCGATGCTTTCCCTGAGCTGATTTCCGAAAATGTCTATTTCTGCGGTTTCACTGCAGAATCAAGTTTTGGCGCCTGGAGCTATTTGATTGTTCGAGCTGATGATGAGGGCGGCAATGTTCTGATTGATTCGCCTCGCTGGGCGACCCAACTGGTGAAAAAGATTGAAGCAATGGGCGGCGTGCGCAAATTGTTTCTGACGCACAAAGACGACGTCGCCGATCACTCGCGGTTCGCAAAAAAGTTCAACTGCGAAAGAATTATGCACTTAAACGATGGCGCCGAACGGCACGGCGTGGAAAATGTGATTCGCAGTGAGCATCCAGTACAGCTGGACCAGGATCTGATTGCGATTCCAGTGCCGGGTCATACTCGCGGCCATATGGTTTTGCTTTATCGAAATAAGTTCCTATTCACCGGCGATCATTTGGCGTGGTCACCTAATCGTAATTCCCTGATCGCATTTCGCAGTGCCTGTTGGTATTCATGGTCTGAACAAACAAACTCGATGCAAAAACTGCGCGATTACGAGTTCGAATGGGTCTTGCCCGGGCACGGCCGCATCCATCATGACAGCGTCACAAACATGCAGGCCGAACTTGAGCGCTGCATAGATTGGATGAACCGGGTTTGACTCAAAGTTCAGCCTGTAGGCTGTAGAACCGCATACAGGAAATAAAGCCTGAACTATGAGCCAGCGCTCAGGTTGCCGCTCAGCCAAAAACAAATTAAAGTTTGAACTCCCAAAGCCGGAGGAGAAGTCAATGAAGTTAATCCGATCGATGATTGCAGGGATATCCCTGTCGCTGCTGATTGGTGTCTGCCTCGCTTCGGATTCAAAATCAAATCCTTAGAATCAACAGACTTTTTTGGAGTAGAACAGTGATCATTGGACTTCCAAAGGAAATTAAAGACAACGAATATCGTGTCGGCCTGACACCAGCAGGTGTTCGGGCCCTTACTGATGCAAGTCACCAGGTGCTCGTCGAGAAGCATGCCGGCGAAGGCTCGGGATTCGAAGATGAACTTTACAGGCGAGCGGGCGGCACGATTGTTAATTCGGCCGACGATGTCTGGTCCCAGGGCGAGATGATCGTGAAAGTTAAGGAACCGATCAAGCCGGAATATCCCCGCATGCGCGACGGTCAATTGCTTTTCACCTATCTCCATCTGGCTCCGGACAATGAATTGACCGAACAGTTGCTGCAGCGAAAAGTTACCGGCGTGGCGTATGAAACGATCACCGATCGTCGCGGCACTTTGCCTTTACTTACGCCGATGTCGGAAGTTGCCGGCCGGATGGCGATTCAGGTTGGTGCGCATTACCTCGAAAAGATGAGCGGCGGCCGCGGCATCCTGCTCGGTGGTGTGCCTGGAGTGCCGGCGGCACGCGTCGTGATTATTGGCGGCGGCGTTGTCGGAACAAATGCCGCTAAAATTGCCGTGGGAATGGGCGCTCACGTTACCATCATCGATAACAATCTCGATCGATTGCGCGAGCTGGACGATATCTTTCTCTCGAAGATCTCAACTCTGGCCTCGAGCGCTTACATGATTCATGATGCGGTATCACAGGCAGATTTGATTATCGGCGCAGTCCTGGTTCCAGGAGCCGCGGCCCCGCGACTCGTCACTCGCAGCATGCTCAAAGACGTCGCCGACGGGGCTGTGATTGTAGACGTCGCGGTCGATCAGGGCGGTTGCGTTGAGACAACCCACCCGACTACGCATTCCGACCCAACGTATTACGTGGAAGGCGTGCTGCATTACTGCGTTGCCAATATGCCGGGCGCCGTACCGCGCACGTCGACCTTCGCATTAACGAACGCAACCTTACCGTACGCGTTGAAGCTCGCGAATTTTGGATTCAAAGCCGCAGTCGAACGCGACAAAGACCTTGCGGCCGGAGTAAACACGTACGCAGGTAAGTTGACTTACCAGGCCGTCGCTACGTCTCAAGGGCGTGAGTACACGGCGTTAGATCAACTAGTCAATTAATGCGTCGTCCTGCTGGAGAAGCGAAGATAAACAGCTCTTGAGATCCTCAAGCCTGACCGGCTTGGTAAGAAACCGATCGATTAAGTCCTCAGGCGTACTGCTCGCCCGTCTATCTTCCTGACCTGTTAAGAGCACAATGGGAACCGCCGAGAACTTCGGATTGCCACGAAGGAACCGCGCCAGTTCCTGGCCGCTCATGTGAGGCATGATGGCGTCAGTGATAACTACGTCAATCGGAGACGAAAGCGCCAGTTTAATCGCCTCAACCCCATCGCCGGCCGTGATCACGTTGTACCCCAACCTTTGGAGCGTAACCTCGAGATAACGGCGTACGGAACGATCGTCCTCGACCAGGAGAACGCACTTGCCCGAACGGACAAGGCGCTCGTTTTCAAGGGTTGGTTGCTGGGTCATTAGGCACTGAACGATGAAAGTGTTTGAGGCGGTTGAGGTTTGCGCTTAACGCATCGCAAATCTTCGACTCTCGTTGTAAAGCGAGAGTATGACGCTCGGTTGGTAATGTCAAAGCGTTTAATAGCGTACTTTGCCCAACCTGTTTGCGTCCTTGCCGCTTAGCCTGAAATCCTCACAACCGCTGCAAAATCCAAAAACCGAGGAGCTTTGGTATACTTTCTGTTTTTCACGGCCAGTCAAATAGCGGCCTGTTGTCTGTAACTATGTACGAGTTCGCTGTCACACCAGCAGTAACCCAGATCCGTCGGCGGGGTGTTTCGATTACCGAAGTAGCCGCCGGGTCGATCGGAGCCGAGCTCGACCTCGAAGCCGGCGATCGCATCATCCGCATTAACGGCCGCCTGGTGCGCGATTACCTCGACTTTCGTTTTCAGGCAGCCGGAGAAACGGAACTGGTGATCGAGGTGCGCAAGGCGAGCGGCGAAGACTGGGAACTAAACATTGAACGTGACGAGTCTGAAGACTTCGGCATCAGTTTTGAACAAATCGTCCCGCGGCAGTGCGCGAATGAATGCCTTTTCTGCTTTTGCAAGGGCAATCCTGAAACTGCGCGGCCGTCGCTGTTCGTGCGCGACGAGGATGTGCGGCTCTCGTTTCTGTACGGGAATTACACGACGCTGACGTCGATAACCGAAGACGAAATGCGGCGCGTCATCGAGCAGCGTTTGTCGCCGCAATACGTCTCAGTCCATGCGACAGATCTGGACGTGCGGGCTTACCTGCTGGGAATTGATAAAGAGCGCGCCGACATCAGCGGAAAAATGCAGCAGATGCTCGACTCAGGTATCGAGATTCACGCGCAGGTTGTGCTTTGTCCCGGCATCAATGACCGCGAAATTCTGAGACGAACCATTTACGATCTGGCGCGAATGCATCCCGGGGTAAGCAGCGTGGCGATTGTGCCGCTGGGACTGACCCGTTATTTGAATGATCCGCGACTGACGCCGGTCACGGCGGATTTCTGCCGCGATGCGATCAAAATGGTCTCGGCAATTCAGAAGGATCTAAGAGGAAAACTGGGAACGACTTTCGCTTTCCTGGGAGACGAAATTTATTTGAAAGCCGGACGAATGGTTCCTTCGCGAAAGC
>Ga0126376_10001345_pt1 | contig 13179 bp, 8 predicted proteins | sample PanSoiMetPlot_15_FD_92760 | JGI IMG/M metagenome (GOLD analysis project Ga0126376, IMG submission 92760) | Tropical forest soil microbial communities from Panama - MetaG Plot_15 | ecosystem: Environmental > Terrestrial > Soil > Tropical forest > Bulk soil | place: Panama | collected 2016-02-17
CTTGATGGGAAGATCGTTGACGCAGGCGAAGCGCAGGCGCATCAGGCCTTGCTGGTTAAATTCCCAGCTTTCGTTGCCGTAGGAGCGAAACCAGCTGCCGGAGCCGTCGTGCCATTCATAGGTGAAGCGGACGGCGATGCGGTTTGCATCGTGAGCCCAAAGCTCTTTAATGAGGCGATAGCCGAGTTCTTTAGCCCATTTGCGGTGGAGGGTGGGGATGATCTCCTGGGGCCCATTTACAAACGCGGAGCGATACTGCCAGTGGAAGTCCGCGGCGTAGGACCTGACGATTTTTTCCATGTCGCGGGAGTTCCAAACGTCTTCCGCAAGGCGAACCCTCTGGATGGCGGTTTCACGAGAGAAGGGAGGAAGCGGTGGACACGCCGTAGGGTTTCTGCGGCCGGCTGCGGATTTGCTGATGGCACGGGGATACTCCTGAGTTTGAGAATCGCGCTGGGGACAATTAGCGTTTTGCGGGCCGCATTGGCAAGCCGGTGTTTACTGTAGACATCTTTCCTGTAAACAACAATCGGAATGGCGCGATGGGGTGAAACGCGCCGGGGAAAAGGGCTAGAAGTTGAACTTCAGGCCAAGCTGCAACTGGCGACCGCCGACTGCGCCAGTGATGTGGCCGAAGCTGGAGCTACCGAGTGTTGTGCCGGCCGCGGTACCACCATTCGGCGTGCCGTTGGTGCTGTTAAAGAAAAATTGCGGCGTGTTGGTAGCGCCAAACGCCTCGAGGCGCAATTCCATGTTGTAGCGTTCCGTGAAGCGAATGTTTTTGGACAAGGTCGCGTCCAAGTTGAAAAAGTTGGGGCCGCTGAGATAGTTGCGGCCAACGTTCCCGAAGGTAGCAGCGGCGGCGGGAGCAAAGCTCGCGGTGGAGAACCACTCCGCGCCGGGGCCGATGCCGTGGGTAATCTTCACCGGTGCGATTAGGTCTGGAGTTTGCGTATTGCCCGGAGTGGCGAGAGCAGTGGCGTTGGCGCTAAATGCCAAGGGCAGGCCGGACATGATGGTCATGATGGAGGAGACGCGCCATCCGCCGACAATGGCGGCAGCGGGGCCGGAAGAGGCCCAGCGCTTACCTTGGCCAAACGGGAAGTCATAGACGAAGCTTTGCACGAAAGTCTGGGTGCGATCGAAATCGTTGCGCGCGTAATTTCTGCGCTGGTTGATGTAGAAGAAGAGTCCGCCGTCGTCACCGGACTGAAAGCTCATGCCCTTGCCAAAGGTGTAGGCGGTGGTGGTGGAAAAACCATTTGTGAACTTGCGGTCAAACTTGACCTGCAAAGCGTGATAGCTGGAAGAGTAGCCCGCGAAGAGAAGGTTGGTGTTGGCGGTCCGGCCAAACGTGGGAAATTCCGGAAGACCTGCGTTGCCAGCGCCTGCGATCGTGCCAGCGTTAAGATTGTAGTTCACGACGGAGTCCACGCCATGATTGCCGACATAAGCGACGTCGAGAGTGAACCGCCACGGGAGCGATTGCTGCACGGCAAGGTTCCAGGATTCGACGTAGGTGTTCTTGTAATTCTGGTTAACCAGAAAGAGGTTAGAGTTCTTGAGCACCGCTGCCGCCGCCGGGCTGCTCGCGCTGGTGATGACACCATCTGGCGGAACCACGGGCTGGATAATGGCGGGAAAACCATTCTCGAAAGTCGCCGTAGTTACGCCATCGGCAAGCACTGCCGGGCCAAAGCTGGCAACTGCGGGATTGAAAGCGTTGTTAGAACGAACCGGAAAATTATAGGCATAGCTATTGTCAGGGAATGGCGCGAAGCTGATCCCGAAGCCGGCACGGATGACCGTCGAATCCTTCAGGCGGTACGCTAATCCTAGCCTCGGCGCGAAATACTTGTACCGAGTGACGATGCCGAGGTCGTCGGGAATACTACCGAAGCCGCTGACACGGAGCGTATTGTTGGAAGGATCGTAATTGGAAAAGCCCCCCTGTTTCACAGGCGTGGCAGGCGGGTAGAATTCCCAACGAACACCGATGTCCCCGGTCAGCTTTGGCGTAACAAGCCACTTGTCCTGCACGAAGCTAAAGAATTGCCAAGCGCGATAGTTCGGGAAGAACGTCGCGAGGTCACGACCCGCTTGACCTGGAACGTCAAAAAGGAAGCTGGCGAAATTGTTTGTAAAGCTGGTGGGAGAAGCGCCCACCTTTGGACACGCAGGGGGAGCAACGACCGTGCATTTGAGGGCGGTTTGACCGTCGTTAAAGGTGTAGAGACCGCGTGGGCTGAAGGTCTGCTCCTGGAGTAAGGCGTCGCGCACGCGGCGCAAATCCACGCCAAACTTGACGGTGTGGTTGCCCATGATTTTCGTCCAGGTATTGATGAAATCAATGTTCGTTTCGGAGCGAACCCAAGGCAAGCTGGCTGAAAAACCAATCAGAGGATTGGAGAATCCGCCGTTAATGGTGACTCCGACGATGCCGCTGGTGATGTCGTCGCCGAGGTTGACGCCGGGAATTCCGAGATCGGTGGAAGTGGTCTTGCCAAAATCGGTGTTGTGCGCTTCGTTGTGATACCAACCTGCGCCAACGCGGAACTCAGTGACAAGAGTATTGGAAAAGAAATGGTTGTAGTTGATGCCGACGCTGTAAGTGTTCTGAACGCCCGAGCCCTCGAAATTGCCCTGCGCAGGACCACCACCAAGGCCGAATATCGGCGCCTGGAAAACGGAAGGACGCTCATAACTAAAGCGGCCGCTGAGGCGATCTTTCTCTGTAAGATTCGCGTCGACTTTTCCGTCCACGAAGTCGGTATCTTTGTGGAAAGGCAGAAGGGCAAAATAGTTGTTTGAATTTCCCGCCTTAGTGGGAGTGGGTATGAAAGCCAGAAGCTTGGTGGAAATGGGATCAATCATAGCCGCTGGAATAATGTTGGGGCACCCTGCAACGTTGGTACAGGCGGGATTGAAGGCATCTACCGGACCGCTGCGGCCCGGGACGGTTGTGACGCCTGGGGCAGAGCTGGCTACGATTTGCTGACGGCCGGTACCATCGGGATTGCCGCTAAAAGGATTGTAAATGATGGTCGAAGAGGAGCTGAGATCGCCGGTGCGAACGGCCATCGTAGGGATGGTGATGGTGTTCGTATTGGCTTCGTGGTCGGTCACCCTCAGATAGTCTGCGAAGAAGAAGAGTTTGTTCTTCTTAATGGGGCCGCCGAAATTGCCGCCAAAGTAGTTGTAGGCCAGATGTCCGACCGATGAATCAAAGAAATTGCGAGCGTTGAAATAGCTGTTCTTGGCGAATTCGTAGGCGGCGCCGTGATAGTTGTTTGAGCCGGACTTCAGAATGATGTTGGTAACCGCGCCGCTCGCGCGACCGAGCTCCGCTTCGAAATTGCTTGTGGAGACGTCGACAGTTTGGATGGCTTCGACGGGTGGGACGTAGATTTGAAGAAGGCCGGTGCGCTCGTTATCGTCAATGCCTTCGATTTGATAGTTGTTGCCCTGACGGAGCTGGCCGTTGACTTCGGTTTGGAGAGAGCTTGCGGCGTTGAAGAATTGCGAGTGCTGGAAAGTGGCGCGGGTCGTGCCGGGAACAAGGTTGAGAAGATTTTGGAAATTGCGATTGGTCCCCAGCGGCAGATTCTCCGTCAACACGGTTTCAATCTTGCGGCCGGTGTCGGCGCGTTCGGTCTGGAGGATGGCGGTGTCGGCCATGACAGTGATGGTTTCGGAGATGTCACCGGCCTGGAGATCGAGGTCAACGCGGAGAGTGGTATTGACGACAACATCGACGTCGGCGCGAGTGGCCCGCTTAAAGCCAGCTTGTTCGGCAGTGACTTTGTAAGTGCCGGGCGGCAGATCCGGAAAAACGTAGTTGCCGCTTTCGTTGGTTTGCGTAGCGCGGCTAATGTTGGTGTTTGTTTCCGTTATGGTGACCTTGGCATTGGCCACGGCGGCGCCGGTAGAGTCAGACACGGTGCCGAGCAAGGTCGCGTTTACAGCCTGGCCCGCAACAGAAGCGGGAAATGCCACCAGGAAAACTGCGCACAAGAGCAGCGCGACAAAGCCGAACAAGGAAAAATGCGAAGCAGCCCGGGCTTTCGCCGGGATTAAAGACGAACTTCTCATGACCTCACCCCCGATACACTTCGAAAGGATGTTGACCCCACGAAAGTCAACAAGAGCACTGGAACTGGTTCCAAACCCTAACCGAGCCAACGACACAAGTCAAGAAAGGATTTCAAGAAAATGATGGGCGGCATCTGGCTTTTGGATTGGAGGCCGGACTTTGCTATCCGGCGGCGATCGCTAAAAGGCGATTTCGCCAGTGATTTTGCGGATAAATTGAGAAGTGGCCTTTGGAACTTGCAGGTTGTGCTAGACTGGCACCTCCGCGCACGCCTGTCAGCGAGATGCTCATGCAACGGGCGGCTGGATTGCTTATGGAAGCAGTTCCAAGAAAGACTACGATTCGCGATGTAGCCGAAGCGGCAGGAGTCGGCGTGGGAACGATTTCACGCGTGTTGAATTCCAGCTCGCAAGTGAGCCGGGAGACTCGGGCGCGCGTCCTGAAAGCCATCCGGAGGCTGGGTTTTCGCCCGAACGCACAAGCGCGGCGCATTCTGCGGCGGCGATCGGAAACGGTGTGCTTTTTGTTGAGTAACCGCGACTTTTTGCACCCTTTTCACGCGCGGATTTTGCAAGGAGTGGAGTCGTACGCAAGCGGGGTGAAGCAGCACGTTTTGTTTGCCGCGCTGCACTACTCTCCCCGAATTGCACCGGAGAAGATTGACCTGCCACACGTTTTGCAGGAACACGGGTTGATTGACGGAGTGATTCTGGCCGGGACGATCTATCCCAACGTGTTGCGGCGAATTGAATCGATCCATGTGCCGCTGGTGGCGCTGAGCAACAACGTTGTGGGAATGGATGGCAAAGAGCAGTTTGACCAAGTGGGGTTTGACGACTTCAGCGCGACGCTTGAAGCGACACGCTACTTGACGAGCCAAGGCCACAAAGAGACTGCTTTTGTCGCGGACATTTCCCTGCCGTGGTTCGAGCGCAGGTTTGAAGGCTACCGGCAGGCAATGCGCGAGAGCAGGCTAAAGCCGGTTTTGATGTCAGCCCGGGACGCACAGAATTTCGTTGCACTCGGCCAGAAGATTGGGGAACGAATCGTAGCCCGTAAGCCGAGACCTACAGCCGTGGTTGCCGGTAACGATGAAATGGCGTATGGACTTTGGCTGTCGCTGCGCAGACATGGCGTAAAAGTGCCGGATGAAATCAGTCTGGTCGGATTTGACGATCGCGAAGAAGCAATCTTGATGGACCCGCCGCTGACGACGGTGAGAGTGCACAAAGAAGAGATTGGGCAAACGTGCATGAAGATGCTGCTAGAGCGTTTGCACAGTCCGCATATGGCCTTCAGCAAGAGAATCTTGCCGACGGAGTTTGTGATCCGCGGGACAGTCCGTCATTTATAGATTCGGATAAATCTTTAGGATTTGGCTGCGGAATCGGGTTGCGGCGTGGCGGCGTGATCCAGGGCCTCGCGGACTTTTGCAGACAAAGAAGATGGTGTGAATGGCTTTTGGATGAAGAAGGTATCCGCCTCAAGCTCGCCGTGATGGAGGATCGCCTGGGGAGTGTAGCCCGACATGTAAAGAACCTTGAGGTCCGGCCGGATCGCTGTGACGTGGGTGGCGAGATCGCGGCCACCGATGCCGGGCATAACGACGTCGGTAAGGAGCAAATCAATGTGGCCAGAATGGATGCGGCATATGGAGATGGCCGCCTGCGGCGTTTCGGCGACAAGGACGGAATAGCCGGAGGCGGAAAGAGCTTCGCTGGCGAGTTCACGAACCTGCTCGTCGTCTTCCGCGAGCAGAATGGTCTCAACGCCGCGTGAGCCCGAGGCTTGGTGTTCGACGGAAGATTGCTCAACGGGGGTGTTGACCAATGGAAGATAGATTTTGAAAGAGGTTCCGCGGCCCGGCTCGCTATAGACCCAGATGTTTCCGCCGCTTTGCTTGATGATGCCGTAGACCATGGAGAGCCCAAGCCCCGTGCCCTTGCCAATTTCTTTTGTCGTGAAGAATGGTTCGAAGATTCGTGCAAGGTTTTCGGGATCGATACCTCCGCCGGTATCGCTTACAGCCAGCAGAACGTAGTTTCCGGGCTGAACCGTTTGATGGCTGCGAGCGTATTCCTCACCCAAATAAACATTCGAAGTTTCCACCGTGAGTTTGCCGCCGCGGGGCATGGCATCGCGCGCATTCACAACCAAATTCATGATGACCTGTTCGATTTGGGAGCGGTCGGCGCGAACAGAGCCTAGATTCGCTGCGAGAACCGTGCGCATTTCAATGTCTTCGTTTATGAGACGACGAAGCATTTTTTCGAGATTTTGTACCAGCGCATTGAGGTTGAAGACCTTGGGCTGAAGAACCTGGCGGCGGCTGAAGGCAAGAAGCTGGCTGGTAAGCGACGCGGCGCGGTCGGCCGCGTCGTCAATGCGTTCAAGGCCGCCGCGGAATTCGTGGCCGGAGGCGGATGCGCGATCGAGGAGAAGGCGGCTGTATCCGCGGATAACGGTGAGGAGATTGTTGAAGTCGTGCGCGATGCCGCCGGCAAGACGTCCGACGGCTTCCATCTTTTGCGCTTGGCGAAGCTGATGACGCGATTCTTCCAGGTTGACGGTGCGTTCAGCGACGAGCTCTTCGAGGTGTTCTTCGTTTTGGCGAAGCAACTGCTCGACGCGCTCGCGCTGCAGAATTTCCGCCTGAAGTTCTGTCTGGATGCGGTCCTGCCTTTGCTGGGCGATCAGCAAACGTAGGCTAGAGCAAAGGAAGGAGATGCCCACAATTAAGAGAGCAGAGAGTGTACGTTCACGCGCGATGTAAAGCGAAAGAACGAGAACAATAAATGCAAAAAGAATTGGAAACAAGCGATTCCCGAGGAGTTCGTTGAACAAAGGACGGACTTCGGATTTTTCTATCTTTGATTGATCCCATGTTCCGGCGATGACAATTGGGCAAAGATTCAAGAAAGTCCAAATGATCTCGTACCAGGAACCGGCCTGCAGAGTGCCGCCGAGGTAGTTGTAATAAAAATCGCCGAGGCAGACGAGAACAAGAAAGACGCCGATTCTCCCGAAGAGCGTACGCACCACGCGCGAGTTCGTAAAGGCTGCACGCAACAGAAAAATGCAGGCCATGGCGCCGTCGTATATAAGAGAGCCGACCCAGGTGGCGTGAACCCAGGTGCGCTCGAAGGGCGATCCGGCGGACTCGTGAGTGGGCATGTAGAGAAAGAAGAAATAGATGACGATCCAAAGAAGGACGACCTGAATGAAATCGAGGATGTGAATGGGGTCGAATCGGCGAAATTCGAAGTCCGGTTCAAGAAAAAGCGTCAAGCTCACAGGACAAAACCAGAAAACGGAGATGATGTCGGCAATATCTGCCGCGTCTTGGGAACGATGAATCGCTTGCACATAGAAATTGGAAAGCGCTGCGATGCAGAAGAACGAAATGGAGAGAGCAGTGACATACCAAAAATAACGCGGCAAGTTAACTGATTTGCGCGCGGCCCGCAGGACAAGATAGAGGCAAAGAAGGTTCAAGAACAGGTCGCCCAGACTCACGAGCGGAGGGCCGGGCTTTTGCGTTCCCCAGTGGAAGACCACGGCCATTTGCGCCAAGGACATCAGCACTGCCAGGGGAATCCAGAAGTTTCTACTGAGCAGCCTGGAACGCCTCAGGGTAGATGTATCTTGCAGCGACATGAGTCCTTAGACGCAAAAATAGGCAAGCCAATAGAAGAAATCTGCAGGCATAAAGCCCTGGGCGAGCCTTGTTGAGATAAGTATAGCGGCGGCTCTGCGAAGCGGACCCGTCACATGCCAGGGCTTTTGCCTAGTAGATACGGGTACTCCGGGACAGGTACAAAACTCCGAATTTCGCGTGACAATGGAGCAGTTCGGATTGCCAGCAAGAAAGAACTACGACGCGTGATCGATCAAGCGGTGGTGAATTGCGTAGAGAGCCAGTTCGAGGCGGTCTGAGACGCCGAGCTTGTCGAAAATATTGTGCAGGTGGTTTTTGACCGTCTGCTCTGAAATGAAGAGCTTTTCGCCGATTTCCTTGTTGCGGAAACCTTGCGCGACGAGCTGCACAATTTCCTTTTCGCGATCGCTGAGCAACGGCTTTTCGCGGCGCGGACCGGACTCGGACGATTTGGCGAACGCTTTCATGACCTCGGCGGTCATGCGATTGTCGAGCCAGATTTCACCGGCGTGCACGCGGTGAATGCTCTTTACAAGAAGATCAGTGGCGGATTGCTTTAGAACAACGCCACGCGCACCAAGGCGCATTGCGCGGACAACATCGCGGTCGTCTTCCGCGGCCGTAAGCACAATTACGCGCGTAGGAATCTGATCGAAATTGACCTCCTCCAATACGGCTAGACCATCTTTTTCGGGCATGCGGAGATCGAGCAAAAGAATGTCAGGCTTCAGCTTGGAGAGCAGCTTGATGCACTCGGCGCCATTTTGCGCTTCGCCGACGATAGTGATGTCTTCGTCGCCGTCAATCAGTTTGCGAAGACCGTCGCGAAAGATCGCGTGGTCGTCCGCCATGAGAATTCGAATTTGTTGTTTGGTCTTCGCCATAATTAGCCGAGCGGAATCTCGATCGTTAGACGCGCTCCATGCCCTGGGTTCGACTCGACAGTCAGAACCCCGTTCACAGCTCGTGTACGCTCCTTAATGGAAATGGGACCCAGCCGCAGACGGTCCAGCTCATCCCCGGTAAAGCGGCCCGCAAAACTGAACCCTTCGCCGTTGTCGTCCACGACCAAAAGAAGACGGCTGTCGTCCTGCGAAAGTTTTACCACGACATGGGTAGCCTTAGCATGCTTTTTTATGTTGTTGAGTGCTTCACGGTAAATCTGGAATAGCTCGCGGCAAACGCGGTCGGGGGCGCGCAAATCTGCAGAATCAATGAGCAAATCCAGGGCCAGCGGGGATTCGTTCCGGAAGCGTTCGGCGAACCCACGCATAAGGTCTACGAGGTCAGCGGACTGGACGCGGACGGGGCGGAGGTCCGTAACAAAAGTGCGAAGCTCGGCAGACTCGTTTTTGACGGTCTGCTGAAGTGAAGTAAGACCACTGGAGACAGGGTCGTTGGCTCCCGCGACGCGGCGGCGGAGAACGTCGAGTTGAATTTCGATACTTAGGAGTGTTTGCAGGATACCGTCGTGAAGGTCGCGAGAGATTCGGGAGCGCTCCGCTTCAATAGCGCGGGCGCGAAGATGACGGAGCAGGAAGAGATTTTCGAGGGAAGGGCCGATATGCCGCGCAACACGCTCCAGCCAGCCGAGATCGTCTTTCGTGTAGGGCTTTTCGTTGGCCTTACCATTCAAAAGAAACAGGCGGCCAACGGGGCGTTCGCCCTGATCAAATGCAACGGAAATGAATGACCGAATGCCAAACTGCTGCTGGGTCAGGCCAGGGAGTCGCGGAAGAATTTTCAGCATGCGATTGTCGCGGCGATCCCAGCCAAAGCCTGCACCGGAGCCCCGAAGCGAATTCCAGCACAGCGTAGCGTCGAAATCATCGAGCAGCAGATCTTCCGAGCGCGCGAGAGGAAGGCTTTCGGGGGCGAGGCGCTCGCTTTCGCCAGCTTTGAAGCGCCAGATGAAGATGCGCTCGAGGTCGGCATCACGATAAACAAGAAGGGCTTCCGGTGACTGGAAAGCAATGGATAGCTCAGTGAGCAGGAGACGGAGCGACTCGGCCAAGCCCTGATCAACCTGCATAGTGGCAGTGATGTGAGACAGAAATTCGTTCTGCGAAGCGAAGTTGCGGCTCCGTTCACCCAGAAACGCAATGCCGGCTCCTGCAGCAAAGGTAACCGCAGTGGCGGCAAGCCAGGAAACGATTCGGATCCATTGCACTTCCGTGCGTGCCGCGGCAACCAAAACTATGGTGAGCGAAAACAGGCCAGCAATAGGAACCGCGAACTGGAAACCCCAACGGGATCCAGCCGAGTAGCAGACGAACAAATACGGGAACCACGTTGGGACGGCGGCGGGGCAAATGTAAATGAAGAACGCCAGAGCGAGAAGGTCAAAGACTAGCGGCAAGTGCCAGTCGCGCTCCTGGAGATAATCTTCGATCAGAATGACAAAGATTGAGAGTATCAGATAGAAAATGAGGAAAGAGATGGAGCGTGAGGCCCTTTGGGATGGAGTAAGTTCAAAAACGGCAAGTAGCGCCAGAATGATGATGATGGGGCGCGCGAAAACGATTTGCCGCTCAAAATGGCGGCGGTCGGTTTCATGGGGGCTCATGCGCGGGGACGCTATTTCCTCGAACCAGTTTAGCAAGCGGGGATGAAGCAAATCAGTGGACGTTAGCGCGCGTTTCCACTTTGCTAAGAGCTCTTTGGCGATTTGCCCGACACTTTCCGGAGAACAGATGGCGTGGTAAACTGACTCAGAACGGTGGGAGTAGCTCAGCTGGTAGAGCGTCGGTCTGTGGCACCGAATGTCGCGGGTTCAAATCCCGTCTCCCACCCCAACCTCAAAAACACCAATAAAAACGCATAATTTGACCGCTTGCTACAGTCATGCTACATTTTGAGACATGGCAAAGGTCTATATTCGCCGGAAAGAGCCGGGTAAAGGCTGGCGTTATCGGGCAGTCCCGAAAGTCGGACGTTTGCCCCAAATTGACCCCAGTGTGAAATTCCACGTTCGCTATCGTAATGCGTCTGGACGGTTCGTTTGGAGCCAACCGTACAACACATTGGAAGAGGCTCGGAAAGAAGCAGCCGGACTCGAACTGAATGCGAAAGCCGTTTCGCTCGGACTAACGGTCAAAGAATACGAAGCATCCAAGAACGCTGACCGCACGACTATCAAAGCAGCTATCGAACAATACGTTTCTGATGCCAAGAAAACCAAAAAGAAGACGACTGCCGCTGAATACGAACGCAATCTAAAGCAGTTTGAGCAGTCTCCCCCGCTCCAGAAAATCCGCTTTATGGATGAAATCACGAAAAAGATATTAGGTGATTTTCGGGACTTCTTAGCCGCTGAGAAATATGAACCGCGAACCCTGCACAATCGGTTGCTGCTAGTTCTGATGCTCATGAAAGCAAACGGCATCAAGACTGGATTTTCCCTCGTCAGAGATTTGCCCCAATACGAAGAAGAAGCCGCAGTTCCCTACCAACCCGAAGAACTAAAGAAACTGTTCGCAGCGATGGACGAAGAAGAGACTGTTCGCTACAAGTTTTTCCTCGGCACAGCATGCCGTGAACAGGAAGTCATGTATGCAGCGTGGCCGGACATCGATTTCGCCAGAGGTATCTATCATATTCGTGCGAAGCCCGAAGTTGGATTTACTCCGAAGAAGCACGAGAGCCGTGATGTCAAGATGCCATCCGATTTGGTGGAACTACTTAAGAAGAGAAAGAAACATCCGCGACATCCACGTTGGATTTTTGTCAATGGCGGAGGAAAGCCAGAAGGTCATTTCCTTGAAAAGTTCAAACGTATCGCCCTACGTGCCAAACTAAATTGCGGCAACTGCGTGTCGCCCTGGACTGAGGGAAGACATCCTGTCCGCAAAATCGAAGTGACTTGCCAAACCCATCCTGTTTGCGAGCATCACTATCTGCACAGATTACGAAAGACATGCGCCAGCAATTGGGAAGCAAGCGTTGTGCCAGTTCGAACGATTCAGTACATGCTTGGCCACAAAAGTTTGGAGACAACGCAAAAGTATCTTGGCATTACGAATCTTGATTCGCTTACGGACAAGATTGACCGGGCTGCTGTGTTTAACCAGAAATGAAAACCTGGGAAAAACTCGTCAGCTTGGCGTGCGTGTCCGTAATCATTGGCGGATGCGTCTACGCTTACCAACGCGAACAATTAGCCGATACTGATTTAAATTCGATGTTCCAAGAAATCAATCAGAAGTATTTCAACGCAGGATTGCCGGGTGTCCGTGTTGAGTGGGGCCACCTGGACCAAGAATACGGAGAGACCCGACGATTTGATGACGGGAAGATTTTGATTTTGGTGGACCACAACGAGAATACTTCCGCAAGCGAAGTGCGTAGGACTCTACGGCATGAAGCTTGTCATATTTTTGTTGGGTCCAGAGAGCCAGAAGAACACGGGCCGATGTTCCGGGCGTGCATGGAAAGGTTCAATGACGGCTAGCTTAGGGCAATCTGTCAGGGTTCTGCTTGCAAGCTTGACCGACAGACATTCCATCGACTTCATATATCTTTCTATCGTGAAACTGTTCCTCGCATTTGTTCCGTTTTCGCAGGTTCTCGATTTCGGAGTCTGTCAATTGGCGTTCTGTGGGCTTCGCCGCCTGGTCTTTGTCCGCAGGCGTTTGTGATTCGCCTGAGGGGATTTTCTTCTCGCCCCAACAGGAGAAGCTGGGGTCGGTATCGTTTCGTCGGCACAACCAAAAGTGGACTGTGCCTTCCGGTTTTTCCTCGTCGTACGTCAAATCACCAGTGAAGTTGACATTAAATACCTTTCCCAAGTCTATCTGCGAGGAACCAAGGCATTCCAGTTCGGGCCTTTTATCTTCCTCTCGCAAATTCATCGAGTTGCATTCACGGTACTCACCGAATGACCACTCTCCGTGATAGCGCACGCCAGCGAGTTTCTCATGTGAAATTCTGTGGCTTACGTATCTTTGGACATAGGACCAGCCGCCACCTTGGATGAGCACAAGTGCTAACACAACACCGAGTACACCTGCTGCGCGGCCAATAAGAGTTTCAGGCGTTCGGCCTTGGTCTGTCATCGGAGGATATGTAACTGGATTATAATCCAGGCGGCTGATATTAGTGCCTACGCGCCTTCAGCCGCGCTCCTAATCCAATAGCTCGCCGTCTCACGGTCAACCTGGTGCATTTCCATGTGGGTCTTTAGCGCCACATTGACCAGCGTTTTAGCGGTCTCCCACATTCGGTCCTGTCTCTTGCAGCGTTCGATGTCTTGCTTCGCGGCTTCTTCTGTGGGATATGTACCGACTTGCTCGTTCCATGGGTCGATGACGATGAACTGATTTCCAGAGAGTTCTGTTCGGTATTCTGCGCTCATGGTTTTACCAGGACGCCACTATACCCTAGAAGACTGTCCGCTGGGCAGGATTCCATTCAATCAGGCGAACGAATC
>Ga0126376_10001347_pt1 | contig 13173 bp, 11 predicted proteins | sample PanSoiMetPlot_15_FD_92760 | JGI IMG/M metagenome (GOLD analysis project Ga0126376, IMG submission 92760) | Tropical forest soil microbial communities from Panama - MetaG Plot_15 | ecosystem: Environmental > Terrestrial > Soil > Tropical forest > Bulk soil | place: Panama | collected 2016-02-17
TCTCGTCGGACATATTTCCACTGTTCTGGAAATCGTGGTTCTCACGCCGGTGGCCGTGATGACCGCGATGGCGCTAACCCACGCCCACCACAATCCGTTCGTTCCGTTAACGCCGCCGCACAAACCTTTCACGCAAGTTTTCGGCGTCGGACTCGCACTTGGCGTCTGGCTCTACTCCGGCTACGAGCAGCTTTCCACGGTGGCGCAAGAAGTGGATAACCCGCGCAGAAACTATCCGCTGGCTCTCGCGATCGTCGTGCCCATGTCTATCGCGACATATTTCCTGCCCACGTTTGCTTCGCTCGCGGCGCTGAATAACTGGCAGGATTGGGGACCGGGCTTTTTTTCCGAAGCAGCCCGACTGATCGGCGGGCACTCTCTTGCGGCAGCGTTAACACTGGCGGCAGCCGTCGGCAACATTTGCCTTCTGAACAGCACAGTGCTGGCAACCACGCGCATGCCATTCGCCATGGCCGAAGATGGTTTTTTGCCGAAGCAATTCACACGTTTGCATCCTCGCTTTGGAACACCTGCAATGTGCATAGTGATCTCGTCCGCCGTTTACGCGCTGCTGGCCATTCACAGCTTGGCGCAACTGATTACGATTTATGCGTGGCTGCGCGTGGCCACAACCTTGATGACGGCACTTTCTGGCTGGCGCCTGCGCAAAACACATCCGCAGTTCGAGCGAACGTTCAAAATCCCGGGCGGCCGCGGCGGATTGTTTTACGCGGTCGCTGCGCCCGTATTTATGGGGATTGTCGCAACCGCGGGGAGCCTGCTCAGTGCCGACCGATTTGCGATGATTTGGGGCCCGATTGCCATTTTGTTAGGACCGGCCGCTTATCTTGTGCTGCGGCGAAGGCCGCAACGCGACGCTACAGCAACCCGCTTCAGCTGACTAGATCGAGCAAGCGAAACCAGAGCCCCGCCAGCGGCAGGAACCACGGGTTCCGGCGGTAGAGGCCAAACGGCGCGCCCTTGAAGGGGATTTCGGCGAACGGATTTGTGTCTGGCAGGGCGCTGTTGCTCGCGATTCTTTCCGCGATCTTCTGGCCGAGCAACGTTGCCATCGCCACGCCGTGTCCGGCGTAACCTACCGAATAATAGAGCCCGTCCATCTTTCCCACGTGCGGCATCATGTCGAAAGCAAAATCGAGCGTGCCCCCCCAGACGTACTCGACTCGCGAATTTTGCAATTGGGGAAAAATTTCGACCATGTCACGTCGCAAAATCGCTTGGCTTTCGCGGATCGTGTTTTCGGTTTCCGGGAAGAACGCCGCGCGTCCTCCGAAGAGCATGCGGCGGTCGGGCGTCAGCCGGTAGTAATGCGTGTAGTACTTCGAGTTGAAAATCATGCGGTTGCGCGGGCTGACTTCCCTGGCAACCGATTCCGGCATAACTTCGGTGACAATGATGTACGAACCGATGGGAATCAGTCTGCGGCGCAGCGCGGGCGTCGTGCCGGTAGTGTAACCGCTTGTGGCCACAAGAACGTCGCCGGCCCATAGCGGACCGCGTGAGGTCAGAATCTTCCAGCCGGAAGCACCGTTGTTTGCGGCGCATACAATTTCCTCCGCGCGGGCTCGTTCGTAAATCTCCGCGCCGGCCCGAATCGCGGCTTGCCCAAGTCCGGCAACATATCTTGCCGGATTCACGCCGGCGCTGACCTCATCAACGATGCCGCCAAAATAAATCTTCGAACCGATTTCGCTCGAAAGTTCATTCGGCGCAACGATATGCAGATCGTGGCCGAGTTCTTTGGCCATCATCTCGGCGCTGCGCTGAAATCCGACGAAATGCCCCGGCTTGTTGGCGACCTCTAAATGGCCGCAGCGGGAAAAGTTGCAATCAATAGTCTCTTCCGCGACGATGCGTTCCACCGCGTCGATCGCTTCGATCGACGCGTCGAACATTCGTTTCGTCGCCTCTTTGCCGTATTTCGAAAGAAGATCTCGGACGCCGACCTTCAAACCGCTCAGCACCATGCCACCATTGCGTGAGCTGGCGCCCCAGCCAATGGTCTGCGACTCCATTACGGCAACTCGCGCGCCAGCCTTCGCGAGGGTGCGCGCCGCGGAGAGTCCCGTGAAGCCGGCACCGAGAATGGCAACGTCGACTCGCTGCGGCAGTGGGCGCTGCGCCACGCTCGGCATTTCCGCGGTTGTGAGCCAGAAATTCTTCTCTTGAACAGCCATTTGTGCTCGTCCTCTTTGCCCGAAGTGGACCTATGTCGGAAGCTCCATGACCGCGCGGTGCCCTTCGTCGATCGCTGCATCGGTATAGGCGCGGGCCGCTGAATCTGAATTGGCGATGGCGATCCGTCCAAAAGGTGCCCGGCCAATTACGTTCGGGCGAGGCCCCGGCGGCAGATCGCGGTCCGCATACCAATCGTATTCGTACGCATAACCGTGCCCCCAGCGATTGGCCGTGATCGCCGCGATGTCTCGCGCAGCGTCGAAGCCCGCGCCGCCTAACATGCGCTGCAGTTGGTCGCGTGTGTTGCGCTCGATTTTTTCGAAAGGCGTCGTTAGCAGTTCGTAACGGCCGGCTCGGTATTGATCGCGCCGTGGCGCACCGGGGCTGCATGGAGTGCGCAATAGAAACAAGACGGCGGGCTCCTCCGGCTTGCTCCCGAATCTGTAGTCGCCAATACTCACCGGAAAATCCAGCGCCGCGTAAGGGTAGTACCCTCCCGGCGCCATGATTTGATGCACGCCCATTTGCGCGAATGGGTTCCAATTGCGAATCGCGACGCGCGTATAAAGAAACGGCGCTTTCACACAATAAGCGAGCGCCGTTTTCTGTTTTTCAGGCAAGTCCGGACAGAGATACGGCACCATCACGTTGTAGCAAGCCAGAACGCAATGCTTCGCACGGACCGTCTGCAGCAGGTTTTTCCTGGCGTACGACACAGCGACCGGGCCTTCCGCAACTTTGGCGTTCGTTTCCTTCACGTGTACTGCCGTTGCTTCTAAGCGGATGCGAACTGGTTGTGCGTCTCGATCGAGCTTGGAATAGTCGGCTTTCGCTGTGACGACGTCTTCCATGGTATGGCCGGGCATCGCATCTGGAATCAGCGCTCGCACGAGGAGCGGGGTAATGGACGCGTTTCCATCCGGGAAATGAAAAATGTACGGCTCTTCTTTCACTTCGTCACCCAATCCCAATCCATCGAAGCCCGGATAGGTGAACGAACCATAGTCGTCGCCGTTGGTGTAGCAGCCGTATGCGGAAATTGCTTCGATTCCGACCGCAAACAAATCGTGAGGCCATTTTTGAAAGAACGGCAGCACTTCCGGCGCTAGCTTGCAATACCGAGTCAGATAATCGGCCAGGCTGATTTTCTTGAGCAGTGCAATTTTCTGCTCCTTCGATCGTCCAGCGAGGTAGTCCTTCTTTTCGGTATAAACGCGAGCGATGTCTTCCTTTACGGCATTGCCGAGCGGCGTCTTCGCCAAAAACTCCGTCCACGGCTCCTTAAACATTCCGGTCACCAAAACGTCCGAACCAAAGGTCTCCTTGTCGAAGAAACACCCGGTATCAAGATTCTCATAAAGTTTAGAATCGTAAGCTTTGTAAAACTTCTGGACTTCGATCCCGAGTTCGCTCAGAAGCCCTTTTGCAACTTTGCTGTAAGCACCCGGGCTTTCGATGGACTGCGTGCCGCCGTTTGCAAGCATCAACCGGCCGTCTACTTCGAATTCGTCGCGCCGCGCGTGGCCGCCAAAATCATCGTGACTGTCGAGCACCAGAACTCTTGTGCTCGGCCCAAATTTCTTTCGATAGAAGTACGCCGCCGCCAAGCCGCTGATTCCTGCTCCAACCACAACGAGATCGTACGTTTCCCCGGACTCTTTCACGGCACCGAGCGACTCCCACTTTTTGCTGTCGCGCAATTCGTGCGCGTATTGATAGACATTCGTTTCATCCCCGCGCAATCCACTTTTCGAGGGCGGATATTCCGAACCGGTTTGGCTTCGAGGATTCAAAACAGGCGAGTGCGTGGCGAGCACAGCACCACCGATGCTCACGGCAACTCCATCTAGAAAATCTCGGCGAGAAATGGAGCGGTCCATTCCCAACTCACGGTCACGTTTTGCTTCGTCCATCTCTCAGATTCCTCAGTCGAACGCTGCACTCAGCATGTCGATCATCAATCGAACCGCCGTTTGCGCTGTTCTCCCGCTGGAGTCGCGCATCGGATTCACTTCTACGACATCAAAACCAGCCAGCTTCCCTTTTTTTGTGGCCCCCTTCAAAAGTTCGTCGATCTCGTGAAAGTTCAGACCGTCCGGTTCCAAGGTGCCGGTACCGGGCGCCAGCAACGGGTCCATCACGTCCACGTCTAACGAAATGTAGATCGCGTCGCTTGACGGAATCTGATCGAGCGCCCACTGAACGCCTTTTTTGTGAATCTGCTCCGAGGTCACAATTTTTGTTCCTATTTTTCTTGCGTTCCCGATCGCTTCCGGATCGTTCGCCAGCCCCCGCATTCCGATTTGCACGATCTTCTTCACATGCGGCAACTTCGCTGTGCGGTTCACCCACGATGCATGGTCCAAGTTCCCCGGCTCCCCATTCCAGGTGTCGAGGTGGGCGTCAAAATGAATGACGGTCACATCGCGATCCAGCGCACGGATCACAGGGAAGGAAATGCTGTGATCGCCGCCCAAAACGATAGGCAAAGCATTCTTCTGTAGAATTTTCCGCACGGCATTCGTGACTTTCTCTTCGGTCGTCGCCGGCACGGTCGGAAACACTTCGATGTCGCCAACGTCGGCCCATCGCTTGCCTTTCAGCGTGGTCCTGTCGCCCTCGATGTAGTAAAAACCTTCACTGAGATCGTGATTGTATTCCTGCGAACTCTCGCGCAAGTCCCGCGGGCCGTAGCGCTCGCCGGGCCAGCCCCACGTTCCTTCATCAAAAGGAACGCCGAGCACGGCAAAATCTGCTTTCAATTCATCCAAATTCTTTACATAGGGCGCGCCAAGGAAGGTTCTCACTCCCACAAACGTAGGTTGTGACTGTGCGTCTCCTCGAGCCGTCGCAAAAAAAGCCGCCGCGCTGAGTAGAGTAATCAATGTGCGGTGACGTGGCATAGCATCCCTCGGGGCCAATCTTACACAATTTTAGTAAGGTTTGCCTCTGGCAGAAGCAGCGCGGCGATTTGGCGTACTACTGGGAATCCGTTATCTTCTCTTAGGAGGGAAGGCTTGTTCACAGGCATTATCGAGCATCTCGGTACAATCGAAGCTTTGTCGCTCGAAGCCAACGGCGGGCGCGTTACCGTGGAAGTGCCGAGCCTCGCTCCTTCCCTTTCCGTATCGGCCAGCATCGCAGTAAACGGCTGCTGCCTCACCATTGTCGCGTGCGACAAAAAATCCTTTTCCGCCGACCTCTCGGCGGAAACATTAAACAAGACGACTTTCTCGTCGCTCAAAGTCGACGACCGTGTAAATCTCGAACAGCCGCTCACCGCTGGGAAGGAATTTGGTGGCCACTTTGTGCTCGGCCACGTAGACGGCACTGGCACTGTTGAAGCCATCGAGCCGGAAGGCGAGGGCTGGCGTTATTCAGTGCGAGTTCCGACGGAAATCGCGAAATATCTCGTCGTAAAAGGCTCGATTACGATCGACGGAATTAGCCTCACCGTGGCGGATCAGAACAACAACATCGTCGAGACCGCAGTAATTCCTTTCACCTACGAACACACCAACATTGGCGATCGCCATCCCGGCGACGCCGTAAACCTCGAAGCCGATGTTTTGGGAAAATACGTCGAACGCTACACGCAGGCCAGAACAGAAGCTAGTTTGAAGAATCTGGTTTCATTGGAAAAATTAATTCTAGAAGGCTTCTGACGCGTTTCAAATCTCTTTGCTCCGCGCCCCTCGAAAATACAGAATCAACCCCAAGGCAATCGCAAAAACGGTTGAGCCGGCCACTTTTACAACAAACAGCAACCGATTCGACGAATCGCCTGGTGGAAAAATCGAAACAATTATGGACAGAAGAGTCACCGCAGAGGCCAGCCCGCAAGCGATCCACACGCCGAGTCTTCCCCCGGGAATCAGTACCGCATGCGGATTCGAAGCTCGGTCCGGGCGGTTAGCTAACTTGATCGCCGCAGCAAACATGTAAAGGAACGGAATGAAGTACAGAATGATCGTAATGTCGATGACGACCTGATATGCCCCTCGCGTCGTCTCGTTGATCTGGCTAATCAGCAGCACAAACGCCGAAAGCACCGCCTGCACGATGATCGAAATGTACGGCGTGCGCCACTTCGGATGAATCTTGCCGAATGCCTTCGGCAGATAACGGTCAATGCCAACGACGAACGGCACGCGCGCGATGCCTGCGACGGTACTCCCGACTCCGCCTGCATTGCCGACTGTTACGAGCAACGCAGCAAGCACGCCGACGAACCCGATCTTCAACGCAATCGAGCCGATCGTGATTGCGTGAAATACGCCGCTTTTCGGATCCACGTCCGCTGCTGGTACAAGCGACAGCAACGAGATCGTGCCGATGATGTACATCGCCCCGATAAGTGCTGCTGCCGTCAGAGCCGCGCGCGGAAGCGTTTTCCGCGGTTCGTGAATCTCTCCACTCATTGCAGAAACGAGTTCCAGTCCAGTAAACGCGAATGCGATCTGTGACCAAAAATTCACCGTGTCCCAGTTCCACGTCGGCTTTATGTTGTCCCACGAATAGTGCGTGACTGAACCGTTCTTCAGCCACAACGCGCCGGCTACGCCCACCAGAATTAGCAAAGGCAGGTACGTCGCGACGCCGCCTGCGTTCTGCAGCCATTTGCCTACGTTTAATCCGACGATGTTCAGGATTACGGCGACTAGCAGCAAGACAAGAGATCCTGCCAGCAAGTAGGTCCGATCCTGAGCAAGTTCCGCACCTTTTCCGCCTAGTACGTAGGCGCCCATCGCGGCGCTTGCCAGCAACAATCCCGGAAAGTAAAAGATCGTGTAGATCCAATAGGCCCAACCGGCGACGAAACCATGAAAATCGCCGAACGCTTCTTTCGACCACACGTACAAACCGCCTTCTTCGGGAAAGCGCGAAGACAATTCGTTGATAACCAGAGCCATGGGCACGAAAAACAGGACCGCCGCCAAAATCCACAAACTAATGGAGGAAGTTCCGTTGTGCGCCGCAGCAGCGATCCAGCGCGGGCCAAGTACGGTCGCGATATTAAAAAGGAGAACGTCCCAAAAATCCATTTCGCGGCAAAGAAGACTGCGCGGATCAGCCGAGCCGTTCGTCTGGCTCACAGAGTTACGTCCAAAGCGGGAATGAGTTCATCCTGCATGCGGAAATTGTGGAGAAACGGATCGGTCGAAGTTTCAAATTCGTGCCACGAATCGAAGACCATCGCTTTCCCTTCTTGCAGAAACACAATATTGTCGGCGAGGCGCCGCGCCAAGTGCGTATCGTGCGTCACCACGATCGAGGTGCGGTGAAACTTTTCCTTCAGCCGCGAAATAATGTCGCCCATATGCGAAGCCATAATGGGGTCAACCATTGTGGTTGGCTCGTCGTACAAAATGGCCTCGGGATTCTGCGCCAGCGCGCGCGCAATGGCCACCGCGCGTTTCGTGCCGGTGGAAAGCTCGCTCGGAATTTTCTCGAGTACGTCTTCTACTTCCAGTTCGCGCGCCAGCTTTACGACGTACGCGTCCACGTCTTCCTCCGTAAGGCCAGGTTGTCCTACCAGGGGATAGGCAATGTTTTCACGCACTGTCAAGCTATCGAACAGCGCGCCGGACTGGAAGACCATCGTGACTTTACGGCGCACCTTTTGAAACTCAGCTTCCGAAAAGAACGTAACATCTTCACCGTCGATCATGATGTTGCCGGAATCGGCCTTCAAAAACCCCATAATGTGTTTCAGCGAAACGGATTTGCCTACGCCGCTGCGGCCCATGATGACGCACGTCTGGCCGCGCTTCACGGCAAACGAGACATGGTTCAGCACCGGACGCTCGTCAAAGGCCTTGTTTACGTCGCGGAACTCAAAAAAATTTTCCGTGAATCCGTGTGCTTTGACGAATTCGCTCAACGTCTCTCCGCCGCCAGAACTCGGCGTGCTTCTTCATAATCCGCTCGAGTGTTCATATTCCAGAAGAGCCGCCCGTTTGTATCAAATCGTTTCCAATCCTTTTCGTCAAGAACTTCCACATGCAACACGTTCAAAGCTTCCGTGATCTTGCGCGTCCCCGCTTCAAAGTTCGGCAGAATCATGTCCACAGCAGAAACCCGCCAGCAAGCACATAAGGGCTCCCAACCATTAGCGCTTTTTGGCACAACCGCTTCCGCGTCAGATTTCAAGGCCCGCTCGATCAGCAAGCGCAGCCACTCTTTGCTTAGAAACGGCATGTCGCAACTGACGATCAGGTTCCATGAGTTCGCGTCTGCGCCAGTCTTCCGATCGAGTAGTGCCGTCAAAATGCCTCCGAGCGGTCCTTCGCCGGGCCACCGGTCGGGGATCGTTTCAAACTTTTCCGCCATCAGCTTCACAACGGGCGACACGATTTTGGCGCTCGAAGTCACGGCTGCGACGAGCTTCACTGTGCGGGCGAGTATCGTCTCCCCCTGTAGTTCCGACAGCGCCTTATCAGTGCCAAATCGGGAGCTCGCGCCACCGGCAAGAACGTATCCGTGCCCTTGTTCAGCTCGTTCCGCCATTATTCGTCCTCCATCGGTTCACGTCCTGGACGCCGAATGCCCAGCTCGCGCAATTTTTCCTGCAAGCTCTGCCGGTGCAAACCAATCGTCGCCGCAGTGCGCGAAACATTCCAGCGATGGCTCGCCAGTTGTTTCGTAATCCAGACAACTTCGAATTTGCGCTTCGCTTCGCGGAAATCCCGCTCGTTCATGCCGGTGTCCAGGTGGCCGTTCGAATCTTTGTGCGTAATTGACTTGCCCGTAGCGACTTCTTCCGGCAAATCCTTTACGCCAATGTCGTTTCCCTGCGTAAGAACCATGCTTCGTTCAATCGCGTTTTTCAGCTCGCGAACATTCCCCGGCCAATCGTACCGCTCCAGCGCCGCATACGCATCTCGAGTCAGCTGCAGATTGCGATTCAAGCGCTTGCCGTGCAGTTGCAGAAACGATTCCGCGAGCACAGCAATGTCCTCCTTGTGCTCGCGCAGAGGCGGCAAGTCAACCGTAATAACGCGTAGGCGGTAAAAGAGGTCTTCGCGAAATTTTCCAGCGGCGATTTCAGCGGGCAAATCGCGAAGCGTTGCGCTGATCACTCGCACATCCACCGGGATCGCTTGTAAGCCACCAAGCCGCTCAATCGTGCGATTCTCCAGCGCGCGAAGCACTTTCGCCTGCGTAACGGGATTCATGTCGCCGATTTCGTCTAAAAAGAGCGTTCCGCCATTTGCCAGCTCGAACTTTCCTTTCTTCTGCTGCGACGCGCCGGTGAACGCACCTCGTTCGTAGCCGAAAAGTTCCGATTCGATCAAGTTTTCCGGTAGCGCCGCGCAATTTACCGCGATGAATGGCCTTCCCGCCCGCGGCGAGCGCGCATGAATTTCCTGCGCGAGCAAATCCTTGCCGGTGCCGCTCTCGCCCAAAATCAACACGGTCGAATCTGTCGCGGCTACTCGGTCCGCAATTTCAAACGCGCGACGCATCCCCGGCGAACGGCCAATCATTCCGCCAAACTGGCCTTCTGTTGCCAATTGGCTGCGCAACACGGAATTTTCTTTTTCCAGCCCGGTGAGTTTCAGCAAATTCGCCACGCGCTGCCGCAACTCTTCCAGTTCGAATCCCTTCACCAGATAATCCGCTGCGCCAACGCGCAGCGCTTCCACCGCCGTCTTTGCCGTATCGAGCGCGGAAACCACCAGTACGGGCACATCGTTTCCCTCTTCACGCAGGCTCTTCAAGAACGAAAGGCCGTCCTGCCCTGGCATCACCACGTCCAGCAAGATCAGATCGGGTTTCTCCGTAGGAATTGCCGCCCGCGCGGCCTCGGCCGATTCTGCCTCAGCAATCCGATAGCGCGATTCGAGCGCGCGCCGCAGGCCGTACCGCGCCGCCGACTCGTCGTCCACAATCATGATCGTTTTCATGTTTTTCCCTACCCCTTTACTTCACTCCTTCTTTTCCTGTTCCACTGGCAAAGTCACCTCGAATCGCGTTCCCTTTCCGTTTTTCACCGGACTCTGCCACGTCAGCCTTCCGTCGCACTCCGCAACGCGCCGCGCCACAATTGCCAGTCCCAGACCGGTTCCTTGCGATTTCGTCGTGAAAAATGGCTGCAAAATTTTTTCGCGCAGCGACTCCGGAATTCCGGGCCCGTCGTCTTCGAAATTCAGCACAAACGCGTGATCTCGCAACTGACTGCTCACAGTGATGTGGCCGCCAGCCGGAATTGCTTCGAGCGCGTTCACAAGCAAGTTCGAAGCAATGTCGTTCAGCGCTTCTGGCGACGCTGCCACGCGCGACGGAGTGTTCACCAGGTCTAGGCGCAACCTGACGTCGCGCTGGTCCGCTTGGGGCCTCAATACCGCCGCAGCTTCTTCTACCACCAGCCGCGCATCGCAACTGGCCGCACCACTCCCGCTGCGCACCGCGGGTCGGCTAAATTGCAGCAATTGATTCAGCTTGGCGGAAAGCCGGCCGATTTCATCGAGCACCATCTTCGTTTCGCTACGCATGGACTCCGGCAGTTCAGGATTTTCCAGTTGTACCTGCAGAATCGTTTTGATCGACCCCAGCGGATTCTTCAAATTGTGCGAAATACTCGCCGCCGTCTGTCCCACCAGCGCCAGCCTCTCCCGTTCCGCCAATTCCCTTTCGAGTTGCGTTTTCTCTTCTACCGCTCGACAAAGATCAATCGCGGATGGCAGTTGCTCTGATAGAAACTCCATGGCCGCTCTCGTCTCACCGGAAAGCATCGCGCCGTAAGGAACCGCGGATAGTCTTCCGAGGACTCGACCGGAATGGCGGATTTCGAATTCGTTGTCCGGAAGATTCGCGTCGGGCAACGAAGTTTTGGCTGCCGCATCAGGCTGCACCCAAACAAGTCTTACGCTAGATAGTTCCAGCTGCTGCTGCAGCCACGTCTCGAGGAACGTCCGGAGCTTTTCTATGTTGCCGAGCCGTGCGACCTGCTGGATGGCTTGCATGATGCGGTGCGCACGCTCAAATTCGGTCTGAGCGGTGGCCTTCAGGACCCGGCTCGTCAACCGTTGCAGCGGCTCAAAGAGGGCGACCAAGACGAAAACCAGAATCGCGGCGGTCGCTTCCGGCGGGAACACTGGCTCCAGCCATTCTCCAACACGCCGCACTACGCTCAGATAGAGCATTGCCACGAACGTGACGGATATCGCCAGAGCAAGATTTCGCTGACTTCCGATCTGCAAGAAGTTATATTTCTGCGCCGCGTAGGCAAGTGCACCCAATGGCCCGATCGGTGCGAGGGCGAGCAAAACGCCGAGTCCAGTTCGGCTGGATCCTAGAATGCTTCTCACGTGAACATCGAATACAAGGAACGCGGCCATCAGAATCAGTAACTCGACCACTTGATGAAAGGCGCGTTCGTGCTTGTTCGACGCGGTTTTGAAAAATCTGAACTGCCAGTATCCACACAAAAGTAGGACCAAAATCAACCAGAACTTGAAATACAAGGGAAAGGAGTTCAGAGGAACCAAGAAGTCGAATTGTCTGCTCGCTTCTGCACGTATCCGTTCGTAGACCAAGGAGCAGACAAGGGGTGCGTAGGCAAGCACCAACCACACGACTTTTCTGGTTCGGCTCGGGAAGAGACCTCTTGCCTCAGCATATTCTGCGTTGAGGTGCAACAATAACGCCGGGAGCACCCACAGGCCGATCACGATCAGCAATTGCGAAAAGAAGATCAGCATCGCTGGAGGGCTCGCGTAATGAAGCTGTGCGTTGAGGGCAAGCAGCGACCCCGCATAGAAAAAGAACAGCGCTAGGCAGAGGAAGAAAAACACGCGCTCGAAGTTGCGCTGGCGGCGATAACCAAGAATCACGACCATCCAGAAAAGCATCAGTAGCGTCCCAGCCGTGAAGCCAATCAATCGGACGTAGGTGAGGTCGTGCATCGATAAAGAGGGTAAGCATGGCGGATACCAAGTGCAAGATTTTTCTTGCACTATCTAAGCTCAAGAAAATAAGCAGCTTGTTAAGAATTCGGCTTCGTCCGAAAAAGCGAGAAAAGCAGTTGAAATTGCAGCCCTTAGGCTTGACTTGGAGGGAGTTTCTGCTATATTAGCACTCGTCTGAGAGGAGTGCTAACAGCTGCATTCCTTTTTTCAGCCAACCTGATAGCTCACCAACGGAGGTTTTTCGAAGATGGCAGTCAATCTGACGCCGCTCCACGACCGCGTAATCGTGAAGCGCATTGAAGAAAAGGAAACTGTTAAGGGCGGAATCATCATCCCAGACAGTGCAAAAGAGAAGCCCCAAGAGGGCGAAGTAATCGCAGTCGGCGCCGGCAAGCGCGAGAAGGGCGAACGCGTTCCTCTCGATGTCAATGTGGGCGACCGCGTTCTCTTCGGCAAATACAGCGGTAGCGAGATAAAAATCGAAGACCAGGAATACCTCATCCTCCGCGAAGAAGAGATCCTCGCGAAGCTGAGTGGCGCCGCGAAAGCCGCCAAGAAGTAAAGAAGCTGTGAAGTAAGGAAGCATAAATTTTTGGGACTCGGAAAAGATTTCACGGAGGAATTGAGCAATGGCAAAGACGATTGTTACGGGAGAGAATTCGCGCCAGTCCATTCTGCGAGGCGTGAACGCTCTGGCCGATGCGGTCAAGATCACCCTCGGTCCGAAGGGCCGCAATGCGGTGATCGAAAAGAAGTTCGGCGCGCCCATCATCACCAAGGACGGCGTGACGGTTGCGAAGGAAATCGAACTGAAAGATCCCCTAGAGAACATGGGGGCGCAGATGGTGCGCGAAGTCGCTTCCAAGACGTCAGACGTCGCGGGCGACGGCACCACCACCGCCACTGTTCTGGCGCAGGCCATCTTCCGCGAAGGCGTGAAGGCCGTTGCGGCCGGCGCGAACCCGATGGCTCTGAAGCGCGGCATCGAAAAGGCCGTTGCGGTTGCGACCGAAGAAGTGAAGGGCATGTCGAAGCCGGTTTCGGGCGACATGATCGCTCA
>Ga0126376_10001348_pt1 | contig 13173 bp, 10 predicted proteins | sample PanSoiMetPlot_15_FD_92760 | JGI IMG/M metagenome (GOLD analysis project Ga0126376, IMG submission 92760) | Tropical forest soil microbial communities from Panama - MetaG Plot_15 | ecosystem: Environmental > Terrestrial > Soil > Tropical forest > Bulk soil | place: Panama | collected 2016-02-17
AACTTTGCCAAACACCCCGAGCCCCTCGGCGGAGCTCGGGGCAGGCGTCGCGAAGCGAAGTGGAGGGGCGCGACCCTCCTCCTGCTCACCGCGCTCCTCTTTGCGAGCTCATCCTTCGCGGAGGACCGGACGATCGCCATCCGAGCCGCGCGCATGCTCGATGTCCGCAGTGGAAAGATGGTCGAGCAGCCGGTCATCCTCGTTCGCGGTGAGAAAATCGAGCGAGTGCGCGGTGATGTTCCGGGGGGCGCCGAGCTCATCGACCTCGGAGATCGAGTAATCCTGCCCGGCTTCATCGACGTGCACACGCACATCCTTCTGCAGGGCGACGCGACGGAAGCCGAATACCACTTCCAAATCCTGCGCGAATATCCTTCTCACCGCGTGGCTCGCGCAGTTCGGGCGATGCGAATCGCCCTCGAGCATGGCTTCACCACGATGCGGGATCTGGAAACGGAGGGAGCGGGGTACGGCGACGTTGGCCTTCGCGACGCGGTGAACGAAAAGGTGATCGAGGGCCCGCGCCTGCAGGTTGTCGGACCGGCTCTGTCCACCACCGGCTCCTATCCTATTTTGCATTTTCGGCCGGACTGGAGCTTTCCCACCGGAGTTCAGCTCTGCGACGGCGCGGACGGATGCCGGAAGGCCGTTCGCGAGCAGCTCTCATACGGGACCGATTGGGTGAAGATCTACGCCAACACCGCCGGACTGCATTTGACGCCCGACGGCTACGTCGACTCGCCGCCGAACTGGACCCGCGAGGAGATCGCCGCGGTAGTGAACGAAGCCCACGCGAAAGGGCACAAGGTCGCGGCGCACGCTACTTCGGACACCGGGTTGCGCATCTCGGTCGAGGCGGGGGTGGACTCGATTGAGCACGGCGATTCCATTCGACCGGAGATGGCGCAGCAGATGGCAAAAAAGGGGATCTACTTTTGCCCAACGCTGACGGTGGGCGCTTACGTCGCGGAGCCGCGCGCAAGAGAGGGGCGCGCCATCTGGGCCGAGATGCCGAAGGTCCAGGCGAAGTCGATGCAGAACGCGCGCAAGGCGGGGGTGAAGATCGCTTTCGGCACCGACGCAGGCGGGTTCCCGTGGACCGAAATCAATCAGGCCCAGGAATTCTCGCACGAGGTGCGGCTGGGGATGACGCCGCTGGAAGCAATTCGAAGCGCGACGACGGTTGCTGCGGAGATGCTCGGATGGCAAGGCAAGGTAGGCGAGATCGCGCCCGGAGCTTTTGCGGACATCGTCGCCGTGTCCGGCGATCCGCTGAAGGACGTGTCCGTGCTGCAGAAGATCGACTTCGTGATGAAGGGCGGCGACGTGGTGAGGCGACCGGCAGACGCCAAGCGATGACGACGGAGAAGCGCGGAACCATTTTTGCGGGAGTTGCGTCAGAGCGGAATGTTGCCGTGCTTGCGAATCGGATTCTCCTGTCGCTTGTCCTTGAGCATCTGCAGCGCGCGGATGAGCTTCTCGCGCGTCTGCTCGGGGCGAATCACCTCGTCGATGTAGCCAAGCTCCGCCGCCTTGAATGGATTGGCGAACTTTTCGCGGTACTCGGCGACTAGCCGAACCCGCTCTTCATTCTGATCCTTCGCCGCCGCGATCTCGTTCCGGAAAATAATGTTCACCGCTCCTTCGGGGCCCATCACCGCGATCTCAGCGGTGGGGTAGGCGTAATTGACGTCCGCGCGGATGTGCTTGGACGCCATGACGTCGTACGCACCGCCGTAGGCCTTTCGCGTGATGACGGTGATCTTCGGTACGGTCGCCTCGGCGAACGCGTAAAGCAGCTTGGCGCCGTGCTTGATGATCCCGCCCCACTCCTGCGCCGTTCCGGGCAAAAACCCCGGAACGTCCACGAACGTGATCAGCGGGATGTTGAAGCAATCGCAGAAGCGGACGAACCGCGCGCCCTTCACCGAAGCGTCGATGTCCAGGCAGCCGGCGAGGACTGCCGGCTGATTCGCGACGATCCCCACCGCCCGCCCGTTCAGCCGCGCGAAGCCGACCACGATGTTCTGTGCGTAGTGCTCCTGGACTTCGAGGAAGTGCCGCGAGTCGACCACTGCGCGGATGATCTCCTTGATGTCGTAGGGCTTGTTCGGATTGCTCGGCACGACCGATTTCAAGGCTTCGTCGCTGCGCCCCGCGTCGTCATCGCAGGGCGCCGTCGGAGGATCTTCGGCGTTGTTCGAAGGGAGATAGGACAGCAGCTCGCGCGTGAGCAGCAAGCAGCCCTGCTCGCTGTCGGCGGCGAAGTGAGCGACGCCCGACTTCTGGTTGTGCGCCAGCGCACCGCCCAGCGCCTCCTTGGTGACCTCCTCGTGGGTGACGGTCTTGATCACGTCCGGCCCGGTGACGAACATGAACGACGTGTCCTTCACCATGCAGATGAAGTCGGTAATCGCCGGAGAATAGACGGCTCCGCCGGCGCATGGTCCGAGGATCAACGAGATCTGCGGAACGACGCCCGAGGCGAGCGTGTTGCGCAAGAAGATGTCGGCATATCCCGCCAGGCTCTCGACGCCCTCTTGAATTCTCGCTCCGCCCGAGTCGTTCAAGCCGATGATCGGCGCGCCCACTCGCGTCGCGAGGTCCATGATCTTGCAGATCTTCTGAGCGTAAGCGCCGGAGAGCGATCCGCCGAACACGGTGAAGTCCTGCGCGAACACAAAAACTTGGCGACCGTCGATCGTTCCGTATCCGGTTACCACCCCGTCGCCGAGGATTTTCTTTTCTCCCATTCCGAAGTCGGAAGCGCGGTGGGTGACGAACTTGTCCAGCTCGGTGAAGCTTCCCGGGTCGAGCAACAAGTCCAGCCGCTCGCGCGCAGTCAGCTTTCCGGCTTCGTGCTGCTTTTGGATGCGCGTTTCGCCACCGCCCAGCAGCGACTGCTCCTCCATTTCCCTCAGGCGTTGGCGCAGCGGATCGTTCTCAGGGGAGTCTGCCATGCGGCTAGCATCTACTACGGAAGAAGCGTCCAGGTCAGGGCGAAACGCTGTGAGCCATCGGAGGCGGTCTCGGCCCACCCTTTTAGGGGACGGCTGGCGTCCAAGAGAGGACCCACTTCCGAGCTGACCACGAGCAGCGGCGCGAGGTCGCGAGAGCCGATGGCGTCGAGAAGCGAGACCTGCGAGAGGGTGCGCGAAATTTTCGGCGCGTCGATCGAAAACTCAGCTCCGTGATTGAGCTTCCCGATCTGGCCGGACACCGTCTGCAAAGCGCGCTTCACTGCGCCGGGATCGTTTCCGATGTAAAGCTGTGACCCGCGCAGCCCGATTTGAATCTCACCGCCCTGTACCGAGAGCGCGATGCCTTCGGCGGTCTTGCGTGCGTTGGGCCACGCCGCAGCGCGGTCGAGCGCTTGGCGAAAGCCATCCGGCCGGCCGATCTCCGCCAGGTACGCATGTTTGACGGCGAAGTATCTTTCCCAAGGCGATTTGAGCGTGCCGCTCAGTCGCGCCCCGTCGACTCGGAGCAAGACGTTGCCGGTGAGGCTTGGCAATGCCGCATCGAACAGCTGGTGAACGTCGCGCTCGTCGCAGCCGGAGCAGAGCATCTTCAGGTCGGGCACGACCGAGGACTCGACCAGCGCTCGAGGCACACTTTCCATGTGAGCTCGCACGAACAACAGGCCGGCGGCGGTCTCCGGGTAAGGGCTCGAGGAAATCGGTTTGAGTCGGGGAGAGCTTATCTCCGTTGCCCGACCGGCGATCGACAGCGTCGCGCTGCTGCCGGTCAATCCGATCGTGAAGTGTGGCGAAATCAAGTACACGCGCCCGGGAATGGATTCGAGGCCGGGCCACCGCCGGCCATCGGGAGCAGTCGCGAGGAGCTTCGCTGCCTGCTTGAGCAACGCCTCCGCATTTCGCGCGCTGCTCACCGCGCATGCCTGCTGCCGCCGAATCGCGTAGCCGGCGACCACTCGTCCTTGGGATGCGGCTCCGTGAAGCACCGAGCCTCCCGATTGGGAGGTCCACGCCTTTCCCAACGAGGCGAGCCTTTGCGAGGCGCGCGATTCGAAAGCTTTTGCATCGCGCAGCGTCGTGCAGGTGATGCGATCCTCGCCGAGGAAGCTGACGGTCGCCCAGGACGCCGGATCGATTCCAGCCCGCTTCACCGATTCGACTTGCCCAATATCGACGTCGAGGATGGGATGGAACTCGGATCTCCAGCTGGACGGGCGCAGCAGCGGCGCGCGCTTCCCGGCCGCCTCGAAGAAAGCGAGCACGCCGGTTAGCTGATCCAACCGCGGGGCGTGGATGATCAGGTTGGCGTTGTCGGGAGCGCGAGGGAGCGCGACGGCTCCGAGCACGCTCGCCAGCAGCGGTGCCATCATCTACGGACGCGTCTCCGCGTCGGCAGCGCCGGCGCGCCGAGCCGCTCGCCCGCGGATTGCGCGCTGCATGTACCCATAGCCGACCAGAAGCGCCGCAGCCAGCGGCGAGGTCGCAGCGATGATGGCCCAAACCGGTTTTCCGAACATGAAGTGCGCGATGCTTGAAAAGCCGCCGGTCATCCATTCGCTTTGGAGCACGGCGATGAAAATGCCAGCCCCGATGAGGCTGGCGATGCCGGTAGCGACCACCAGCATTATCGCCGCTCGTCGACGAGCGTGCCCCGGGCTTTTTGCCGGTGAGTACTGCCTCACCTGGATGTCCTGATCCATGAGCGCGGTTGCACCACCAACGCGGGAGCGTGTCAACCCCGGTACCCGACGCGCGCGTCAGAAGCTCATTCGGAGGAGACCGCCGCGATTGCTCTCTCGCTTGTCCGGCGGCACGCGTCCGAAGTCGCCGTTCATGTTCGCGATGCCGTTTGCCGCCAAGGCAACCGCGGCCGAAACCTGCGCCAGCGCTTCGGGATCGATCTTGTCGAAGGTGTCGTTGGCGGTGTGGTGAAAATCGAAGTAGGTGGTGACATCCTGCGCCAGGTCGATCATCGGGACGCCGAGCGCGCGCAGAGGACCCAGGTCCGCTCCTCCGTGAGCATCGGCATCGTCGAAATCGATGCCGAGCGGCTTGAGGCCGGCGGCGATCTCCAACAATCTTGCGCGACCCTCGGGCGCGCCGAGGTAGCGCAGCGCATACGCGCGAGCGGTCCCGGCGTCCGCTTCGAGCGCGGCGATGTGCTTGGCTGCCTCGATTTGGTGGGCTTGAGCGTAGGCGCGAGCGCCCGACAATCCGTTCTCCTCGTTGGCGAAGAGGATGACGCGGACAGTTCTTCGCGGTCGGAGCTGAAGCGATCCGATCTGCTGCGCCGCATTCACGACGATGCCCACGCCCGCGCCGTCGTCGAGCGCGCCGGTGCCGAGATCCCACGAGTCGAGATGGGCGCCGAGGAGGACGATCTCATCCGGGGCGCCCGAACCGGGAATCTCGCCGATCACATTTGCCGATTGCGCGTCCGGCAGCCAGCGACACCCGAGGGTCAGCGCGAACCTGACGGACTTGTGCTCGGTCAGCAGTCGATGGAGCAGATCCGCATCCGGAATGGAAAGGGCCGCTGCGGGAACGGTCGGCGAGTTCTCATCGCGCCTCATCGCGCCTGTGTGGGGGAGCCGATTTTGGTCTGTCCCGACCGAACGAATCACCACGCCCACCCCACCCAAGGCCGCGGCGCGGATCGCGCCTGCGCCTCGCACCTGGACCGCCTTCCCGTAGCCTGAGCCGTCGCGGGCGCGAGGCATCGGAACGTTGTAGAAGACGATCTTTCCCGCCACCGCCGCTTTCCCGAGCTTGTCCAGCGCCTCCAACGAATCGACCTCGACGACTTCAGCTTCCAATCCGCCTGGCGGCGTCCCGATGCTGCCGCCGAGCGCGGTCAATTGGACCGGCTGCGCCACCGGCGAGACCACGGCACCTCTCTCTTCGCCCCGTTGCCAATGGGGAACGGTCACCGGCTCGGTGTGCACATTCGCAAAGCCGCGCGCCTGCAAAGTGCGGACGGCCCACTCGACCGCGGCCCTGCTCGCGGACGAGCCGGCGAGCCGCGGGCCGACCTCGTCGGTCAGGCTCTGGACGATTTGGGCCGCACCGCGAGATGCCATGGCCACCTCGCGCAGCGAGCCAGGCGCCGGCGCGCCTGCGGCCCCCGCCGAGCCCGTCGACGCCGCATCGGCGCGATTCCAGGCGCAACCTTGACCCACCGTCGTCATCAGGGCTACTCCCACCGCAACGAGCATCCGATTCACTGCCGCCTTGGTACAGCTCAATTGACCCTCCGAAAGCAATGAGCGAAGGGCGATAATGGATACGCCCAGCCCGAGTCAATCGATTCGGTGGGCCGGAGAGCAAACGCGTGAGCGCGAGCGGCGAGCAACACGTAGACGCAGTCATCCTCGACCTGGGAAACGTGCTCGTGCTTCACGACAACGAGCAGCTCTTTCGCACCTTTGGGGAATACGCCGGCTTGAGCGGCGACGCCGTTGCTCGCCTCGTTCCGCCCGCCCTGTGGAGCTCGATCCACTTGGGCAAGCTCGACGCAGAGGGCATACGCCGGGAAATCTGCGGGGCTCTGAAGGTGGAGATGGACCGGGAGGAGTTCGAGCGGGCATGGAACTCCCACTTCACCGTCAACCAGGCAGTCCTCCCGTGGGTCGAGTCGCTCTTGGGCCGAGTCAAGCTTCTCCTGCTCTCGAACACCAACGCCATCCACATGGAGTACCTGAGGGGCGAGCTGCCCGTTTTGCGCCGCTTCGATGGCCTCGTGCTGTCTTACGAGCTCGGTCTGATGAAGCCGGATCCGGCGATCTATAAGGAAGCGCTGCGCCGAGCGGGCTCCGCGCCGGCGCGCACGGCCTTTTTCGACGACCTTCCCGAGTACGTCGAAGCCGCGAGGCAGGTTGGACTCCGCGCCTACGTCCTTCAGTCGGTTGAGCAGTTTGCGTCGCAGCTCGAGGCGCTCGGCTTGCTTAGACGTCCCGCCGGTTCCGAGGGGAACCGTTGATCAACGCTTCCCAACGGCGGACCGCCGGGTTCCGCTGCTGAGTGGGCGCATCGGCAAAGTAGCCAAGGTTGTCGTTGAAGGCTTTCGACAGCTCTTGGATCGCGGAGAACCGCGATGGTGCATCCTTGCTGCTGAGCGCGGCGACCAGCCACTCCGCTCGGGTCTTGTCCCGATTGTCGGCCCACCACATTCTCCAATCGCGCATCATTGGACCGAACGACGCCTTGGTGATTTCGCGGAGCGCTTCCGCGGCCGCCGCGGCAGAGGATTGGTCCTCTGAGCCGGTGAGGCCAATCAGCCCGTCGATCGAATCGCGGTCATGGAGCATACCGAGAGCGCGGGCGGCGAGCGAACGCCTGAGCGAGTCAGTGCTGGCGAGCTCTTGCCGCAGATGTTTGATCGCCCTTTCGAAGATCGGATTGCGGCGAAAGGCGGTGGCGGCCGGGCGTGCGGCAGATGAGATTTCCGGCTCGACCGCGAAGAGCCCACGCAGGATTCCGTCTACCACCTCAGAGTAGGGAAGACTGCCGGCAGTCAACAGGGCGAAGTACCGGGTATACGGATTGTTGGAGTCGAGCAGGGGCGCCAGAGCTCGAGCCGCCGGTTGGCCCAATGAGGAGAGCGCTGCCGGGATTGGCCCGAGCTCCTCCGCCTCCGGCAGGTCGACCACCGCCAGTCGCGACCATGCCGTTGGGCCGGGGAAGTGGAGGACGAGCTTTTCGGCGGAGGCTTCCGGAAATCGCCCAAGCTCGGCCAGCGCACTCACGCGCTTTTCCGGATCGGCGCCGGTCAACCTTCGCAGCAGCATCCCGAAATCGGGCAACAATCGGCGGGACACGGTGGGTGGCGGCGGCAGCATCTTCACCGGAGTGATCTCGCTGCCGCTCTCCGCAGGCGACCAAACGACCTTTGCGATCGACTCCGGGAGGCCTTGCTCCTCGCCGTCGGACTTGTCGTGGCCGTTCGCCATCCCCTCCCGGAGGTGGCGCCGAAGCACGATCAACTCCTGGAACGCGCGCGGAAGCTCCTGGCAAAAAAGGACGAAATCCGAAAGTCGGCGGCGGCTCATCGGCTGGTGCGAGCAATCACCGTAAAAGATAGCGACCAACCTCCCGCTCACCTCGACCGGGAAAACGAAGATCGTCCTTGGCCGCCGGCCGAGTTGCGCAAGAAAAGCTCGCGTCAAAGGATCGGGCGGCACTGGCCCCACGTAGCTTCTTCGCGTGGTGCAAACGGCGCGGAAGATCGAAGGCGCGTCGATTGGAAGCGGGAGCGGCGGCGTCGTTGGTGCATCGCGCCCCTCTCCCCGCACTTGCCAAATGGTGGCGGCGCCGCGAATGACTGCGAACAGAGCGGTGAACTCGAACGTTCGGCGAGCATACTGGAGGGTGACGTCGATGAGTTGGTCCCGGTCTTTTGCCGCATTCTTCAGGACCGCGCGAGCCTGGGACAGGGTCCAGTCGGGAATCGCCTGTGGATCCCACTCACCGTATCTTTGAGCGGGGACCGCGCTGAGCGCCGGGCCCGGCAGCTTCGAGAGCGATGGCCGTGGACGAACCGCGATCGGAGACGAGAGCAGATCCTCGGGCAACTCTGGTTCTGCGTCCGCTACCGCCCCGAGGTCGACTTGCTCTGACGCGAGCGGTTGAGTCGGATCGCCGGTTACCCCATTGCCCGAGATCACCTCGTCGACGATCGAATGCGCCAGTCGGTCGATCAGATCTTGAGTGAGAGATTGCTCAAGCGTCACCTCCTCGGCGAAGGCGGTGGTCTTTTTCTTCTGAGCCTGCTGCCTTCGGCTCGAATCGAGGCGAGCCAACAGTGAGGCGAACCGCTCGCTCAGCGGCGCGTCGTAGATGCTCCTCATCCAGTCGCGGATCCGGACCTCCAGCCCAATCCACAGCTCGAGGCGCTTATTGAGCAGGAAGCTCATCTCCTGCAGCCCTCGGTCCGGAACCGGGTAGCAGCAGGCTACGTGCAAGGCGTCCCCCTGAACGGAGAGCGGCACGAGCCGGAATCGGTCGGCGATCTTCGGTGGAATCAGGGAGCGGACGTCGTGATTCACCTCGAAATCCGCAAGGTCGATCGCCCGCTGGCCCGAGACTTCGGAAACGGCGTGGAGCAATGCCGATTCGCTGATCGCTCCCTGCTCCAGCAGATGCGTGTCCAGCCCACCGGGAGAGGCGCGCTGGGCGTTCAGCGCCTGCGCCGCCTGCTCGGCGGAAAGCAAACCGCGTGAAACGAGGTGCTCGGTCAAGCGGGTCGGCATTGGCGAGACATTTTACTGTCTCGGATATCCGACCCACGAAGAGGTCAGACCGGGCGCACCAAAAAGGTCGAGGTCAGTTTGTCGTGCAAGGTCTGTCCGCGTCGGTCGAACAGAGCGAGCCAGAATCCACCCAGGAAGAGCGCAAACGACACCCCAGAAAGAAGAGCGCGGATGACGGCGCGCGTAGGTGATGGTGGGAGACCGCTCGCATCCACCAGGCGAATGCCCGCCATCAGGCGCCCAAAGGTGCGACCGTTGAGAAGGACGGCGAACGCCGCCGCGTAGGCGAGCGCGATGACCACCGCGAGGATCAATCCAGGGAGCAGGGCCGGCTGAAGCGCGTGGGCGCGGGCGACCCACTTGTCGATCCCGCTGAGACGCGATGCATGTGCGGATGCGCCGGTGATCGCGGACGCGATCCATAAGTACAGAGCAGCCACGCCACCGATGGCCAGTCCATCCACGGTCAAGGCAAGAGCCCTTCGCCAAAGCGGCGCGACTCGAGCATGGAATTCTTGGACGCCTCCCTGTGGAGCCGTGGCTTCGATGGTCGCCACATTCAGCCTCGCGCTGGGCACTTCGGCGCTGGCCGGGCTCGGTCCCGTCAGGCCGGGAAACTCGGGCGGGGTGATCGATCGCGGCGCTTCCGCTCTGGCGGGTGGGGTAATCGTCCGCGGCATTTCCGCTCTGGCGGGTGGTGTGATCGTCCGCGGCACTTCCGTCTTCACCGGCGGCGCCGGAGCCATCGGCTGACCGGCGACCGCAGCAGCGCGAGCCGCGTCGATCATCGGGTGCGAAGAGGGAGCAACGGCGGGGCTTTTAGTTTTTGCTGCCTCCATTTGGGGAGCTCTCTGCGGTGCGAACCCCCGCGCTGACGGCGACGGAGGAGCGCGAGGCGATGGCGCGGTCGCCGGTGCGCTGGCCTCGGGAGGTCGTGTCGAGGAGCTCGCCGATGCGCTCGTTTGGGGTACGCGCGTCGAGGAGCTGAGTGATGCACCGGGCTGCGGCGCGCGCGGCGTAGGAGAGCTGGTTGGCGCGGCGGGTTGCGGGATGCGCGGGGCCGCAGCGCTGGTGGATGGGCCTGGCTTGGGCGCCGAAGCCGGGCTGGGTTGAGGAACACGTGGCGCTGCGGCGTTGGGCGATGGGCTCGATTGAGGCGCCGAAGCACCGCTGCGTGCGGCGCTGGGTTGAACAACGCGCGGCGCTGCGGGGCTGGGCAACGGGCGCGCCTGGGGTGCCGAAGCAGAGCTGGGTGCAGCGCCGGGTTGAGGAACGCGCGCCGGTTCGGAATTAAGGGACGGGCTGAATTGAGCGGCCGACGGAGGGCGGCTGGTCGCGCCGGGTTCGAGAGCGTGCGGCCCTTCGGAGTTGGGTGATGGGCTTGATTGAAGTGCCGAAGGAAACCGGCGCACCGCGACCGATTGAGCGCGCGGCGCTGGCGAGTTGGACGATTCACTCGACTGAGGCGCTGAAGGAGAGCTGCGTACTGCGGCGGATTGAGGAACGCGCGGCACCGCGGAGTTGGGTGACTTGCTGTACTGGGCCGCGGGCGGAGGGCGGCTGGTCGCGCTGGGTTGAGGGGCGTGCGGAGCTTCGGAGCTAGGTGACGCCTTGGATAGAGGAGAAGGCGGCGGTGCGGAGCTGGTTCCTTCGCCGGACTGAGAAGCGCGGGTGGCGAGGGTGTTCTCGGCAGGCATTGCCGGCGCCGCGGACCGGGCGCTGGGCAACGGCGGCGGAGCGGCGCCAAGCGAATCGCCGCGGCGGCGGTCGAGCTGTAGGTCTTTGTCCAGCAGCGAGGGCATCCTGCCGGGGCTGACGATGCCGGTACCTCCGCAGCTCGGGCATTCCCCAACAGCTGGCAACGGGGAGCCGCACTTAATGCACTTGGACACAACACGCCTCCAGAAGAGGGCGATCTCAGGACGACTCGGGCCGGAGATCAAGAAACCTGCGCCAAGACTTCAATTACCCAATCCGGCCGTCAAGGTGGAGAATAACTGCGAGTCCGACGATCGCCGCCGTTTCCGCCCGCAGCCTCGTTTTGCCAAGGGTCGCCTTCGTCGCGCCCAGGTCCGACATCGACTCCACCTCTCCCCGTTCGAAGCCACCTTCGGGTCCGACGATGAGCGCGATCGGAGACTTGTCCGCCATCGCCGGAGAGAAGGCCTGCGCCAATGACAGGGAGCGCTCCTCTTCGTCGAGGACGTAGCAGCGCATGGTGGCCGAGGCCGCTTTGACCCGGGCTTCGAGCGCATCGACCGGTAAGATTGTCGGAACGTCGCTACGACCGCACTGCCTCGCCGCCTCTTCCGCAATTTTTCGCCAGCGCTGCACCCGTTTTTCCGCCGTCGACCCAAGTAAGCGGACCACGCTTCTCCTTGACTGAACGGGAGCAAAGGCGGCAGCGCCGAGCTCGGTCCCCTTCTGGATGATCCAATCCATCTTCTCCGCCTTGGGCAGCGCCTGGATCAGCATTATCGGTCGCTCGCTCGTGGCCGCGACCGGCGAGCCGACTGAGATATCGGCGGTGGTTCGATCTACGGCCGCGACGCGCGCTGAAAAAGATCGGCCCCGGCCATCAAAAACCTCGAATGGGTCGCCGGCTCGGAGGCGGAGCACGTGAATCAGGTGGTGGAAGCGGACTCCCTCAACTCGAATCGTCGGCGGAGGGTCGTCGGGGACCGGGTAAAGGAGGCGAACCATGGCGGTGCCTCTACTCGGGTCCCAGCTCCAAGCGAACCCAGTCGCCGCGCACCTGCGTATGAGCCGGCGCGAATCCGCGCTCGCGATAAGCGGCGGCCACCTCCGCTGCTTGCTCAACGAGTATTCCGGAGAGAACCACGCGTTGTCGCGCGATCCGCCGAAAATGCGGCGCGAGCTGGATCAGCTCATTGGCAAAGATGTTGGCCACGATGATGTCGAACGGCTCGGTAATCGATTCCACTCGAGCCGTGGACAGCTCGATTTGGTCCGCGTCATTCAAGGCGCAATTCTCCGTCGCCAGCTCGATCGCCATCGAATCGGTGTCCACTCCGCGCACGCGCCCGGCGCCGAGCTTTCGAGCAGCTATCGCCAGCACGCCCGAGCCCGTCCCAACGTCGAGCACGCTCTGCCCGGGCCACAGCGTAAGATATTGGTCCAACACCTCCAGGCACAGCTGAGTGGTAGGATGGTCGCCGGTTCCGAAAGCCATCTTGGGCTCGATCAAAATTCGAACCGACCCCGGCGCCGCATCGCCCGCTCGCCACGGTGGCCCCACCCAGATCCGGCCCACCTGCGAGGAGCGCACCTGCGACTTCCAGCTCTCGGACCAGTCTTCGCAAAGCGCTTCTCCCAAAGTAAGCGCGGCTTCCGGAAGAGCCCGTTGAAGCTCGGCGCGCGCCCGCTCGGCCTGGCCGCGCTCGGCGAAGAAGGCGACCACGCATACCTTGCCGCCCGGCAGCGGCGGCTCCCCAGGCATCGGCCGCACCGACGGTTCGCGAATTTCCAGGCCGAGCGAGCCGTTTTCGTGGAGCAACCATTGCGCAAGCTCCGCAGACGCCTCCACCAGCTCTGCGGAAAGCGCGAAGTAGCTCGCGCGCATGCTCATGGTCCGACCACCGCCAGCGCGGAGTGATCAAAATCGATCACCCGCTGCGCCACCTGCTGCACCTGCTCCGCGGTGATCGCGGAGATTTGGTCGGCGTAATGAAGGAAGTTTTCCACGCCGATCCCGTAGCAATGATCGAGCGCCAGCAGCGCGGCTCGAGCGCCGTTTCTCTGCAAGCCGATCTCGTGCGTGCCCACCAGGTGCCGCTGCGCGCGCCTTAGCTCGGCGGGATCGATCTTCTCGTCCCGCGCGCGGACGAGCTCTGCGCGGATTGCCTGGACAGCGGCGTCAGCCTTCGACGGGCTGGTCGCGATGTAAACGCCAAAATATCCGGGATCCACCCCTTCGACAGAGAAGC
>Ga0126376_10001349_pt1 | contig 13171 bp, 5 predicted proteins | sample PanSoiMetPlot_15_FD_92760 | JGI IMG/M metagenome (GOLD analysis project Ga0126376, IMG submission 92760) | Tropical forest soil microbial communities from Panama - MetaG Plot_15 | ecosystem: Environmental > Terrestrial > Soil > Tropical forest > Bulk soil | place: Panama | collected 2016-02-17
CCGGCATTGAGAGAGTCGAAAACGATATGTTTTCCGTCGGGCGACCAACGCGGAGTTCCAGTCACAGAGTTGAAGTTGGTTAGCTGAACAAGGCCACTCCCGTCGCTCCGGCACATCCAGACTTCACAGTGCCCGCTGCGGGTAGATTCGAACGCAATCTTACTGCCATCCGGCGAGAACTGAGGACCACTATCCGCCCTCGTCGAAGATATGAACCTCTCGGGCGGACCGGCCGAAACCAGTGAATTAAGCCTCCTCTTCCAGGTGGTCACATTCACCTGCTGGCGCACATACACGAGTCGGTTCCCTCGAATCGAAGGTTCGATTCCATCTTGCCCGAATTGCAGTCGTTCTGGCTCACCCCCGCGAAGGGGAACCCTCCGCAGCCAACCAGGATTCAAAGTCCAAGCAGAATCTGGCAAAACGATGTCGCGACCGTCAGGGGTCCAGGCTAGACCCCACTCGTATGAAGAACCCGAAATAAGAAGTCGCTCCACTCCTCCCGAAACTGGCACCGTGTAGATAGAAACCGCAAAACCCGCTTGCCTGCCACTGGCGAAGGCCACGGTTTGACCATCGGGGGAAAATTCAGGATTGAAGTCCCACCGTGAAGGCGACGAAGTCAGTCTGCGAACTTCCGACGAATCGAGCGATAGGAGAAAAATAGAAGAAGCATTTTCGTTACGGGATGCGCGGTCAGAAAACGCGAGTAGCTTTCCATCGGGCGACCACGAGAGGCCGCCTGCGGAGAAAAGGGCTAGGTAGGGGTCTTGGTCCTGCCAAAGAGTCTCGCGCACTCTGCGCTCAGTGCCACCCGATGCGGGGATGATGTAAATACCGGTTTCTCCTTTTAGAATGCGGCAGAAAGCGAGGTAGCGGCCGTCGGGCGACCAAACCGGATTGAAGTCGATGGACGCCTCTTTGGTAAGTCGCAGCGATTCCTCAGTCCCGACAATCTTCACATATATGCTGAAATGAGGGCCGGCCCCACCATTCCAGGTGAAGGCTAAATGCTGGCCGTCGGGCGAAAGACTGGGGGTGTATTTTTCGCCAACGCTGGTGACGACGGGGATTACAGTCAGCTGGCCAGTCTTGGATACGCGCGAGCGCCCGTCGTACAGAGAGAAAAGCGCAAGCGCACATACGATTAGACCAATTACGAGGGCATTCCCCAGTGACAGTCGCTGCCTCGGTCTGGGCCGGGCTGAGGAAGTCGCGGCTGGCATGTCAACATTGCCAATGAAGCGATATCCTCGACGAGCGACTGTCTCCACGAAGATCGGCGTTTCCGCCGATTCGCCCAGCGCATCGCGCAACCTCTTAATGGCCGCGTTGAGACTATGATCGAAGTCGACGAAGGTGTCAGCCGGCCAGAGCTTGTTGCGCAGTTCGTCTCGGGTGACAACTTCTCCCGGGTGCTCCAGCAGCGCAGTGAGAACCTGCAATGGCTGCTCCTGAAGCTTCACCCTCAGTCCACTACGGCGCAGTTCACCTGCCTTTAGATCAACTTCAAAGATCCCAAACCTGACGATCCGAGATGAGTTGTCACGTGACACCGAAGTGCTCCACCGCCGCAGAAGTCTAGCATTGAATCGGACACCGATAACGAGCCGTCTTCGATGCGAAGCTCCTGACTGGAAGGCCGCTTACCCAACAACTCCCAGATCGTCGGAAACAGGAAGTTGAGATCCTGCACAACGCAAAATTCCGAATCTCCCGTAGTACGGGAAGAATCCATTGCGGACAACAGTTTGCGCTTGAACGTATCCGCTAAGGATTGCAACGATGAGAACTAGCCTTTTCCAGAATCAATAAGAGTTGTAAACTGCGCGACAAACTTGGCAATCCAGCCAATCTGGCCGAAGAACAAGAGAATCTATGAAGGTCTTGATTCTGTTCGTCGCGTTTTCCAGCCTATTGATCGTCGCCAATCATTCCATTGGTCAATCCAACCCATCCGCACCTCTCGAAGCGCCGACTGGATTCGACGACCAGACCATCGATCCCGCTTTCGTGACGCAAGCCATTCATGACAGCGACAGGAGGTTCTTCGAAGAAGTCGAGAATATTGACAAGGATGGTCTAGGCCCGTTGTATAACGCTCAATCGTGTCGTGAGTGTCATCAAAATCCAACCTCGGGCGGTGCAAGTCAAGTGGTGGAACGCCGCGCGGGACACCGCGGCCCCAACGGTCAATTTGTGAGCGCGAATGTTCCCATCAATAATGGTCAGCAGATAATCATTGGGCGAACGCTGATCAACGATCGAGCAATTTGTCCGGACGCAGCGAATCCGGATATTCAGCTTCAGGAGCACATGCCGGATGCGGAAAAGATCCGCACCAACCGGCTTTCCCTGAATCTCCTGGGTGATGGCTTCATCGAAGCCGTGGCCGATCAAACGTTAGTCGATCTGGCGAAGACTCAGTGCAGCAAAAACCGGGAAAAGATTTGCGGACAGGCCCTGCTTGTTCCCATTGTGGAAGCTCCCGGAAAAACCGGCATCGGCCGTTTCGGATGGAAGGACCAACACGCCAGTCTGTTATCGTTTGCTGGCGACGCATACCTCAATGAGATGGGAATCACCAATGCTCTTTTTCCCGATGAGGTGACGGCGCTCTGCAATCCCAAGACTATCACCGAGCCGAACAGCCAACCGGATTCCAAAGATGGTCTCGAAGATATCGATCGCTTCACGCGATTTGTGCGAGCCTCGAAGGCGCCGCCTCGAGACGAGAAGTTGGCGGCGACAAATGCAGCCAAACGCGGATCGGAGTTGTTCGACAAAATTGGCTGTGAAATATGTCACGTGTCAACCTTGCACACAGCTAAGGCGGGCACTGCCATCAATGGAGGTAAATTCACCGTCCCCGAGGCGTTGGGCGACAGGCAGTTTCATCCATTCTCAGACTTCCTGCTTCACGATGTTGGGACCGGCGACGGAATTGCGATCGCAGTCCTGGAGCACTACAGGACGTCGCGAGAGGTCGCCGAAACGATTGCCAGCCCTAACTATTCGCCAAGAGCGGTTGACCAGATGGTGAACTGCGAAAACTTTTCCTTTAAGGCGATACAGGGCGCCGCAAACAAGCTCCGCACACCTCCGCTGTGGGGCGTGCGCACCCATGCACGCCTGATGCACGACGGTGAATCTCTCACTGTGGGAGACGCGATTTTGCGTCACAAAGGCGAGGCCGAACAAGTAACCGAGAAATTCAGGCGGCTAAAAGATAAAGATAAATCGGATTTGCTGAGCTTCTTGAATTCGTTGTGAGACGGAATATCCGTTTAACCTGATCCAATTCCATTATGGAATCGGTGGTTCATACTACCGACCTTTTTCGAGGCCACTCGGATGTCGCCTGTCACTTCTGAGCGGATGGTCGCCAAACAAGAAACTGAGAATCGATGACTTCAGATTTCCCATAAATTGGAAATTATGCGTTCTGCGTAATTTGCAGGCGACGACAGTTGGCCTTGTGCTAAACCGTTGGCTCACATCCTGTAGTGTCCCCAACTCTAAGCGCCTAAGAGACTATTTGGTTAGCACATCGAGGCTGGAGAACTAAGTCTGCAAGGGTTGTCCGAACGTGACCCAGAATCCATTGATGTCACGAACGATAAATTCACGCATACCGTAGAACGCATCATAAAGGTCTTCCACGACTTGAACTCGGTCCTTAAGGCGCCGGTACAAGTCATCAACATTATCGGTGGTTATGTACAAGTCGACCTCGCGGCGGTGATCCGTGCTCGGTCTCCCGCCTGCATTGAGCATGACTTCACTGTTTCCGAATGACAACTTCGCCCAGTTAGTTTCGCCATTCTCTTCGTTTCGTCGCACTACTTTGAATCCTATCGAGGTGTACCAGTTGAGCGTGGCGCTGACATCCGGAACATGAATCATTGGAACGACTGTCTGTGACATAGCCCACCCGCTGGCTTTTGGTGGCAAGCGCTAAAATCGCCACGGGGAGTTTAGCACTCGTCCCAACCCGAAATAAACGTGTAGCTCCGAAGATCTGGACCTCGCAACGCCAATAACAATTCTGGGACCGGTCCAGTCACTTAGCGAGTCGTCGGCAAACCGGAAGTTATCCGGATTAGGCTGTTTTGATCCTTCAACCGATTAGTAACTGGTCGTGAGATTCCTAAAAATGCGCCTTATCTCGGCCTGGATCCATTCGCGTCCAGTAATCCTTCCGAGTTTCCTTACGGTTCCAAAACGGGCTTCGGTGCCGTCGGTTTCGGTTAATTACCGGGAAAGCGATGACCTAGAGCTGTTCGAATCGCGGTTCTAGCGTTTTGTACCGCGGTACAAAACAGGATCTTCCTTGGGCTTCCTTTCAATACATTATGACGCTAGCCGTGCTTTTTAAGTCGTTGTGGTTATGAGAACAAGGCCTTGTGAAAGGGCGATGTCCTAGGCCGGGCTAGACGACGGGGACTCGTTGACTCCATTGAGTTTAACAGGTTCCTCGATGCCTTGCCCGCTCTGTACAGCGGTACAAGTCGAAAACTGCGGCAGCAAAAGGCTTCCCGCAATCGCTTTTGATGCTGCAATCTTATTCTCAGGCAGTGCCTGGACATAAAGGTCTAGCGTCAGCTTCGATGTCGAATGCCGCATCAGCCCTTGGACTGCCTTTACATCTTTGGTTGATCCCACCACCATCGAAGCGAACGAAATGTATGCCAGCCGAAAAACTGCAGGCTTGATTCCAAGTCGGTCGGCCACAGGCTTGATGTGATAGCGGAAAAGCACGGACAAAGAGATGGGTCACCCCCTCCAGGAATAGCGCTCTCCTAAGCGTCCGTCATTGAACCGCCGGAGACAATTCGTCCTGCGAAGGTTCGTCCGTGAGTCGACTATTGACGCTAACCATTCGGCTACGACGCGTCTACGAGTGAACGGTTTGGTTCAGTTAATCGACTAGAGGCGGGAAACGGGGTGCCAGTGATCAGTAATGATTTCAGGGACCTGGAAAAGCGTTCATCAAGCCAGCGATTTGGCTCCTCGTTTGCAATCTTGACTCAATGATTTAGGACACGAACTTATCAGTAAGGAGCCAACTATGAGAACACTGTTGGGAACGGGCGCCACAGGAAGCCTGGTACGCGAGGTGCAATGCGCCTTGTCCGCTCGTGGTTTGTATTCCGGTGTCCCTGACAGCGTCTTTGGCCCGGTAACAAGTAAAGGAGTGCAAGCGTTTCAGCAGTCCCAAAGACTAGGCGCAACAGGCATAGTCGATAATCTGACGTGGCCATCGCTTATGCACAAGCCAGTTCCGACAGTCTCAGACCGATCTATACAGCTTACTTCCTGTTTTGAAGGGCATGGGTTTGGATCGGGCGTCGGTAATTTTGATGGCGCCTTGCTAACTTGGGGAATTGTTGGCTTCACGCTCGCATCAGGCAGTATTCAAAGCATCGTGCAGTCCGTCTATCGCACCTATCCCGAGAAGGTAAGAGAAACATTCGGGAACTACACCGACGAACTCATGAATCTCATGACAGCCTCGCGTACTGATCAAACCAGGTGGGCAAATGACCACACCGTCGGCGGACGACAGTTAGCAGAACCGTGGAAGACGATGTTTGCGAATTTTGGTGCCGTTCCAGAAGTGCAGCAGGTGCAATTGAAGAGAGTCCAGCGCTCTTATATGCAACCTGCGATTCAAACCGCGGCAAAGTTGGGTCTAGCGAGTGAGTTGGGCTTGGCGCTTTGTTTCGACATTCATGTTCAGAACGGCGGAGTCAGACCTGCCGCTGCTGCCATCATTTCCCAAATGTACGACAGCGGCCAGCCTGAGGACAAACTTCGCACAAGGCTGGCGCAACTGGTGGCGGATAGCGCGAGCACGCAATGGCGCACTGATGTACTTGGCCGGAAAATGGCAATTGCTACTGGGCAGGGTAACGTTCATGGCCGCAACTACATACTCGACAATTGGGGCTTAAACGCTCAGTTTCCGTCCTTTGAAGTCGTTGCTGCTGCTGCTGCTGCCTAGATCTACAAACCGCGTCATCAAGCTCTGATACTATTTCCGACCATCCCAAGACCTGATAACGTTATTGCCTATTTTTCCCAGAACTGATTAGTCTCCTATGTCTACGCCCTCTCCGTCAAAGACTTCCCACATTTTCACCGCAAGTCGGTGGACACGCGGCAATCGGATTTTCCCCTCTCATTGCATTCTGAATAGCAGAACCAGACTTCCTGCATGATGGCTCAGCCGTTCCTGGAATCATGGTCCACACGGCGACACATTTCTCCAATTTGGGACCACATCGCTCTGTACCTGAATTCCATTGGTTCCGTAACTGAGAGCAAGCTGGCGATTTGCAATCTCGTCGCAGGCACTTCCCTTCTCCACGAAATCCCAGGAACCCAGGGTGTACTTGTACTCAAGCTGAGTGCCTTCATTGCCGGTGAGCGTGATGGCCCAGTGCGTACTATCGATCTTTGTCAGCGTGGTAGCGCCCGGATCCCACTGCGGAAGGGTTCCGTCGAGCAGGTTCAGAGTGCCGGCGATGTGCACTGAGAATCCAGTCGCATCGGTCGTTGCCGGAACCGTGACATTAAAAGTGAGGTTTACCTTGCGCAGCTGAGCAATGCCGCTTACCTCGTTGGAAATTCCCGAACGATTGAACGAGAGATCGACCGCGCGCACTACGTAGTAATAAGTTGATCCTCCCGTCACCGACGAATCCGTGTAGGCGTTGCTTGTCACCGTGGAGACGATGTTGTAGGGACCTCCGCTTGTGCTGCTGCGCAGTACTTCATAGCCATAGAGCGTTGCATCTCCGGTAACCGCATCCCAGGCAAGGCTGATGTTGCTGACCGTACTCGAAACAACATGGAGGAACGTAGGAGTGGGAGGAGCTGTAACGTCGCTGCTGGCGGATACCCTCATTTTTCCCGCCTGCGCCGGGCTGTATCCGTTGCCAATGCCGTCGAGATCCGCGTACACCCAGTCGCGTCCGTTTGTGGTGGTGTAGCGATATGCGTAATCGAAGTTGCCGATGTTCGACGGCAACAGACTGCCAACATATTCGTCGTTGTTCCCGGCGTCCGTATTAAAGGTGGCGTCGGTCCAGTTCCATGCCGCATTTCCCGTCGGGTCGCTGCTACCCGGACCAAATCCGACCTGCGCACGCACCCCAGGCGCGGCCCCGGGCTGATTCGTGACCCCGTCGATCCAGATTTGTCCATAGATGTTAGGTGTGCGGTTCACCGCACTGATCGTATGAGCGATAGTCGGGGGCCATTGCAGATTTGCCCAACCGATTACCAAATGCGGAATGCCGCTGACTTCACTCGACGCGTCACTCTCATTCCCATCCGCGTCGAGTGCCTTGACGATGAAGTAGTACGTAGTTCCATTCGCAAGTCCAGTCACCGTGAAATTCGTGCCGGTAACCGGAGAGGAGTTGGCCCTGGTATATCCACCGCCGCTCAATGGGCTGCGGTAGACGTTGTAAGCCGTTGCGCCCGAGCTTGCATTCCATGCCAGAGCAATCTGCCCGGCCGATTCCTTCGTCACGTTTAGTCCCGTAGGAGGCGAGGGTGCCTTGAGGTGCACCGAACCGGTGCACAACAGCAGTGCACTTTCTGGGGCAAGCACTGCCTGCAAGCCTCCGCCGGTGGTGACGAAGTTTGCTCCTGTTTGATTGCCTACGGCCACAATCGACGTGAAGCTCAGATTATCCCGCAGGTATCCCGAAACAGGAACATTCACGGTCTGTGCCTGCTGGCTGCGATTCACGATAGCTATGGCAGCTTGTTGTCCGGTCTTGCGCCCGAAGGCGACGATATCATTGGTGTCATCTGCCAGAAGCATGCGGAAATCGCCGTCGCGTAACACCGCATTCGATTTGCGAGCTCCGATCAGCGAGCGATAGTGATCCCTGAGCGCCTGATCCGGCGATCCACCCAGATCCTCCCAAGGATAAGTACGGCGAGTATCCGGATCGTCTGCGCCAGTGATGCCCGCCTCATCGCCGTAGTAGATCGTCGGTGCTCCCGGCAATGCGAACTGGATGAGGGAAGCCAGCTGTACGCGGTGCTTCCCTTCAGTAACGTTCGAAAGATTCAACTCTTTGTCGGCGCGTGTGTCTGAACCGGGAGTCAGCACCCAGAGCAGACGTGCCGTGTCGTGGCTGTCCAGCAGGTTCATCATCGAGTAGTAGGCCACGTCGGGGTAGTCCTCGCGAATGGACTCGAGCCGAGCGGCAAATTCCGAAGGCTTGAGTTTGCGCCCACTGTCGGCAAAGCCTTTGGCATCGAAATTCTGCGGAGCAAGCAGACCGATTACCGCATCCCGCAGGCGGTAATTCATGGTTGCATCCGCGCGATCTCCGCGCAGGAAGCGCAACAGGGTTGTGTCCTTCTGCCAAAGTTCGCCAACGATCAGGGCATCGGGCTTGGTCTGCTTTGTGACCTGGCGAAAGCTCTCCCAGTACCCATTCGGGAAGGAGCCGTCACCCATCACATCGAGGCGCCATCCCGACGCTCCTTGCTGCAGCCAGGAGCGCGTAATGCTGTCCGGGGCTGTGAGGAAGTACTGCTGTACCGCAGGCAAGCTCTTGGTAATCACCGGCAGGCTGTCGAATCCCGCCCAGCCGTTGTAGTAGGTGTCATTACCGCCCGAGGCCGTAGGTGCGCAAGGGTGGGGTTCACTCAATCCGGGCACGCGGAATGTAAACCACTTTCTATATTGGGACGAGGCTAACTCGCACGCTCCGGTAAATGTGAAATGGTGATAGCGATCAAAGAACGGACTGTCGGAGGAAAGGTGATTGAAGACGCCATCGAGAATGATTCTGACCCCACTCTGATCGGCGTGCTTGGCCAGGTTCTCCCAGTCTTTTTGTATGCCAAAGTATGGACTGATTTTCGTGTGATCTCGGGTGTCGTATCCGTGATTCGACGATGAATCAAAGATTGGATTCAGATATAGCGTGTTGACGCCCAGCCAGCTGAAGTAGTCCATCTCCTGGTCAACACCCTTGAGGTCGCCGCCGAAGTAATCGCGTCCGCGCGGCTGCTCCACCTTGCCGCCTCTTGGCGAAGCGAAGCGCCACGGACAGTTTGTCGGGGCATCGGCATAGTTGTGACAGTAACCTTCAGGCAGAGTGCCCCAGGGTAACTCGATCACGGGGTCGTCGTAACGCAAGTCGCCTGTCTGTGGATCGTTGTTGTAACGGCCATTGCGGAACCGATCCGGGAATATCTGATAGATCACAGCATCCTTAGCCCAGCTTGCACTCTTGAAGTTCGGGTCATAGAACATCAGCGCATAGCTGTTATCCACCAGATTGGCTGTGGGTGCGCCGAGTCCCCCATCGAGCGCAGCCGTGTTGTCGGCGTAATAAGCTGTACTGCTTCCGTCGTTCGCGATGAAGCGATACCAGAAATTGTTGGGCACATCGGACTTGATCGTCGCTTCCCAGAAATCACAGGTGTGAGCGCCGAGTCCGTCCTGATAACAGGGCACGTCGCTGGCTGCGATCTGCATAGGAACTACCTTCTCCGCCGCAGCGTTCACGTCATAGTTCCTCAGGTTCACGCCGGTCACGTCGTTGTGATACGTGCGGAAACGAATCTTCACCGCACTGCCGGCCGGCACTGCGCCGCCCGGCGAGCGATAGAGCGGATCGCGTGAATCGTGACGCAGGCCCTCCCACTCGACGTTGTTGTCGTGCGATGGAGTGCCGCCGGTAATCGCGAGAATGTGCGAGGAAGGGTCGTATGTGAACGTGACTTGTGCCGAGCTGCCCTGTACTGAAAAAGGGATATTTGGCCCGTTTTGGAACCCATTCGCGCCATAATTCAAATCCCAGCTTTCATTGATGGCGACCTTGGCCTCGTAGTTCCCTTGTGGGATCGTGACTGTAAAGCTGTATTTCCCGGTCCCGGCCGGATCTTCGAGCCATGAACGCAGGCACCCCGGATCCCAGTCGCCCGAGCACCCGATTTCCGACTGATAGCTTCCAGGCACGCTCGCAATCAGGCTGTTCACATTGTCGGTGATCCAATGCGTCTTGTTGTCGAAATAGAACTTGACGTTTCTTGCAGCGGCCAGGTTCAGCGGAATATTCGCGCCACCGGGAGCGGCATGCAGACCGTAGTTCACATCCCAATTCCCATTGAGGGCGGCTTTGTAGTTCCAATTCCCGGAGGGAACATTGAATGTCCCCTGCCAGACATCGTCGTTAGCATCATAAGTCAGAAACGTTTTGCCACACGAAGGATCCCAGTCGCCGCCGCATCCAAGTTCCGATTGCAGGTCCCCGGCAACGGTGACCGAGGTCTGAGCGAAGAGGCTGGTGTGTGGATGAACTGACAGGAGAATTACGAACACCATCGATCGGGTCAATCGGAACTTCATGAGAGCCTCCCAGGCGATCGAGCAGTCGAGTGTACTCCGAGCAGAGTGACTCTCCAACAGCGCGCCTGCTTACGCAAAGCGCATCATTTGATCCGGGAAGTTCAAGCACCGATTCACTGCAGCGTCGCTGAATGCGAAGTCAAACCCGGCAGCCTCACGAGGCCCGGAAGCCCCCTGGAGAATTAGCAAATAAACCAGAGCAGACGCCGATCGGTGGATTCCAATTCGGGAACGAGTTACGACGGAACACCTGGAACTCCTCGGTTAAGTCTACAAATCATTTTCCTGCCCCCAGGATTAGCGAGTTAAACCTCGTTTGGCTGCCTGTCTGAGTTACTCTTCTGCATGAGATTTCTGGTCAGTGGCCAAAAAAAATGGAAGGGGTCATTCAGCGTGTCCGAATTCCGTACATTTTCCGAAAGTCGGAATTGGGACTTACAACGAGCGCTTACGCTTTGTTCGACAGTTCGAGTGGCTTAACCGAGCCTATGATCAGCGTGATCACAGGGCTACGAGATTTGAAGATAGACCCACTGTTCAAGCCCCCGCGCAGGGATCAGTGCTTCAATCAGTTATTGAAGAGGATGTGCCTGGACAGGGGTTAAGAAAGAATCGGGAAATCAGGCCGGTTGGCCCACTCTTTCCCCTTCTTGGCTTGCGCATCCGACTCCCAGACAAGTTTATGACAACGAGAAGCGAGTAACTCGTCTTGCTTCTATTGGGTCGAACTCGCCCGCATTGGACACTCCGTCTCTCGCACGCTAGCCGACACTGCAGTCTTTTTGTTACTTTCCTGCGCCTCGAAGTAGCGTCCGCACAGGCGTAGCCGGCGCGCGTGCCACACCATGTATGTGCCCAGGAAAAGTTGAGCCAGGCTGCGCCAAACATCCTCCCACCGATCCCGTATGCGCATATAAAGGAGCAAACTTCGCGACGGCCTCGGGTCGCAGTCGCTGGCGCGCCATATCAGCAGGCATGGACCGCGATTCGGGATTGAGCGCGTGTGAGAGGCGGAGGTACTAAGGAGCAAGCGCTGTAATATCTGTCGCGTGGCCACTTGCATGGTTACTGGAGCCAGGCCCGAGGCCGGGCATGGCCGGTTGGCCGCCACACCGAAGGGGATGTAGTGAGCCTCACGCGCAAAGAGTTTCGTCCAGCGATCGGGATCGAAATGCTCCGGTTGATCGAAGCCTGTGCGGTGGTATGTGGGATAGTTGAAACACAGCACCGTCCCCTTTTGAAGTGTCGCGCCTTTGTCGAGCACAATGTCCGCCGAGGTGATCCGGTGCGCGATCCCGAATAGCGGATAGAGCCGCATCGTCTCCTTGATCACCCTGTCCAGGTACTCTTCGTTGTCGAGATTGCCCGCCAGCTTTGCCTGCACTTCCGGATGCTGCGCGAGAACCATCAGCAGGTGCGCCATGGCTTCGGACATCTGGACCACCGCCGTGTTAAAGAAGACGCCTTGAAGATAGAAGGCCTGTTCCTCTGTTGACAGAAGCGCCGGCAGAGTGTGCGGAACGTTTCCTGCCTGAAGTTTGTCGATGAGGAATCGAGTCAGGCGTCTGCGCTTCGCCATATGCCGCAAGCCGCAGCATTTCAATGCTGTAACCACATCATTGGCATTGCCCACAATTAGCTCACGCGCTGCCGGGGGGCATGGCTCATTGAATACGAGCTCATAATAAAAATTTGCCCAAATCGGCATCATCAGGTCGCGCAGCCTTACCACGTTCACCTTCCCGATCTCGAGCGAGTCGATCATGCGGGCGGTGCAGCGCGCGGCGAGTTCTTCCGCCTCGCGCTTCGAGAGGGCGAGTATGCGCCGTGTAGTTCGCGCGATCTCCTCGTATTTCTCTCCGGGTTCCAGATGCTCCTGATGCATTTCGGGTCCTGGTGACAGCCAGTACCAGAACAGGTCGGACAGCGTGGCGCCCCGGCTTCGTCCGTTCGCCGCCGGGTGAGAATAGACTCGTTTGAACAGCGATGCATCGACAACCTGCCCCGGGATTCCGAGGCCTTCTTCGCCATTCACGCGGGTAAAGATTCGCATGCGCATGGCGATCACTGTGGCCGGAACCCAATACGGAAAGCTGGCAACAAAGAGTCCGCCTGCAATCCAGCCTACGACCCCCAGCATGGTTCCTCCATCTTCCTGAACCGCAGCAGATCGGGGCTGACGTCATCCGGCGAGCCGCAGCCGCAGAGAGTGAGCGCGCGCACCAGCTCTGAGCGCAGCATTTCGAGCACACGTATGACGCCCTCTTCACCCGCTAAGGCAAGCCCCCAAAATACTGGTCTGCCGATCGCGACAGCAGTGGCTCCCAGTGCGAGTGCCTTGACAATGTCTGTGCCCCGCCGGATTCCTCCGTCGACAAGCAGCGGAATTCTTCCAGCGACTGCCTCGCGGATGGCCGGCAGCAGCTCAATAGCGGGCGGCACCGTGTCAAGTTGGCGCCCGCCATGGTTGGAGACAATCAGTGCGTCAATGCCGGCTTCGACCGCGAGCCGGGCATCCGAGGGGTGCATCACGCCTTTCAGCACGATCTTCAGCTCGGTAGTTCTGCGCAGCCACTCGATGTGCTTCCAGGAGAGTTCGGGGGAGAAGACGATATCGCGCGGGCGGACTGGATTATTTCTCACGCTCGGCTCGCGCAAGTTCTCGCACCAGAGGCCCGGCGGGAGATCATGAAACCCGCTGCGCTCGTCCCGCTCGCGACGCCCAAAGGTAGGCGAGTCCACGCTTACCACGAGTGTGTTGCACTCGGCTGCCTCGGCACG
>Ga0126376_10001350_pt1 | contig 13167 bp, 9 predicted proteins | sample PanSoiMetPlot_15_FD_92760 | JGI IMG/M metagenome (GOLD analysis project Ga0126376, IMG submission 92760) | Tropical forest soil microbial communities from Panama - MetaG Plot_15 | ecosystem: Environmental > Terrestrial > Soil > Tropical forest > Bulk soil | place: Panama | collected 2016-02-17
ATGTGCCAATCGTACGCCTCTGTCCACCAATAGTGAATGCAAAATGTGATGAACCGTTTTACCTTCGTTTTGGACGGAAGCAAATTACGATATCAACGGTTTTGTCCGGTTCATTCAGGTGAAGCATGAGATCAGTCATTCGCACCGGATAGATCTCGTTTCGGAATCGATTCATCTTCGCCAGAGTCCGCCTCATCGGAGTTGTCCATTAGACGGTTGAAGAACGGATTAGTTCCCGTTTTCTTGCAGGCGAGTATGAAATCAGTTCACGCTTGGTGGGCTCGCGCATGCAGTCCAAAAAAGAGAGTTAGGATCTTTCTCATAGAGATGCGGCCACGATTCTCAAGGCTTTCACTCCGGATCTGGCCGAACGCGCTATGTGCACACGACTGTCCCAGACGACGATAACTCTCAAACTGCGCCTCGCCAAACCACTGGTTCGTCGTTGGCTGCTGTGGAAAGTACTTGTTTTCGAACGCGTAGCCCCGGACGTCAGCGGGCACGTTGGCGATTAGTGAAGGTTTGAAATAAACAATGATGCCTTCACGTCTAAACGGGTCGAGTGGTAGACCATTCCCTTCGCCGTCTCCAACCAGACTGCGCAAATGTTTTTCGGAAAACTTGATCTTGCCGACGGTAAAGCACGAGGCAGTCTTTGGACACTCACCTTTGAACAAGGGATCCAACTTTAGGTTTATCTCCGTCCCGAAATCAATCCGACAACGCCGGATTGCCTCCCCAATATCTTCGAATCGAGAGGGCTTCGGATCCGCGCCACAATCAACCAGGACCACAAACCTGCAGCCTCGTTCTATCAATGAATAAAGGCCGGTATTGTCGAAGTGGCCGCCGTCAGTGAGATAACAGTAATCCGAGAGGTCGTTTGTCTGCGAGAGGAATTCTCTGACGAGGTAGAAGGGCCACAATCTCGGTTGTGATGAATTCCAGCCTTTGCGATTCGGCGTGGGAGCCCAGTAACCAAGCCGCACGTTCAGCAGCGTCATTAACATTGCCAGCGCGGAAGTCGGCTTTTTAGATCCCATGCTTGGACTAACGGCTGCACCCGAAGCGGCGACAGCAGTACCCAGGGTCAATTGACCATTCATGTATTCATCAGTCAAACAGTAGTTGGTCCGTCTTGAGCCGGAATATTTCTGTGAAAGGACAAATGATGATGCGGATCGCTGCGCGGTGGCGAGGTCGCGACCGGCGGAAAGATTCAAAGTGGTGTTAATAAGGTGATACGGTCCTCCTCGGTCGCAATTGATCAACGACTTGAGAGGCAGATCGTCGCCTGCGACAGTCTCGCTGATTTCTTTGTTCCCAAGCTTAAATCGATTCATGTTGGACGCGGCCACATAAGCTCGCACGAGCCGTCCTTTATAGAACTGGTGCATCGATACGGCATTAGGATCGACCATCCAACCTAACGCAGCCACCCAAACACAGATCGCGACGAGTAATCCGAGAACGAGGTACCAGTTAGAAAGGCTAGGGCTGTCGCCCGCAAGTTCCAGGAAGAAGATCACTGCCAGGGCGAAATACGCGAACCCGGCCAGCAACAGTGTGGGCAGATTGTCGCGTTCACTCCAGTAAAAGTCGAACAGAACGATCAGAAAACATGCTGCGGCTACTGGCAGTAGAATCGGAGTAAACTCCCTGTTGAGAGGAATATGAGCGACATGGGCGAGCCAGTTTGGCAACAGCAACCCTGCCATGACAGCCAAGACTATGCAGAGAGTTGCCAGGAACCAAAGGAAAGCCTGGCTGTACCAAAATCGTGGTAGTTGTATCTTGAACTCTTCGTAGTCTTCCTTTTCGACGGGATTCTGAAAAACCGAGACACCGAATAGGGGTAAGCTCACAAAGAACGCGGCTATCAGGAGTTTCCAGTTGGCAGGAGCAATTCCCAACTTCGTCGCATACTTTCCCGCATAAATACCGCGTATGACAGTGTCGAGAAGAGAGACGAGGCAAATGGCGGTCAGCGCTATTGCCTGGCAGGTACGCGGCCGATTTTGGTCGGCTCTGGGAACTTTCTTGTATAGCCATTCAAATATACCGCCATACCAGGGCACCACTCCTTCGTCATCGTTGAGACCTTTCTGTATTACCAGGGCTCTGAGCAACATCAGTACTAGTAGCATCGCCCCGAGGCAAAGCGGGAAAAACGTCAATGCCGACTTTCCTTGTTCTTGAACGTTACCCAGGTGGACGTAGTGACCTACACTGATCATCACGACCGGCAGGGTCAAACAAAGTGAAGCGGTAAGCCACAAAGATTCAGGGCGCTTTGCGAGACGGTTGACGCCCACCACTCGAACCGTGAGCCGAGTTTTGCCTGTCAGACTCTTTATCCGGTTCACCAGGATCCGGAATAGAATCACACCCCCCGAGAGTCCCAGCGCGGTTAGCACCAGTGCGCGGGAGATCTTGCCGGCGATTTTCTCCACAGTATTGAGGTGTATCTTTTCCGCTGTATTGAGGTAGATAAAGACACCAATCAGAAAACCGACGGTCGTCAGCGCAATGAAGAGTGTCGCTGCCGCACCGATCGACTTTACTGCAGTGGTATTCTTATTGGGGTCTCCGTTCCACCTCATTTTTTTATCGAGAATTAGTTTCCCGAACACTACGGCAGTAATGAGAACCGCAAACGAACCCGAAGTTAACAGCAGGTATTTCCAGCCCGGATTTGTGTTTCCATAGTGGAAAAACGCTTGTGCTCCCCAAGTGATGTTGACGATTAACAGGCAGACAAAAATGACCGACGGCACCGATAGCTGGAGCACTTTGGACCACTGAATGCCTTCCATTTCATAAAGCGCCAGCCCTATGCATAACCCGATCGCCAGGACGGCTGCCACGTCCACGAGGGCATAGATTGAACTCTGACCAGAAAGATTGACCAGCACTCGGTGAACAATTGTCGACGCCGTTACTGCCAGCACGCCCACCACGAGCGGCGGTGTAGCCGCAAAGATAAACCTGCTGGTCCAGGACGGCGCCTTGGATGACTGCTCGTCTCCTGTCGGTAGCGGGGCGGCCCGCATTGCCGTGAAGATCGAACCAGCTATAGCCGAGAGTAGTGGCAGCAACGCGCCGGTAACCTTGATTCTTGGATTTATCTCGCCGTATCGAGTGAACAGGCAACTAACCCATGAAAGGAACAGCACTGCGGCAACAACTGCCGTCGTCACCAGCAGCTTCGATTGAGCGCGACCGAACCGGCCGCGACGTACTTCTCGTTTCCAGTCGGAGAGTGCTTCGGGCGTCGCATCTCCTGCGGCAAACTTGTCATCGCGGAGGCCCCAACGCCACATTATTGCAACACTGGTTACAAGCATCACGAGCCACGCGATCGCAAAGCGCAAGCGTAAGACGTATGGCGCGAGTTGCATCCTTCGCACGAGCAATAACGCCCTATCATCCGGCGTTGGCGCATGCGAAGACCCGGGAAGCAACTGGCTCAGGGTTTCGGGAAGCTGAAAGAAGTCTGCAACGCCGTTTCGCAACGGCGGGATTGCAACGACACACGATATTAATAGGAGTGCCAGCGCGACGAGACATGCCAACTGAATTATCCAATCAAGCGATGATGAATTGTCTCTGTTGCATACCAGCCACGCGATCGCCATCACCACACTCGAGATGAGAAGAATGGCAATTGGCGCCAGGAGCACGAGCAGTACCGGTTGTAGATTCGCCCATGTCGTGTACTCTGCACTGAATGCTTCCTGGCTGGCAGGATTCAAGAAAAAGTAAGCCTGACCGAGTAGCATCACACCGCCGAGCAGCGGCAGCAGGATGAGCCAGGTAAGAATGAGATTGCGACTGATGACCGAGATCGCGCGCCATGTGTCGGCGCTTAAAATTCCCTTGCGTGGAGTCAGATAGTTGGCGAACAGGCGCAAGTGGTGAATCGGATCTTTCCAGGCACAACGCGAACCCTCCGACTCTTTCTGGCTGGTATCCTCGTTACTCTCTCGTTCAGGCTCAATCTCTTCCGGTGGCGGGAAAATGTCTCGGAGTTCACATGGGAAGGCGTCTACCAGACATGTCTTTCTTTCCCATTTGTTTTCTAACGTTCCAGCAAGATCAATGTAAGCATTCAACTCCTCGGCCAATGGTTCATACAGTCGCGGCGTCAGCTGCCGCAGATCTGTTCGTTGCAGTACGCTCAGGAGCTTCTGGCCGCGTTTACTGGTTTGCAGGTGTCGTCTGAAATTCTGTGCAGTGGGATCGGGCGACTCGAGGCTTCGCTTTAGTAACCCGACAGGATCATGAATATCCTCCGGATCAAATGCCGGAGTTTGCGTAGTGTCCTCCTGCCGCCGCGACAGCCACGCGCTCCACCACCCGCCCAGATAACCACCACCCGAGACGGTGGAGAGGTAATCAAAAATACGCAGCAGGCGAAGACGTTGGAGTTCTTGTAGAAAGCCGAGACAGAAGGTCGCGCTGCGAATTCCGCCACCCGAGAGAGCCAGGCCGACGAGGTCAGGCTGAGTCTGGTTGATTTCTGTGAGGTCGTACGAGTGCTTCTCCCGCCGTTTTTGGATTTCGTCGAGTTCCTGTTCGTGGACGTGAGCGAAAGTCAGTTGAGGATGTTCGATGGATGGACTGGTCATATGGGCATCCCCTTGAAAAAACTGTGTGTAACAAGCGAAGCGGAAGCCGACAAGCGTGCAGCGCATGCGAACGGCTGGCGATTAAAGCGTTCTAACTAGTATGGCGGCAACCCCAAATTCGTTTCAGAAACGATAAGCTTCGTCGCGCGGGCTAAACCAATGAGCGGTATTAGAAGAAGATTGGTAGCGCAGTGGACAATCTTCGCAACTTGTTTCTAACGTCACCGGCAGAAATCCTCAGTTTCTTCCAACATTACGAGAAGTGCTTTGGTGTTGAGTCTATATCGATTTGTTCAGTAGCTCCTGCGCCATTCGCAACATGTCCCTGCGCCTTAGGGCACCACAATCGTGATGCCATTGCTCGGGCTGACCCGGAATCTCAACATGCATCCACCAGCCTTTCAGTTTGGGAAAATCGCCGCTCGCAGCTCTGATGCGCCGCACATTCGTTTTTCGCTTCGGATTCGCCTTGGTCGGCCCGCCTGCCCACGGCAATGGCATGTCTGAATTATCGTCCTTCCAATCGTCGGTTGGAACCTGGAGAGGGATGTCAATGCCGTTGGCTGTACAAAACGCAAGAATGGCAATCGTAGGCCGGAGTACTTCGTCCCTCGGGAGCCACACGTCGGTAGTGGAGGAAGTGTCGTTGCCACCGCCCGTGAAGGCCGCCATTTCTATTTGAATCGAAGCTTGAGCATTCGCAAAAAAAGGTGCGTTGCCGACAAGGGCTGCAGCCTGGTGAGTCAGCGAGCGACATTGAATGATCCGACCTTCACCAACAATAAAGTGTGGGGCACTGTGATTCTCATTGAGAGTCTTAAATGAACTTTCAACCGAAGGGTTTTCTGTTGTGTGAAGAACGCCGATCTGAGTGTGCGAATTGAAGAGAAACTTCTGCCCACCAGGTCGCGGAATCACACGTTTTTCTACATTGAAACCAAAAATTTGCTCTGGGAAATCGATTGCCATTATTCACCTCCGTAGATAAAGAGCGCGTTGGCTAATTCAACACCAAAAGGTTTATGGAACAGAATTCCGGAAGGCAGCACCAGCGAGGATGCAGCCCACATTGCCGTGTGCCAGGAACATTCCATATCCTCGGCTCCTGTGAATTATGGCAAAGACGAATAAAACGTTTCTGCCTGAGAAACTGAGCTGGAATGGTGTCGATTGAGGTGTTGGTAGCGCATACGTGACAATCTTCGCAACTTTTTCCTGTCGCTACCGGCAGAATGCTCAGTTCTTGCAACAGTTGCGAGAGGCGCTTTTTATTTAGGCAGTCGAATCGGCCTCATGAGTCCCGAATCATAGCTTCGAAGCTATCATAACTAGTGTTTTCTTGGCCCACCAGGTTTATTGATGTTGGGCGAGGTCTTTTCCTCATACCTCTTTTCCTCATATCTCCTTGGTCCGCCAAGTTTATTGACGTTCACAGAAGATTCTGTGGTGACAACGATATCGTTCGTTACTCCAACCACGCCAGTGGTGCGTAAGGCAATTGTTTCCGCTATTTTTCGCTGCTCATAGGTTTCCACGTAGCCCGACAAATTGACACGTCCACCATGCGTTGTCACTGTTACCCCGGACAAACCTTGAGTCGCTATCTCCGTCTCAATCTGCTTGTCAATCGCAGAGTCATTCGCTGGAGCTGGAACCGCAGCCTGCCTCTCATATGCCCGGGAGCACGCTAAAAAGCAAGCAGCAGTTATCAACGTCGCCGTCAAGATTCCTTGTCGTAAAAACATCGGAGTTACTCCTTACCGAAAGTGGACTCTTTCATAGATGCCGTGTAAAGCAATTGCAAGGAGCGGAATAGAAGGATCAAAAAACCACGCAAGAGCTATTAGCAAAACGTAACTGATAATTGCGATAACCACGTAAGGTGCCAAAATCAGCAACAGCGCCTTCCACCGGGAGGTAAATTTCACGCGAAAGGGAATGGCAACCATCAGCGCTAACATAAACTCGATTCCTTTAACCGACCATCCCTCCAACACACGATAAAACCTCTTATCGAAAATAGCTTCAAAGTAATTAGCATGAATGAGTACGCCGGGAATCGTACCTACCGGTGAGTCCCAGGAACGCACTGTTGCTCCTCGCTGGTAAGCATCCTGGTGCCATGTGCCCGAAACTAGTAGGACACGGTTTGCGATCCCATTCGGAGTCCCTTTTAAAAGTTCGTCAGCGGTAATTTTCGTAAAGGCATCAGCCTCCAAAAAACCTGAATAGTAATCTGCCTCTTCTTTGATTCTCCTTAACGACGGAGCTTGATCAGCACGGGCAATTGCAAGTGCAAATGAATCCAGTCGACCGGCGTTAGCCGTCGACAACACCAAGGGAAGCTCCCGCACATCGTCAGACAGCACGTGATAGCCATTGCCTATGTTTGGCCAGGACAAAACATCGTCACCGTACACATCAGGCTCCACCACGTAGGCGCCGTCTGTCGCTTGTCCAAGAGTGCGTGTCAGAACCACTCGTACTCCCTGTGTTGAAGCATCGTAGATCGCATTTCGCAGTTCTATTGTTTCCTTCTGAAATTCAAGAGGCTCAGGAGCACCACCTGATGTCGATCTAAGATCAAAATCGAGAGCGATTACCGCGGGTCTGAATTCAGTCGCCCGTCTGACAATCTTGGCAAGATAGTCGCGCCGAATTGGCACGCGGCCATAGAGCTCTTTCCAGTATTCCTCATCAGTGATTAGAACAAGCACTGTACGTTGTGCGTCCTCGCCTCGCGGGTTCAGTCCTTGCAGAAACTCCGATACGTGATAACGGATGTTTAATAGAGCGTGTGTTTTATCCAAATAAGAACTAACGAATACGCCGATTGCGGCTACTGCAATCACCCTCACCCAATAATTGCGGAGAAAAGACCACATCCGGCTCATTGTGATTTGCCCTCTGCTTGTTATGTAGACACAAGGATACCGAACAACTGATCGCGACGAGGCCCTTAGGACGTTTGGTTTAGTGAAGCTTAGAGAGACTCTGGCCCTCGTGAGATAATCAGCCGATGAGTTGCGGACTATATTCCTGCCGGTGGGGAATTGTCAAATACACGAATTGCCTCGCCTAAACAGCGAGGGTGGGTTGTAAGCTGTTAAAAGTAGGTGGTAGCGCATACGGGACTCGAACCCGTGGTCTCTGCCTTGAGAGGGCAGCGTGTTAGCCGACTACACCAATGCGCCCTGGTGGACCCGAATTATAGAAGCCGCCGCGCAAGATCCGCAAGGTCAGCGCGTTAACACCGGCAGATATGCCTTCCACGGGCCGACGGCTTCGCCGTACTGCTTCGACATCACGCGCGCGATCTGCCCGATGTGACTCAGATCATGCACTACCCACGTCGCCAACAACTGACTGAGCGTGACCTGGCCGAGTTCCGGATGAAGACCGCGTTTCCCCAGTAATTGGGGCGTCAGGTTCAGCTCGTCCAACTGTCGCAAAGTCTCTGCTCGCAACTGAGCAAACGTATCCAGCAACTCCGCAATCGATTTCCCTTTCGACTCTTCGAACATCGCCTCTCGATTGAATGGCGTGAATGCGCGGCTCTCGCCATGCTCCAGAATAATTTTTGCTCGCGGAATCCAGTCAGTTTCCTCGCCATGTATCAGATGGCCCACAACGTCATAGGGGCTCCACGTGTCGGGACCCTCGTTGGTCATCAGCCACTCTTCCGGAAGATCCTGCAACAGAAGTTTTAAGGTTGAAGGAGTACGGCGCAGTATGTCTTTCGCATGATCGAGTTGAAGTTTCATGGTTACGCTAAAAATAAACTTAAATTTGTTATACTGCACGCGCTTGAGCGCTAGCTGATCCCCACGAACGCGAAATCGACACGTCGTCTATGCCAAACCACGGAGTTGTTGGCGGCAACACAGCGCAAAAACTTCACCACCCCTTTCGTTTTTCATTATTCAACCGGAACTTGCTATGAAAATTGTTGTCTTGCGGGAGACACAAGAGGGTGAAGCACGCGTCGCGCTCATGCCCGAGTCAGTCAAAAAACTCGTGGGCCTGGGAGCATCAGTAAACGTCGAGAGTCGCGCGGGTTTGAACGCGGCACGCACTGACGACCAGTATCGTGAAGCCGGCGCCGAAATATCCACTGATCGAGAAGCGTTGCTGGCCGATGCTGACGTACTCGCGGTCGTCAATCGACCAGCCGCAAACGATTTTGCGCGTCTGAAAAAAGATGCCGTCGTGATCGGATTCCTACGTCCACTCGACGAACCCGCCGCACTCTTGCCCGCAGTCGATCGCAGCATCACAACATTCTCCGTCGAACTGATTCCACGCATCACGCGCGCACAGGCGATGGACGCGCTTTCGTCAATGGCCACCGTCGCCGGCTACAAAGCCGTGTTGATTGGCGCAACGCACATCCCGCGAATGTTTCCGCTGTTGATGACTGCCGCCGGCACAGTGCCACCGGCGCGAGTCCTCGTGCTCGGAGCGGGCGTCGCCGGACTGCAGGCGATCGCGACAGCGCGTCGTTTGGGTGCGGTTGTCGAAGGCTACGACGTGCGCGCCGCGGCCGGCGAGCAAGTCAAATCACTCGGCGCCACATTTCTCGAAGTTGATCTCGGTGGGATCAAGACGGAAGACGCCGGTGGCTATGCAGTTGAACTCTCCGATGAGGCAATGAATCGTGGTCGCGCGTTGATCGCGGAACACGCAAAGAGCGCCGACGTGATCATCACCACTGCACAGGTGCCGGGTCGACGCGCACCGTTGCTGATCACGAACGAAGCCGTCGAAGGGATGAAGCGTGGCTCGATAATCATCGATCTCGCGGGCTCAACTGGCGGCAACTGTGCGTTGAGCCAGGCCGATGTAACGGTCGAACGCAACGGCGTGACGATCGTTGCGCCGACAAACCTGGCCGCGACCGTGCCGGTCCACGCGAGCCAGCTTTACTCGCGCAACATCACCTCGTTTCTGTCACTGCTGATCAAAGACGGACAATTACAGATCGACATGAAGGACGACGTGGTTGGACCATCATGCGTGACGCACAATGGCGAAATAGTGAACCAACGAGTCGCCGCCGCAATGCAAGCTCAACCAGGCTAGGAGCAACTAATGTCAGCAGACACTCTAATCTCCGCGCTTTATGTTTTCGTACTCGCGGCATTCCTGGGTTATCAGGTGATCTCGCGCGTGCCGCCGCTGCTACACACGCCGCTGATGTCGGCGACGAATGCGATCTCGGGTATCTCGCTCGTCGGATCAATCGTTACTGCCGGTGCGCGGTACAACACTGTAAGCACGATTCTCGGTTTCATCGCTGTGGTTTGCTCGACTACCAATGTCGTCGGTGGCTTCGTGATCACCGATCGCATGTTGAAGATGTTCCGGCGGAAAGAAATAGTGAAGAAGGACTAAACCCACACCGTGCGAACCTACTTCATCGAATTCAGTTATTTGCTCGCTTCAATCGCCTTCATCCTCGGATTGAAGGGCATGAGCCACCCTGAAACCGCGAAGCGCGGCATGCATCTCGCCGAGTTTGGCATGTTGATGGCCATCATCGGCACGTTAATGCATCTCGAGATCGTTACCTTCACGTGGATCATCGCCGGACTCGCAATCGGATCAGTTGTTGGACTCGCGATGGGCGTTTGGGTGCCGATGACGGCGATGCCGCAACGAACCGCGCTCTCACACGCGTTTGGCGCTTTCGCCGCAGCGCTTGTAGGTATCTCCGAGTTTTACAGAGAAGGCGGCCACCTCCAAAACAGATTCATGATGGGCGCGCTCGGCTTTGAAGTCATGCTGGGCGCACTCACAACCACAGGCAGCATGCTCGCCTTCGCGAAACTTCAGGGACTCGTACGCGGCACACCGATGACTTACAAGGGCCAGAACATTTTCAACATGGCCCTGCTCGCTGTGACTGTCGGCATCTTCGTCTATCTCATCGTGGTGCCCGGCTCGATGCCGTTGTTCTTCACGATGGTCGCGTTGGCATTCGTTTTCGGACTGTTGCTCGTGATGCCGATCGGATCGGCTGACATGCCGGTAGTGATGTCGTTGCTCAACTCTTACGCCGGCCTCGCATCCGCGGCGACGGGTTTCGTGCTCTCAAACAAAGTTCTGATAATTGCGGGCACACTCGATGGCTTCTCAGGTTTCATACTTTCGATACTGATGTGCCGCGCGATGAACCGCTCGATGACCAACGTCTTGTTCGGTGCTTTCGGAAGTGCAGCAACAGCCACTGCCGGAGCAGAGCAGCAGGGATCGATGCGCGAAGTCGGCTTGGATGACATCGCCACGCAACTCGCCTACGCGAACAAAGTCGTCTTCGTGCCTGGTTACGGCCTCGCGACTGCACAGGCGCAACACGCTGTGCGCGAACTCGCTGACGTGCTGGAGAAACGCGGCGTCACAGTCAAATACGGAATTCATCCGGTCGCAGGTCGCATGCCGGGACACATGAACGTGCTGCTTGCAGAAGCGAACGTTCCTTATTCATCACTCTACGAACTTGAGCAGATCAATCCGGAGTTTCCAACGACCGATGTCGCCGTGGTGATCGGCGCGAACGACGTGGTGAATCCGGATGCGCGCGACAATCCGACCAGCCCGATCGCAGGCATGCCGATCCTCGAAGTGGATCGTTCGAAGTCAGTGGTGGTTTTGAAACGCGGCCAGGGCAAGGGATTCTCGGGTCTCGAGAATCCGTTGTTTTTCAAACCAGTGACCGGAATGCTCTACGGCGACGCGAAGGACACGTTGACGCGTTTGGTGCAGGCAGTGCAACACGCATAAAGCGAACGAGTTTTTCACACAAAGGCGCAAAGCAAAGCCGCAAAGGCACAAAGAAGAGTCTTAATGTTCATTGTGCCTTTGCTTTCCTTTGCGCCTTTGCGGGAAAATCCCTGCGTCGCCCCTTAACCATTCCTACTGGAGAAACAATGCGAAGATTTTTTGCCTCCCTGGTGCTGGCGAGTCTGCTCGTCACCACTTTTCCCGCAACCTACGCACAACGCGCGCATGAGAAGCCGAAGAAGGTTGCCGCTTCCGTTACCACTCAGCGCGCCGTCGACACGATTGCCGCCAACCAACTCAGAAACTATCTGACGTTCATCGCTTCCGACGAAATGGAAGGACGCGACACGCCATCGCGGGGTTTGGACGAAACCGCGAAGTTTCTCGCAAAGAATCTGGCCAGTTGGGGCTTCAAACCTGCGGGTGGCGATGGGAGTTTTTTCCAACGCATCGAACTGCGTCGCGATCGGGCTAATGCCGGTCAAACAAAGGTCGAGCTTAACGGGCGCGCGTTGACGGAGGGAACGGATTACCTGCCCGCGGGTGGTTCGGGCACTGTAAGCGGGCAACTGGTTTTCGCAGGCAATGGATGGTTCGTTAAATCGAAGGAGATCGATTCGTACAAGGGCGTCGATCCGGCAGGAAAGATCGCAGTCATCTTTGGAGTGCCGAACGAGCGGCCTCGCGGCGTTGGGCGCGCAAACCTCGGTAAGCAAGGCGAAGAGTACATGAACGCGAGCGACTACGCGCGCAGCAAAGGCGTGGTCGGTCTGATTTACGTTCCTGATTTTCAGTATCTCGCAAACTGGCACCGCAACCAGGAACGTCTCACGGAACGCGGCTCGACAGTCGTGGCGAAGTTTCAAACCCAGCAGACCACGCAGGCACTGCCTTCGATCGTGATCTCACCTGAGATGGCGCAGGCGCTCTTCGCCGGCGAACCGCAGTCCGCGGTGGCCATTTTCAATACTTCTTACAGCAACAGCATGCCGAATGCGTTCCTGATGCGCGACACAAAGAAAGTAACTATGAACGTCGCCAGCAACACGGAAACTTTGACGACGCAGAACGTCGTTGCTGTTTGGGAAGGCAGTGATCCGAGTCTGAAAGCCGAATACGTAGCGCTTGGCGCGCACTACGATCACGTCGGCCTTTGTCCGCCGATTGACAACGACAATATCTGCAACGGCGCAGACGACGATGGTTCAGGCACGACGGCGCTGCTCGGAATGGCCGAGGCATTAGCGAAAGCGCCGACGCGACCGAAGCGCTCGGTGTTGTTCGTTTGGCATTGCGGCGAGGAGAAAGGATTGTGGGGTTCGCGCTACTTCACGGAATATCCGACAGTGCCGCTGAACCAGGTAGTTGCCCAAATCAATATCGACATGATCGGTCGCAGCAAGAAAGCAGGCGACACAAATCCACGCAATGCGGCACTAACCGGACCAGATGCAATTTACCTGATCGGCTCGACGATGATGAGCACGGAGTTGGGAGAGATTGTCAACGCGGTGAACAAATCGTTTCTGAACATCACGTTTGATACGAAATATGACGATCCGAGTGATCCGAATCGATTCTTCTACCGCAGCGATCACTACAACTACGCGCGCAAGGGAATTCCGATCATCTTCTTTTTCGACGGCGTTCACGAAGACTATCACCGCCCGGGCGACAGCGCCGACAAGATCGATTATCAGAAGATGGAGAAGATCACGCGTACGGTCTACATGACCCTGTGGGAGATCGCGAA
>Ga0126376_10001351_pt1 | contig 13167 bp, 7 predicted proteins | sample PanSoiMetPlot_15_FD_92760 | JGI IMG/M metagenome (GOLD analysis project Ga0126376, IMG submission 92760) | Tropical forest soil microbial communities from Panama - MetaG Plot_15 | ecosystem: Environmental > Terrestrial > Soil > Tropical forest > Bulk soil | place: Panama | collected 2016-02-17
GAACGTCGGCTTCGCTGGCTGATTGCTGGCGGCTGAGTGCTGAGTTTTCTATGCCGCACGAACTTCCAAAAGCTTATGAGCCGGGCGCGATCGAGACGCGCTGGGCCGACTACTGGATTAAGGAGAAACTCTTCTCCGTCCCGACGCCGCCTGCGGGCGAGACTCGGCCGGTCTTTACGTTGCTGCTGCCGTCACCGAACGTCACAGGGCGCCTGCACATGGGCCACATGCTCAACCAGACGCAGATGGACATCATTGTGCGCTGGCATCGCATGCGCGGGTTTATCACGCTGTGGCTGCCGGGCACAGATCATGCGGGCATCGCCACGCAGATGATGGTCGAGAAGCAGCTCGAAAAGGAAGGCAAGAAGCGCCGCGAGATGGGGCGCGAGAAGTTTGTGGAGCGCGTCTGGGAATGGAAGCGCGAATACGGTGGAGCGATTCTCGACCAGATGAAGCGCCTCGGCGCATCGGTCGACTGGGATCGCGAATACTTCACGATGGACGACAATCTCTCGCACGCGGTGCGTGAGGTCTTCGTCCGGCTGTATGAAGAAGGCCTGATCTATCGCGGCAATTACATTGTCAACTGGTGCCCGTGGCACGAGACGGCGATATCCGATCTCGAAGTCAAGCACGAAGATGTTCCGGGCAAGCTGTGGGAGATTCGCTATCCGGTGATCGGCAGCAGCGAGTTCATCACGGTCGCAACAACGCGTCCTGAGACGATGCTGGGCGACACGGCGATCGCAGTCAATGCCAAGGACGAACGCTACAAGCATCTGCACGGCAAGAAAGTTCTCCTGCCGTTGATGAATCGCGAGATTCCGATCATCACCGACGAACTCGCGCAGCCCGAGTTTGGCACTGGTGCGGTAAAGGTCACTCCGGCGCACGATCCAAACGATTTTCAGGCTGGTCTACGGCACAATCTCGAGCAGATCAACATCATGGACTCGCGCGCGCACATGAATCAGAACGCGGGCGCTTACGCCGGACTTGACCGGTTCGAAGCGCGTAAGCGCGTGCTGCACGATCTCCGGGATCAGGGATTTCTGGTCGCAGAAAAGGATTATGCGCTCGCGATCGGCAAGTGCGATCGCTGCGGGACCGTCATCGAGCCGCGGCTCTCGGAGCAGTGGTTCATCAAGATCAAACCGCTGGCCGATCGTGCGATCGATGCCGCTGAGAGCGGCGAGATCACTATCGTTCCGGAAAACTACCGCACGATTTATCTGAACTGGATGTACAACATCCACGACTGGTGCGTCTCGCGGCAGTTGTGGTGGGGACATCGCATTCCCGCGTGGACTTGTAAGGGCTGTAATGATGTCATCGTCGCACGCGAAACCCCGACGAAGTGCACAAAATGCGGCGGCGCGAATCTGGAGCAGGTTCCGGACGTTCTTGACACCTGGTTCTCGTCGGGATTGCTGCCCTTCACGACGCTTGGCTGGCCGGAGAAAACTCGAGATCAGGCGGTTTTCTATCCGACGACGCTGTTGATCACGGCGTACGAGATTCTTTTCTTCTGGGTCGCGCGCATGATCATGTTCGGATGCCACTTCATGCAGGGGCACGAGCAGGATCCGGCGATCAAGAAGGCCAGCGGTTGGGCTGACAAGAAAAATGACAGCGTTCCATTCCGCGAGGTGTATATTCACGCGCTGGTCCGCGACGCCGAGCGGCAGAAAATGTCGAAGACCAAGGGGAACGTTGTCGACCCGCTGGAGGTGATCAACCGCTTCGGTACTGATGCGACTCGATTCACTCTCGCGGCCATGGCTGCTCCGGGCACTGACATCGCCTTCAATGAGAGCCGGACCGACGGGTATCGGGCATTTGCGAACAAGATCTGGAATGCGGCGCGGTTCATGTTCATGAACGTGGAACGCATTCAGCCGGGATTGCGGCCCGTTGGCGGACAGGAGTGTCCGCCCCACACGGGGATTGCAGGATTCCAGGCCAAGACTCTTGAAGATCGGTGGATTCTTTCGCGCTTCAATCGTGTTGCGGCGAATGTCAACGATGCCCTAACGACTTACCGCTTTCACGAGGCGGCCAATAGCATCTACGACTTTTTCTGGGGCGAGTTCTGCGATTGGTATCTGGAGTTGATCAAGCCGCGCCTGAATTTTGAAGAACGCGGAGACAAGAGTGCCGCGCAGGTTGCATGCGCGAATCTCGTCAGTCTTTTCGATGCAGCGCTGCGGCTGCTGCATCCGGTCATGCCGTTCATCACGGAAGAGATCTGGCAGGCGATGTATGAGGGCAAGCCTGCGTTGAAGTCCATTGCGCTGGCGCCTTTCCCGCAAGCAGACGAAAAGCAATTCGATCTCGCAGCCGAGACGGAGATGGCGATCTTGCAGGATCTGATTGTCAGCATTCGCAATCTGCGCGCGGAATTGAAAGTAGAACCCAAAGTAAAGGTTCCGATCGAAGTTTTCGCGCACGAACCTGAGATTCGGCGGATGATCGATCACAATCGCGGAGCGATTGAGCGCCTGGCCACCGTCGAGAAGATTGCTTTTGTCGAAAGCTCTTTGGCGAAAGTCGCTGGGGCACGCAGCACGGCCCGTTTCGATGTCCACGTTCTCTATGAGCGTAAGATTGATGTCGCCTCGGAATGCGAGCGGCTGAAGAAGGAACTGGAGAAGTTTGAAAAAGGGATTGCCAACGGGCAGAGACAGCTTGGTAACGAGAACTTCCTGGCGAAAGCACCGCAGAACGTGGTCGAAGGCTTGCGGAAACAGCAGCAGGAGTTGGCGGTTCTCAAAGAGAAGACGCTTAGCAAACTGAAAGAAATCGGATGCCAGTGATGTAGAGACGTAGCGTGTTACGTCTCTTTTGGCACCGGCAAGACGTTGCGAGCAACGTCTCTACGACATGGACTGGAACTCAAGACGGCTTACAGCGATTCTCGAGAATGCGTTGCTCGAAGACAAGGCGACGCGTGATGCTACCAGCTACGCCTGCATCGATGCCAATCAACGCGCCGCAGCTACCATCATTGCGAAGCAGGAATGCATTCTGGCGGGTATTGGCGTCGTCGCACGAATTCTTGACGTCTACGCGGCCCTCGATGGTGCGGTCACAGCCCACTATGAGGTCACGACACATCCAGAGATTTTTGATGGCGTCCGACTCCGTCCGGGACAGTCGGCTGCGGTGATTCGCCACAATGCGCGCGTGATCCTTTCCTGCGAGCGTGTGATCCTGAATTTTCTGCAGCGTATGAGTGGTATCGCTACCTTCACGCGGAAGTTTGTGGAGGCCGTCTCTGGAACTCATGCCCGCATTCTCGACACGCGCAAAACGGCGCCGGGGCTCCGTGCGGTCGACAAGTACGCCGTGCGCTGCGGCGGAGGACAAAATCATCGCCTCGATCTTTCTGACGGAGTCCTCATCAAGAACAACCACATCTCTCTGGCTGGGGGAATCGCTTCTGCGCTCGAACGCGCACACCGCAACCGTCGCGGATCGCAACCCATCGAAGTCGAGGTACGAAATTTGAACGACCTCGAAGAGGCGCTGGCCAACGGCGCGGAAGCCATTCTCCTCGACAACATGACTGCTGAAGACGTGAAGCATGCCGTCGAGCGCTGCTCGCAGCATCGCGTGGCTGCGTCGGGAGCGCGAATCCCCATTGAGTGCTCGGGCGGCATTCGCCTGGAGAACGTGCGTGCCTACGCCGACACTGGTGTCGACTTCATTTCGGTCGGCCTGCTGACGCACTCCACCCACGCGGTCGACATGAGCATGCGCGTGGTTCCCGCCTGAACCGCGTTTTACACGTGGTATTAATTCTCGAAAGAGTTTTCGGATTTCCGAACAAATGTACTTCTGTGCGCCGAGTCTCGCCTGGGGACGCTAGACTGGCCAACCGGAGGTCCTTCCGTTTATGTTTCTCTCCCCCCGCTACCTCGCAGTCACCCTGTTTGCCTTTACAGTCAGCGCATCGTTTGCAGCTGGCCCGGAAACTAGTGGGCGTTCGCCGTCAGCGCCCTCTCAGCAATCGTCAGCGCCTTCGGACTCCGATGCAGCCCCGACCACAGTCAACATCAATGTCACGGTCGACGCACTAAGCAATCGCCATGCGATCAGTCCGTATGTTTATGGAGGCGCATATCCGCAGGATGCGCCGACCATCACGGATAGCGGCCTTAGCGTCGTGCGATGGGGCGGCAACGCCACTTCGCGCTACAACTGGAAGCTCTTCACCTACAACGCCGCTAACGACTGGTACTTTGAGGATTTCAATTACACCGAGATCGGGGACGGTGACTCAGCCAAGTTCATCAACGATGTGAAAAATGCAGGCAGCCATCCCCTGATGACAATGGTCATGCTGCCCTGGGTCGCGAACACTGCCGAGAATGGAACGAACGGCCACTGGAGTTTCTCGGTCGCGAAGTACGGCTCGCAGTGCTCGGCCGATCCGTTTAACACCGACGCGGGAAATGGCCTGAAGACCGATTGCGCTACCACTCTCACGGCGAATCCAAACGACGCCAACGTTCCTCTGCTCGATCAGCCCGGGATAAAAGATCCTGCGGGCAGCGTGTATCGCAATCAGTGGTCAGCAGCCCTCGCGACGGCGTTCGGTTCTGCTCCTCACTTCTACGACATGGATAACGAGATCGACATCTGGGGCGGCACACATCGCGATGTACATCCGAATCCGACGGCATACTCCGAAATGCGCGACACGTTCGTCACTGAAGCTCGCAACATGAGAGCCTGGGATCCGAAGGCGATTCGACTTGGCCCGGTGAGTTGCTGCTGGTGGTTTTACTGGAATGGCGCCAATGGCAACGACAAAGGCGCACACGCTGGAGTCGATCTGCTGCCGTGGTGGCTGAACGAAGTGTACTGGGAAGACAAAATCGCGAAGACGCGATCGGTCGATATTCTTGACGTTCATGCCTATCCCGATGGTCCTGATACCTCCACATGGACGCAGGCACAGAAGCAAGCTCTGGCTGCACGCATTTACCGCGACTACTGGGATCCCACGTACGTCAGCGAATCGGGCTCAATCAATCAGAACTGGGCGACCTTCATTCAGCCGAATAAGACGATCCCCTTCCGCATTCCGCGGATGCGCGCCATGGCCAACATGATTTATCCCGGTACGCCCGTCAGCTTTACCGAGTGGAGCGCACCTTTCGCCGGTGAGTCGGACTTTTCCACGGCCCTGGGAGATGCTGACGCCTACGGCATCCTCGGCCGTGAACGCATGTATCTGGCCTCGCGCTGGGTCGCACCTGTGCCAACCAATCCGAACTATCTCGCGCTGAAACTCTTTACCAACTACGACGGAGTGCTTCACAGCTTCGGAACCACTTCTGTTTCAGATACGAACAACGGCGATCCGAATCTCTTCAGCAGCTACGCGGCGCTCAATCCTACGGGAACGCAGATGACGGTCCTCGTGCTGAACAAAGATCCGTCGAACACGAATCAAGTAACGTTCGCGTTCAATGGATTCACTCCGAAGCAAGTGAGGTCATACACGTTGTCGTCGGCGAATCCCACGCGAATCGTGGCTTCACAAACGACGAACTGGTCCTCAAGCATCAGCTTCGTGCCCTATTCTGCGACGATGCTGGTGATCAGCGGCAGCACGCAATTACCGGGTGCAGAGTGGGATCTCAATCCCGACACGATCCAACTCGCGTCAGGCAGCAAAGTAACGTTGCAGCCTAAGGTGACATCGGGATCAGCTACCGTGACTCTCGGGACACCAACTTCCGACCCAGGGATCAGCGTGACCGTCACGCAGCCGACCTTGAGCAAGGGTCACAACGGCAAGATTACCGTGACTGCGACGAACACCCCCGGCTTCTATCACTACAGCGTGCCTAGCACCGACACCAATGGCATCGCACAACAACAGGGCGGTTACATTCTGGTTGGGAACCCTCCGGCCACACTCACGAAGGCTGGCGATAAACAGAAAGGCAAGGCTGGAAGTCAGCTGACTCTCGGCGTCACGCTCAACCCGGGACAGTCGGGAGGCAGCGCCGCCGGAGGCACCGTTTTCTTCACGGCTTCGGCAGGTACACTTTCGAGCCGGATGGTCGACACCGACTCAAGCGGGAATGCCACCGTGGTGCTGACGCTTCCTTCGACGGCGCAAACCGTGCATGTGAGCGCAGAAGGGCAATACGCCCTTGGGCATCCTGTGGTTACGTTCACCGAAACGGCGCAGTAGATCGGGCATTTGTTGTTTCGCTGGGATTCGCGGATAATCTCGGCATCGCCCGGGTCGCCACAATTCGCAAACAGAAATCCGGGGCTGCGGTCCTCGCGCCGCAGCCCACCGACCTTCGCCTCGGCCGCATCGTGCGCCTACTCATGGAGCACGCTACTGTAGTGGTCAGCGGAACAAAGATTGCGGATGAGATTTCTTCGAGCCGCTCTGAAGTCTGGCGCTTGATCCAGCAATTGCGCAGCCTGGGGGTGGACGTCGCGGGGCATCCAGCCACCGGATATCAACTTCGTTCAGTGCCCGATCTCCTGCTGCCCGAGATTTTGCGGTCGCTGCTGCGCGGCACAATCTTCGATGCGCATCTGCATCACTTCTACAAGATCGGCTCAACCAACACTGCGGCGATGGCCGCCGCAGCGGATGGCGCACCCGAAGGGGCGGTCTTCCTGGCGGAAGAACAGACTGCCGGCCGAGGAAGGGCCGCCAATTCCTGGCAGTCTCCGCGCTCGACCGGAATTTACTGTTCGGCTGTGCTGCGACCGGCAATGCCCCCATCCGACGTGCTGGCTCTCTCGCTGGCCTCAGGCCTGGCTGTGCATGCCGCTATTCAACAGGTGGACGCCCGTGTGGATCCTGATCTGAAATGGCCGAACGATGTCCTGATTAGCGGCAAGAAAGTCTGTGGCATTCTCACCGAGATGAATGCTGAAGCAACTCGCGTCCGCTACATCGTCGTGGGCATCGGCATCAATGTAAATCAGGCGAGTTTTCCGAAGGACCTGCAAGCTACCTCGCTGCGGCTCGTTACTGGCAGCGAGTGGTCGCGCGTGGAGTTGGTCGCCGCTTTGTTAAAATCACTGGACCGCGAGTATCGGCAACTGGTGGAGGATCCGGACGTGCGCAGCTCGATTCTGCAGAGGTTTGCGGAGAAGTCGTCATGGGTCTTTGGAAAGAAAGTGCGCATTGAAGAGAACGGATCCGCCTTCGAAGGAACGACAGAAGGACTGGATCCGCGCGGTTTTCTGCAGGTACGAACGTTGCACGGACTGCATACGGTTCTGAGCGGGACGGTGAGAGAAAGATAGCGATGCATTCAGTGAAACCCAAGCATTTCGCCATCACCACTCTGTCATGGCTGAATGCTGAGTGCTGACAGCTGGTTGACTCATGCTTCTCGTCATTGATGTAGGCAATACGAATACGGTTTTGGGCGTTTTCGCCCGAGTGGCCAAGGTTCATCCGGAGCCGGACGACGATGAGCCGGCACAATTCAAACGTCTGCTTGCGAATTGGCGCGTGGCCACTTCCCGGAGGAGCACCGTCGATGAGTACGGGGTACTGTTCCGAAATCTTTTCTCAATGGCTGGGCTGGAATCCAAGGGCATTCATGGAATCGTGGTCTCGTCGGTTGTTCCGCCGCTGGATCCTGTGCTGCGTCAGGTCTGCGAACGCTATTTCAATCTGAAGCCGCTCTTCATTGAGCCCGGCGTGAAGACCGGCATGCCCGTACACTACGACAATCCAGCAGAAGTCGGTGCTGACCGAATCGTGAATGGTGTCGCCGCCTTCGACAAGTACGGCGGTCCGTGCGTCGTCGTGGACTTCGGCACAGCAACAACATTCGATTGCGTCTCGGCAAAGGGAGAATATCTCGGCGGCGTGATCTGCCCTGGAATTGGCATTTCCGCCGACGCACTCTTTGAGCGTACGGCGCGCTTGCCGCGCGTCGAGATCCGCAAGCCGGGGCGCGTGATCGGATCGAACACTGTTGGTAGTCTGCAGTCGGGCCTCTACTACGGATACCTCGGCCTTGTAGATGGCATCCTCGAACGCCTCCTCGATGAGCTTGGCAAAGACACGCAGGTACTTGCCACAGGCGGACTCGGACCGATGATCGGAAATGGGTCGAAGTACATCAAGAGCGTCGACGAGTTCCTGACCCTGGAAGGGCTCCGCATTATCTGGGAGCGCAATGCCACCGGCCGACGCGATACACCCGCAAAGCCAGCGTCCAAGTCTGCAACGAAGGCTCAAGCCAAACCGGGATCGGCAAAATCTGCCAATGGAGATGGCGCCACAACGACGTCTTCCCGCTCGTCCCGCTAACCTGCCGTGGAAAACTACTTCAACTACTTCACTGAAATTGAGGATCGTTACCTCCAGCGCCGCGGTGGAGGTCTGCTGCTCTCCACTCTCGATTGGGCCCTGATCGAGACGTGGAAGGAGGCTGGATTGCCCCTGGAGGCCGTACTGCGCGGCATCGATGCGGCCTTCGATCACTACGACCAGAAGCCCTCCAAGACCAAGAAAGTGAACAGCCTCGCTTACTGCTCGCAGGAAGTGCTGGCCGCTGCCGAAGATATGAAAGAAGCAGCGATCGGCGCCAGCCCTGATCCTCCGAAGGATCGCCGCAACCAGGGATTCGAGGCGGACGTCATCGCAGCCTTTCTTCGCAAGAACGCCGAGACGCTCACGGCTGCAAAGGTTTCTCACGGAGCAATTCTTGCCTTTGTCCGCGAGACGGCTAAGACATTACGGGAACTCGCAGACGACGCCGGCAAGAAGACACCGCGGCTGGAAGACTTGGAGCGCCGACTCACCGTTCTGGAAGAAAAACTCTTCGCGATCCTGCTGACTTCCACGTCCGATGAGGAAGTCGTCGCCATTCGCGCGGAGTCTGATCGCGAACTCGCTCCTTATCGGCGAAAGATGTCGGGGCCCCAGATTGATCAATTGCAGAAGCAATACATTCAGAAGCGGCTGCTTGAAAAATACGACCTGCCGCGCCTCAGCTTGTTCTACATGTGATCGCCGGTGACACAGTCATTTGACGCACTGATTCTCGGAGGTGGCGCGGCCGGCCTGATGTGCGCCATCGAAGCCGGCAAGCGCGGACGACGCGTGGCGGTTATCGAACACGCTGATCGTCTCGGGAAAAAGATCCTGATCTCCGGTGGAGGACGATGCAACTTCACGAACATTCATTGCCAACCCGAGAATTTCCTGTCTGCCAATCCGCACTTTGCCAAGTCGGCTCTCGCTCGATACACGCCGGCTGACTTCATCGCGTTGGTCGAAAAGCATCAAATCCCTTATCACGAGAAGACACTGGGACAGTTATTCTGCGATCGCTCGGCACGCGACATCTTGGCCATGCTGGAACAGGAATGCCGAGAGTCAAACGTGACCGTCTTTCTGAACACAAGGGTTCAGGAAGTTCGGCGCACTGATCGATTCATCCTGCGATCAATCAACGACGAGTTCCACGCTCCTGCGTTGGTGGTTGCTACCGGCGGTCTCTCTATTCCGAAGATTGGTGCTACTTCGTTCGGCTACGATCTGGCGCGGCAATTCGGACTGAAGATTCAGGAGCCGCGGCCCGGGCTGGTTCCTTTTGTTTTGGGCGACTCCGACCGTTCTCAGTACTGCAACTTGTCCGGAGTTTCTGCGGATGTTATCGCGTCCTGCGACGGGCAACAGTTCCGCGAGAAAATGCTCATTACTCATCGTGGGCTCAGCGGGCCGTCAATTCTGCAAATCTCGTCTTACTGGAACAAGTCCCAGCCAATCAGGATTGACTTGGCGCCCGAGCATACGGTCACTTCTATATTCGACAATCCGACAATGCCTCGCACTGCATCCGCTTTGAAGTCCGAATTGAGAAAGGTTCTGTCGAATCGTCTGGCCGACCGCTGGCTTGAACTTCACTCGCCGAAATCGTGGACGAATGCAGCACTCGAAGACTTCGAGCAGCAATTGCATTCCTGGACTCTGACTCCTGACGGCACTGAAGGATTTGAGAAGGCCGAGGTGACGGCCGGCGGCGTCGATACCGATGAGCTTTCCGCCAAAACAATGGAATGCCGCAACGTGCCCGGACTCTACTTCATTGGCGAAGTGGTCGACGTCACCGGCCACCTCGGCGGCTTCAACTTCCAGTGGGCATGGGCCTCCGGAGCTGCTTCCGGACGAGCTCTCTGAAACGCTCGTTTAGAATCAAGACTTGCTCCTCGAAATCGAAAAGATGATCTATGGCGGCGACGGCTTTGCCCGCCTACCCGCCGATGAGCATGGACCCGGCAAAGCGGCGTTCGTTCCTTTTGTTCTCGCCGGAGAAAACGTCGAAGCCGCCATCACTGAGCAGAAGCCCGGCTTTGCCCGCTGCCATGCAAAGTCAATCGTCGAGGCTTCACCGTACCGCATTCCGGCTGCGTGCCCGTATTTCTCCCGATGCGGAGGATGCCACTACCAGCACGCAGGCTACGAGCATCAACTAGAGATCAAACAAGAAATCCTGCGAGAGACGTTGCGCCGCACGGCGAAACTTGAGCTGCCTGTCGATTTACAAGTTCATCCCTCGCCACCGTGGAACTATCGCAATCGCTCGCGTCTGCAGGTTCAGGCGGCTCCGACTTTCAAGGCCGGATATTTCAAGGCAGCGTCGCATGAACTGCTCGACGTCGAGGAGTGCCCGATCAGTTCTCCCTTAATTAACAAAGGTATTGCAAAGCTCTGGCAGAGCGGCCGCGAAGGCAGAGTGCCAAAGGGTGTGAGCGAAGTGGAGTTCTTCGCGAATGCAGATGACAGCCGGATGCTGATCGAGGTTTCAACCGCCACAGATGCCAAACGCGCGGCCCTTCGCGAATGGGCCGAAGAGTTTGCTGCTGCGATGTCTGGGATCGTCGGAGTGGTGGTGTTCCGCGAAACAACCAAGGGTTCTTCCAAGACACAGGAGAAGCTGGTTCGCGCAGGAGCCGACCATCTCAGCTATCAGACCGAGAAATTCACCTACCGCGTGAGCGCCGGATCCTTTTTCCAAACCAACCGCTATCTCACCGACGAACTGGTGAAGATCGTCACCGAGGGCCAGTCCGGCGAAGTGGGGATCGACCTTTATGCGGGGGTCGGGCTGTTTTCCACAGCCCTATGTGATATTCGTCACATCTTTTCTGTTGAGTCGTCACAGACTTCCTCCGCCGATCTTTCCTATAATCTGCCTTCGAATGGAGTTGCTGTACAGGCCACAACGGAGCAGTACCTGGCTGGAGTGGAGAAGACGGGGCGGTTCGGGAAGGGCACAGTCCTCCATCATACTTTATATAAGCCCGACCTGGCGGTGGTGGACCCGCCTCGAGTTGGCCTGGGAGAACGCGTGGCGCGGATGTTAGTGACCTTGGGCGCGCCACGCGTTATTTATGTCTCCTGCGATCCGGTCACGCTGTCCCGTGATCTCGTCATCCTGCTGGGCTCAGGCTATCGAATCCAGCAGATGCACCTGGTGGATCTATTTCCGCAGACCTATCACCTGGAAACGGTTGTGCACCTGGCTCGATAGTCCTGCGTTTGCCAGACCTGTGATGGCAGCCATTCATGAGCCGCGAAACTCGCGATCATGATCTCGCCTCCGTCATCCACGGGTCCGGCCGCCTTTTACTTCAAAGCCTCGCGCCAGCCGATGCTTTGGGCCGCATGCGTCTACGGTCTTGGAATCATCTTTGGCAAATACGAGTGGCGGCCGACTTCCTGGTGGCTCCTCAGCCTGGGCACATTAGTTGTTGCCGCGGCTTACTTCAGCGTGCGCCGCGCCCGCTCGGCGTGGTTGCTCGCTTTAGGATCGTTCTTCCTCGCGGGTGCACTCCACATTCAGCTCCGAGCGAGCAAAGAACGACTCGATATCACAATCTTGCCATATGCAGATCGTCAGGAACTATCAGTCACCGGCCACGTGACCAGAGATGGACGCGTGCATCCAAACGACTTCGGCGAGACTCGGCAATCCATCGACGTAGAAGCCGAGCAGATTCGAACCGCAAGCGGCGAAACCGTTCCGGTGCATTCTGGGATCCGGCTGAACATCTACAGCCCGCGCATGGCGTCTAAGGATCCGCTCACTGCCACAGCATCGAAAGACGAGACCCACGTCTTTCACTACGGCGAACGCCTGCGCGTATCGGCGAAGCTCAGGCCGCCACGCAACTTTCGAAATCCGGGCGCTTTTGACTATCGGGCTTACCTGGCCGATCACGGCATTGCCGCGCTGGGTTCTGCAAAGCTCGAGAACGTCGAACTCCTGCCTGGATTCGCGGGAAACAAAATTATGCTCTGGCGAAGCCGGATGCATCACAGCGTGTTGGAAAAAGTACACGCCCTATGGCCGCCGCGCGAAGCCGCTCTGCTCGACGCGATGGTTATCGGGGACGAAGCTTTCATCGATCGAGATACGCGTGTCGACTTTCAGCGCTCCGGTACCTACCACGTTCTCGTCGTCTCGGGGATGAACATCAGCATTCTAGCTTTCGTCGTTTTCTGGACTCTGCGGCGCCTGCGCCTCTCCGAGATTCCCGCCACTCTGGCGACCGTTGGTTTCTGTGTCGGCTACGCATTCATCACCGAAGTCGGCGCGCCGGTCTGGCGCGCAACGCTCATGTGCGCCGTGTACCTGGGAACTCGCCTGCTATACCGCGACCGCGCCATGCTCAACGCCCTTGGGACCGCCGCCCTGGGACTATTGATCTACGATCCACAGCAGCTGTTCAGCCCGAGTTTCCAGATGACCTTTCTATGCGTGCTGATTGTCGCCGGAATTGGTATCCCTTTCCTGGAGCGTACGTCGCAACTCTACAGATTGGCTCTGGCCAATTGGGATTCGCCAGACTTCGCGGTGTCTCTGCCACCAGCGGTAGCACAGTTCCGCCTGGACCTACAGTTGATTGCTTCTCGCCTCTCGCTCTTCGCGCCCAGGCAGTGGGCCGATCGCTCGGTTCGCGCCCCAATTCGCTTCGTGCTATCAGCTTTGGAACTAGTTTTCATCTCCGCGGTTATGCAGATGGGGCTGGCCCTCCCGATGGCCTGCTACTTTCACCGCGCCACCACAATCGGACTTCCGGCGAATCTCGTGGTTGTTCCGATGACCCAACTCATGATGCCGGCTGCCGTTGCGGCTCTTGGCGTCA
>Ga0126376_10001353_pt1 | contig 13153 bp, 13 predicted proteins | sample PanSoiMetPlot_15_FD_92760 | JGI IMG/M metagenome (GOLD analysis project Ga0126376, IMG submission 92760) | Tropical forest soil microbial communities from Panama - MetaG Plot_15 | ecosystem: Environmental > Terrestrial > Soil > Tropical forest > Bulk soil | place: Panama | collected 2016-02-17
GCATCGGCGCATCTACATTGTGACGTTAGTCGCCTTGCTCATTATGCCGTCATCCGCTTTTGCGTGGAGAGCCAAGGGTCACCAGATCGTTGCTCTGATAGCAGAACGACACCTAAACGACAGCACGCGGGATAAGATCAAAGCCATACTCCCAAAAAACGATACGCTCGCCAAAGCATCCATATGGCCAGACGAGGTTAGAAAAGCATTGCCGCAGATGAACCCACTTCATTACGTGGACGTACCAAGAGGGGCCACGACATATGACCGAGAGCGCGACTGTCCGCAGCGGAATGGCATTGTTGAGGCAGTGACATGGTACTTGAACGTACTAAAGTCCACTGACTCCCCGCTTGCTGAAAAACATATTGCTCTGGATTATCTCGTTCACCTGGTGCACCTCACACACTGAGCGACAGAACACTCCCATGACTGTTTCGAGATCATTCGGCTCGTACTTGGGCACCACGGTTACACACTTGACTCCAAACGGCTTGGGCATGAGCAGGGCGGTTTCCCGCGTCAGCTCCATGCCCTGGTTCGGCCAGGCTTGGGTGAGCGGCTCTGGCTCCCCCCCGGCCTCACCCCTCCACCCCAACACCCTGGAAAATCGACTCCGACCCTATGCAGTTTCCTCGCTGTCTTTTGCCTCTCTTTTTTAGCGTGCCAACAGAATCCTTGCACACTGCTGTACCGCATCTGCGGCCTTCTCTTGCAGGACCGCATCGCTATTGTTGCTGATGGGGTGAGGAATGACAGCAAACGGGTGCCCGGGCATGCCAGACACCTGGGCTATCACCTGCGCTGTCGTGACGAAACGATCAGTAATGATGGCCGTGGCCATGATGCCAGCCTGTTCTGCCAGAATCGCGTCGTGCATACTGCACGACGAGCAACTGCCTCAATCCCCTACCGCAGAGATGACCGCATCACAGCCCTGCATTGCGGCGAGCACCGGCGCCGGTACCGGACGGCTGAAATCGAGCTTGCGCAGGCGGACCACGTCGCGCACGCCGTACTGCGAGCGCAGCATCCTCTCCATGTGGTCGAGCAACGGTCGGACGTTGATCTTGCCATTGTCCAAGAGGCCAATCGTCCGGCCGGCGAGTGACGTCAGCTTAGTCGTCGCCCCAGCTTTCGCTGGGCTAGTGTCCACCGTCGGATCCAAAACACGGACGCTCATATCATTGGTCTCCTTGCACAGGATCGATAGTCTGCGTGACCGCGAGCGCCCTCGCCCCATACCAGGGGGGCACGACCGCCGCAAATCCTCCCGCCGGACCACCCGCGGCGATCACCAGCAGGTCCTCTGGCCAGCGCAGCGCCGTGAACTCCTGGTCAGGTCCACCGCCACGTGCCACGATGGTGCCTTTTCCGACGGTCGCCCAGTCCCGCCGCAATACGCGCGCCGAGCGGTACACATACTCTCGGATGTCATGCTTGCGCCAGCCAGCCGCGACGAAGAGGTCGCGTAACTGCTTGGGAATGATCAGCGCATAGTTCCCAGCCCAAACCGAGTACGTCAGCATGTTATGCCGCATCTCAGCGGCAATGGTCTCGGCGATCTCCTCGGGGTCGTGAGTCCATTCGTTCATCACCTGCCGTGGCGCCTCAGCCGCCATCACTGTCACCCCCGACGCGCCCGCGGGTACGCCACGCTCCTGCGCCAGCGGTATCCAGGGACTGTCCTCTTCATCCTCCGCCAGGCAAAAGGTGAACTTCCCAGGATGCCCGAGTGTTGCGCGATCGATCTGGCCGGGAATGCACCCGAGCACGTTGATCAACACCAGGCGGATGGCACGGCCAATCGTGGCATTAGCACGATTACCGTTGCCGAGCACGCCGTGCGTAGCGTTCATCCCAAGAGCGGCCCGAATGGGGCCGTTGACGACGATTAATGGCGCGCTCCCGCCGGTGCTGGCGGTGCTGCCATGCATGTTGTACTCGGCCACGCACATCGCTCGCAAGACGGACACGACGACAGGCATGTAGGTGGGGAGGCAGCCGGCCATGACCACATTGATGGCGGCCTTTTCTGCGCTAATCGGGCGCTGGCGCACCGACTCCACGCCGATGATGTCCCCTGGCGCAAGACAAGCAGCGTCGAGGAACTCGCGCACCCGCTCTTCCGTCGGCGGCACAATCGGTAGGCCATCGGTCCACCCGTTCTGTTGATAGTGTTCGTTCACGTCCAACGCATCGGCGAGCTCGTAGATGGCTGACTGTAACGCTCGTGTGGCCATAGTGCGGTACACTCCTTACAAAGATAAACCTCCAGGGATCTTGAACGCTTCAACTCAATTCCCGTTGCCTCTTGATTCGTATTACTGCGATCGGACTGAGGCTTTCAACATCAAAATCGGTCTATCTATTGGTGCTGCAACGGTGTTGTCTTCCTTGCGCGATGAACTACCGAATTTCGGGCGCAGTGCTTTGGAAATCATTCGGAACCTTTAGAAACTCGGGCCACGAGATTTGATTCAAGGAGAAAACAATTCAATTAGAAACTTGACGCATTGCCGCTTAGCCGTGGCGGTCTCATTACTCGGCGCTGAGCACCCGGAACACCGGGATGGCTGCCGCAATCTTCTCGAACTCCGAAAGCGCTGCGTCCTTGTCTACGGGCACGTGGGGTCGCGCTCCCGGTGCTCGCTGCAGGTAAGCCTTCAAGATGGGTGCCCGCTCGCTAGCGGGTACTTCTTCGAGTCGAATCTCCTCTCGGCGGCCATGCCGGAGAACCGCCTTTCCACCGGCTGCACGTACGTTATGGACCCACTGCACGTTATCTCCGAGCATCGACACCAGGTATCGCTGTCCATCGACGATGACCATGACCAAGGGCAGCGAGAAGATCTGCCCCGACTTTCGTCCGGTCACTTCCAATGTAACGAGGTAGTTCGAGGCGACACCCGTCGAGCCCACAGCAGCTGACGCTCTGTTCAGAATCCTCGCGATCCAGTTGGGTCGCTGCCCACGGTACAACCATCGAGTGAAGTCGCCTCGAGCCATCAAAGCCGCAGTGCCCCTAACGTTCACGGTTACCCGCGCGCGTTGCCTTTGCGAACGTCGGCGTCAACCGTGAGGTTAGTTTGCAGAATCTTTTCGTAAGGGTAGCAACGAGACAACCCAAAATTGCAGGTGGACTCGCCTGCAGAAATGTAACCATGTCTTTCATAGAAGGGGCGCGCTGACACTGTACTCCCAAGACGAAGCTTGTCTAATCCCCATGTCCGAGCCTTTTCCTCGAGAGCCGCAAGGATTGCGCTCCCGTAGCCGTGACCCTGACTTTGCGGCGCGACATAACAGAGCAGAATCTCCCCCGCGCGATGGACTAGGCCGACTCCGTCTATTTCAGCGTTCGATTCTGTGACCACGCAAAAATTGTTCTCCTCCGCTAGCCAGGAGTGGAAGTTTTCGACAGTCTTGTTCTCAAGCCACTTCTGCAGTGTCGTCGGATCATTGTGGTGGTCAGCGACACAGAGTTCGTGATCGAACGCCGCAGAACGCGTACGGCAGCATCGGCATCTCTTGGCTCGGCGATACGTGCGGTCGGCATCTTTCTACAACTACTACTATAAGTCTACTGCCGAATGTCTGGCGGTGTCTCACGTTTACTTTTCTCGATCCCACGAAAACGAAACCGCTCGAACTATCCCCCGGTTACCACGATCCTGTCAAGGATATTAATCCGGCAAACGCTCGTTACCGCATGATTAATGTGGTCGGACTGAAAATTTCAGCACCAAATCGGTCTATCCAGTGTGCTGTAACGGTGTCTTCTTGCTTGTGCGATGAACTGACTGATTTGGGGCCGCAGTTTGTGAAAATGATGGGCAGCCTTTAGATGGCCGAGACGCTGCAGGATTTGAGTTTAGGAGAATACAGTTCAATTACACGGTTACTGTTGCGGGATCAGGCACTGCTACAGACCGTCGCCTGCATCCGGCTTGTTCGACAACGCGTACGGACTGTCGCGATCTGTCTCGCTAGAGGATCAGGTCTTTCTCCCAGTGCTCTACTCCCGACGGCGTCTTACCTGCCAGCAAGGAGACGAATGCGATCAACGCCGTCCGTGCGTTGCCGAGAGGGTAGTAAAAAGCGTCCCAGTTATCGCTGTCTTCTCCGTCGTGGTTAGGGATGACATATTGAAAGTAGTGAGCTTCCTGTAGTTCGCGATAGGCGCTCGAAGCGCGTTTTTCGATGTTTTCTAGGTCCCTGAGCGAAAGCTCGCCCTTTTGCCTTCGGGTTCGACGCAGCAGCTTTCGTCTCATGACATCGGCAATGAGGTCGGGAAGTGACACCCTAGGTTCCGCCGCCTTGAGGAAAATGATCTCGTCACGAGAGAGCGGTGACATGAATACACTTAGCCGGTTCACCTCGGCTAGAGCAGGGGACGTCTGCAAGGCCCAGCCGACAAAGGGATTCCCCTCGAAGAATACGTCGCCCTTGGCCAGTGACGCCGACAACTCCTGCAGATCCAAGGCCTGCAGATCGCCCCGGACATCCATAACTACGAAGTGATCGTTCACCTTCAGATGCTCTATTTGCTCGCGGGAACGGAAATGGTAGTCGACTCCATCCACCTCCCCTGGTCGAGCGTCGCGACTATTATAAAGCACGAGTGGCTGCAACGTCTTTCGCAGCTCCGGATAAAACTTAGCGAGAGCTTTGGCCAGGGGGCTCTTCCCTACGCACGAAGGGCCAGAGAGAAGAACAAGACGTCCATGTCGTTCATCCGTCATGTGTTCCTCGTTTGTGGCGTGTCGAATTAGTGTTCAGCCGATGCGTCGGCTAAAACAATAGTGCTAGGTGGCTCTTCGCTGCTCGTGGCTATCGTTGCTGGCGCTCGTCGCATAACCTCGAAGCCGATTGTAGTTTCCAACCTGTTCAGGAGTTAGCAAAGCTGTCTGCTCGAGATGCGCCTCCAAATGCACTTGGCGTACTTGACCCTGTAGTTTTGCAATCCGCGTTAGTAAAACACCTAACGCCTCGGGAGTCACAGAGTGTGAGGCGAAAATATTATTCAGCGCGCGTTCCTCTTCGACCAGTTCTTTGCCGAGAGAGATCGCACGCGCCTGCATTCTCTTAAACAAATTTTCGGTCTTGGCCTTCTGGTCGGCGGTGAGATGAAGCTGTGTGGCTAGTTCGAGGACATGCGCGGGACCGGGGTAACCGTTGAGCTCGGCCGCCTTGGCGAGCCCCATTCCTTTGCCTGACAAATAGTCGGAAATCTCCTGCGGCGATAGTGTCTTGATTTCTCGAAATTCCTGACCCGCGTAAGGCGACTGGGATTGAACTCCTGCCGGCCAGGAAAGCACCGCAAGCACACAGCAGAATAAAGTACGAAACATAATGCCTCCTTCCTAAACCAGAAGTTAGCTATCTAATGTATAGTGTTTTATCCCAAAGAGGGCAGCAATCAAGTTTCGAAACGATCGCCGGAGTAGCGGCGAGGGGATAAAGCGAACCCGTCGACTCAGTCCCGTTACCGCGTGAGGCGTATTACCGTGGTCGGACTGAGGCCCCTCAACACCAAAATCGGTCTATTTAGCGGTGACATAATAGGGTGCTCTTTCTCTGTTGTGTGACAAGCTATCCGATTTTCGCGTGCACGTGCTGGAATGATGCAGCAGCGATTATGATCGATCAAATTAGGAAGTCTATATGGCTATCTTGATGAGGTCAGGATTTCAAAGGGGGTAGCACGGTATACCTAACTTTACTCCTCCTATTAATTTAATCCGTTTTCTTGCCAAGACGCCAACACAACTCTTCTTTTACACATGGACAGCTCAACCCTGTTTACGGAAAGTTCTGGCTGCTAATAACTTTAATGTTATTGAAAAAGGGCCTCTATCGCGGGCCCTTTTTCTTTTACTTTTTTTATAGCGATTACCTCAAAATGTGACCGCTAGCGCTACCGCATCAAAAATACTCATCCGGTAATCCTCGCTCATCCAAGTATCCACACCTACGCTCCTTCACCACTTTTTAGCAGATGCTTGCCTTTACTATCTCGGGTCTAGGTTTTTACAGGCAGTCTTGCTGAAGTTGCGCCAAAGCGGGTTTGCTTTTTGCAAAGGTCTTATTCCTATGGCTGAGAAGTCTTGCGACAGATTTTCTCGATTTTACAAATTGATCACTGGGATTATCCTAGATAGTTATACTGACATTAAGAATTGCTGATACGGCATGGCTTTTGCCCTGTTCCGATTCCGGGAGGTCATCTAGCCATGAAAAATTCACTGATCATTACGTCCTTGTTTAGTTTTTTTATCGGGCTGACATTTTCGTCGATCTGCTCGCAAAGGCGGATAAAGTGATCAGGTAAGAAAGCCTACTTTGCTAGAACTATATGCATCTATGTGTTCGAATCGGTAAAATCGACCGGATGAGACCGCCGTTTAACGCTTGAATAGACACCAATAGCGACCGATGGTGTCACATAGTCGCGCTACGGCAAGAGGACTGAAAATCCTCGTGCCGGGTCTGCGATTTTTTCAGTGTCCGTCTTTTGTCCGTGAAATCCTGGCCAAGAGACCCAAACAAACCCAATGATGCTAATCTCAAACTACCAAAATCATTGGGGATGCTCGGGTTTTCTTGGTTCCTACCGCGACCGTTCTTCGATTCGTAATCAGTAGGTTGTTGCGGGAGTTTTTCTAGCAGATGATTTTTCCCCGTATAACCGGCGTTGACATTTCTTATGCAAAATTAGAAAAAATTCAGCTAATGTTCTGAACCCAGGAATTTTAGGTAAAATCAAAAAGCAAACAAAAACGGCGACCTATCGCTAAGTCGCCGTCTCTGCTGAAATTATCATTAAGTCGTTAGTAGGATTTTGAGTCCGGCGCGTCTGCCATTCCACCACTCCGGCACTGTTGCGAAATCAGTCACGTAGTGTTTTCGCCCGAGCCTTTGCTTAGTCTACGGGCTGAAAAACTGCTTTGTATGTCGCGCACGCGAGAATTTACTTTGCCCGTCTTTTTCACTTCTTTCAAGTAGCTGTCCGACATGCCGACGCCGCGTAGTTACTTTCGCCGTGCACGCACTGTGCGCGGCCCTCGATTTAGTCAGAATTAGCTCCGCCTATGATAATAAAGAAGCCCGGCCGGTTAAGATCGGACCGGGCTTCGCGAAAAACCCAACGCAGTTTCCGAACTTCAATCTGCTAACACGCCAGCATCTCTGCCGCCTCCGTGTTGATAAATGATTCTCTTACCGGTCTTTTCGTCAATCTCATTTCGCTGTCCACCGGCTTTGGCCAAGTCTTCGAATGTGGCTTTATGGCTGTTTCCGAGGAGAATCATGGGCTCGTCGTAGGGATTCGATCCTTCATAGAATTCATGGGCTGGGATGCTGATAATCTGTCCCGCAGAAAGCTCATGGGTTTCGTTGAGCCCCTTCATGATTCCACGGCCCGTGAGCACGTAGTAAGTTCTATCTGACGGATGATTATGCATGCGTTGCACATCACCCGGAGGAAAAAAGAGAATCCAAGTATCGAGATTTTCTCTCCTGAATAGATCCATGCGGCGTTCGCCTTTTTTTCTCCCCTTCGCCATCTCAAAGACATTCAAAACCTTCATGGAGCCCTCCTTTTGTTTATTCAAAGCCAACGTAATTGATCTTTGCATTCGACTTTATTCCCGCCATAGACGGAGAGTCAAGGCCAATGGCACCCGCGATTTTTGTTCATCCTGGACTACATTCAACGGTTGTTAACAGTGGATAACCATAATATAGACCCTGAATATAGACCCTGATACGTACCAGCGACAGCGGAGGATTAAAAATGGCCCTCTCCCAACTGACGGTGATGTATGGACACCTCGAAGGAACCGCGGGCAAATTCGCGCGTGACCCAAGCGGCTATCTTTCCATTGAGGCCGGAATTTTTGCCCGGCATAAACTTGAGGTTTCGTGGCAGCACGTGCAAGGAACTGAAGAACGCTATCGCCGCCTCGAAGAAGGCACCGCTCAGATATCTCTGGTGGTCGGACGCGCCTCGCTTCAACATTTCCTTGCTTGGAAAACGACCAAAATTCTAGGCTGCGCTATGAATAGCTGTCCCTATTATCTGATCGTTAGTCCGGGCATCAACTCTCTGAGCGACCTCAAAGGTAAGACAATCGCTTGCCGCGAGGCGCCGACGAGAAATGCCCCGTTAGCGCAAACGTTTCAAGAACGATCAGGGTTACGTTTAGGGCAAGATCTCGCGCTGCAGTTACCGAGAGGCGATCACGATGCGTTCAACTTACTGGTCCGGGACAAGGCTCAGGCCGCATTGCTGCCTCGGCCCTTCGGCTTTTGGGCAGAAGACCGAGGATTTAAAAGAATCGCTGATTGGCCCGACATCGTTGATGATCCGCTGCCAATCACCATCGAAACCACGGCGAACCTTCTGGAGGAAAGGCGGGATGATTTCAGTCCGTTCCTGAAAGCGCACCAGGAAGGTATTCGCCATCTCAAATCAAGCCGCAGCGAGACGATCAAGCTCCTCGGCGCGAAATTCGACCACTCACCGTCTTTTGCCGCAAAGACATTCGACGACTATCTGGTCTGGCTCGACGAGTGGCTGACGGTGGACTTTAAACAGTTGGAGAGACTGCTATTCCAGGTGGCGCCCGACACTCCGGGAGGCGCTAAGCAGGTGGCTTTGGAATGGATTGTTTCGGGAGCACTGAAGGGATAAATAGCGCGCGTCGCTCCTACTACCGCGAAAAAGAGTTTCTTGCTATATGCTGGTAAGGTTCCAAGTTCAAGGGTTCAAAGTTGAAAGCGAAAACAGATTGAGGCACGTTGAACTCTAAACTTGGGACATTGAACAATCTTGATTCACAAGGAGGTTTTTATGGCGGGTATAATTGATGCGGATACACACATTGCGGAGTCCGAAGCGATGTGGAGAATGTTGGACAAGGAGATGTACCACCGCCGGCCTGTGCTGCTCAAAGGTCCGGAGGATACCCTCTACGGACCGCGAAACGCGTTTTGGCTCATCGATGGCAATATTTTTCCCAAGCCCAACGGCAAGGGTAGCTTTCGCCTCATCACTCCGTCGGCGTCGAAGCTGGAGTCCTCCAGGGGAGATATTCACCTCGCTTGCCGGGAAATGACCGACATTCCGGCCAGGCTTAAGGACATGGACAAACTCAACGTGGAAACCCAGGTAGTCTTTCCGACGTTGTTCCTCATTTATCTTACGGATGACCCCGCCCTGGACATCGCCTTGTGCCGCGCTTACAACCGATTCCTCGCGCAGGCATGTGCCAAAGCGGGTAGCCGAATGAGATGGACCGTAATTCCGCCGCTTAAATCCATCGACGAATCGGTCAAAGAACTGAAATGGGCTAAAGACCATGGCGCGGTTGGCGTCTTCTTCCGCGGCATTGAGGGGAATTGGACACTAGACAATCCTTATCTTTTTCCGATCTACCAAGCGGCCAACGATCTCGATCTGCCAATTTGCATTCATACCGGCGCCGGCTGCCCGCTCTTCCTGAGCCTATTCGATGTCGAGAGAAACCATACCTTCGGCCACAGCAGAGTTCAGCCGTTGCTCGCCTTCAGAGACATCATTGCCAACAAGATTCCCGAGCAGTTTCCGCGTCTCAAGTTCGGATTCATTGAAGCGTCCGCCGGATGGGTGCCGTTCCTGCTCCATATTCTGAAGAGGCTATTTCGCGACAAATGGAAGTTCTCCTCTGATCAAGACATGTTCCGTGAGTACAAGATTTTTGTCGCCTGCGAAGCAGATGAGGATGTCAACTACATTGCGCAGTTCACCGGAGAGGATCATCTCCTCATCGGCTCTGACTATGGTCATCAGGATCCCTCTGAAGAGCGCCAGTTGGTGGCGGCCATGAGGGCGCGGGAGGATATTCCGCGGGCGCTGACGGATAAGATTTTCTTTGATAATCCAAAGCTGTTTTACCCGTTGAACTAGTCCTGCGACTCCTGCTGGAGGGAGCAAAGCAATGAAGAGCGGTTCAAAGCAGGGGCCTTCTTTGAGATCCGTGAGCTCGGCCTTAGCGATCACTCTGATTATTTGCCTTCAGCTATCAGAGACCCGCGATGCGGGCGCTCAATTGCTCCACGTCGTCAACATGGCGATCCCTGCAAAGAGCTTTCAGATGGTGATCTACCCAGTTGCGCAGATGAAGGGCTATATGAAGGAGGAAGGGCTGGATCAGCGAGTAATCTTTGTCGCTCCGACAACGAGCATTCAGGCCATGCTCGGCGGCGATGTTCAATTCACCGGCGCGGGCAGTAGCGCGCTCGTCAGCATCGCGCGCGGCAATACACCGCTAAAGGTCGTTGTCGCGACCAACGATCGGGTTCTTCAATGGCTGGTCACCCGCCCGGAGATCACCAGCGCCAAAGAGCTTAAAGGTAAGAAAATCGCCACTACCGGCGTCGGCGCGATCGCAACCTTTATGGTGAAACAGGTTCTTACCAAGCATGGTCTCGATGGCAACAAGGACGTGACTTACCTCGATGTGGGTCAGGGGAATCAGCTCACGGCGCTATTGGGTGGAGGGTTCGATGCCGCCGTTCTCAGTGTCGAGCAGCGATATGTGGCGCTAGACAAAGGCATGCGCGAGATGTTTTTCATCGGCAATGAAGTTAAAAATTCTTGGGGCACGCTGGCTACAACGGACAAACTCATCAAGGAAAACCCGAAGATGGTCGGCGGATTTGTCCGCGCGACGATCAAAGCGTTACGCTACATTCGTCAAGACAAGGAAGGTACGATCGCGGCGCTGCTAAAATTTTCCGGCGTTTCACGGCAGCAAGCCAACCGCGTCTACGATGATCTCATACCCACTTTCACGCGCAGTGGCGCCGTGGATGAGGAAACCCAAAGAAACGATCTTGCCATTATCCGCCAGGTAGTAAATGCCAGCGAGACGGTTCCGAACGCCAAGGCGTACGATTTTACTTTTGCCCTCGATGCCGACCAGCAGCTGAACAAAGCAGGGTGGAAGCCATAGCAAAATCCCGTCCTCGTGATTAAGCCGACAGAAGTTAGATTTCGTTCCGGCCCGTTCGCTCGAAAGTCATTAAGCAAAATTTCGATACGATTCGCCGGCGACTTTTTCAGCCCATTAATAGAAAGAAACTATGATTCAGACCCTGGCCATGTTCAGCGGCATCCTCATGCCGTTTTTTAATATCCCGTTGATTATTCGAATCGTTCGCCGTCGCTCATCACAAGACATCAGTTTGCTCTGGGTAGTGGGGGTGTGGTTTTGTGTGATGGCGATGTTGCCGCATAGTTTACAATCGCCGGAACCGGTGCTGTTGGTGTTTGGAGTGGTAAATGCCCTATTCTTTACTGGAGTCCTCGCGACTGTGCTCTATTTTCATCCATCTGTCAGAAAGATATCCGGAGGCTCAAATTAAACCGGGCGCGATCCACCAGCCGGAGGGCATTGCTATCGTTTTCGGATGAACAATTGCCGCAACAGATTTTCCCATTGAGAGAATTTCACCTCCAGCTCCTCAAGGGAGTACTTCTCGTCTAAATAACTCTTCTTAAATTTCTGCTCTACCGTCCCGACATCCTCACGGGTGACCATTCCTTGGAAAGAAGGAAATCGATGAAAAGCAACGCCGTGTGCGGGTTCGGTGCCCTGGACATTAATGCGGCGGAGCCGACGGTAGTCACCACCGGTTCCAAGGGACGCCATTCGACGGGCGCGCCCTTCTCCTTTGCCAGCGTCACGTTGGCATCGAAGATCGTTGGTGACAGCGGAACCTCGCCCGAACTAACCAATCCCATCAATGCCGCCGGCGCCATGTCTTGAACGCTCACCTCCTGTTCGCTCATCTTTTCCAGATACTCCCGGCCCATCGCATCCAGCACATTGCCGATCCAACGCACTCCGGTGGTTGTGCTAGTGATCGCCATCTTGGCCTTCCATTTGGAATCCAGCAGTTCTTTGAGATTTCGCGGCGCAATCGCCGGTGAAATGAGTTTGGTGTCAAACCCCAGGCTGTTGTAAGTCTCCCGGTCGGGAAGATAGAAGAAGCCGCTTTGCCCTTTCGGTTTGAGTTCATCCGGGTAATAGCGCGCTTGTGGAGAATAATACTCGTGGAGCAAGCCCTCCCGTTTGAGGATACCCACGCCGTCGGCAGTGCTTTCAACAACATCAACAAGAACGCGGCCAGACTTCGCCTCCTCCAAAACCTTTCTGATGATGTTTTTCGAATCGTTGCGCCATTCGGACACTTTGATGAAGGGGTACTTTCTTTCAAAGTCTTTCACGAAAGTGCGAAACCAGGTGTGCGAGGTGTACAAAGTAAATTGGCCCTCGCGCTTAGCGCCTTCGATAAGAATTTTTTCCCGGTCAGCGCCTTGGTAGAGGGCAATAACGGAACCACTTATTGCCGCGCTCGCAGCGAAGGCTGTGCGCTGGATGAGAGGATAAAATGCAGCGGTCACACAAATGAAAATATTCCACAAGAGCCGTGAAAGACTCACTGGCGTCCTCCTCATGAGATAAACGGTTAAGCGTTATAAGCTCAGGTTTGCCCTGTGCTGCGTCAGCCAAGCGGCAAGCCGTTCGATGCCTTCTTCGAGATAAATCTTCGGCGTCCAGTTGAGCTCCCGCTTGGCCAGAGAAATATCCAGCGGATTTCGCATCCGATGGGGGGCGACTTCCGCGGCGTTGGGATGTTGGCCGATTTCGAATCTCAGACCCGGCAATGCTTTGCGAATTGCCTGTATTAAATCTTCGTTGATGTACGCTTTCTCGAGGCCGATGTTGTAGGCGCGGCTGAGCGGTTTGTCCGCGAAGAGGGCCCGCCGAACGGCATCCGCAACATCATCGATATAGATGAGGTCATCAAGGGGGCGCGTGAGAAACGGCCTGCAGGGCTGACCGAGAATGCCTTTCTTTAGTTCTAACGGAATGCTTCTGTAGAGCCCAGGGCCATACACGGACGAATATCTGAGCGCCACGAAATCAACGCCGTATTTTTCTTTATAGAAGTTGCCCATCCACTCAGATACCGTCTTTGCCGCTCGATAAAAGTAGGTTGGATAAATCGTGACCGCATCGTCTTCTTTGATCAAATCGCCGTCTGGTTTTCTGAGCTGGCCGTAAATCGACGCGGAGCTCGAATAGACAACTCGTTTGATTCC
>Ga0126376_10001354_pt1 | contig 13153 bp, 15 predicted proteins | sample PanSoiMetPlot_15_FD_92760 | JGI IMG/M metagenome (GOLD analysis project Ga0126376, IMG submission 92760) | Tropical forest soil microbial communities from Panama - MetaG Plot_15 | ecosystem: Environmental > Terrestrial > Soil > Tropical forest > Bulk soil | place: Panama | collected 2016-02-17
CCCACCTGATTTTCATTACATCACGCAGGAACAACTACGCTCCACCATGTGGGAGCTTGCCTACCACTCCCGGGAACTCAATCGGCTGGTGAGTTCACCTGAAACGGCGCAGCTGCATCGCACTGAGATCGTGGAGCAGCTGGGGGCCATGGAACAGGCCGCAGCTAGTTTGTCCGGTTGGCCCACGAACCATCCTACGGTAGATAGGAATTTGCCGGATTTCCGCCGCGATCTCAGAGTTGCGCGAGAATCCGTGGAGCGCGAGCCGCCAAATTTTCGACCAGCAGTTAGTCTTAGCCGCTTTCCAGGTCTACTTTAGCGGCTCCAAGGGTTTTCATCTGATGCTCGACACGCGTCTTTTCGGCAGGATCTTGCCGTCAAAGAATCTGCCGTTGATCTTCGATTCGATGCGGCGCCATTTTGTCGGAGAGCTGCCGGAGCCGCTACGCGAAACCGTGGACTTGGGAATCAAGGACCGTGTGCGCCTGTTCCGTTTGCCGAATACGGCTCATGAGAAGTCCAAACTCAATAAGATCATTCTCAGCCTTGATGAACTGGCGACTTTGAGCGCCGATGAGATTCGGGAATGCGCCCGGAAAATTCGACCGCTAACAATGACGGATGAAACCGGATTTGTTTCCCGTGCCGATGTGAAGGAAAATCTAGCCGCAGTTCAATTTTTCCAGCGCATTCAGCGCCAATTGAGAAAATTCACTCGCAAGCCGTTTGTCTATCGTTTTCGCCGTCCGGAAGATCTTGCTCGGCTCGAATTTCCCTGTGCAGCATTACAAAGGATCTGGGAGAGTCACATCGAATCCGGCTACCGAAACAACTGCGCTATTCGTTTAGCCTCAGAACTGCGGCTTCTTGGGCTTAATGCGGATGAGGCTAGCGACAAACTCTTCGAGTGGAACCAAAGAAACCGTATCGATCTTCCGTCAGATGAGATTCACAATGTGGTGGGCTCGGCTTATCAGAGGCGCTTTCCCTATCGATATGGTTGTCGAGACGAAATTTTGAGATATTTCTGTCCTCTTGCAGATTACGAGCAGTGCCGTAGCTTCGTTGCGGCTCGCCTTCAGGAGCAGCGAGATGAACGATCGTCGCCATTGTAACCTTCTTGAGTGCTCTCGTGGTGATAATTGGGTTGTGGCAGGGCGGTGCTAGATAACCGACCGGCGGTGCGGAAAAGCGTTGGGCGAAACATGCAATTCCTAGCCCCGGGTATCGTGCACCCCCAGTAGGTTAAAGCCGGCTGCACGCAAAGCTTTGGCAACTCGTTCGGTATCGCCAACCAGGATGCGTAAGTAGCAGACCGGATTTTCTCCGAATTTTTCTCGATAGGTTCCGACACCTGAAATGACGCCGCCTTCTCGAGCCACGATTCGCGAGGCTTCCATAAGACCGTGCTCTTCCCCCTCAAGTATAAAATCGATCCGCGCGCTCGCCGGTTCCGATGCTCCCATGGCGTCAAGAAAGGCCCGAATGACGTCGCTGCCGGTAATTATGCCGACGAGATGCCCGTTATCGATGACAGGCAAGCCGCCGATCTGATGCTTGAGCAAGCGCTGCGCGGCCTCCTCCAAAGTCGCTGAAGGGCTCACAGTGAGAGCCTTTTCAGTCATGGCGCCATTTACTTTGGTTCTTGCCAGGTAACCGACATGCGCCTTCAGGTCTCGATCCGTGATAATGCCGACAAGCCGGCCCTCACTGACTACCGGTAGTCGGTGAAACTTGCCTGCTTCCATTTTCTCTTTGGCCTCGATCAAAAAATTGTCGGGGGTAACTGTAATCGGCTCTTTGGTCATCCGATTGCTGACAAGCATGATTCCTCCTCCCTCAGCTCTTCTTCGAAGTCTTCGCTTCAAATGCCGAAATCTGCCGCTCGATTCTTGCGCTGCCGCAATGCGGACACTTTATTTTCTTTCTTTTTTTATCGTGCTCGTATTGCTCGAAGGAATAGGCACGAACAAAGGGCTTCTCGCAGCTGTGGCAGAAGAATTCGTAGGTTGGCATTTTTCGTAGCTCTCCGTTTACGAGTTTTTATTGTTGCAGAAGCCATGCCACGCGTGGAGGTCGGAGGACCGTCCAAACTCCGAGATGCACCCCTCGCTGGAGTAAAGATCGTCGTCAAAAATGAAAATTTAACGAGGAGAATTCGCAACTACAAGAATCTGGATGGACTTATCGGGAAGGGTGAAGGTTGAACTTTTCGTTCTCCCCGGAGGAAAAAGCTTATCGGCTCAGTGGACGAAGAGTGATATTCTCGCCATGTCACTCCTCTCTTCATTGCCTGTTGTCATTCTGCGGCAGGCAATGAAAAGATAGTCCAAAAGCTTCGAGCCGCTTTCTTCGTGACCAAACTATGGATGAGCTTTCCCGTCTCGCTTCGAGATCCACGTCATTAGCAGATTGAGAACCAAGACGAAGAAAGTGAGAAGTACCAGATAGAATAGCCCGCTTTCAGTGATCATGCCGCACCTCCGTTCCCTTGCACATTTCAGTTATTCGCAACTAGGAGGTTAAGCAAAGTGTGTACCAGATGGGAGTGTCGTCCAAGTATCATAAAAAACGCTTTTTCCAGCCTAATCCTGCCGAGTTAGAACGGACGATGTTTTTATTGGCAAGAAAAAATCAAAAAAATTTCTTGGTTTTGTTAAGGCGAAAGAACTTAGAGTGCACAGCGCTTCTAAGATAATACCTTAGTCCTAGGGTGCCTTGACTAAAGTAAGAACTCGTATTCCTTCTTCAAATAGCTACTCAAAACATTGCGTTGCACCAGAATCTGTTTTCCCTTGCGAACGAAGAAGCCTCTCTCTTGAAGCTGTTTGAGCGCCATCGATACTCTGGGCCGGGAAGCGCCTACGAGTGCGGAGAGTTCTTCATGGGTCACTGACAAAGGAAGAAGCCCGCCTCTTTTCTTGGCTTCTGGATGGCCGGCGTACTCCCACAGCGTCGTGGCTACTCTGTTAGGCAAATCTTCGACCAGATAGAGGGCGCGCCGGAGCGAAACCAAGAGCAACGGTTTCAGCGTAATCTCTGTGAGAGCCGCGAAATTTTTCCATTTAAGACCGCATACTTTTTCAACGAAGCTACACGCTGGAATCTCACCTATTCGAGAGTTGTGAAGCGCAGTAGCGTGGCTAACATGTAGCCAACCAGGAACGAGCGCGCTGACGCCAAAAATTTCTCCCTGAGCCAACACCATGAGCCGAAGCGCTCGTCCTTTGCTTCCTAGAAGTGACAGACCCACTTCTCCTTCCAAGACCAAGTAAAGATTCTTTGCCGGCTGACCGGGGCGGTGGATGACCTCCCCTCTTCTTACATGCAAAGCCGTCATGTTGCGGGCTAAAAGAGCTAACTGTTTTGGAGAGAATCCTTTGAAGATCTGCAAATTGCTCAGTTCTGACGACTGAATTTTGTCCTTAGGCATGATGGTTACCTCCACGTGCATTGCGCACAAGTTGCAATAATATTGCCAGGAACCGATATGTTGAGGTGCGGCATTGTCGATAGTATCTCGATTAATCATCGTGTAACCCAGGTAACAGACAAAGGCGACTGCAGTGAGTTACAGCTACAACCAGAAATTCAGAGCTTCTCATCACTGCGAAAGCGGCTTGCTGATGTTCGTAAATTTGGGAAGTTTTCCCTTGGGATACTTGGAATTAGACCGCAGATAATGGTATCGAAAATCTGTTTCTGAGAACGTGAGCATCTTGGACGAAAAGATACTAGCAAACAAACTGGCCGACGCCGAAAGATTGCGGGCGATCCTGGAGGAACAAAACCGGGAAAGCGTCAAGGCCCTAGCGGAAGCGGATGAGAAATTGCAGTTCGAAATCGCGGCACGCAAGCGGTCTGAGGCGGAGCTGTTTAAAGCGCGTGCTGAGCTGGAACTGCAAATTGACCAACGCACTGCAGCGCTAGCACGTGAAATCGCCGAGCGTACACGAGCGGAAGAGGAGATGAGAGCGCGAGTCCGCCAGCAGGCGGCAGTGGTAGAGTTGGGGCAACGCGCCTTGAGTGGCGCAGAACTTTCCACGCTTATGGAAGAGGCCTGCGCGCTTGTGGCCCGGACCCTGGGCGTGGAGTTTTGTAAGCTGTTGGAGCTCTTACCGGATGGAAACGTTTTGCTCTTGCGTGCAGGTACCGGCTGGAAGGAAGGGCTCGTGGGGCACGTAGAGGTCAGCGCTGGTACCCGGTCACAGGCTGGTTACACTTTGCTTTCTGGTAAGCCGGTCATAACGGAGAACTTGTCTTCCGAAACGCGTTTCAACGGACCGCCGCTCCTTACTGACCATGGTGTCGTCAGCGGCATGAGCGTCATTATCAAAGCCAAAGGTCGGCCTTTTGGCGTCCTGGGGGCGCACACGTCCAAGCAGCGCACTTTCAGCCCAGATGATATTTACTTCCTAGAAGCCACAGCAAACGTGCTTTCCGCAGCGATCGAGCGCAGAACGAGCGAAGAGGAGATGCGCCGCAGCGAGTCTTGGTTGCACAATCTTATTGCTACCACTCAGGACGCGGTGGTCTCCATCGACCGCCGGGGCTGCGTTGTTTTGTTCAATCCCGCGGCAGAAAGAATTTTTGGCTATAGGGCGGAAGAGATCGCCGGTAAGAAGGTCAACCAGCTCATGGCTGAGCCATATTCGTCTGAGCACGACGGCTACATCGAACGCTACGAGAAAACGGGCGAAGCGCGCGCCATCGGCCGCATTCGAACGGTGATGGCGAAGCGGAAAAATGGCGAGCAGTTTCCGATTGAACTCTCGGTGACCGAAATCGACGTGGATCAGGATGTTCACTATGCCGCGTTCATCCGCGATATCTCGGATAAAAATGAGCTCCAGGCGCGGCTTATGGAAAGCGAACGGCTCGCTGCCATCGGAATGACAGCGGCCAAGATCGCGCATGAGCTGGGCAATCCGCTGAATGGCATGTCCTTAACCGTTCAGCTTCTGGAGCAACGCCTCGCCCGGCAATCCAATCCTCTTCCGGATAGCCACGTGGCCGCAACCCTTAAGAGGCTAAAAGATGAAATCTCCCGCCTAAATCAACTGGCGGGAGAATTTCGCACCATTTCGCGAAAGGAAAAATATGATTTTCGCCGTGTCTCCTTGGCCCGCATCGTTGAAGACCTTATCAGTCTGCAGTCGGCCGATCTCTCCGAGCGTGGCATTGAGCTAATAAGTTTGGTGCCAGGGGACCTGCCGGCCGTCAACGTCGATGCAGACAAGATTAAACAGGCCTTACTGAACCTCACGAAGAACTCGGCTGAAGCTATGCCCAGCGGCGGAAGGATTACCATCGAGGCATTTTCGACTCATGAGGCGTTGGTCCTTGAAATCAGCGATACCGGTACCGGCATCCCGCTCGACATAGATGCGTTTGAACCATTCACCACGACCAAAAAAACCGGCACGGGTCTCGGGCTAGTTATCGTCAGACAGATTGTCACCGCCCATTGCGGCAAGATCTCCTACCGTAGCCGCCCCGGCGAAGGAACGACTTTCCGCATTCACTTACCGCTGTCCAAATCCGATTGACTCCGATTTGTCCCTTTTGTCGTTGGCTTGGCGATTGCTAATTAGCCCGCTTAGGGTATTTTACTCAAGAAATGCTAGGATTGTATTGCATACCTTAGAAAAGGCCGCGCTGCACTTCTCAGTTTTGCGAAAAAAGGAGAGGTATTGATTTGCCAGGGACAGTTCTCGTTGTTGAAGACCAAGACTCGGCACGGGAGAGCCTAGCTGAACTGTTAAGGGGGGAGGGGTACGAAGTTCACGAGGCAGCCGATGGAAACGCCGCCATTTCTCTTGTCGATCAACTCGATCTCGATCTGGTGTTGACCGATCTAACCATGCCTGGCTCGGATGGGATTGGCGTCCTGCGACATATCCGCGATGCGTCGCCCCAAACGCTCGTAATCCTGATGACGGCCCACGCTTCGGTGGAAACTGCAGTCGAGGCGATACGCCTAGGGGCGCAAGACTACTTGCTCAAACCGCTTATCTTTGAGGACGTGCTCCACAAGGCGCAACATCTGATGGAACACCGGAAGTTGGCTTGGGAAAACCAGCTATTGCGCCGGGAAGTAAACGGTCATTTTAGTCCGGAGCGACCGCTCGGGCGAAGCCAAGCGATGCAGGAAATTGCCGCCCTGGTCAAAAAGGTCGCCCCCACTCCTACGACCGTTTTGATTACCGGCGAGAGCGGCGTCGGAAAAGAAGTTGTTGCTCGGACGCTTCACACCCACAGTCTTTCCAAGGACAATGTCTTTCTTCCAGTAAATTGCAGCGCGATTCCCGAGAATCTTTTGGAAAGCCAACTCTTTGGCCATGTGAAGGGGTCGTTTACCGGCGCAGTCAGCTCGCAGGAAGGACTGTTCCAGCGAGCGCGTGGCGGAACGATTTTCCTGGATGAGATTGGGGAAATGCCTCTGAGCCTCCAACCCAAACTGTTGCGCGTTTTGGAGGAGAAGACCGTTCTGCCAGTGGGCTCCACGGCCCCAGTAAAAGTTAATGTGAGGATCCTCGCTGCCAGCAACCGGGATCTCAAAACCGAAGTTGAAACGGGTCGTTTTCGTGACGATTTGTTTTATCGACTCAACGTATTTGAAATCAATATCCCGCCGTTGCGCAAGCGGCTCGATGACCTGCCTGGGCTGGTGGAGCATCTCATTCACCGTCACAATGTGGAAATGAAGACAAATTACAAAGGTGTGGACAGCGCCACTATGCGCATTCTTATGTCCTTTCCTTGGAAGGGAAACATTCGTGAGTTGGACAACGTTCTAGAGCGCGCGATGATTCTCGGTAACGGTGAGTGGATTACCCCGGTTGAGTTGCCCGGACAACGCTCGGAGGGGGAAGACTTCGGTTCCGAGGACGATCTCACTAAGGCGATTGAGCTTTATGAAAAGAGCCATATCGAGCGAACCCTAAACAAGGCCGGCGGCGACAAGATGCGCGCGGCCGATCTGTTGGGGTTGAGTCTCTCAACGCTTTACCGCAAGATCGAGAAACTGGGGATCGAGGGCTAATCTAAGCGCAGCATAGTCCGGCCGCTGGAGCTCATGGAGAGCCAATCTTTCAGTTACACTGCAACCCTAAAGTTAGTTGGAAGCATGCTCTCTTTTGCAACTTTGATATCCCTACCGCGTAATTTTCTTATGAGCGACAAAAATTCTATGTCGCTCAGATAGATAAACAAAATAGGTCGATTGAAACGGCGAACGTCACACTGGCACGTTCTATGCGAATAAATTCGTATAGGAAAAGTGCAAATGAAGGATTCGATGGAGCGTATTATGCCGAACATGAATGAGCGTCTTGAATTGCTAAATAAGAAAATCAATGACGCCAAACTCCATATAGCCGAGGCTATGGGGGCCATGAGCACCGAGTTGGAAGTTATGAAAACGTTGATCGAGCAATGGCGTCGCGAATTTTCGGAGTTTAGCTCGCAAGGGAAGCGGGCCCACCAATCGGTCGCGGATCGAGCGAATGGCCCTAGGCCGGAGGAAAATGATCTCCATTAGACAAAGACTCAAGGGATCGACATAGTGCAACATGATTAGGCGCAGAAACGAACTTACCGTGCGTGACTATATGACCGCTGACCCGCTTACAGTGGGGCCGGAAGACTCGCTGCAACGCGTCATCGAGCTTCTGAGGCGGCGGGATATTCGATCGGTGCCGGTTCTCCAGGATGGCAAACTCATCGGCATAGTGAGCGACAGGGACCTGCGCCAGGTGGCTCCGTCTTATCCGCTCTTTCGCGATGAAGACGAGATTCGCCGCTATACGGAAAATCTCAAAGTCACCGCTGCGATGACCGCCGACCCGTTGTGTATCTCACCGGCCGCAACCCTGATGCAAGCGGCCAAGATATTAGAAACCTATCGCATCGGCGCTCTGCCCGTCGTCGATGGGGAGAATCTCGTTGGCATAATCTCCGTGTCGGATCTGCTCAGAGCGTTTATAACGCAGAATCAGGAAGTGGACGATGAAACTACAGGAAATCATGATTCGTGACGTGATTCAAATTTCACCCGACGAGTCAGTCGGACAGGCGGCCAAGCGAATGCGGGAAGAGTCTGTGGGCAGCCTTGTGGCAACCATTGATAACATCATTAAAGGAATCATCACCGATCGCGACCTCTTAACCTGTCTAGCTCAAGCCCATGACCCCTATCGGTGCCCCGTATCAACGCACATGAAAAATCCTGTCATTGCATTGCGTCCGGAAGATGATCATGTGACGGCCGTCGACGTAATGCGTAAAAAACAAATCAAGCGATTACCCATAGTTCAAAGAGGAAACCTGCTTGGTATCGTATCGCTGTCCGACTTAGCGGCGATTGCGGAGAACCAGGTTGAGGAACTTTGGCCATCGTGGAACTTCATCACAGCCCTGGTCCGGACGCAGGCGGCCCAAGGACAGACAGTGAAGAATGCCGAGCCACAAAGGGCGTCAAATGGCGGGCGATTATAAACCAGTTCCGCTTGCGAGAAACGCGATGTTATTTGCGAACCGAGAAGATGCCGCGCGTTTATTAGCTCGAAGATTGGCCGCTCATTACAAGAATAAAAATCCATTGGTACTTGCCATTCCGCGTGGAGCCGTGCCCATGGCCAAGATCATCGCAGACTCCTTGGGTGGAGAATTAGATGTCGTGCTTGTGCACAAACTCAGTTACCCCTCACAGCCTGAACTAGCCGTTGGCGCCATTGACGAAAACGGAAATGTGCTTGTTTTGAACCATGCGCTTGAAATCGAAGCCGAATATCTCGCGGCAGAAAAGACGCGACAGCTCGAGATCCTGCGTCAACGCCGCGCCCGGTATACGCCGACCCGTGGGTCCATTGATCCGCACGACCGCATCGTCATCGTCGTTGACGATGGGATTGCCACCGGCGCAACTATGGCCGCCGCCTTACAGACAATACGGGCCAGGAAACCGAAAAAGCTGATAAGCGCTGTAGGGGTGGCGTCTTGGCGGGCTGCGCGCGCGATGATGCGTGAAGCGGACGAGGTGGTTTGCTTGAAGGTGCCGAGGGAGTCTGACTTTCGCGCGGTGGGGCAGTTTTTCGAGGATTTTTCCCAGGTCTCCGACGAGGATGTGATCGCGATCTTGCAGAAGAGCGAGGGAAAGGCTTCCGCCGCCGGATAGCTTGTTAGCTTCCAGGTTCAAAATTTCAAGATGCACAGCGATTTTTTCACAATTGACAAAATAACCGGAGGCTCAGTCGCAAATTTGCGGAGTAAAAGAATTCCGCCCCCTTGAGCTGTCTTAGCCGTCGGTGCGCCGACAATATTTTTGCGATTTTACAGACCTGCGACGATAAAAGCATTTCTTTTTCTTCCGTAGCAGTTTAGCGGTCATTGTTTGTTCCCGCTGTGCTGACCAAACGGTTTTCCGTTTGAGCGGATAACAAATGAATGACGCAATGCCAACCTGGTATAAAGATTGCTGAAGGTATTTTTTAGATCATAACCGGAGGTGACTGCTATGGAAGAATTCTATAAGTCCTACTACATTCATACCTTGGTTGATCTATGCACAGATAGCGACTGCTGGGTTCCAAAAGTCGAAGTAATCTGGGAGGAACACGGCGGCTCACGTTGTAAACAACTCGCTGGTCCGAAGGATCTTTTCAAAATTTTTGACAACGCCGAGATCTATGCGGTTGAGATGGCGAGAGGGTGGATTGACGATGAGATCATATATCGACGCAACGCTATGGCCGATGCCAGTGCTAGCTGAATCGAAAGAAGCAGAAACCAACCGCCAGGATCGCCCTTAGCAACAGCGGATCAAGCCGGGAACCATCAGAATCTCTATTCCTGTAGATGCTGCAGATAGAAAACCAAGCTGAGGATTTGACCTGCTACCTGTGAACGTGCCCCGCTGTCGTTGCCTCCTGCAGCCGCCTCAAATCGTGCGCCCCAGATCGGCATTTCGCGAGTTCCATGCCCACGGATTTCTTCTCTCCCGTCGATGACGCGATAGACTTGCCAAAAAGGAAACTTGCCGCCGTTTTTCTTAGTCAGTTGGGTGAGGTTAGCAGGCGGAATCGTCAGAAGCTTGGTCATGAGTCCCTGTCCTTTTCCATCCACTTCGTGGCATATGGCGCAATAGCGCTGATACTCGATTTCACCTCCTGCTATGACTTCCATTTCTTGGGCGCGGGCGGTTGTCGAAAAGGGCCATATCCAGCCAATAAATAGCGCCGCAGTGCAAAACAGCAAACGGTAAAATTTCATCTCATCCTCCGTCGCGATGTTTGTGACGAAGACACAAACACTTGCTTCCTTTAAACGATTTTCTTGATTCCACGACGGATGGAGAGCAATTCATATACCAGGCGATCTTCTCGAAGATCGGGAAGCAAATTTTCATTAATGAGAGAAACGCGGCTTAAAGTTCGCAGAGGTGAAAACAAACAACGGCATAAATTCGAAAGGTACGAAAAAGATTCCGGGCATATCAATTGCTCTGAGAGAACTCAAAAATTCCCTTCAAAGCGGTACTCCGAAGTACGGGCAATGGCAATTATTTAGACATTACGAGAGCCGCCAGTTGAGCGAAGGCGGAGGAAAAAACAATGGCAGAAACTGACACCGCTATGGATGAGGCCAGAAGTTTCATGATCAGCCGTATAATTTTGACTGCTGCCGAGTTGGACTTCTTCACCCGGCTTGAGGAAAAACCGTGCACTGCAAGGGAAATGGCTAGAGAGATGGAACTCGATGCACGGGCCACAACCCGGGTCTTGGACTGCCTGGTTGCGCTGGGCCTTCTGGAGAAAAAAAGCGCTGTTTACAAGCCCACTGAAAAGGGGTCCGTTTATTCGGCGCGCCATCCTGAGACGATCCGCCCGATGGTTCTGCACACGAACCATTTGTGGGATATGTGGAGCGAGCTCACAGACGTTGTGAAAAAAGGTGGCGATTCTGGACGGCAGGGTATCCAGCTCGATAATGAGAACTGGAAGTCATTCATCGGCGCCATGCACGTGAGCGGCCGAAAGCTTGCGCAAAAGATAGCCAGCGAATACGACTTGAGCCGGTTCAAGCGCTTATTGGATATAGGAGGGGCTTCCGGCACCTATACCATTGCGTTTTTGCGAGCTAATCCGTCCATGACAGCCGTGCTTTTCGATCTCGCAAATGTCATCCCCATGGCCAAAGAAAGGGTCGTCGAAGAGAAAATTGCCGACCGTGTTCAGCTCGTTGCTGGCGACTTTTACCGAGACAAGCTGCCCAAAGGTTGCGACCTGGCGCTTCTTTTCGCCGTCATTCATCAAAACAGCCCTGAGAAGAACCTGGAGCTTTATACTAAAATTTATCGCGCTCTGGAGCCGGGTGGTACGGTGCTGATCCGCGATCACATCATGGACGAATCTCGTACAAAACCGACGGCGGCCGCGGTGTTTGCTATTAATATGCTCGTGAATAGGCATGGCGGTGACACTTATACCTTTGCCGAAGTCAAAGCCGGACTGGAAAAAGCAGGATTCATAAATGTTAAGCAAGTGCGGCATGGCGAGAGCATGGACGGTCTTGTGGAAGGACGAAAGCCGTAAGCCGCGAAGCTTCGCAGTAGGAATGCAGTCCACGAATCCGAGGAAAGCGAGAATCTGCAATGCCGTCGCAATGATGTTCGTGTTCCTAGCCGCCTCTCGTGTTTCATGGGCTGGGCCGCCTTATACGACTGATGACCCCGAACCTGTGGAGTATCAGCATTGGGAGATTTATTTAGCTTCACAAGCCGAGCATGATAGCGATGGTTGGTCGGGGACATCTCCCCACCTGGAAGTCAACTACGGTGTTTTTCCTAATATCCAACTGCATCTCATCGCGCCGGTAGCATTTAATGCGCCGTCTCATGAGAGCAGCCATTTTGGCTATGGAGATACGGAGCTTGGAGTGAAGTATCGGTTTTTTCAGGAAACGGATGATCTTCCGCAGATCGGTACCTTTCCTCTCGTCGAGCTGCCAAGTGGCAACCGCCAGCTTGGGTTAGGTAGCGGACATGCGCAAGTTTTTCTCCCCATCTGGCTGCAAAAGAGCTTTGGCCCATGGACAACTTATGGGGGTGGGGGGTATTGGATTAACCCAGGTGAAGGTAATCGCAATTGGACCTTTGTCGGTTGGCTGTTGCAACGGGAGTTATTCCCCGGCTTCACTGCAGGTGCTGAAATATTTCATGAGACTACCAGCGTAGATGGAGGGGAATCGGACACGAAATTCAATATCGGTGCTGTCTACGATTTCAGCGAGACCTATCATCTATTGATTTCAGCTGGCCACACTCTTCAGGGACCAAGTGGATTTCAATCATATGTCGCGCTCCAAGCCACCTTTGGTCCATAAACGTAGCCCTCACCTGGCGTCAGAATATGATCGATCCGATACCCTATGTTTTCCGCTCTCACATCGATTGCAAAATGAAGTAGCGTAGATCGCAAAGATCGTTATACAAACGGCGAGGAATAAACCATGTACAGCCGAATGTTAATACCGCTGGACGGATCGCAGACTGCGGAGAAAGTTTTGCCTTATGCACGCAGGCTGGCTAGAAGCCTCATAATTCCCGTAGAGCTTATAGCGGTGACCGAAATAGTTACGCTGACTCTGGGAAAGGCCCAGTATCTTGACACGCTCGTGGATGCGGCGATTCTTCGCAACCAAGAATACCTGCAAAAGATTGCGCGGACTTTTACCGGTGTCAGCGTAGACTATACGGTTGAGGGCGGCGCGCCCGAAGAGGCCATCACCATGAAGGCCGCCCTGGACAAGGGAACACTTATCACCATGGCTACGCATGGCCGATCTGGGGTTAAGCGCTGGCTTCTTGGTAGCGTCGCTGAGAAGGTGCTGCGTGGATCAAGTAATCCTTTACTCCTGGTCCGAGGGGACGAAGAGGCCAAGACGAAAGGCGAAGTAACACTGAGTCAAATTATTGTCGCGCTTGACGGCTCTGAGTTGGCGGAAGCGGTTCTTCCAAGTGTTGCGGAGCTGGCGAAAGCGATCAACTTGAAAGTCATACTGCTGCGATCCTATACGTTGCCGCCGATCATCGGCGGCTACGAGGCTTATATTCCCGATCTGAATTTAAATGCTTTAAAGGCGGAGTCCAAGA
>Ga0126376_10001359_pt1 | contig 13147 bp, 11 predicted proteins | sample PanSoiMetPlot_15_FD_92760 | JGI IMG/M metagenome (GOLD analysis project Ga0126376, IMG submission 92760) | Tropical forest soil microbial communities from Panama - MetaG Plot_15 | ecosystem: Environmental > Terrestrial > Soil > Tropical forest > Bulk soil | place: Panama | collected 2016-02-17
CTCGACGAGCCTCCTGATGTTCGCTCGGTAGACCTCGTCCACCTCGTCGTGCTGGGCCGGGTCGCGGTCGAGCCACAGGTTGGCCGGGTGGATGGGCACCTCGTACATGCGCCGGAAGACCTCGGTGCGCAGGTCCTTCATCCAGTTGGAGTTGAGGTTCATCGTCCTGAAGTGGCGCAGTGCCTCGATGTCGATGATGCCCGCGACGAAGCTGTTGTAGCCGGACACCGTGTGCCCCATCACGTTGCCCTGATAATCGACGATGTGTGAGTTGCCCCCGGCGATGTCGAACGGGTGCTCCATCGCCGGGTGAACGTACACCGGCCCGACGTTCGGGCAGAGCATGTACACGTTGTTGAAATGGGCGTGGGCGCGGTTCTGCAGCAACCATGTGCCGCCCGGCTCCGAGCCGCTCTGCGTCATCGGCACGGCCTCGCTTGGACGGTACACGACCTCCGCTCCGTTGAACGCGAGAGCCCGGACCGCTTCCGGGTACTCGCCGTCGCTGCAGCAGATCGTCCCCAGATTGCCGATGTCCTCCGTCCGGAGTACGGGGTAGAAGGCGTCGATACCCGTGCCGAACAGCTCGACCCAGCGATCGTAGACATCGTGCGGCGTGCAGGACCGCTCGCGACACCAGATGTGGTTCTTGGCCGCGCGATGAACCACATCACCCTCCGGCGAGATCACGAACAGCGTGTTGAAGAAACGGTCGGGGATGACCTCGGGCCAGCGCGCCTTGCACTGGGCGACGATGTAGGTCTCGTAGTGACGCGCCAGATCGGCCAGGCGCTCGGTCTCGGGGCCAGGAATGTCGATGAACAGGTCGCGCGCCGCGGTCACGTGCGGTATGTCGAAGATCTCGTCCGTGAACCCCGTGAGGGCGCCCTCGGCCAGGGCGATCAGCTTGACCGGCATGTTGATGCCGATGATCGAGACGGCGGCGTGAATGGCATCCTCGACGATGCCGAGGTTCTTCTCGATGTGCTTTCGGTCGCCTATGCCATGCACAACGGTGGAGATCCCGACCGCCATGTAAGGCGCGATCGGCTTACGGCTCCTGTCGTTCATCATTCAGTCCCCTGTGGCAGCGTGAGACGTCTTGGGCAGCGCTCATCGTATCCTGCCACTCGACCGGATTCTGAGCCGGCTCGAGCCTCAGGGGGGACTTTTGACCAATGGCGTACGACCGCAGGCAGACCGACGTTGGGATTCCACAGGAGGGGGGCGGCGGCCCATACCGGGACTACCGGTTCGAGGTGGCACACGCCGAGGTTCCGGTTGGGGTCCCACGGACTTTCAAGGTCCTCGACCCGCAGAGAGCGGCATCGCTTCGCGGCTGGGTCGAGTGCCTGGTGCCCGCTCGGCGGGGGAGACCCTCGGCGGCGGAGGTGGGGGCGGCCGAGTACATCGACGCCACCGTCCACAGCGCTAGCGGTCTGCGCGAAACTCTGTTGCGAGCGATAGACCGGCTGCAGGCGCTCGCGGGTGACGCCGGCGGTGGAGGCTTTGCCACGGCAGACCTGGGCGAGCGCACGCGAGCAGTCCGCGCCCTCGAGCTCGAAGACAGAAGCGGGGCCTTCGACATGGTTCGCGACTTCACGTACGAGGCCTACTATGCGCATCCCGTCGTGCTGGCAGCCCTCCAGCGTGACCTCGGTTGGGACGCAGTCGCCCCCACACGAGGTGGCGGAATGGAAGCCTTCGACGAGAGCCTCCTGCAGCGTGTGAAGTCGCTGCCTGCTCGTTACAAGGAGGTTCGTTAGGTGAGCGCGGAGCCGGCGGACGTCATAGTCGTGGGCGCCGGCGGCGCCGGTGCGGTGATCGCGAAACGGCTGGCCGAGCGCGGCGCCCAGGTGGTCTGTCTCGAGCAGGGCGACTGGGTGGACCGGCAGAAGCTGCCCAAGGCTCATCTCGATTGGGAGGTCAGGGGCCGCCGGTACTGGGCTGCAAACCCGAACGTGCGCCGCTGGCCGTCGGACTACCCGGTGGCAAGCTTTGGCGACAACCCGATCGACGTCTACATCTACAACGCAGTCGGCGGCAGCACGATTGGGTTCGCAGGCAACTACTGGCGTTTTGCCCCGTCCGACTTCAGGATGCGCAGCCTGGATGGCGTCGGCGTGGACTGGCCGCTGACGTATGAGGAGCTCGAGCCCTTCTATGACGTCAACGAGCGCGAGGTCGGTGTGGCGGGCCTCGCGGGCGATCCCTGCGGGCCGCCCCGGCGGCCGACGCTGCTGCCACCGGCGCCGGTGGGACGCCCCGGCAGGCTGCTGATTGACGCCTACGAGAGGCTCGGATGGTACTGGTGGCCGACCGAGCAGGCGATCACGACGGTGCCCTACAACGGCCGGAGCCCCTGCGACCACAGGAGCTACTGCCCGTTCGGGTGTCCCAACGGGTCACTCGGGACTACCGACGTTACGTACTGGCCCAAGGCGCTGAAGCTGGGCGTTCGCCTGATCACCAACGCCCGCGTGCGCTCGCTCACACTGGACTCGCGCGGCCGCGCTCAGGGGGCGATCTACCACGACTCCGAAGGGAGGGTCCATGAGATCAAGGCGCGCGTCGTCGTCCTCTGCGGGGGTGGACTGGGCACACCCCGGCTGCTGATGCTCTCCGACTCCTCCCGGCATCCTCACGGCCTCGCCAACAGCAGCGGCCAGGTCGGCAGGAACCTCATCGTGCACGTGCAGAGCTTCGCAGTCGGCCGCTTCGACGACCCGGTCGAAGGCTGGCACGGCACCTGGGGTGGCAGCGTGTCCACGCGGCAGTTCTACGAGACCGATCCGTCACGCGACTACGTGCGCGGGTTCATCATGAGCGGGGTCGGCGGCTATTCTCCGCTCAACCTTGCCCTGCAGCTGGCGCCCTGGGGCCCCGACCACCACGACGTGCTCGACCGGTATCTGAACCACGAGGTCTGCATGTACCTCTGTGGGGACGACATCCCTGAGGAGATCAACCGGATCGAGCTCGACTGGGAACACACGGACGCCATCGGAATGCCGGGCGTCAAGACCTTCTACCGGCTGGGCGAGAACAGCCAGAGGTTGGGCGCGGACATGATCCGGCGTGCGCGTCAGGTGCTGGAGGCTGCAGGAGCGAGGTCCGTACGCGACTTCGGCCTTTCACCGATATGGGGCTGGCATCTGATGGGCACCGCGCGCATGGGTGACGATCCCGCCGCCTCAGTGGTCGATCGCCACAACCAGGCGCACGACGTGCCCAACCTTTACATCGCGGACAGCAGCAGCCTGCCCACAGGTGGGGGAGTCAACCCCACCTCGACCATCCAGGCACTGGCGGCGAGGTGCGCCGAGCACATCTGGGACGCTCGCCGGGACTGGCGAGGAGCGGAGTAACACCAACAGGCCGATCAGAGAGGACGCTCAGCGCAGATCCTGTACATGTCCTGCCACGGCTTCACTCGTTCAAAGGCCGCGCTGGCGGCGAGGACGTCCTGGTCGGCTCCTCGACGCCCGATGATCTGCAGGCCCACGGGCAGGCCGTCGTGCAGGCCGGCCGGGATGGAAGCGGCTGGGTGGCCTGAGAAGTTGATGAAGTAGGTCAGGCACCACCCGATCAGCGGATCGACTTCGACACCGTTGACCTCGCGAGGCCCGACGGTGTTGCCGTCGACGGCATTCTTCACCGGCATGCATGCAAGCGTGGGCGTCACGAGCAGCTCGTGTCTTTCGAGGACGGACTCGCTCGCGTCGTAGACCTCGCTGCGGGCGATCTGGTCTGCCCACACGTCCGTCACGGTGAGCCCATAACCCACCTTCACCCACTGCCGGTACTGGGGTGGCAGGTCGTCTGGATGATCTTTCAAGAGGTCGACCCCTGCCGCCTTCAGGTTCTCGAGCCCACCGATGTTCAACGGCATGATGAGCCGGGTCCAGACGTCGCTCAGCTCTCGCTGATGCCGCGTGATGCCGACCCTTACTTCCTCCACGGACGCCCCCGCCTCCTCGAACGCTGAAAGAGCGCCGCGCACCGTCGATGCGACAGCCTGTTCGACCGGAAAGACGTCGAAGTCAGCGCTGTAGGCGATCTTCCAGCCCTTGATGGAGCGTGCAAGCGCAGGTGTGAAGTCGGGCTTGTCGAGGAGGCAGAGGGGATCCCGCGGATCCGGACCGGCCAGGACGTCCAGGCTCAGTGCCGCGTCCTCCACTGTGCGGGTGATTGATCCCTCGAATATGTACGGGGTGATGCTCTGGAATGCGTTGGGCCGGCCGGTCTGGGGCACCCGTCCAAACGAGGCCTTGTAACCGTAGACACCGCACCAGGCGGCCGGGATCCGGATCGAGCCACCTCCGTCGGTACCCTCCGCGAGCGGAACGAGGCCGTCCGCAACCGCTGCGGCGCTGCCGCCGGAGGAGCCACCGGTGTTGCGTGAGGTATCGAAGGGATTGCGCGAAGGACCGAAGAGGTAGTTATCGCAGGTCCCGCGAAGGCCCATGGTCGGCGAATTCGTCTTCCCCACCAGCACCGCGCCGGCACGCTCCATGCGCTCCGCGAACAGGCAGTGGAAGTCCAGCACGTTGTTCGCAAGCGCTCGAATGCCTCCAAAGGTGGACGGCCAGCCCGGCTTGAAGTCGAACAGGTCCTTGATCGCGATGGGCACACCCTGCAGCGCTCCCGCCTCACGACCCGAGCGAATGGCCTCGTCGGCGGCCGCGGCAGCCTTCCGGGCGTCGTCGAAGCCCTTGTAGACGAAGGCGTTCAGGGAGGGATTGCGCTGCTCGATGCGCTCGATGGTGGCCTCGAGGACCTCCAACGCCGAGAGCTCTCGACGACGGATCCGGCGGCCCAACTCGGCGGCGGACATCCATGCGATCTCTTCGCCGGAAGCCCGGTTCGTTGTCACGATTTAGCCCTCCTTCACATGTGCCGGGTCGTCAGACCGCCCCCGATGATCGCATCACTGCTATCGAATCCGCCGAGTAGCCGAGCTCGCCCAGCACCTGATCGGTGTGCTCCCCGACGCGAGGCGGCAGGTGGCGCAGCCGGGGCTCACCCACGCCATAACGCACGGGGTGCTTCAGCACTCTTACCCGCCCTGCCTCCGGGTGATCGAACTCCAGGACTGGGTTCAGGTACCGCACCGCAGGATCAGCCAGGGCAGTGTCCAGGTCGTTGACGGGTGCACACCAGACCGCCTCGGCGCGGAGCCGCTCGACAACTTCCCTGGTGGGCATCCCTTGTAGGACCCGTCCCAGGGCGGTACTGATGTCGTCGCGGCGCTCGAACGCGATCGCTGGATCCTCGAACGGCTCCAGCTCGGGGGGCTCGCCGAGGGCGTGACGGACCTGCGCAACCGGAGACATGGAGATGGCGACGGCGCCGTCGCTGGTCGGGTAGATCCCATATGGCGCCGCGTGGAATGTGTCGGTGACCCAGGACCGAGGACGTTCGAGATGGGCTCCGCTCATGTGGTAGACGACCGGCTCGGTCGCCAGGTCGAGGGCCGCATCCAGCATCACGACCTCGACGTGCTGCCCCTCCCCTGTGCGATCGCGGTGCAGGACCGCGGCCAGAGTTGCCATTGCCAGCAGCGCCGCGCCATGCTGATCGACCATCGCGGCACCCAACGGGACAGGGTCCTCGCCGGCGCGCCCGGAGATCGACGCCAGCCCTGAGACCGCCTGGATCAGCAAATCCTGGCCTGGGAGGTCCCGATACGGGCCCCTCGAGCCGTATCCGGACGCCGAGACGTAGACGATCTCGGGCCGAAGCTGTTTCGCAGATTGGTAGCCGAGCCCGAGCCGGTCCATGACCCCGGGGCGGAAGTTCTCGACCACAATCTCCGAGGACTCGATCAACTTGCGGGCGGCCTCCAGGCCAGGGTCCGACTTCAGGTTGAGGGTAACGCTCCTGACGTTCCGGTTCGCAAGCATGAAGAACGCGCTCACGCCGCCCGGGAAGCTCTCCGCGCCGGACCAGTGGCGTTCCCAGGCGCCTTGGAGCGGCGCTTCCACCTTGACGACGTCGGCACCGAGGTCGGCAAGGAGCTGGACGCCGGCCGGCCCCAGGAGAAACTGCGTGAACGCGGCGATGCGTACTCCTTCCAGGCTCCTTATCGGCATCAATCGACCAGCTGCATCAGGTGCGTGGCGACCATGACCAGCTCCCCTCTCTGATTCGACACCTCGACCTTGCTGAGCAGCCTCTCTTTCTCGGGCACGACCTGGGTGATCTCGTAGTCGACCGTGATGGTGTCCCCAAAGTAGACAGGCTTGAGAAAGCGCACCCGGTCATAACCGACAGACACCATGGGGCGGTCGAACGCGTGCAGGATCTGGGTGGAAGCCGCCGAGGTGTAGCCGAGGATCAGCGCGCCGTGGGCGATCCGGTGTCCGAAGCTGGTCCGCTTGCAGAACTCCTCGTCAACGTGGTTCTGATCGAAGTCGCCGGTTATGCCCGCAAAGAGGTAGACGTCCGATTCGCTCACCGTCTTGCTGACGCGGGTCTTCAGCCCGAGCGGGATGTCCGCGACCGTACGGCCGCGGACGCCACCAGATTCGTTCATTGGCGTTCCTCCGCCAGCCTCTACCACCAGTCGCTGCCTGCGGTCATGCCGCCGTCCACGACCAGTGTCTGCCCGGTGACGTACCGCGCCGCGTCTGAGGCGAAGAAGAGGACGACGTCGGCGACGTCTTCAGGCTCTCCCAGCCGGCGCAGCGGAGTGTGGACGATGCCGGCCGCGACCTTGTCCGGGTTGGCGTCCGCATAGGCCTGTATCAGGGGAGTGCGAGTGATGCCGGGCGCGACCGCGTTGACGGTGGCTCCTCGAGGCCCCCATTCCACCGCCAGCGCGCGCACCAGGGCCGATACCGCGCCCTTGGTCCCGCAGTAGGCGGCCCTCAGCTTCTGGCCGTGGATGGCGCTGATGGAGCTGGTAACAACGACACGACCGCCAGGCGATCTCAACAACAGCGGCCCGAAGACCTGACAGGTGACGAACACGCCGTAGTAGTTGGTGTCGATCATGGCGTGAAGGGCGTCTGCATCGAGATCGAGGGCCTCGGCGCGCGTCGCCACGCCCGCGTTGGGGACCAGGATGTGGAGCTCGTCGAGGCTGTCGCGAACGCGTTCCAGCGACGCGCGGTCGCGGACGTCCGCGATCTCCACTCGGAAACGATCATCGCCCCCGAACTCCTGGCGCACCGCTGCCGCCTGTTCATCGCGCCGTGTGACGGCGACCACCGACGCGCCCTCACGATGGAGCGCTCGACTGATGGCAAAACCGATGCCCCGAGCGCCGCCCGTCACCAGAGCGGTCTTGCCCTCGAACCGCCTCATGCCACGGCTGGACGCTTGTCAGGTCGGGCGTTCTTGAAGGGCTGCAGCAAGTGCCTCGCGAAGAGGTCCAGCTGACCGAGGTCGGCCGTGATCGTGTGCAGGAACATGTGCTCGACGCCGGCGTCGATTCGCTCCTGGATCCGGTGTTGAACCTCGTCGATGGTTCCAGTGAGATAGACCGCCTCGATGTACTCCCAGGGCCGTTCGTCGGAGACCACACCGAGCATGTATTGCTTCTGCTCGGCCAGAGCGTCGTCGTGCCGTGTCTTCTCGCTGAGCCAGCAGAAGTTCTCGTGCGCGACGACGAACCGCTTGCGCGACCGAGATGTGCCCTGTCGCTCGAGCTCCGCGTCGATCTCCGCAAGGTCGAGCGCCAACTGGTCAGGGGACGAGGTCGGGCGAGCGATCCAGCCGTCCCAGCGGCAGATTCTCTTCAGGACGTTTGGATCCATCCGGTCCTGGTCAGGCGAGGCCTCGTGAGCGTACTGGCGGCCTCCCGCCACCCAGACGGGCGGCGCCTGGCCGAGCGGCTCGACCGTGATGTTCTCAAACCTGTAGTACTTTCCGTGGAAGGTCTGATTGGGCGACTTCAGGAGCTGCATCGAGGCTTCGAGCACCTCATCTGTGCGGCGGCCCCGCTGCGGCCTGGTGCTGCCGGTCGACTCGAACTCGGGCCCGTTCCAGCCTGTCCCGACGCCGTAGACGTAGCGGCCGCCGCTCAGATGCTGAAGGGTGGCAATCTCCTTGGCAAGTACCACGGGATTGTGGGTCGGCAGAACCAGGATGGACGTTCCGAGCTGTATCCGGCTGGTGACGGCGGCAACGTGGCTGAGCGTCATCAAGGGCTCCGCCCAGCCCACGCGGTAGAAGCGGGGGGCCGAGAGCAGGTGGTCCGTGATCCACAATGAGTCGAAGCCAAGCTCCTCGGCGCGCGAGGCGAAGCCTCTCATCTGATCGCCGTGCCTGGCCTCGTCTCCAGGCAGCAGGTAGGACGGTACGAAAACGCCGAGCTTCATTGATGAGTTGCCAGTGTTCTCAGCAGTGGGTGACTTCGGGGTGGACGCCTAGGAGCTTCGATGGACTCAGATGGAAACCGTCAACTGTTCGAGAATCGTCTTCCAATGACGAGCCGATGGTATTTTCGGCTCGGCGGGATGTCAATGCGGTCTGCGCTCGCCTGGAGCAACCGCTCCCCCTGGCTGCTTCTCGACCGGAGGATGCTGAATGCCCGAGACGCTGCGGCTGCCGACTGCTGACGGTAGCCTGACCGACTACCGCGTGGCGGAGTGCTTCAAGTACCCGGACAGCGGCCGGCCGCCGGTGAGCCGGATTCCATATGCCGCGGTTCACGTCGTCGCCGACCCCCTGGCTGACACCACTCCGGTGTCACCCGCGGTCATCGACTGGGAGACGACGCTGGCGTTCCGGCGTCACATCTGGTCATACGGGCTGGGAGTTGCCGAAGCGATGGACACCGCCCAGCGGGGGATGGGTCTCGACTGGGCCGCCGCCAGAGAGCTGATACGCAGGTCCGTCGCAGAAGCGAAGGCCGTGAGGGGCCGGATCGTCTGCGGCGTCCAGACGGATCACCTTCCGCCGGGCAGCGTCCGCACTCTGAGAGAGGTCGAGGCGGCCTATGAAGAGCAGTGCGAGTTCGTCGAGGCGCAGGGCGGTCAGGTAGTGCTGATGGCCAGCCGTGAGCTGGCGCGAATCGCGAAGTCGGCCGACGACTACCACCGCGTGTACGGTACCGTCCTCTCTGGCCTGTCCAGCCCCGCCCTCATCCACTGGCTGGGCGAAGTCTTCGACCCGCAGCTCCGCGGGTACTGGGGCTCGAATGATCTCGATGTGGCCATGGCGACCCTGCTTGCCATCATCGACGGCAATCGGGCGAAGGTCGAAGGCCTGAAGCTCTCGCTGCTCGACCAGCGGCGCGAAGTCGAGATGAGGCGCCGCCTGCCCGGAGGCGTCCACATGTTCACCGGCGACGACTTCGACTTCCCGACCACAATCCTCGGAGACGACGGCTACTACAGCGATGCCTTGCTGGGCGCCTTCGACGCGATCGCGCCGGCGGCCTCAGCCGCCCTCCTCGCGCTGGATGCGGGGGACCGGGAGGCGTTTGGTTCGATCCTGGAGCCGACGGTTCCCCTGTCTCGGCACATCTTCGAAGCGCCTACCTACTTCTACAAGACGGGCATCGTCTTTCTCGCCTATCTGAACGGGCATCAGCACCACTTTCGGATGGTGGGAGGGCTCGAGAGCGGTCGCTCGACGGTGCATCTGGCCCAGCTCTTCGTGCTGGTTGATCGAGCCGGGCTGCTGCGAGACGCCGAGATAGCGGTCGACCGGATGCGGAGGGTGATGTCGATCTTCGGGGTGGAGCAGCCATGAAGGCCGGCTCGAGCTGTCGTCGCTGGCGTGCTTGAACTAATATAGCGTCACCCTACGATAAATTCGATTAAGGAAGGGGAGATGGGTGAACCGGGCGGCCGCTGGCAGGCGCCGCCGATCCGTGACTACGGGATGATCGGCGACACGAGGACCGCGGCGTTGACCTCGCGGTTGGGGTCCATCGACTGGATGTGCTGGCCGCGCTTCGACTCCGAGCCGGTGTTCGGGCGCCTGATCGACGGTGAGCGGGGCGGCTGCTTCGAGATCGCCGGCGAGGGTGTGACGCGCACCGAGCGCCGGTACCGCGACCGGTCGACGGTGCTGGAGACCACGTGGGAGACCGGCACGGGCCGAGCGACCCTGGTCGATGCGATGGCCATGGGGACCGACTCGCCGACGGTCGTGAGACAGCTCTCGTGTGACGCTGGATCGGTCGGCGTACGGGTGCTCTACGATCCGCGGCCTGGCCTGCCCGGAACGCAGGACGAGGCTCCGATCGCCGTCTCGGTCAGGCCCTCCGTCCCCCTTCGGCCAGGGGTGCCCGTCAACCTGCGGCTTCGTCAGGGCGAGGCGCTGTCGGCGGTGCTCACCGACCGGGACCATCCGGTCCCCGCCGATCGGGCCAGGGGGTTCATAGACGCAACCGACCGCTGGTGGCGCCGGTGGAGCCGGGATATCCGATCCGGTGAGCACTACGGCGAGGTGCTCGTTCGCAGCCTGATGAACCTGCGCATGCTCACGTACACGCCCAGCGGTGCTCCGGTCGCCGCGCCGACCACCTCTCTCCCGGAGGAGGTCGGGGGCGTCCGCAACTGGGACTACCGCTTCTCCTGGCCACGCGACGCCAGCGTGGGCGTGGCGGCGTTCCTGGCGGTCGGCAAGAACGCGGAGGCGTGCGCTTTCGTCGACTGGTTGGTGAAATGCGCCAGCCGGGAGGAGGCTCCGATCAGAGTGCTCTACGACCTCGACGGCGAGAGGTCGATGCCAGAGCGCGAGGTCGGCGGCGTGTCCGGCTACCACGGCAGCCTGCCGGTCCGGGTCGGCAACCTGGCCGAGGAGCAGCATCAGCTCGACGTCTACGGGTGGGTCATCGACGCGCTGTGGAACCTGGTCCAGGGCGACGAGAAGCTGAGCCGCGAGGGGCGGCGGACCCTGGCCGAGTACGCGGACTTCGTGGTCGACAACTGGCAGCGGCCGGATGCGGGGCTCTGGGAGGTTCGTGCCGACCCCGCCCACTGCGTGCATTCCAAGGTGTGGGCCTGGATCGCGCTCGACCGGGCTGCCCGGACAGCCGCCGCCCTGGGCATGAGCCGCAGGCGCGCCGCGCGCTGGGAGCGGGAACGCGATCTCCTCGCCGAAGACGTCCGGCGCCACGGATTCAGCGCGGAGCGGGGCTGCTACGTCCGGGCGTATGGATCTGACGAGCTGGACAGCGCGCTCCTGCTGCTTCCGCTGACCGGCTTCGACATGGACGGTGGAAGAGAGCGCGTGGCCCAGACCGTCGGCTCGATCTGGAAGGAGCTCGGCGCCGGTGGCCCGCTACTGTACAGGTACCCCGTCGGGCACGACGGTTTGCCGGGACGGGAGGGCGCTTTCCTGCCCTGCTCGTTCTGGCTGCTGGAGGGTCTCCTCCGCCTGGGTCGCCGGGAGGAGGGACTGCGGCTCTTCGAGGAGGTTCTGGGGATCGCCAACGAGCTGCTCCTGCTGCCCGAGGAGATCGATCCCTCGACCGGCGCCTACCTTGGCAACTACCCACTCGCGCTGAGCCAGGCAGGTCTGGTCCACGCCGTGACGGAGGTGCAGAGGGTTCTCGACGGCTGACTGCCGGGCACCGCGGCCCCTGGGAATTTGGAGAGGGAACAGCGCATTCGTACATCGGCGGTATTCCGGACCCATGGGAGATCCGCATTTGTACAACGGCGTAGCTCCCGACCCTTGAGAGGTCCACATTCGTACAACGGCGTAGCTCAGGAGCCTTGATGATGGCTTGGTCCTAGATGACGTACTGCTTGAGGTCGACGCCATTCATCTTCTCGTACGTGCGAAGGCGCATCTTGAACCGGCCCTCCAGGCCCCAACCGGACCCCCAGCTGTTGGCGTACGTGATCGTGCTGCTGAACGCGTCGTTCACATCGAGCTGGACACCGACCGCCTCCACCTCATGCCCACCCGCGATGCCGCTCGACGGCCAGCCGGGGTCAGCGTCGATGTACCCATCGGCGTCCGGATGGTAAAAGGCGTTGTACCAGGGCATTCCTTGAAGAACCGGGCCGCGCTGAAGGAGGCGCAGCAGGCCATAGGCTGAGCGTGCCCATCGGTAGCCCTTGATGGTGGCCCTCGCCCTCAGAACCTTGCAGATGGCAAGCCCGGAGGAGCCGGTGTCGTCCGGTGGGTACTGACCCGGATAGGCGTCGACTTTTGTAGCGTCCGAATAGAGCTGGACGGCAAAGTCCTCAGCGGCCGCTTCGTCGTCTGCGGCGGGGAGAACGTCCTTGCCGACAGCGTCATAGAAAGGCCGCGTGCCCAGAGCGCCGGTGCCCGCATTCCCCGTGCACGAGCCCAACGGTCCCTGGTCGAGGATGATGAGCTCGCGTTCCCAATCCTGGTCCTGCAGTGGTTGGCCCATCTCTCTGACATCGTTCTCGACCATATAGGCCAGGCTCCGGGCGTCGAGCCACAGGTTGCGGCCCAGACGCATCCCCTCGTGAATGTCTTCCTCAAATCGGTGGTACAGCTGGCCGACTTCCAGGAGTCCACTGAATAGTGACATCGCTCAAACCCTCCTTTCGGCTTGCACGGGAAGACAGAGGTCGCCGGGCCGAAAACCCCGCAGCTCGCGGCTTTGCAACCGCCGTTTGGGTTCGCCAATTATTGGCCGCTCCACGTGGGCTGTCAAGCGCTTGGATACGCACACAACGCGGTTCAATTCAAGTTGCTCAGACCCTCCCCCGCGGAGTCGGGGGAGTACCCGGCGAAGCCGGGGGAGGGGGACCCGCGCGGCCGGCGCTCCCGGGCATGGCTGGGGTTAGGCTGTGTTCAAGAGAGCCTGCATGCTGGACAACCTCGGGAGGCGGCGCGATTAGCCAGGTGTTGCTCGGCCCCGGAGACCGGGGATCCTCTGTCGACGTACGTGAGGGGGATGCCATCGTGGTCGAGCTGCCGGAGAACCCGACCACCGGATATCGCTGGGCTGTTCACCACATCGATCCGGACGTACTGGCGTTGGAAGCGTCCGACTTCAGATCACCTTCGGGCGCGGCGATGGGCGCCCCCGGGCAGCGATCTTTGCTGTTCCGCGTCACCGGTCATGGCCGAGCCGACGTCGAGCTCAAGCTTTGGAGAGACTGGGAGGGCGACGACGCGGCCATCGATCGCTATCCCTTCACAGTCGCCGCGAGGTCGTAGGGCGAGCCCAACAGCGTATCCCAGCGATACACGCTCC
>Ga0126376_10001360_pt1 | contig 13137 bp, 9 predicted proteins | sample PanSoiMetPlot_15_FD_92760 | JGI IMG/M metagenome (GOLD analysis project Ga0126376, IMG submission 92760) | Tropical forest soil microbial communities from Panama - MetaG Plot_15 | ecosystem: Environmental > Terrestrial > Soil > Tropical forest > Bulk soil | place: Panama | collected 2016-02-17
CGACGTTCCCTATGTCATGCATGCGAGTATTTGCACAAATCGTTGTATATCCTCGTTCCGAAAGTGCACGGCCAATAGCGACGTAAGTGGGCGAATAAAAATTCACTCCCCAACCGTGGATCCAAATGATAGCGATGGGCTTGGCTGAATCCTTAGGTGGGGTAAAGATCACGCCAGCATCGACGATGTCGTCGTTTGTGCGCGCATACACAAGTTGTTCGGGGAACTTTCCGACGCTCATCCTTTCCGGCCGAGTCGCACATCCTTGTGATACGACAACGAGCAGAGCGAGCGTCACGATCGCGGAAGTTTGCCGCCGGTATCCCACTAACTTGGCCTCCTTCGTGGTGAATACGTCGGTGTCAACCAATTTGTTCCAAATCGGCATTCCGTTCCTAGGCGATTTGGGCCGCCGTTACGGTTTGAGCCGCCAGATGAGTTGGCATGACCACTTTCGCGGGCTCGAACGCCCGATGCAGCGCGTACTGCGCCAGGATTTCGAGTTCGTAGAGGTGCAACGTCGAGAGGACAATTTTCTCCATCATTCCCTGGTGCTCAAATTCGGCAAAGACCTGCCCATCATTTCGCTTCCGCAAACTGAATTGATTTGCTGGATCGCCAAACCGGATCGGAATGGCCCTGTCCTGATTGATGGCGCGACGGGTGAACACAGCGAGTGTCGCCAAATCGTTAGCATTGCCGATGGCGAACTGTGAGTGCCAGAGCCGAGTCTGTACATCGAACCGAAGGCCGAGACTGGAGACGTTCAGGGCAACGCTGAGCGATAGATCGTCGCGAAGCAAAAGGTCAACCTGCTCGGACGCAAACAGTGCACGTTTCGCCAAAGCGTGCATCGCCTGAACCTCGCCCGGGTGCAGATCGAACCGCGCTACACGTTTCGCCTCATCACGCACTGCAAAGAAAATCCTCAGCCGGCCTTCATCAACCTGCTCGTAAACGAGAAATTGGGCAAAACGCCCATAGACCTTGTTCTTCGATGAGCTGCCATTGGAGCTAAACAAGTCGCCTTCGGTAGAAATCGTCTCGTCAAAAGGACTCTCCGGCTCTGCTTGTACCGTTTTGGCATCGCGCAACTGGAACTGCTCGATTCGTCGATCGACAGCTCGAAGAATCGCCAGCAGGTGGAGCTGCTGCTCAACCGAGTCAATGCGCGTTTGAAGTTGGACCGATTCCCGGCGTGGAGTTTTGGGCAGTCACAGTGATTGTCAGGCCACTACCATTCACTTCCCCCTGAACTCGGCCGTATCGATTTGCAATAAGAGTGTTCATGTCAATTCTCCGGTGAGCCTTATTCGTCGGCGACAGCAACGGCCTCGTGTTCAGGCTCGTTCTCAATTTCAAAGTGGATAGGAGGCGATGTGGACAGGACCTGTTGTGGCACTACCTTCTCTGTGGGAAATATCAGGGCACTTAGAGACACGGTGCCATTCTTGCCTTGCACTCTGATCCTGCGAACGCTGTGTCCGACCTCATCGGCTTCGACGAGCCGAGCGGTGCGAAGCATGTTGTAGAGGTGAATATTCGGCGGTAGCACAATTTGGCTGGCTCTCAGCCGATCCCGCGCCATGCTGACGGCAATCGGCACGACAACTGCGGCCCTGTCACCCTCGACGTAAACCTGTGCACCGGGGATATTGACCCCTATCTCGCCGCTCGTAATCAGTTCCTGCAAAGTTTGTAGCAGCAAGCCGATTTTGCTGTCCGGCCGGGCGGCAATAGCGGCTTGTGCCTGCTCAACGCTGGCTTGATCGCCACGGCGTACCAACTGTGCAAGCAGATTTTGGCGTATTGCCAACGAGGACGGTTACGGGAGCTACGGAAGCTATCCACAGTACCGTCTGCCTGGCGCTCCATAAAGACATTGCCCTCGAACTCTTCCAAAGCCCTCAGCGCCACTTCGAGTGAATGACGGTACAGGGCGCCCGTCTCCGAGTGGTGGTGCCCGGCTGGCTGGCAGGTCGCCTACCGTATCGGCAAACCTGTCGAGCAGCCTCTCAGCCAGCGCCCGCACCCGCCTATCAAGCGAGAGCCAGTAGAGAACCTTTTCCTTGATGTCTTCGACTGCTACCAAGTCCTTGACTCCTCCCGATTGGGGAAGCATGACATCTCCCGGTTTACCTCCCCAATCACTCCAGTTTGAGTCAAGCGGTTAACTGAATTGGAAGCAAACGGAAGCAGAAACGGGAAATTTACTTTCTTGATTTCGGTGATTTCGAAAACCTCTCCGCTAGCTTTCAGTTTCGGCAGCACGGACACTCATGATGAGAAGTATGTATTTCGCATGGAAGCTCCTCTTCTTCATTCTCAAACGTTACGCTTGGTGACTCCGGAATCTTGCCCGATCATCCTGTGCAAAGAATCCTACAGCCCGGCGTAGTAGTCGTATCCCTGCTCATACCAATAGTCACGCGGTCTCTGGTTCATGTAGGTGATTCGTCCAATCTGCTTAATCTGTTTTATGCCGTATTTCAGGGGCGTAACCAACCGCAACGGCGCTCCATGATCCCACGTCAATGCTTCGCCATTCATTTCATATGCGAGCAAGGTTTGCGGATGCAAGGCAACTTCGCGCTCGATCCCGACGTAATATTGGCCGTCAGGCGTTTCGAAACCAATATATGGAGGTAGGCTGGTTGCGAATTCTGTAGGGTGGACGTCGGCAAAGCTAACGGGGGCCGTGAATGCGGCCAGAAAATCACGCAACCGGGCTCCGCCCCAGTACACAATCTCGCTCCACCCTTCGATGCATTTGAACTCAGTGACCATCTCGACATGCGGAAGTCTCTTGATGTCATCTAGAGTAAGTAGCAGACCGGGGAGACCCATGTGTGCGTCGCCGGGCATGTTCATGGGCTTCATGGTCACGGCCGCGCCTTTCGCATCATCTTCATGTCTAGCAGGCTGCTTGACAGAGGTGGCTGCGTTTAAACTTGCGGACTCGTCCATCGAGGTGTTCACTCCATCCATCCAGGATGTGACATCGGAGCTGAATTGGCTGTAAGAGCTGGCATTACTAATGCCAACGAGTTGAAGCCTCCAGTCTTGGATCTTCACGTCGGCGAGTCCGATATCTCCGTTGCGGCGGAAGGATGGAACGGCCTTGGATCTCGCGTATTCCGGAGCCCGAGCCTTCTCTCTGAACAACCGACGTGCGATTGCCGAATTTAAGTCCAAGACTCGACGAAACGGTGCATTGAGACCGTCGATCCTGGACGAGTTGTCGAGCCATTCCCACAGACCACCTCCAGCAGCCGCCGTTACTCCCCCGATCAGAAAACTACGGCGAGTCCATCGGCGAATGTCTCCGGATTTAACTTCAATAGGACGTTGCTCATCCAAAGCCTCCTTGCAAGTGGAATTTGTGGAAGGAACCTGATAACCAATCAACATGGCTCGAAAGCTGTTCCATCCCGCTCGAATCACCTGAGTGATATGCACAAGAAAGAATCCGACATAAGCGAGTGCCAGCCAGAAGTGGAACCATCGAGCCATCTCATAGCCGCCCAGTAGGCTTGTAAGAACATGAAGCTGGCTTGGCTTGTAAATCGCCAGTCCAGTGATGAGCGAACCGGCACCGATCAGCACTACTCCTGTGTAGGCAATCCGCTGCGCGTGGTTGAACTTCTGTTCCGGCAGCGGACGTTTACTCATGCCGAGTTCACGCAAGACGACGTCAACAGCTCCTCTGAATGATCCCCTTGTGGGGACCAAACTTCGCCATTCGCCTGAGACGAGGCTATAGATGACATAGGCAAGGCCATTCAGAGCGAAAAACCACATGAAAAAGAAGTGATAGGCCAGGCCTTGTGCAAGCTGAAACTTCAGATGAAAAGCGTCGTAGAACCACCGAGGGAAGAGTCGGAAGACCGTCCAGTTTCCAATGCCGATTCGGTACACACGATGCGCAAGAAAACCCTCATGCTGCGAATCAGCCCAGTAGATAAGAATGCCAGAGTAGATCATCAGGAAAAGGAGAGGGACATTGATCCAATGCATCCAGCGGGTCGATAGCGGATGTCTGTATTCGACCGTGACCGTTCCCCTTTGGCTCTTGTCTTTTTGTCGCGGGTCGTCCAATGATCTTGCCCCTACAGTTCGGGATGCTGGCGGACAGCTTCGGCCTTAAGAATGAAACTGCCTTGTGCGACCACAGCGTCGTCGAGCTTTAGGCCTTCGAGTACCGGGAAGAAGCCGCTTGACGCGGGACCGAGCTTTACTTGACGCACCGAGAAGCTGCCTTCGGTATCCTCGACAGGGAGAAATACGTATTGCTTGTCGCCAATCGCCTGCACTGCCGATTCGGGAACTGCAAGAACTTTCGCGCCTTCAGAATCGAAGGTAACGTCCACGTACATCTCCAATCGCAAAGACTCGTCAGGATTGGAGACTTCGATGCGAGCCTGCGCCGTCCGGCTACTGGGATCTACTCGTGGTTCGATGTAGACAATGCGACCTTTCCACGCTCGGCCGGGATAGGCCGGGGTAATGACCGTCGCTTTTGTGCCGACGTGAATCTTCGAGAAATCTTTCTCATTGATACTTGCCATCACCCACACTGTGGACAACTCTGCAACCGTAAAGAGTTCCTGAGATAAGTTCGTAACCAAACCAAGGTTGGCGGTACGAGTCAACACAACGCCATTGATTGGCGCAGGAACCGAGAGGTTCGCATTGATCTGTTCGGCCTGTGATAATTCGGCGATCTGGCGATCGTTTGCGCCGAGCAACCTCAATTTTTCCAGTGCCGACCGAACGTGTGCTTCGTGGACGGCGTGACTTGCTGTCACATCTTCTTCTTCCTGACGGCTCGCAGCTCCCAACCTGACTAGATTCTCTGTACGTTGCAGCTTTTTGTGCTCTGCCTCAAGTTGGGCCAGCATTGCAAGATACTCAGATTCTGCCTCCGCGAGTTCGCTGCTAAAGACGACTGCAAGAGTCTGCCCGCGTTTCACGTGGTCTCCAAGAACTACAGGAACCTGCCGGACGATGCCGCCCACAAGCGGAGTGACATGCACCTCCTTGTATTGATCGGGCTCCACGTTTCCAGGCACGCGAAGTGTGTTGGCGGTCTCTCGCATGTCCACATGCACCGTTTGGACTTGTGCCTTCTTCAGATCGTCGGGACCAAGATCGACCTGTAAATCCGAACTGGCTTTGGTCGAATCTGACGGATCATCGCTCGCGATTGGCATAGTAGCCATGCGGGCCGCAGGCACATGTTGTTTCTCTTTCGGTTTTGGCGTTCGCGAGGTGCCAAACCAAATTCCGGCGCCAACTGCAAGGACGGCGATTAAGCCCAAACCGATCCGCAATAGGAGACTACGAGTAAATATTGTTTTGTATCCATTCTCCATGGTTCACCTCCTATGGCAGCTTGGTTCCGATCGCTTGCTCAAGGGCAACTCGTGCCGCATAGGCGTCGAGCAAGATATCCGTGTATCCAGTTTCGATCTCGATGTAACGCCGCTGCTCCGCGATGACATCGAGCAAAGTTACGCGGCCATAGCTGTAGGTTTGTCGCACCACGTCAAGATTGTGAGCAGCCTGGTCGCGCACGCCGCTCCGGTAAACCGCGACCCGTGCCTGTGCTGCATTGAAGCAAATCAGGTTCTGCGTTACTTCATGCCGAAGATCCAGGTTCACTGCCGCGATCTGACTCTGGGCAGCGCGGATTGCCGCAGTGTCGGCCACCGTTGCTCCCTGCTTGTAGTCAAAAACCGGCAGATCGATGTTGAGACCGAAAACAACATGGTTGAAACTTTGGCGGATTGGGCTGAGGTTTCCCGCGGCATCGAATGCCTCCTGAGAGAACCCGTTATTAGGGCGCTCATAACCGCCGAAGACACTGGCATCGGGTTTTCCCATTGCTCTGTCCGATCGAAGCTCGGCATTCGCCAGGGCCTCGTTCGCGCGTTGCATCGCCAGGTCCGGTCGGTGCTCCATCGCTAGAGGAAGAAGCTGTTTCTGGTCATAGGCAAGCTTCCCGAGTTCAAGCTCTCCATTCAGCCGGATCGGCTCTTCCACGTCCATTCCGACTGCTTCTTTGAGTGCGAGGAGAGCCACCTCTACTTTCGCCTGATAGCCGACGCGCATGGTCTCGATGCGGTTAACTTCGACACGTGTCTCGTCCGCGTCCAGTGGTGGGGTTGCTCCCTGATTCACCCGATCTTCCATGAGCTTCAGAAAGTCTCGATTCACGTTAAGAAGCTGTTCCGCAAACATCAGATTGCGGATCGCCGCAAGCGCTTCGCCGAAGCGGGTGCGCACTTCTCCGGTAAGCAGTCGCTCTTGATCTGCAACTTTCTCCTGCGAGACATCTTCCTTGTTCTTCGCCACCTCGGTGCGTCGAGCGCGCCGGCCATAGAGTTCCAGCGGAACTGAGCCGGTGACGCTAATGCCATGATCGTCTCCGTTCACTTCCTTGAGCCCGCTAACCGTGATCGATGGATTTCTGTGGAGGTGGGCCTGTGTCACGTCGCCCTTGGCCACTTCAATCTGCTGACGCTGTGCCGCCAGCATCGGATTCGCTGCGAGGGCGCGCGTGACGAGCTCGTCTTCGGTCAGTCCTTGTTTGCGGTCTAAAAAGTCGCTCGCGAGACGGGGCTGCACCTCCTGCGCAACCAACTTCAGGGAACAGACTGTCGCCAGTGAAAACAACAGCAACCATCGATGGGCAAATCGCATTCTTTTCATCTTGCTATCTCACGTTGCTGTTGAACGTCGTGTGTCCCTGGCCGGCGGGTCCTTCCCATGACAAGCTGAAATGCCAGGCTCCGCTCATGGCGAAATTCGAAGTCACCGTGTAAATCCCAGTCTGTTTGGTTTGGGTCACTCCGGAATCACCTGACATCGGGGCCATGCCGGGCATTGACATGCTGGAGCCGATCTGAACATCGCCTACGTCAACAGGTCGTCCCTGAGTGTCATTGAACTCCACGACAAATTCGTTCTGCCCCTGCGTGAGTTCTCCAGTTTTGTTCAACAGGACTACGGTGAGCTTTCCGACGGTCTTAGTGGCTGCAGGCTTCAGAGACGAGACATCGATTTGATCGCCTCTGCAGCTGGCCAGAACAAAGATGAATGACAGAACAATTGCAGAAAAGGTCTTCATACAACTCTCCTTAAACTGAGCTGGATAATGATTGAGTCAGCTCTGGTGTCTCCAGCGAAGGGGCCGGAGCTTCATGACGGCGCAAGTCGCGTTCGCGCAACCAGAGGAAGATAACCGGCGTGATGATCAGCACGTGTGCAAGTGAGCTGAGCATGCCTCCCAGGACAGGAGTTGCCAGCGGACGGATGACCTCTGAGCCGACGCGAGTGCTCCGGAAGATCGGCATGAGTCCAGCGACGATTGTCGAAACCGTCATGAACTTCGGACGAAGGCGCAGAAGAGCACCTTCTATCACGGCTTCACGAAGGTCGGCGCGAGTCAGTATTCCGCGCTCAAGCCGCTTTCTCTCGACGGCTTCTTCCAGATAAATCACCATCACCACGGTCGTTTGCACCGCAGTTCCAAACAACGCGATAAAACCTACCCAAACGGCGACCGAGAAGTTGTAATGAAGCAACCACAGAAAGTAGAGACCTCCGGTAAGAGCAAACGGAACGGCCAGCAGGACGTGTGCCGCTTCGAGAAACGATTTATACGTCAGGTAAAGAAGGATATAGATGACGCCGATCACGACAGGTATGACAACCTGCAGGCGCTTCTTTGCTCTAATCTCGTTCTCATACTGCCCGCTCCAGTTGTAGTAATAGCCGGGCGGCAGGTGCACACGAGCTTTGATGGCCTTATCGGCGTCGGAAACTACACTGCCCGCATCCCGACCGCGTGCATTGAGCAGAACCGAGACCTCCAGTAGACCGTTTTCACTGTTGATGGCGGCCGGCCCAGAGACCTGTTTGATATCTGCCAACTGTGCAAGTGGAATCTGCGCTCCGTTCGCGGCAGGAACAAATACATCGGCAAGCTCCTGCGGGCCTTTCCGATACTCAGGAGCGTAGCGGACCCGAACCGGGAACCGTTGCCGGCCTTCAATGGTTGTCGTCAGGTCATTTTCACCGATGGCTGTTTCGATGACGTTCTGCACTTCCCCAACATCAACACCGTAGCGCGCCGCCGATGCTCGGTTGGTCTTAATATCGAGATACAAACCGCCTGTGACCTGCTCCGGATAGATGTCCATCGCGCCTTTCACGGTTCGCACGGCATCGGCTATTTGGCGCGCGGTGTTCTCAAGAACCGTCAGGTCTGAGCCGAAAACTTTCACACCGATCTCAGACCGGATGCCGGTCGTGAGCATGTCGATGCGGTTCACGATTGGCTGAGTCCAGATGTTGGCCACACCCGGCAGAGAAACGGCTCGGTCCATTTCGCTCTTGAGTTTGGGGAGCGTCATCCCAGGCCGCCACTCATCTCGGGGTTTGAGGTGAACGATGGTCTCGGTCATGTTCAGCCCGGCGGGATCGGTGGAGGTGTCGGCTCGTGCGATCTTTGCCGCGACAAATGCGACTTCCGGAAAACTCTCCAGCACCCTGTCTTGTCGCTTTGCGTATTCAATGTTCTGGTCAAGAGAGATGCTCGGATCTGCGATGGGCATGAACATAATGTCGCCTTCATTCAGCGGAGGCATGAACTCGCTGCCGATTCCGGCGGCAAGGAAGATCGCGCCACTAAGAAATACGACGGCTGCACCTATAGCGATGGCGCGGTGAGCCAGCGCCCAGGACAACACCGGACGATATAAACGCTGGAGAAACCGCATCACCGGGTTGTCGTCTTCGGAGTGGAACTTACCTCGAAGAAGGAGGACGCAAAGGATGGGCACTAATGTAAGCGCGATGGCCGTCGCGCTCACCATAGCGAAGGTCTTTGCAAATGCAAGCGGACGAAAAAGCTTACCTTCCTGCCCTGTAAGCGCAAACACCGGAACAAAAGCGAGGATGATGATCGCCATTGAGAAGAAGGTCGGTCGGCCCACGAGCTTTGTAGCTTGCAACACTGTCTCGAGAACTCGTCCTCGGTCGTTTGTGTCGACACTTTCGAGATGCCGGAAGGCGTTTTCGGTCACAACAATACCGGCATCGACCAGTACACCGATGGCGATGGCAATGCCTGCCAGCGACATCACGTTCGATGTCACATGCGTGTAGTGCATCAGGAGGAATGAACACAGCACAGCCAGCGGCAGAGGTAGAGTCACTACAAGAATGCTGCGGAAGTGCATCAGGAAGATGACATGAGCCAGTGTGACGAGGATGATCTCCTCAATCAGCGCATGGCGCAGAGTGTCTATCGTTGCTTCGATCAGTTGAGAGCGGTCATAGAATGGGACGATGCGAACACCGGGGGGCAGGCCAGGCTCGATCTCCTTGATCTTCTGCTTGATTCGATCAATGACTTCCTTAGTGTTCTCACCCTGCCGCGCTACGACTACACCACCCACCGCTTCAGAGCTGTCTTTGATTAGCGCAGCGGTGCGAAACGCATCCCCGATCTGAACGGTTCCAAGGTCTTTGACAAACACCGGTATGCCATTGTGGGAGCCGACCACGATGCTGCGAATGTCGTCGAGGTTTTCAATCAGGCCAAGTCCACGCACGATCGACCAGGAGCCGTTCTCTGAGATGACATTGCCGCCGACGTTGGAGTTGCTCGACATGACCGCACGCATGACGGTGCTAAGAGGAATGGCATATGAACGCAGTCGATTGGGATCGACATCAATCTGGTACTCCTGAACCGTTCCGCCGACACTTGCGACCTCAGCCACTCCGGGCACCGAATTCAACTGATAACGGATGAACCAGTCCTGCAAGGAACGCAGGTCACGCAGATTTTTGCCGCCACCCTCTACCGTGTACCAGAAGACATGGCCGACCCCCGTTGCATCCGGGCCTAGTGTCGGCACAACACCTGCCGGCAGTTGTTTGGTTACAAGGTTCAGCCTTTCAAGAACGCGCGTGCGCGCGAAGTAGAGATCGACATCATCGTTGAAGATGACGAAGATCATGGAGAAGCCGAAAGCAGACGAGGAGCGCACCACCTTTACTCCCGGCAGTCCCTGAAGGTTGGTCGTGAGCGGATATGTGATCTGGTCTTCTACTTCCTGCGGGCTGCGCCCCTGCCAATCTGTAAAGACGATGACTTGGTTGTCGCTCAAGTCGGGAATAGCGTCGATAGGTGCGCGCAGCATTGCCCATAGGCCCCATCCCGCAATTCCGATCCAGAGCATGACGGCGATGAACTTGTTCTTTAGCGAAAATTCAATGAGACGGTCGATCATTGCGGGGCCTCTCCCCTCAGAGCCGTTCAGTGAAACTTGCACCTGCCATAGAAACGGAGGCCGAGGCGAGAACTAAAGAATCCTCCAGAATCGGGACTGCTGGCGACATGAACCAACAAGCGCGACTAGGAAGGGAAGATCTCGTCCATTCCGAACTTCAGGCAGATCGGAGACACGAATACGCTTTAGGCGTCTTCGTAGAAACGAGAGGTAAATCAGATTCTCAGGATTGAGATAGTTGAACCAGGAGAAGGGTTCGGTGGTCGAGCCGAAAGTTCAGAGTAATAAAACCACCGGGTCACCCTGTGTACAGACGAAGGTGAGTTCATCTCGTGAGACAAATTCAATTGCCACATGATCGGGACGAAATGCTGTCCTTCTTCCACAGCCGCCTCGTTGTTTGGTTCTATCTTCTTGCAGCATGGATGTTTGGGTGCGGTGCTGGTGTCACATTGTCCCGCCATCTGCTGACAGCATGCCATGTCAACGGCGCTCATGTTCGCATCAGACGCCCGACACCCTCCCACAGACAGCTGAATGAACAGCAGGAGCACCAAAATGACAACGAGTTGGCGAAATTGCTTCATCGCCTTAACGGATATGACCGTTGCCTAGTTAGAGTAGAGGGTCTTGAAAAAGTTACATAAGAACCCAAAAGCGAACAGGGCATGGATAAAGCCGATCTTTGTGAATCGGTCGTTGTCATCTCCTACTTGGGCAGATCAGTTCTGACTGATGGCAGCACGACGAGAAGGCGGGAAATCATGGTGCATCTGGCAGGGCCTGTGGAACCAATTTGATCGGATCATTCAACATTTCCAATTTCTCAGAATCGCTAAATATCCTGGGGAGCCACAAGGCAAGCGGTCAATGGATGGGCTCGATGATCGGAAATCCGGACTTGAAATCGACCAGCAGCGCAAACAAATCGGATACCGCCTTGGCATTTCCGAGAGTTGTGATTTCACCATGCTCCATTGCGTCCGCGAGCGTCCGCCGTCCCAGAATGACGCTTTCAAACACAGCTCGCGTGGTCGTCACCGTCGTCACGGCATTCTGAGCGGTCTTGCCAGTGATCGAGGTCAGTGCGCCATGCTCAAGAGTGGATGCTATCGACTCGCCTGTATCGGTGAATTTCCAGTTGATCACGAGGCTTGCTGCTCCGGCTCGAGGCCCGTCTATTCGCGTACCGAGATAATCGAACACGACGGCGATCGGCATCGCGTGCAACACTTCGGCGCTGACGCCGGGGACAGACCGTCCACCACCGCGGACCCCGCTGCGCAATTCCTGTGCTCCGAGTAGGTAGGCATTTCGCCATGTCGCCGATTCGGCAAGGTATCCCAGTTGCTCAAACGCATCCGCAGCGAGACTGCGTGCCTCTGCGTTGGAGGGATCGGCGAAGACCACCCTGTCCATGACCTCAGCGACCCAGCGGTAATTACCCGCCTTGAAGTCGTCGCGGGCCCGCGTGATCGCTGCAGCCGATCCGCCCATGTACTCGAGATATTTCTTGGCCTCTTCGACCCGCGGCAAACGATTGAGGTTCGCAGGATTGCCATCGTACCAGCCGAGATAGCGTTGATAAACCGCCTTGGAATTATGCGAGAGTGTGCCGTAATATCCGCGCGCGGACCAGTCGTTCTCGAGTCCCGGGGGCATCGTAAGGGACTCAGCAATCTCGGTAGGCCCTAGCCCCTGATTCATCATTCGGATGGTCTGGTCATGCACATATTTATAGAGGTCACGCTGATTTGCCAATCGTGCTAGCACGCGTTCGTTACCCCACACCGGCCAGGTATGTTGGGCGATCAGCACCTGCGCGTCCGCACCGAATTGGTCAAGCGCGGCATTCAGATATTGCGACCAACGGTTCGCATCGCGCACGACGGTGCCACGAAACGGCAGCAGATTGTGCAGTGCATGGGTAGCATCCTCTGCCACATCCAGGACATGCCACTTCGGCAAGTAAATCAGCATCTCGGAAGGCGCTTCTGAATCCAGAGCAAGTATGAATATGAAAGTTACGCCATCGATGGTGCGGGTTTCTATCGGCCGCTGAATGGTGTCGTTTGGTGCGACGATCGGTCCGCCCCCGCTCGCTCCCCGAGAGTCGTTCTTGCCAAGACCAGAATCGACGTACCCTCTCTCTCCAACCGGCAGCGACATTCCAAACTGATACTGCGTGCGCCGTGCCTTTGCGCTGCCGCCAAGAACGGCTTCTCCGGAGAGGGCCTCCATAAAGCCCGCTGGTGCGATGATCTTCGTTTTTCCGGCAGTCACGTCGGTTTGCGAGAGCACGCCGCTTGCGCCGCCATAGTGGTCGCCATGACTGTGGGAGTAGATTATGGCCACGACGGGCTTGCGTGGACGATGCGCAAAATAGAGGTTGAGAGCTTCGCGCGCGGCGCCTGGTGTAGTGAGTGTGTCGATGACGATGAGACCGTTCGTACCCTCAACGATCGTCATATTGGCGTCCGAAAAGCCGCGAACCTGATACACGCCGTCGGTGACCGTAAACAATCCGTCTATCGTGCCGAGTTGCGCCTGACGCCAAAGACTTGGATTTACGGTTGGCGGCGCCTCTTGCTTAAGAAAGGCGTAGCGATTTGGATTGTTCGGATCAGGTGTTGTCGCGATGAATCCCCGCGTCGCGTCCTCGAAGTCTTGCCGATCGCTAAAGGGCAACTGTGACTGGACCGCCCGGTTGGAGGCCGCGACAAAGGGTTCCGCAGGCTTGGTTTGTTGAGATTGTGCTGGATGAATAATAGCCGTTATCGCGATGAAGCAGGCTGTCCATCGTGCTCGCCCCCAGTTCAAGAAAAGCGAC